>JADMIO010955746.1_pt1 | contig 105213 bp, 79 predicted proteins | sample 8958161 | NCBI WGS metagenome assembly JADMIO01 (sample SAMN16585339, study PRJNA669376) | soil metagenome | isolation source: Crop rotation soil | place: USA: Cullars Rotation, Alabama | collected 2011 | reverse complement strand
CGCGACAACTTGTCCACGTGGAATTCTAAGCTTAGGATCCCAATGTGCTGGAAAGTCGTCAGTTCCGCCCTCACTCCGAGCTCCTCCTGTAATTCTCGCAGAGCGGTGGCGTCGTATTCCTCGCCGGCGCCGACGTGACCGGCGGCACTCGAATCCCAGAGCTGCGGATGCCGGTCCTTCCAGCGGGAACGCTTTTGCAGGAGCAGCTCGCCGTGATGGTTGAAAAGGAAGACGTGGACGGCCCGATGCCGCAAGTTATTCCCATGCACTTCCGCGCGCGGTGCAGTCCCGGTGACGCGGTCGTGTTCATCGACTACGGCAAAGGGTTCCGTCAGGTCTGTCCCGGTGTTTCTCAGTGTCAATGGTTGAACCAGGTTGCTGAGCCGGATCCACTGCTCGAGCGACAATTCTTCCGCCCGCGCTTGGAGGGAAGCGCCGATGTCGGCCGCAATCCCCGGCCAGTCGGACACATCGGGCTTGAGCAATTTCCCAAGTTGTTTGCGCCGCTGCGAAAAGCCACGCCGGATCAGCGTGCGAAACCTATCGCGGTCGAACTCCGGCAGTTCGTTAGGTTGCCGTGGAATAAGGCGGACGATCGCGGAATCAACTTCCGGCTCCGGAAGAAAGACCGTTGCGGGAATGGTCCGAAGATACTCGACACGGTATTGTGATTGTACGGCAAGGCCAAGGATTCCGTAATCTTTGGAACGGGGCCCTGCTGAGAGCCGCCTTGCCACTTCCCGCTGTAACATCAACACTGCGAGCGTAATGGGAGTCGGAGGTTCCAGGAAGTGAAACAGGATTTCGCTCGAGATGTAGTAGGGCAGGTTGCCTAACAATTTCACTGGACCGCGCGGAAAGAGCTGCTTCACCTCGAACTCAAGTGCGTCGCCGTGGATGATCTGGAAACACCGATCCGCAAATCGCTCGCGAAGAAACTCGGCCAGCCGTCGATCTTTCTCGATTGCCAAAACTTCCGCTCCGGAATCGAGCGCAGGTCCGGTGATGGCACCCAGACCGGGCCCGATCTCAACAACAAAATCGTGCGGCGAAAGCTCCGCCTGCTGCGCGATCCACCGCGCCAGGTTTTGGTCGTGGAGGAAATTCTGCCCGAGCGTTTTGACCGGCGCGACTCCGATCTCGCGCAACGTGTCTGGGATTTCGGAGAGCTTCATCGACGCCAAGGATGTGGAGGCCGGCGCGGCCGGAGAGAGGCGCGCTTGTTCACAAAATTCGGTGAACAATTTGCAGAATTAACTCACGATTATTCACAAGTTATTCGCCCACCCCTCAAAGGCGCCCCAGGAACGGATCTCTACGATTTCGTCGTCGTTTGGGATAGCCCCTTAGACTGTTTTCCAGGAATCGCGACCCGCCGTTTCCGGTGCAGCGCAAAAGCGCGCCGTGCATCTTTCAGGCTTGCGCCTTCGATGAAGTAAACCGTCGCCGCGCGTCCGATGGCGAAAGTCCCGGCACCCGCAACCATGCCGCAAACGACGTTGCCCCAGCCGGGAAAAAATTTCAGCGCAGCCCGTGTCCCTTCCCGAAGGACCATGCCGATCCCGACATTGGCGCCGAGTGCGCCGACAAATTCGGTTGCGGCGCGCAGGCTGCGTTCCCTGCCGCTGATGTACATGATGCCGGAAACCATCACGAGCTGGAGTGTTGTCAGGATCGGCAGATCGGCGAGTGGGATCGGTTGCGCACCTATTGCGGCACAGATGGCGGTGGTCGATTTCACGAGCAACTCGGCAATTTCCGCCTGGGCATGACGATCGCCCCCGCTCCGCACCAGCTCTACCCGGGCCTCGTTAGGCAGTTGATTCGCGAGAACACGCTGAACGTTCCCGTCGAGCGAGTAGGTGCCAATCAGAGTGGCGCGGATTCCAGGAGTTCCGGTCTGTTCCTTCAGCAGCGGCGGAGCGGCCGACATCTGGAGCTCAATCACCCGGGCGCTCAGTCCTCCCTTGAGATCAGCCGTGAGAAGATTTTCCAGGCGGGCGATCTCATTCTCTGTCGCCGCGCCGGTCGCGTGTTCGCCGGGCACGAAGAAGAAAACATCGGCCGGCTGTTGCTGCAGCGCCTCGCCCACCTGCCCAAGGGCGGCGGTGTCCGCTCCGCGGGCGTCGAGGATTTCAATCGAACCGTGCTGGCCGAGGGTGATCGTTTGCCACCGGTAGAGACCCGTGAGCGTCTCCCGCGCCGGCGGTTCCTTCGCCTCCGGAGCAAAGATGCGAGCGACAAATTCGAGCAGCGGCATCGGGTGCGAACCGGTAAGGACAAATCGAGGCGGCCGTTGCTCGAGAAAAAGTTCCTTCAGCGGCGTCAATTCGCTCAGAACCGGTTTGCGGATCGAATCCGGCAGCTTGCCGAGGAAGAGCTCAAGCCGTTCGACGATGTGAAGCAGAGCAGAATTGTTCATCAGGCAGTCGCGCAAGATGAAACGAACCGAACCAAATTGCGAATCGGACCGGGATTTCCCAACGCCGGCCCGATCTGCCATCGACATCAACGAACCGAGGAGGTCGTAAATCGAACCCTGGTGGTAACAAACCTCTTTTTGCATTCAGAAACGTTGGCCCGGCGAAGCTTCGCGAAATTCGTTGAGCCGTTCTCCGGGCGGTTGCTGCATTAGAAGGGCAGAAAGGAGCATCTGCGGGAAAGATCACGCTTGCAGACGCAACACAGTTATGAAACGCATCATCATAGCAGCAACTATCGTGGGAGGACTGGCGCTCATTTCCAGTCTCCACGCGGAAGGAATCAGCCGGCGCTTAATCAAGCACCCTGAACTTACAGTCTGGGTAAGCAGTCAGACCGGAAGTCACATCGGCAGCGGCTACGCCAGCACTTATCTCACCAACATTCGCCCTCGCACCATCGCGAACGAAGATTCGCAGGTGCGGGACGCAATCAAGTCACTCGATGACCTCGGAATGTTGTCGGTAAGAGGCTTTGGCCTTCTCCCGGCCGCAGTCGCGTGGAAAACCCAGCAGCCCATGCGCACAATCATTCTGCAGCAGGCCGAAACTGGTCTGAGTTACGGGGAGCTCCTGATGGTGAATTGTCTCGCCAGCAAGAGCAACCAGTCGTTCGACCAGGTCATCGCGCTCCGTGCAAAAAGCCACACGTGGGGCGAAGTCGCGCAACAACTCGGATTAGACAGCGATTGCATTGTGGCGAGCGCGAAGAGCACGGCCGAGCGGATCCGGGCGGTCGATTATCGCTCCCGCCATCGACAACAGCACGACCAGACAAGCGTCACCAGCGTCAATCCGCACACGCAGTTTGCTCATCACCATTAATAAAAGTCTCGTCGACGCCGCACGCCCTCGTCGTTCCGGGCAGGGTGTGCGGCCTGATGAGAGCAGGAACGCTCTCAGAGTCCCTCGCCCGCAAGCGTGAAGGACATTATCTCGTTCGCTGCCCGGTGATTCGACCAGAATCTCTCGCCATCGAAAGCGAGGGAGCGTGACGCAAACGGAATCGTTGCCACATCTTCGACCTGCGTCCTCCCTTCCGCCAGGGAGACGCGCGCGACGCACCATTCTTCCTCCTGGTTCGGAACGTCCCTGTTCTCCTTCCCGCGCAGGACATACAAAGTCCCGTTGGCAAACGTGTGACCACATATTTCGAGTCCGGCGTCGATCTGATCCAAAATCTTTCCCTCATGATCGACTTTGAGGATCAATCCTTTATACCACTGACTCAGGTACAAATACTCGCCATCGAAGCTGAGATAGGAGCCGGTAAAGTCGGGACAGGCAAATAACCGGGTGAACCCTTCTCCTTTCCGATAGCCATAGACATATCGATCGTCATTCAGACCCTTGCCGATCGTAAACCGCCAGCCATTGTCGGTCAGCACCGCCGCCCAGATCACGCCAGGTGGATCGAATTCTTCAATCACCTTCCCCTCGCGAATATCGATCCTCTGCAGTGTGCCAAGGTCACGCGAACTGACCCAGAGCTGTTCCCCATCCCAGGCCAATGCCTGCGGAGTCACGACCGGTGAGGGGTGAGATTCGAGATGGTTGAGCTTCTGCATTCGCGAATCTAGCACAATGGAAGACAAAGAAAGCGTGAAGCTAAAAATTGCTGCCGGCGGCAGCACCCTGTGCAAGATTTCTGCGATGAAGGCACGTTTGCGACTCGCACTCGCGCTCCTTGTGACCCTCTCGGCGACGGCTATTGAGCGGGCGATCGCCGCCCCGCCGCCAATTCTGGAAAATGAGGTCATGCGCCTGGAGCTTTCAACTGGTGATGGCGCCATCAGGGTCCTTCATAAGCCAGCCGCCTTAGACTGGCGACAGCAGGTTGCTCCCGGCTTCAAGGTTGTTCCCGGGACACTTCAGGTCAGCTCCCAGTCGATCTCGTGCCGCGTCTCGGGACCTGGGGAGACTTGCGAGCTAACTATCCGCCTGGCTACGGGAGGTTCGGCCGCGTTTGATCTTACCGTGAGTATTGCCGGTGATAAATACACCGAGCAACCGCTCTATCCCTTTCATTTCATCCCCCCGGAAAAGACGGGCTGGTTCTACGTCCAGAACACGAGCGGCGAAGGACTCCTCATGCCGCTCGATCGGCCGGATGAGATTATTGATCTCTACGGCTGGAGCGGTAGCCAGCCCTGGTGGGGGTTGACCGATCTAAACCGCGGATTGCTCGTTCGCCTCGATAGCTTCCGCAATCCCGGTTCGGGCCGGGGCGGTTCCACGGTCTACGCCCTTCCGATGAAACTTCATTTCGAGTTTCTCGACCACGGTAGTTACGTCGCAATGGCGAAACTCTATCGGGATTACTTTCTTGCTGCCCATCCCGATCTGAAACCGCTGGCGAGACGGGTCAGCGAGCGGCCGCCCGTCGGCATGCTGAAAGACGGCGTCTATGTTTATCTCTGGGGTCAAAACCCGGCGGAGGATCTGAAAGTTGTTGCTGACATGAAAGCCGCCGGAATTGAACGTGGGTTCGCGGTGTTTTACGGCAAACACCCTGTCGACCGCGCCCTGTTTGACGGAATCAAACGCCTTGGCTGGGTACCAGGAATGTATCAAATGCCGACCGGTAATCTCTTTCGCGTTGGCCGTCACGGCTGGCCTAACAAAATTCTGACCGGCCGCCTCGCGCCGGATCGGCTGCGCCGCGGCAACAATCCGCATGGGTGGGAACGAATTTGCGCGAAATTTCAGCTGCCGCGCTGGCTGGAGAAAGCGAAGTCATTGCTCGCTACCCTGGGACCAGAGTTATTTTACTTCGACACGCTCGTCGTCCAGCTCGCTCCCTGCCTCAGTCCCGATCACCCCTCCACGATCGAGCAGAACCAGGAGGCTCGGCTCGAACTTATGCAAAAAACTCAACAACTCGGAACCGTTGTCGGATCCGGGGAAGGAATATCTCCCACCTGGGCCCTGCCCGGACTTGATTTTTTCGAAGGCATGATGTCACTGCGCCCTTACGCGGATTCGCATCTTCATATTCCGCGGGGCGGCTATGCTACCGACCTGGGCGAGAATTACGCGCAGCAGGCCACGATCGTTCTTGATGAAAAAAGGCGAATCCCCCTTTATCAGCTCGCCTTCCACGATTACGTCGCCGGCACCTGGGTTTGGCGCGACACCAACTTTCAGAGTCGTCCTTTCGCCTGGAAGAAGAATCTTTTCAACATTCTCTACGGCACCATGCCGATGTGGCACATCAACCGGCAGCTCTGGGAGAGTCATCGCGCCGATTATCTCCGTGCCTATCGCGAAATCGCATCCGTTCGCTCGCGGATTGGCTTTGCTCGCATGACCGATCACGGGTGGCTCAAGGCCGATCACAGCGTCCAATACACCGACTGGGATAGCGGCGAGAGAGTGATCGTAAATTTTAGTTCAGAGCAATACGAAGAAGCAGGAGTAAAAGTCGATGCCCGCTCTTTCGCCATCACGACCACGCCCCATCATTAGGCGCCGGCACCCACATCAAAGGGCGGCGTAAATCTCTTCAAGAATTTTCGTCAGCCCGTAGCGAAACTCCCATTTCGGGTAATGTTGCCGGAACTTGCCGACATCGCTGATCCACCAGATGTGGTCGCCGATCCGGTTATCCTCGACATATTCCCAGCTAAGTTTGCGGCTGCTGATTTGCTCGCAGAGCGCGATCGCCTCCAGCATCGAGCAGTTACAATGGCGGCTTCCACCGATGTTGTAGACCTCACCGACTCGCGGCGCCCGGATGAAGGCGGCAAAGGCTTCCACCAGATCAAAGCTGTGGATGTTATCGCGCACCTGCTTTCCCTTGTAACCGAAGACCCGGTAGGGCCGTCCGCTCACCGTGCATTTCATGAGATAGGATAGAAACCCATGTAACTCCGTGCCGGCATGGGCCGGCCCGGTCAGGCAGCCGCCGCGGAAACAAGCGGTCGGCATTCCGAAGTAGCGACCATATTCCTGCACGAGCACATCGGCGGCGACTTTTGAGGCGCCAAAAAGGGAATGCTTTGTCTGGTCGATACTCATGCTTTCGGAGATGCCGGGTTCGTATTGGTGACCCGGCTCGATCTCCCAACGGAGCTCGAGCTCCTGCAAGGGAAGACGATTGGGCGTGTCGCCATAGACCTTGTTTGTCGAGGTAAAGACGAAGGGCGCTTCCGGACAAAAGGTGCGGGCCGCTTCGAGAAGGTTGAGCGTGCCGTTCGCATTGACGGTAAAATCCATTTGAGGATCGCGCGCTGCCCAGTCATGGGAGGGTTGTGCGGCGGTATGCACGATCGCTGCGAGGTTCCGGCCGTGCTGCTTGAAAAGGTCGTTTACTGCCGCGATGTCTCGAATGTCAATCTCATGATGCTGATAGCCCGGGAGGCTGGCGATGAGCTGATCGCGCGTTTTGCGGGTCGACGCTTCTTCACCAAAGAAACGTTTTCGCATGTCATTGTCGATGCCGATGACAAGGTGACCGTCATGGGCAAAGTGTTTGACCGTCTCTGATCCGATCAATCCGGCCGAGCCGGTTACAAGAACAGCGCCTGCTTTCATCTCTCAGGCAGGCTCGCCGATCATCCAGATCAGACGGCCATTTGCGGGCGCGACCCTGCTGGCGGGATACTCCGCGTCACCAGCCAAAACACGATCGAGCACCTCTCGATTCTTCTCGGCTTTGACTAGAAACAGGATCATCCGCGATTGATTGAGCAGCGGCAGAGTCATCGTAATCCGCCAGGTCTGCAGTTTCGGGACGTAGTTTGCCACGACCCGCCTCACCGTCTCCTGCAGCGCCGCCGTTCCAGGGAAAAGCGAAGCGGTATGCCCGTCATCCCCCATTCCCAGAAGGGTCAGGTCGTGCCGGTAAATCATCTCTCCATGCTGAGTGGCGAGCAGGGCGAGTTGATCCTCGTATTCCTGCGCGGCAACCGCAGGCTCGATCTCGCCGCGCATCCGCAGAATCGACTTTTCTGGAATCGCGGCAGGTTCGAAGAGGGTCTCCCGCGCCATCCGATAGTTGCTCTCGTCATGATCCGGCGGAACGCAGCGTTCGTCCCCAAAGGTAAAACGAACGCGCTCCCAGGGCAGGTCACAGCCGAGTCGGGCGAACTCGCTGTAGATAGGGCGCGGAGTGTTGCCGCCAGACAGCGCGATCCGGAACTCACCCCGCTCGCCCAGCGCGTCGCGGGCTTGTTCGAGGATCAGGCCGGCTGCATCCGAGATGAAATTTGTGGTGCGGATAACTTCCCGAATCATGAATGGTGGGAAGGACTAATCCCTAACGGCGTGGGAACAACCGCGTGTCGATCGTAAGACGCAGCGGCAAGCTGCGGGAGCGTAAATTCGGAATGTTCCACGATCAAATGGCACAATGGCTTCGTCCGTGTTTGCGCAAATACTGCTGATGATACTCTTCGGCACGGTAGAATGTTGGCGCCGGCTCGATTTGAGTGACAATGGGACGGCGGAACCGGCCGGTCCTGTCGAGTTCGGCCTTCTTCGCTTCAGCGGCGGCCTTCTGTTCCGGCGAATGATAGAACACGACCGATCGATACTGGCTGCCGACGTCCGGGCCCTGTCGATTAAGGGTTGTTGGGTCATGGTTGCTCCAAAAGACATCGAGCAGCTGGTCGTAAGTCACTTCGTCCGGGTCGAATTCTACCTGCACCACCTCGGCATGACCGGTGGTATGACTGCAAACCTGTTCGTAGCTTGGGTTTTCGGTCGTGCCGCCGGCGTAACCGCTCGTCCCAGACTTCACGCCTTTGACGTTGCGAAACAGTTCTTCGACTCCCCAGAAACAACCCGCTCCAAATGTCGCCTTTTCGATGCTCATGTCCTGAGCATGAAGCGGGAAGCAGGGCCGTGCAACCAGCCGTCTCCAGATTAAATTTGGCGCGGGCGCGCCGCCCTCGGCCGCACTCAACGGCTGATAGTTCGGTCCATTCTCCTTTCTCGACGAGCGTTCCTGGGTTCTACTTCGCTCATGGGTCTTCTTCTCCTGAGCAGCTCGACCGTTTTCGGTGGCGATTATCTTGATTACGCGGAAAGCGAGATCCGCAACTTCTTCGGTGCTTCCAACCGCATCCTCTTTCTTCCCTTCGCGCTGCACGATCAGGACGCTTATGCCGAGCGGGTGCGGAAGCGTTTCGCCTTGATTGATTATGCGGTTGACTCGCTGCACGAAGCCGCCGACCCGATCGCCGCCGTCGGCTGCGCCCAAGCCATCTTCATCGGCGGCGGCAACACCTTTCGCCTCCTTAATCGCCTGTATGAGCTGAATCTGCTCGGCCCGATCCGGGAGCGAGTCGCCGCCGGGGTACCTTATCTTGGATCGAGCGCTGGTTCGAATGTTGCCGGCCCAACCATCAAAACAACCAATGACATGCCGATCATTCAGCCACCCTCTTTTGATTCGTTAGGCCTGGTCTCCTTTCAGATCAATCCGCATTACCTTGATGCAGATCCTGCCAACACCCACATGGGCGAAACCCGCGAGGAAAGGATCCGCCAATTTCATGAAGAGAACCAGACACCCGTGATCGGGTTGCGCGAGGGCGCGATCCTGCGGATCGAGCAAGCGACCGTGGTCCTCACCGGAAGTGCCGGTGGGAGGCTGTTCCGCCGCGGCTTTGACCCCGTGGAACTCCAAACGGGGCCGATTGAAATCGACGGTCCAACTTCTGCTCTCTGACCGGTCCTGCCTGATCCCGAGTCCGGGCTTGCGTGCCGGCCGGGTTTGCCCTAGCGATAAATCCGCACTGAAAGAAAGGACATCTTATGGGTTTTGGTCTCATCCTTCTCGTCATCATCGTTCTGCTTGGCATTTTTCTGCTGACGTTCGTAGTGGGCGGCTACAACACACTGGTGACGCTGCGTAATCGTTACAAGAACGCTTTCTCTCAGATCGATGTGCAACTAAAGCGGCGCTACGACCTGATCCCGAACCTGGTCGAAACCGCCAAGGGTTATCTAAAACACGAGCGTGGCACGCTCGAAGCCGTGATCACGGCCCGAAATACGGCCGTGACCGCCAATACCCGGGCCGCGCAGAATCCGGGTGACGCGGCCGCGATGAAAGACCTTTCCTCGGCTGAAAGTGCTCTCTCCGGCGTTATGACACGCCTGTTTGCCTTATCGGAGGCGTATCCTGACCTGAAAGCGAATACGACCATGATGACTCTGATGGAGGAACTGTCGTCCACCGAGAATAAAGTCTCGTTCGCGCGACAGGCCTACAACGATGCTGTCATGGCGTACAACACGCGGCGCGAGGTTTTCCCCAGCAATATCATCGCGGGCATGTTCAACTTCGCGGCGGCGGAGCTGTTCGTGGTGGAGAAACCGGAAGAAAAAGAAGCTCCCAAAGTCTCTTTTTAGCCTGACCGGGGTGGACTTCTTCGCGCGCCAGGACAAGGCCCGGCGAAATACCAAGCTCCTGGTATTCTATTTCGGCCTCGCGGTTATCTTTCTGATTCTCGCGGTCTACGCAGCGGTCGCCCTTACTTTTACCGGAATCGGAATCAGTAATGCCGAAGCGCTTCCGACGTCTGGTTTCTCGCAACCCGCTCTCTTTTTTTTGACCGCACTTGCGACTTTGGCTGTGATTTCGGCCGGGAGCCTGTTCAAGACCCTCCAACTGGCCCGCGGCGGCCGTGCCGTAGCCGAGCTTCTCGAGGGACGCCTTGTTAACTCGGCAACGCGCGAGGCCAGCGAGCGCCGGCTGCTCAACGTCGTCGAGGAAATGGCGATCGCCTCGGGCGTGCCCGTTCCTCAGATCTACGTCATGGATAATGAACCCGGTATCAACGCCTTTGCCGCGGGTCACTCCTCAGGCGACGCCGTCATCAGCGTGACCCGTGGTTGCATGACGTTGCTCACGCGCGACGAACTGCAAGGTGTCATTGGACACGAGTTCAGTCACGTCCTGAACGGCGACATCCGGATTAACCTTCGCCTGATCGGGTTGATCTTTGGAATCTTATGCCTAACGATCATAGGTCGCATTCTGATTCGGACCCGCGGTCGGAAGAACCCGCTTCCTTTGCTCGGCCTGGCTTTGATTGTGATCGGCTGGGCCGGTGTGTTCTTCGGACGGTTGATCCAGGCGGCGGTCAGCCGGCAACGTGAAACCCTGGCGGATGCATCCGCCGTGCAATTCACGCGCAACCCTGCCGGTCTGGCCGGAGCGCTCAAAAAGATTGGCGGCCTCGCCGAAGGGTCGCTCCTCCAATCACCGCATGCGGAAGAAGCGAGTCACCTCCTTTTTGCCAACGGGATCGGCGAAGGATTCTTCAGCTTTGCCACCCACCCGCCCTTGCTGGAACGCATCCGGGCCTTGGATCCAACTTTCGATGGCAAGTTCCCGACCGTCGTTCTTCCGCCTGGAACAGCGCCCGTCGGACCGGAGCCGCAAGCCACGCCACCATCACTCTCCGGATTGGAGGCCGTGCCCGGGATGGTTCCGGCCGTTATCGGAGAAAGAGATCTGATCGCAGACATCGGCCAGCCGACGGTTCGGCACCTTCGTTATGCTGTCGAATTCACCGAGACGATCTCGCCCACGCTGGAGTCGGCAACGCAAGATCCACTCGGTTCCTGCGCCCTGGTCTGTGCGTTTTTGCTCGATCATGATGCTTCAACCCGGGCGAAACAGCTTGCGGAATTGTCCGGCCTCGTACCCGAGAGCATGAGTGCCGAAGTTACCCGTCTCTGGCCCGCGGTGGAGCACATTCCACCGCACGCCCGCATTCCGTTGATTGATCTGGCGCTCCCCTCGCTCCGCCGACTTGCCCCGCCTCAATTTGAGCAGTTCCGCCTTGCCAAGGACACGCTGATGGCGAGCGATCCAGAGACGGACCTGTTCGAATATATGCTCCAGAAAATCGTGACTCGTCATCTCGAGAACTACTTCTCTCCTACGCAGAAGAGCATCATTCAGTTTTATGCCTTGCCGCCGCTGGCTGCCGATTGCGGAGTGCTGTTATCCGCGATCGCCCACGCCGGTCACGCTGACGCTACTCAGGCGCAATCCGCTTTCGCTGGCGCAGCCGATTACTTAGGCCGCGCCGGTCGCACGTTAATCCCTTGGTTGCCGCCCGAGCAATGTGAGCTTTCTCATCTCGACTCCGCACTGGCGCGGCTTAGCCAGGCGGTGCCGCAAATCAAAAAGAATGTTCTGAACGCCTGTGCTCAAACCGTGGCGGCCGACGGCATTATCCAGGAACGCGAAGCTGAGTTACTACGCGCGATCGCCGACGCGCTTGATTGTCCGGTCCCGCCATTTGTGACGGGAGTCAGCCATCCTGGTCCGTAAAGTCCCCGGGGGAGCGAACCAGGTATGGCTTTGTCGTCCTTTCGGTCGACTCTGACGTAACATAGTTGTTACGCAATCGTAGCTCTCCTCGGAAAGTGCTCACTCCGAGTAACAGAGTCGTTACAATCCGAAGGCGGCGCAGCGGCTAAAGCCCGACGAATCTCGAATTATGAAAACGTTAACCAAACCCGAAGCGAATGATTCTAGCACTGGCAAGAACCTTTCTCTGGAGGATAATGTTGAAAGCAGAGTGAAACCTCGGAAGAGGTTTATCAGCCGCCGTTCCTTCCTGGGCAACACCATCGCCCTAGGCGCAGGAACCATCGGCGCAGGATTGTTCACCGGCATTCGAAATCTAGAGGCAGCAAGTGGACGTCTCACGCCGGGAGACGCAGCCCTGCTTCGCTTCCCGGCGGCGCTCGAGCTGCTCGAGGCCGACTTTTGGATTCAATACAACGAACTCGGCGGTATCCAGGATGACGAAGTTCCGGGCGGATCGGGGAATGAGGCTTACACCGACGCCTTGGAGTTGATTGAGGATGAGATGCAGGATTACATCCATGATAACACCGACGACGAGATCACTCATCACCAGTTCCTTAACGCTTACCTCGTGTCCAAAGGGGCGGAACCGGCGAATCTCGATCCATTTCGCGCCCTCATGGGTAGCACTGCGACGGGGGTTAACCCGAGCCTGATTGGAAAGAGACTAACGAACCTCACCCAGCTAACGCTCGATACGAGCTGGTGGACCCGGTATCGGGAAGACAGATTTAACCCGGATCTCGATGCGAATCACGTCTTTCCGCAGGCGGTGCCAACCCTGGCGATCAACCAGCATACGGCGATTCCGCGCACCGACGCGGATACTAACGATCCCAAATTCCTTCAGGCGATCGCGAACACGGCGGCTTTCCACTTCCCGACGATTGAACAAGGGGGCAACAGCCTTTACCCCGCCCTGGCGCAAAGGGCTACAAACGTGGAAGTGCTTCGCATCCTCATCAGCATCGGGCCGACCGAAACCATGCACTTCCAGACCTGGTCGGATGTCGCCGGTAACGCGCCTCCTCTGAGTGCCACCGACCCGGTGACCGGAGTGAGAGTCACGTTTCCAGACCTCGAGGTCGAGAATGAGCTCTTCGACAAGGGCCTAATCATGCCGGAACCGTGTCCCTTCCTTGACCGAAGCCTGCCTAAGGTGTCGATCATTCGACCGACCAATTCGGAAGGCGTCGCCATGGGGACCTTGCAGTTCCTGACTGACATGGGCCTTTTTATCGGTCAGTCAGCCGAGTTCTTTGCTTACATGACCCAATTGGCACAAGAAGCGGATCACGCCAAGCGAGGTTTCTAAGGTCAATCAGATTAGATTAGGCGCATCGCCGAGCACGGAAACGGCGGCCCTGATCGGGAGATGCGCACCAATGTGTCCGGCCCTGTCGTCAAACCGCGGGGCCGGCACAGCTTTTTCACCTGAGGCAGAGTGGCGGTGTCAACGTTGGCGTGTTCCATCTCGACCGCTTTAAGCGGTCAATATTCCAGCAACAACACTTCTGCCTTCGCCGACTTCTTAGGAGACTGTTGAGATACTGGAGTGGGTCGCGCCCAGAGGCAGAAGGAGTGATGGCAATGAGCGAGTGAGGCGCATCCTCTTCGTGGGGATGTAAGAGGTGAGCGCACGAGGCCAGACGCCCATTCTGCAATCGCGCCCTTGAGGGTTGCGGCCCGCCTCAGTATTTCAACAGTCTCCTGGAGCTTGGGGATCGAAGAGCATGTCGCGGTGATCAATCGCCCATTGCTCACACGCCGGCAGCAGCCTGCTTGATCCCGGCCAGGTCGATCTTGCCCATTTGCATCATTGCGTTCATGACCCGTTCGGCCGTGGCCTTGTCGGGATCGGCCAGCAACTCGATCAGTAACCGCGGCTGCACCTGCCACGACAAACCGAATTTATCCTTTAACCAGCTGCAAGGGCCCGGTTCGCCGCCATCGGCCGTCAGTTTTTCCCAGTAATAATCGATCTCCTCCTGAGTGTCACAGGTCACGGCAAACGACACCGCCTCAGTGAACTTGAACTGCGGCCCGCCATTGAGCGCGACGAACTCTACACCGTCGAGCGTAAACTCTACGGTCATGGTCGAGCCTGGTTCGCGCCCGATCTGCCTGGCGGCTTCCTCCGGGTAGCGGGTAATTTTTTCGATCTTCGAGTTCTTGAAGACGGAGATGTAAAAGTTGACAGCTCCTTCCGCGTTCGTGTCGAACCACAGGAATGGCGAGATTTTTTGCATCGGTCGACTTTAGCCACGGATCGTGCCAGCGATAGGCACGCGTTTTGGGATAGCCTGCTCTCCTCTCTTCGAGGGTCTCACGTTGCGGACGCTCCCCCGGAAAAGGCCCGCGCGCGAAACAGAGGCATTCTGGATCGGAGGGTGCCGACGGTGCGTCGTTTTTGTGCTGAGAAAAAATTTTCCGATCGAAATGAATCACCAGCCAGAACCGATCCTTTTCCCATTCACACCGGCTTGAAGAAGCAAATGCGAAGAGATTGGCCGCCCGATTGGACAAAGGCGTCAGTTCGGTTTTCATGTTCAGCCCGATTGGGGAACAACAATCAAATGTGAAGGCCGTGCCGCGAATCATCCAACTCTATCTCGTCTTTGTCGTCCTCGCGGGTCTGGGGATCGTCTTTATCCTTCACGAGGGCAGCCGCTTGTCCCCTCCGCCGGGTTCCCCACCCCAGGGCACAGTTGTCACGGAACCGGAGGTGGTGTCGGGGCTGCATCCGCAAGGTCACCGGCTCGCTGACGCCGTCCTGGCCAGACTGGGCGAGAATGCCAAGGCCGATCTCACCAGGTTCTTTTTGCAGCTCTTGATCGTCATCACCGTCTCCTATTCGATCGGTTGGGTGTTTACGAAGATCGGACAGCCTGCGGTGGTGGGCGAGATGATGGCCGGGGTCTTGCTGGGTCCGTCGTTCTTTGGCTGGCTGGCGCCGTCGGCGTTTCATTTTGTCTTTAGCTCTTCCTCGCTCCAGCCGCTCCACCTGTTCAGTCAAATCGGCGTCTGTCTGTTCATGTTCGCCGTGGGAATGGACATGGATCTTTCAGAAATACGGCAGAAAGCACACGCTGCGTTGGTGATCAGTCATGTAAGTATCATCCTGCCGGCGCTCTTTGGGATTACTCTGGCCTACGTTTTCTACCAGCAACTGGCACAACCGGGCGCTCCTTTCATTTCCTTCGCGCTTTTCACCGCCATCTCGATGAGTATCACCGCGTTCCCGGTTCTGGTCAGGATCCTTCAGGATCGCGGCGTGTTAAAGACGCCGCTCGGCCGAACCGCTGCGGCTTGTGCGGCGATCGGCGACGTCACGGCGTGGGGCCTGTTAGCCTTTGTGGTGGCGTTTGCCAGTTCCGGCGATTTCGCCGCGACTGCCAGCTGTTTCGGGTTGGTCCTGCTCTTTGTCGCGATCATGTTTTACGTCGTCCGGCCAAACCTGCCACGTTGGCTGGGGGCGCAGGCGCTGGCACGGGACCAGCCGAAGAAGAGCGTTCTCGCAATTGTGATTGCGATCGTGCTGGCATGCGCTCTGACGACGCAGATGATTGGGATTCGCGCGCTCTTTGGCTCTTTCGTCGCCGGCCTGGTGATGCCGGCGACCTCGGGGTTTCGCGCCAAGCTCGGTGTGCGAGTGGAGAACGTCAGCTCGGTCCTTCTCCTGCCCGTCTTCTTTGCCTTTAGTGGATTGCGTACCCAAATCGGCCTTCTGCACGATCGAAGTGACTGGCTGATCGGCCTTCTCATCATCCTCCTGGCAACGGCCGGCAAGTTCGCAGGGACCGCCCTCAGCGCACGGGTCGCCGGGATAAAATGGCGTGAGTCGTTCCAGTTAGGCGCACTCATGAATACCCGCGGTCTGATGGAACTGATCGCGCTCAACCTCGGTTACGAGCTTGGGATTCTGTCGCAGCGAGTTTTCAGCATGCTGGTCTTGATGGCTCTTACTACAACCATCCTGACCGGGCCGCTCCTGACCTTGTTTGGCAGTAAACGGCGTAACCCCGATTTGATGCCGACCGCGTTGGATCATGTGACTTCAGCTTCCTGAAGCGAAAGCTGCACTACCCTTAACCTGCCTGAGGCCAGGCGAACCGTTTTCCCAGACCGGATCGCTCCGCAAACGGCGGTGCTTTTGCGTCGCGAGCCGAATTCCGATTTACGTCCAAGCAGGTCCCGAAATTCCCAATTTTCGGCGTTCGTCAGAATTGCTGATCGGCCTTCAGGAGCCGCTTGCCAAAACGCAATCGGTCATTGCACTCTTCCCGGATGAATCATCACGACGAGCCCGCAGCCACCGCACTAGAGAACGAAACCAAGTCCCTGCTTTCGCGGCTGGTGACTCAGTCGCCGAGCGAAGCAGTCAAGATCCTGCGTGACTATCCGCCCGAATTCGTCGCCGAGATGTTGACCCGGCTGAACCCAGCGCTCGCCCAGGATGCGTTGGACTGTTTTCCCCGCGAAGAAAGGTTGAAAATTCTCGCCGCCGCCGACGCGGAGACGCGGGCACAGTGGGCGCGGAACGAGAACTTCGCGGAAGGAACCGTCGGCCGGCTGATGGAGCCGGTCCTGGCTGTCTTCGGTCCTGCGACGACGGTCGCTGAGGCGGCGGAGAAGCTACGGGCGCTAGTGAAGCGCGCCCTTATAACCTACATTTTTGTCGTGGATGAAGCCGAGCGGTTGCTCGGCGTGGTTGCGATGAGGGAGATGCTGCTGGCCGCTCCTTCCGCCAGACTCGATGAGATCATGACCCGGGACCCGTTTTACCTGACCCCGGAGACACCAGTCCTGGACGCGATGCGCGCCACGATGGTGCGGCATTATCCGATCTATCCGGTTTGCGATCAGGCCGGCAAGCTGCTTGGAGGCATTCGCGGGCAAATGCTCTTCGAGGCTGAGACCGTCGAGCTAAGCCTGCAGGCCGGCAGTATGGTCGGCGTAGAAAAGGAGGAGCGGCTCGATACTCCCTGGTGGCGAAGCTTCCGCTCGCGTCACCCCTGGTTGCAGGGCAATCTGCTGCTGGGTTTCATCGCGGCCGCGGTGGTCGGATATTTCGAGGGGACAATTGACCGCTATGTGGCGCTGGCCGTTTTTGTCCCGGTGCTAATCGGTCAGTCGGTTAACACCGGTTGCCAGACACTTGCGGTCGCTCTGCGCGGGATGACTCTGGGCGAACTCAAAAAAGAAGGCGAACTCGCGGTCATCCTGAAAGAGACATCGCTGGGCCTGCTCAACGGCGTTTTTACGGGTGTTACGGCGGCAATCGGGATGTATGTCTTTGCTTCAATCCAGAAGAGCCCGGCGGCTTTCAAACTCAGTGCGGTGGTCTTTCTGGCGATGTCGCTTAGTTGTCTGATCAGCGGCATCTTCGGTGCGGCGGTTCCGATCGGCATGCGCAAGCTCGGCATCGACCCGGCTAACGCCTCCAGTATCATCCTGACAACGATCACCGATGTCAGCACCCTGGCGGTGTTTCTCGGGTTGGCAACCTGGCTGATCTAAAGCCGCAAGTGCGATCGGAGCGAGTGTCGAAAGTCTTGGTCTAACTTTGTCTAAGCTTGCGCCAAGAGTGACTTGAGATCGAGCGGCCGCGTGAACATGGACAATTCGCCAGTCGATGTTCGCGGCCATTGCTCGCGTGGACGATCCCAGTATAACTCGATCCCGTTGTCGTCCGGATCACGCAGATACAATGCTTCGCTCACGCCATGATCCGAAGCTCCTTCCAGCGGAATACCAGCGCGTTGCAAGCGGCGCAAAGAATCGGCCAACGCCGCTCGCGTCGGGTAGAGAATCGCGAGATGGAAAAGGCCGGTGCTGCCTGGCGGCGGCGGCTGGCCATCCGCGCTCTCCCATGTGTTGAGTCCAATGTGGTGATGATAGCCGCCCGCGGAGAGAAAGGCGCCGCCGCTGCCATACCGTTGCGTCAGCTCAAAGCCGAGCACATCCCGGTAAAAAGCAATCGCGCGCTCCAGATCCGAGACCTTGAGATGGACATGTCCGATGCATGTTCGGGGATCAACTGCGCCGTGATTCACGCTATAGTCTCGACCTGCAAAGTAGCTTCTGCCAGCGAATCCGTGCAGCTCGCGGTCCGGAGGAGGCGGGGAATTGACATTCGGATTCGAAACACCGAGGAAAAAGACCCTCAATAACTCCGCTCCGACGCGCCATCGCGCGTTGACGCGGCGATGATGCCGCGCTTTGTGAAGCCGTGCATGAGATAAACCTCATCACCACGATTGCTCTGGCCCTCGGTGCTGCCCTGGGTTGCGGCCTGATTGTACGCGCGGTCGGGCTCTCTCCCATCGTCGGGTATCTTCTGGCCGGCATTGTCATCGGCCCGAAGACACCGGGGTTTGTTGGGGACATCGGGGTCGCGGCACAATTGGCTGAGATCGGCGTCATCCTGCTGATGTTTGGGGTCGGGCTGCATTTTAGTCTGAAGGAGTTGGTCGCCGTACGGTCGATTGCGGTGCCGGGCGCGCTCGTCCAAAGCACCCTCTCCACCGCAGCTTGCATGGCTTTGGTGACCGAGCTTGGCTGGGATTGGCATGCCGGACTGATCTGCGGCATCGCGGTGTCGGTTGCAAGCACGGTCGTGCTGCTCCGGGCTCTGCTCGACTATGGCAATCTCGATACGCCCGAAGGGCATGCAGCGGTCGGCTGGCTGGTGGTGGAAGACATCATTACCGTCCTCGTCCTCGTCCTACTCCCTCCGTTCGCAGGGGCCGCTCTCGGGAGCAGCCTGCTGCAAACAATCGGTCTCTCCATTTTAAAGCTGGCCCTCCTCGCCGCGCTTGTGTTGTTGCCCGGCGCCCGCCTGGTTCCGTGGCTGCTCCTGCGTGTGGCTCGCTTTCGTTCCTACGAGCTGTTTACCCTCAGCATCCTCGTGATCGCGATCTGCGTCGCGACCGTCGCCTATGTCTCCTTTGGCGCCTCAATGGCACTCGGCGCCTTTCTTGGCGGCATGGTGGTGGGTCAATCGCGCGTGAGCGAACAGGCGGCAGCCGATGTCCTGCCGATGCGCAACATCTTTTCCGTCCTCTTCTTCGTCGCGGTCGGAATGTTGTTTGATTATCGTGTTCTCCTCGAGGAGCCGCTGCTGGTGCTGGGAGTACTCGGAGTGATTCTCATTGTAAAGCCCTTGGCCGCTCTCGGGTTTGTCATCCTCGGCGGACACTCCTTGCGAACCGCCCTCACCGTCGCCGGCGGTCTCGCCCAAGTGGGAGAATTCTCCTTTATCGTGGCCGAGCTGGCTCGATCCCTTCGCCTTCTTCCACCGAGCGGGTACAATGTCATTGTCGCCGGAGCGATCGTTTCCATTAGTCTGAACCCATTTCTTTTCCGCCGCCTCCTCGCACTGGAGCCGGTGCTCGCCAGAAGCCGTTTCCTATCGCGCTGGCTCCGCGACCGCGGCCATGAGATGGGAGAGCGCGCCAACAAAGCGGCCGCAGAGCGTGGAATCGATCCTGGCGCGATTGTTGTCGGCTATGGTCCGGTCGGCCAGACGGTCACCCGCCTTCTCCGCGAATTCGAAATCAATCCGGTCATCGTAGAGATGAATGTCGATGCCGTCGTTGAGATGCAACAACGCGGGTTGCAGGCAATCTATGGAGACGCCACCCAGCGGGAAATCCTGCGGGCCGCGCATCTCGACTCCGCCGCCTATCTGATTATCACTATTCCGCACGCCGAGGTAAGTCTGCGGGTGATTCAGGCCGCGAGAGAGGTGGCGCCGCTGGTGCGCATCTTCACGCGGGCTAACTACATCAATCAGGCCGACGCCTTCATGCAGGCAGGAGCAGCTATCATCCGCTACGACGAAGCCGAGTCAGCCGCGGCTCTGGCTGAAGCCTTGCTCCAGGACATTGATGTGCCCGCCGAGCAAATCACCGCCCGCGTAAATCATATCCGGCGCGAGCTCATCCCGCGGCGCGATCTCCGGCACGAAAACGAGTAGAGCCCCGCCCGCGCGAGAATTGCCCTGGACGGATTCGTTCAGAGTTGCCAGCGTATCGCCAAATGTCTCGCGCTCCGAAAGCGAAGCTGCCCCGATTGTGGTGGCACTCTCCTGCCGGAAGCTCAGTTCACAGAAGCCGGTCTGTCGGATGATGGTGAGGATTCGGGCCAGCGATGAATGAATTCTTCCAGCGCCTGAAGGAACGCAAGCTCGTCCAGTGGGCAATCGCCTATCTCGCAGCAGCCTTTGCCTTGCTCCAGGGAATCGACATCGTGGCGCAACAGTTTGGCTGGCCCGAGACTCTCCGGCGTGGGATTACTCTGGGGCTGGTAGTCGGTTTTTTTGTGACTCTGGTATTGGCCTGGTATCACGGCGAACGCGGCGCGCAACGAGTTACCGGCATGGAACTATTCATCCTGGCGACCCTGGTCGCGTTAGGCGGGCTGCTTCTGCCTCGGCTTGCCCCCAACTCACCTGTGCCGGCAGCTGCTTCCATCAACGCGACGGCACCGATTGCCATCCCGCAGAAGTCAATTGCCGTTCTGCCATTTGAAAATCTGAGTGACGATAAAGGCGCGGCCTATTTTGCCGACGGCATTCAGGACGAAATCCTGACAAAACTCACCAGCATCGCTGATCTGAAAGTGATCTCACGCACTTCGACGAGACGGTTTAAGAGCACTCCTGAGAACGTGCGGGAGATAGGTCAACAACTCGGCGTCGCCCACCTGCTCGAAGGCAGCGTCCAGAAGTCGCATGATCAGATCCGGGTGAATGTCCAGCTCATAAACGCCGGGACGGATTCTCATGTTTGGGCCGAGACCTACGATCGAAAGTTAAATGATATCTTCGGGGTCGAAGGCGAGATTGCCACAAGCATAGCCGGGATGCTTCAGGTAAAGCTGACCGGTTCGGCAAAACGGTTGCTTGCGGCACGACCAACTGAAAACACGGAGGCGCACCAGCTTTACCTTCAGGGAGTCTTTTATCACGCCCGCGGGAGCAAGACCGATTACGACAAAGCCATCGATTTCTATCGCCAGGCGATCGAGCTCGACCCGCGCTATGCGCTCGCCTGGACCCAACTCTCTATCTCGTGGCTGAATCTTTCTCGGAAATTTCTCAATGGCGAGCCGGCGCGGGAAGCCTACAACCAGGCTCTGGCGGCCGCGGAATCTGCGCTGGCGCTGGACCCAAATCTGGCGGCAGCCCACACCGCACGTGGCCTCGTCCTGGAATCAGCCGATTTCGATTGGAAGGGAGCCGAAGCCGAATTCCGTCGCGCGATCGAACTGGCGCCACACGACAATGCGCCGAAGACGACACTGGCTGACCTGGTGGCGACACTGGGACATCCGGAACAGGCTGCCGACCTCGTCCGGGAAGAGCTGACGAGTGATCCGCTATGTGCCAGCTGCTATCACTGGCTCGCCAGCTATCTCTCGCCGGTAAATCGTCTCGACGAGGCTGAGCAGGCGATCCGCAAGGCCATTGAACTGCAGCCCGGGCACGCCGATTTCTACACGCAACTTACAGTTATCGCCATTCAGCGCAGCGACGCCAGGGCGGCGCTGGATGCAGCCGGGAAAGAGGTCGAGGCGGGAGGATGGCAGGAAATCGCGCTGGCACTCGCACAACAGATCAGTGGCGATGCCGTCGCTGCGAATACTGCGCTCGAGAGACTGATCGACAGCCAACCTGACGAAGCCGGTTACCAAATCGCACAAGTCTATGCCTTACGTAATGATCCGGATAAGGTGTTCGAATGGCTTGACCGGGCATGGAGTAATCGCGATCCAGGTATTAGCCAGCTCCTCTATGATCCCTTTCTCCTCCGCTACAAAGAAGATCCGCGTTTCGCTGCTTTCTGCCGGAAAGTCCGACTGCCAACCCCGGCCGAACTAACCGGTGCCTCCCAGACATAGCCCACCGGGCTTCTTTTTAAGTGAGGTGAAGCCACGCTTCTTTAGGTGTCTTCGGTCGCCATCGCGACGGTTGGGTGACTGCTCCGGCGATCCCCTGCGGGTTTTCCCATTCCTTAGTTACGCCTCGCCGTAGCTTTTCGAGTTTTTCGGGTTTGGCGTTGGAATGCTTTGGCTTTTTCGGACCGGTTACCGGAACGTCCAGGGTGCTCCTCTGGGCAGGCTGAGAAACCCTGCCATCGGGAAGGCAAAGTCGAACAGATCAGTAGCCCGGAGATGCAGCTTGTCTGCCATCAGAGAAACGGTAAACTGGTTCCACTATGAAACCTGGGCGCTTCTTCAACCGTCTCTGTTTAGGCTGGATTCTTGCAATTGCCGTGGTCGCCAAAACCGACCAAAAAATCGTTGCGCAAGTTGCGAAAGCTCCTGAATCGATCGAGACAAGCGAGGCAGCGACTAACGATCTTCGGGCACCGGTTCGAGAAACACCGGAAAAGCTGGTCGCAGCCATCCAGGAAAACGCTCTCTGGCAGCGCCTGTCGCACTTTCAGACAATTGCAGATCAGCATCCGGGCGAAGATGGCCACGGCAATCGCGATACTGGCACTTCGGGCTACAAGGCATCGGTTAATTATGTCGCGAACCTGATGAGGCGGGCTGGCTATACCGTAACCATCCAAACTTATTCTTTTCGCATCTCTCAGGTGGTTGGCGTCCCCACCCTCAATCTGGGTGGCCGAAGCTACCCTGTGGAAAAAGATTGGGTCGTGGCAAGGCTATCCGGTGGCGGCGACGTTAAAGCTCGCGTTCGGACGGTAATCGGTTCTGGAACCGGCTGTTCGGCCGCGGAATTTGCGAATTTCCGCCGCGGAGATATCGCCATGCTCCGACGCAGCGACTGCGCTTACGATGCGCAGGTTGCGAATGCCGAGGAGGCGGGCGCATCCGCTGTCATTCTCTACGATCTGCCCTCCCAGCCCGAGGCTCGCACCAAGGAAGACCGCGCGATGGAGGGCACCGGGATGCAACAGCCCCGCTTGTATCGCCAGGCCAGGATTCCAGTCGTTGCCGCCGCCTCACCTGCCCTTTCCGCCGACCTGCTCGGGCGGAGCAGCGCCGGCGAAGCTCGTCTGGCGCATCTCCAGATCCGCACGGAGATAAAGTCTGGAGCGGATTACAACGTCATTGCTGACTCCCCCTATGGCGATCCCAATCACGTCGTGGTGGTCGACGCCCACCTGGACTCCATCTTCGGTCCCGGAATGCTTGATAACGCTTCCGGGTCTACCACCATTTTGGAAATCGCTTTGCAGATGTCAGGTACGCCCACTCTTAATCAACTACGCTACATCTGGTTTGGCGGTGAAGAACTGGGCCTGTTGGGTTCAGCTTACTACACCGCCCACCTGACGCAGGAAGAGCGGGACCTCATCGCCTTCGATATCGATGCGGATGTCACCGCTACGCCCAACTATGACTACGAAATAGCCGACCCGAGATTTGCTTACAACGTCAGCCAATTCCCACCTAACGTTGTTCCCGATTCCCAGATAGGTAACCAGTTCTATGCCGATTTCTTTAGTTCCGTCGGTGTGCCCTCTCAATCGGCCCCATTTGGAAATACTGGCACCGACTCCAATTCATTCGCTCTGATCGGCATTCCTGATACCGGTATTTTGACCCGGCAAGACTGCTGCAAGGGATCATCAGAGGTGGCTCTCTGGGGCGGATACCTCGGCAACTACGAAGGGAACATACCGAGCTTCGATGGCGGCTGCGTCGATCGGCCTAACCTTTGGTGCGATGACCTGTCCAATAACGACCCGGCGGTGCTGGCGCTTGCATCCAAAGCAACCGCCTACGTCACTTTCCAGCTGGCCAACTATGCCTTTGCCAGCGGAAAGTAACGCCGAGAAATCGGGAGCAAGTGCGGAAAGAATCGCATCGATGATGCGCTGGTTGTCCTATTCTCTCCAGCTGGAATAAGACGCACCATTGGTAGTCTTTTGGCCGCGCTGGAACAGGTCTAGTTCGCCGAGACGCCTTCGCCGCGGCCTTGCCACCAGGTCGGGCCGTCCCTGCCCACCCCGTGGCGCTGATCAATTTCTCCTCTCCATCGCGCGCAGCGGTATAAATCCCAGGTTCACCAGGGTGTCGCGCAGCTCTCCCCTAACGACGCTCTGGCCCTGGGGTTGAAGGTCGACACCGACGCGCTGCCCGCTGATTTGATCAAAGCTCTCCGCCGGGGCGAAGTCGATCTCAACGATCCGGCGAACACCCTCCTGCTCCTGAGCCTCAAGGCGGTCGTCGGCGTGACCGGCTTTTTCAATGTGCAGGGCAAATTAAGATCTGTCGGAATCAGTTGTGCTCTATGCCATTCCACCGTCGACCAAGAAATACCCGATCGCTGCCGGGGAGGGATTTGGCCATAAGAGGGACAAGAAAGATTTGACCACCGCAAAACTACTGGCCCTTCATTTCTATCAGTTGGCTATTCCCACTCCCAAGGCGCCCGCTGGCAGCTACGATCAAGAAGCCGCGCGGTACGGTCGCGAGCTCTTCAACAACAAGGCGACATGCGCCACTTGTCATGTCCCGCCGATCTTCACCGAGCCGGGTTGGAACCTGCACACAGCCGAAGAAATCGGCATTGATGATTTCTAGGCGTCCCGTGCGCCCGACAATCGCTACAGGACAGAACCTCTACGCGCGCTCTTTGACACTCAGAAGATCCACAAGGGGGGCTTCTATCACGATGGCCGCTTCGCAACGCTGTTGGATGTGGTGAATCATTATGACAGGGTCTTCAGGCTTGGCCTGACCGAAACGGAGAAAAGCGACCTGGTCGAATATCTCAAATCGATCTAGCAGTCAGCTCTGCACCGGGATCGGCGCTTGGATATCAGTTATCGCCAGCCCGGCCTGGGATCAGCAGAGCCTCAACGATCTGAGAGCGGAAAGCCTCAGGCGTCACTGGGAGACACTCCATGCAATTCGCACTGGAAACCGCGAAGCATCACGAACCGGCCTTGCCGCCGACAGCGAAGCGGCAGCTCGCCCTGCCATTCCGAATGCACTGTTCCTCTACCGGCAATCCGATAAGCTGCCCGAGAAAGCGTTCAACCATCTGGCAGGTTTCGGGATGCTCTACGACCACAGCGGCCAAAGGACAGGCCTGGCTCCGAATGGTGAATCCATCCCCGCTCTTCTCGCTTTGCGCAGCCCCGCCAATCGAGTTCAGCAGTCGCACCGCCGCCAGGACCCGAGCCCGGAGCCCTTTGCCGGCGACGATTGCCTGAAATCGATTCGCCAAAAAATCACCGCCCCCGGCGAGAAGCTCCCCAAACTGTCGTGCGGAAACCCCCTCTTTCATCGCACTGAGGAGCGAACTGAGAGACAAATCAGAGGCACGGACAAGAAGTTTCTCGGCTCGATCAGTCAGGGCATACACTTCGTGCGGCCTCCGCCGGCCGGGCTGCAGCCCGGAACGCGTGACGAGACCATCGCGTTCGAGTGCAAGCAGATGGGAGCGGACCGCATTTTTTGTAAGACGCAGGTGCAAGGCCATCTCAGAGACGGTGCCGGCGCCGCGCTGGAGAAGGGCGACAATATCGGCGCGGCGCCTTCCGAACCGCGCTTTTCTGGGCTGGAGCACCGACGAGGAATTTTTCTTCATCAGCGTAAGATAGCAGAAAACGGCTCCGACAATACTCCTGGTTTATTTGACTATTTATTTGAGGACGCGAGAGTCTCTGTCTACCCGCTCAGACAGAAGCGGAGTTAAAAAAGAAGGAGAGACTTCATGAACACTCAAGCGGCAGATACACGACGAGTTTCTGACCCGATGGCGCGGCAGGCATTTCTCATTTTGCGCTTCGGGTTCACGGTGGCGCCGATCATCGCGGGCCTGGATAAATTTTTCCATTTCCTGGTGAATTGGGATCAGTATCTTCCCGCGATCACAAACCGTCTGGTGGGTGGCCATGGTCATGAGTTAATGCTGGCCGTCGGCGTAATTGAGATCGTGGCGGGAATCGGCGTGGCTCTAAAGCCGCGTATTTTCGCTTACATTGTGGCAGCCTGGCTCTTTCTCATCATCTTGAACTTGCTCGCGATTCCGGGCTACTACGATATCGCTCTCCGGGATCTTGGGCTGCTCCTTGGCGCGCTTGCTCTGGCTCGGCTGAGTCATAGTTACGCCTAAGCCACAGCGGTAACGTAATTGGCTATTTGGCAACTGTCACTTGGTTGCTGCGGCGTCCGCGTGCCCCGAATCGTGGCTCATGTGACCGGTAATCGGTGGCGAGGTCCCGCGCCGCGAGATGACATGCTGTCGAGGCGTCGTTAAACGTGAGGACGCAATGGGCAACGAGAGTGCGGAGGGCTTCGGAGCAACTCGGAGCGGTTGCGGCTTCGGCGAGGTCCAGCCTGTGGGAACACGAAAGCGCAGGGTAATGCCGTTTGTTTCCTTTGTGTAACTCCGCGGCCCATTGGCTGGACGAGCGGAAGCTCGGTCCCTCCGGAGATGGCGTGATCGCCGAACCTACATGCCAAGCGCCGTCCGGAGGTGAGGAATAAGGCGCTTGGTGAATTCTACAGAATCGGCAGCGGAAAGGTGCGACCATTCCGGGCAGTTGAACTCGGCGAGCTCGGGAAAGTCGGAATAATAAATGCCGGGCGCCCCGGTTGTTTTCAGGAGCGGGTCCCATGTTTTGCCGCGCGGAGTGTCACGATCTTCCAGTTCCTTCAAGCCGCCGCTATGCGGGAACCTCACGAAAACGATCCTGCCGCCACGAGAGCGAAGTTTTTCCACAGCGACACGAGTGTCATCAAACCGTTTTTGGATGCCCTTCCGCATTTGGGCGGCAAAAACGTCCCTGGGAATATAAGTAGGCGGAGGGGGTGGCGTGAAAAGAGGCAGCCAGATTTGCTGGATCTTCTTCGCCAACTCACTTCCGGGTGCGGCGCATTTCTCCCACATCCGGGCGCGCCGTTCGCGATCTTCAGTTTGAAAGTAAGGGGGGAAACGCGGCGGCACGAGTGCGCCGGGCCGGTTTGGAATTGGCAACTTGTTCAGAAGCGCTTCGAGACTGAGGTCGTCTGGTTTCAAAAAAGCGACATGCTCTTCCAACCGCATCCCCAGATCTTCGCTGAAACGTTGGGCGAGCGTTTGGTTGTGAAAGCGTTTCACATCTCTCTCGGCATGCTGCATCGGCGGAGAACCGGGTGGCGCGAAAAACAAAGCTGGGACAAAGCTGCAAATGACGGTGCCATGAAAACGTTCGTCGTTCGCCAGATCCGCCAGGACCGGCCACGCCGTGGAACCGGGCATCGCGAGCTGGATCGGGCGCTTGCCCAATCCCCTTTGAATTTCATCGAGGTCGAGGTCGAACCAGGCCCGGGAATCGCCCACGATAACGATCGATTCCGGTTGAACTCTCCTCCGCGCCGCAGTCGACAGATCTTCGTTGTCGTTCAGGGTCGGGCGATACCCGGCCGAGCGCGCATAAAATTCCCAGGCGCCGGTGGCGGCGATCACGACAATGGTCACAACCACGGCGATTCCTCGCCAGGGCGCTGGCGGAATCGGGCGCTCGAATTCCAGCGGCGGGCCGCCGTGAATCTGTTCCTCGCGCGAAGGTTTGCGGAAGAAAAGGCGCGGGAGCCGAAGCCGTTCCTTAAAACTGGAAATAGATGAAGGCATTGCTGCTTCCCTGAGTAAAAATGATCGCGAAGGCCATGACCGCGCCGATCGCGGTGATGGCCCACGGCGGCATCCGCACGACCGTCTCTTCGAATGTGTTCTCGCGCATGGCCCAATGCAGCGCGATGACACCGGCGCTGACAGCCCCGATCTGGAACAGTTCGCGTGTCGAAAGAATCATGTCGCCGCGAGGATGCCCACCGAACATTCCGCCTAACATTCGGGTGGCGACGGTAAAATCACTCGCGCGAAAAAAGACCCAGGCAATGCAAACCGCGAAATAGGTCGCGAAACCCGCCAGCACCCGGGTCGACGGCGCACTCGCCCATGGCTTGTCCTCGAATGCGATACGGCAGATCCGCTCGATCACGAGATAAGAGCCGTGAAGCAGACCCCAAACTACAAAGGTCCAGGCCGCGCCGTGCCAAAGGCCGCCGAGAAACATCACGATGACAAGATTGAGCGCCGCCCGAAAAGGCCTGACCTGGTTTCCGCCCAATGGAATGTAGAGGTAATCGCGCAGGAACGTGGAGAGCGAGATATGCCATCGCCGCCAGAAATCGGAGAAACCAATCGCAGCGTAGGGAAAACGAAAGTTATCCTTGAGATGAAAGCCGAGAGTTAAGGCTGCTCCGATCGCGCAAAGTGAGTAGCCGGCAAAATCGAAAAAGATCTGACCGGCAAAGGCGAGCACGCCCGCCCAGGAATCAAGCGCCGCCAGTGGACCGGCGTATCCGAAGATGCGATCGGCCGGTCCGGAAAGCAGGGCATCGGCCAGCACCACCTTTTCGAAAAGCCCAAGGGTCATGAGCGCGAGTCCCCAAAGAAATTGATTTGTTTTGAGCCGCGGCGGGTGCAGGAGCTGCGGCAGGAAGTCTCCGGCGCGCACGATTGGCCCGGCGACCAATTGCGGAAAGAATGAAACCGCCAGAACGAAATCGCGCAGCGACCTGGTTGGTTGCAGGACACCGCGATAAATGTCGAGGGTGTAGGAAAGCGAATGGAACGTATAAAAGGAAATGCCAACCGGGAGAAGAATGTCGAGGTGCGGCGGCTGATAGATGATGCCGAGCCGTGCCAGCAGCCATTGGAAGTTTTCGAGGAGAAAATTTCCGTATTTGAAAAAACCGAGCATGCTTAGATTCATGCAAACGCTCGCGACGAGCCATCGCCGTTTTGTCACTTGATCTCTGGCCTTGCCGATCTGCCGGCCTAACCAAAAGTCCATCGCCGTGGTGGAGAAGAGGAGCGCGGCGAAAGGCGGGTTCCAGGCGCCATAGAAGATGTAGCTGGCGACGACAAGCAGATTCTTCCGTGCCGCCCACGAGGCCATGCCCCAGTAGAGGGTAACGACGACTGCGAAGAAAACGACAAAGGTGAGTGAGTTAAAGAGCATGGCGCTCAGTCGATTGATTATACCGGGAGAGAAGCGCGTGAAGCGATGCCAGCCATATAGAGCGGGAGCTTTTAGGGATTATTTTGCCAATCGGCAAGAACTAAGATTGCGGGCGCAAAGTGATGGCACCGGACCCGAAGAGGGTGAGCTGGAACGCGATGACCACCTTTTTGCCTTTGTGACGCCATCCAGGCAAGAAGAAGACAACGAAAAGCGAAAAGCTGGAATCAAGTGAGGACCAAGATGGCCAGCGTCTGAGAGATCCGCCGTCGAAGCGATTGCTCGCCGCGGTATTGTGGGAGCGCGACGGGACGATCTCCATCATCCCATCGGTCAGCTGCTCCCTTGTTTCCTGGTTTCCTGGATTCCGAGTTGCTTCTCCGATGAGCGCAAAGCCTTTCCTTTGGCAGGGACCAATCGTTTTAGGTAGTGATCGAGCGGGACGGGGCCGAGCTGCATCATTCCATCCATGAAAGGGCGCAGCTCGAACTTGTCGCCTTCCGCGGCACGAGCAGCGTCATAGACCTGCATCACTCTGGCGTAGCCCAGGTAATAGGTAGTGATCTGCGGTGAACTCGTAAGGGTTCGCGTCCACATGTTATTGGCCAGTTGCTCGCCCTGAAGCGCCTCCTCTTGCACGAATCGCGCCATCTCCCGGTGCGACATGTTTTCGGTGTGCACCCGAATGTCGACAATCGTCCGAGCGATGTTTTCGAGTTGCTTCTTGAGATGAGCCAGACGCGGCAAAGGACCGCCCCAGCCTTGATCGAGCAGCAGCCGCTCGCAAAAGGTTCCCCAACCCTCGACATAAACGGGATCGGGAAAAAGCGCCCGCACCTTATGCGGATCGCGCGCGGCATACTTAAGCTGCACGTAATGCCCGGGAATCAGCTCGTGCGGCACAATCATTCGACTGAAGGGCCGATTGAAATCGCGGAAGAACGCGGTCCGCTGCTCAACGGTGGCGCCGGCCGACGGGACCGGCAGAAAGACGATCGTCTTTGCTTCCGGTGAATAAGGACCGGCCGGGTAAACACCGCCCACACTCTGACCGATGAAATACGATGGCGCTTGTTCAACTACCAGGGTTAGCGGATCCGGTAGAGTCATGATCCTCTTTTCCCGCACAAACTTTTCGATCTCGCTGACGTTCGATTTCCAGCGCGCCGTGTAGGTCTCGACGTTTGTATCGTGGTCTTCGGCGACGCGCTCGAAAAGCCGGCGCAACAAAGCGTCATCTTCTTCCGGCGGCTTGTCACCCTTCATCAATTCCGGCCAGACTTTCCGGCCGAAAGCTGCCGCTTCCTTCTTCTTCGCGGCGAGGTCGGCTGTTGCTCGTTTCAAAACCTCCGCCACTGGTTCGGTAATCCCGGTGCCGAACCGGAAGGTGGCGGCGTATTCCGGGCCGAGTCTTGGGGAACCGGTTGCCCGCTGGCCAAGCTTGTCGATCGTGTCAGCGAATTCAGTGATCGTCGCAGCCGCCTTGGCGCCTTCGGCCCGCGATTGTGGGGAATCACCCACTGCCCGGGCAAAGCCTTCGCGGTAAAACGTGGCCGTCGCGCGTAGTTGTCCAGCCGCGATCTTACACAACTCCGGCGCGACCGCGCTCTCCTTCGCTCGGGCGAAAGTTTCGCTGCCCTGACGCGCGAACGCAGGCAACAGCCGGGCCCGCGCCCGTACCCGGTCCTGTCGTTCGGCGAGAGCCAGATCGTCGCGCACCAGGAGAAAAACCGCCGCGTTGGCGATCACATCGGACCAGTAGAGCGGATCGCGCTGCGGCCGTTTCAAAACCGTTTGTTCGTGCAACTCGCGCTCCACCTGGGCGAGCAACGCTTCGGCGTCCAGCCGGTCGTCAAAGGACAAATCCGCTTTCCTAAGCAGCGTCGTCAGTCGGTCGCGTTCCGCTCGATTGAGATCGATCCATCGTTGCAACCTTTCTCCTGAAAAATCCTCGAGCTTGCGATCGAAGGCATGATCGCCCGCCTGAGTTGCGCGGGTCGGAAACATCTCAAGATAGGCATTGAGATAAGCATCGGCGACTTCGCCCGATGAGGTATGCACCGCCGCCAGGAGCAGCGCCGCCCCTGCCATGGACAACCAATACCTGCGCATGAAGCGCAACCTGCAATCGCTCGCTCTAAACGTCACGCTGAAATTCAGCGATGGTTGAAAAGCGTCTCACACCGAAGGTAACGAGTGTGTAACTTTTCGTGTCTGGAAGCCTCCGACCCGTCGCGCGCATCGTTCGGAATGAACAGAACCCGTTTTTCCTTTTTAGGGTTGGGAATGTCGCTCGTTCTGTTCGCGGCCACGTCGGGTATACCCCGGACAACGTTCGCGGACGGAGGGACAGCCGACACGATGAGCCTCACGGATGAGCCCGGTAACTGGTTCAAAAGCGCAAATACCGGAACTCCGTTCACAGTTATTAAGCCGGGGGAGAGAGTCGATTTCGAGATCAATAACTGTTGCACCAGCACCAAACATACCGTCACCCTGCTGATGAAACCAACCGGGTCGAATGTCGAAATGGATCAGGATCAGGCGCAACGCGGCAAACTCTCGGTCGACTTCGACCGGCCGGGTGTCTACCTCTTTCACTGCAAGGTCCATCCCTACATGACCGCGGTCGTGGGAGTGACTGATGCCGCTGGCAATATCCCCGATGTCACCTCTACCATGCTGCCGTTCATCGGTCATCTGGGATTGAGTTCGTTGCCTGCCGCGGACGTTCTTGCGGTTGTCACGACCGTGGCGGCGAGCGATGCTGACAAGCTTGCCAAGTGGGACATTTTCGACCGGACCGCACAGGTCAAACCGCGAGTTCCTGGAGTCGGCGAAGTCTGGGTCGATAGCCAGTTCGAGCGGGTCCCGAACCAAAAAGATGTGAACGGGGCGCTCAAGCCCGGCACGATTACAATCATAGACGCGGCCACCTTCCGGGTGGAGCGGGAAATTAATGGGAAGCGGGCGCGCGGAATGTGGAATAACCCTCACAACATGTGGGCGAATTTTGCCCTCGACACCGTCTATAATGGAAACTGGTTTGGCCAATGGATAAACAAAATCGATCGGAGCAACGGCCGGATCCTCGATAGTATCACCGTGGGAGAAGCGCCCACTCATATCATCACGATCCCAACCGTCGGTCCGGAAACCGGAGTCCTTACCGTTCCCCTGAGCGCCGACGACAAAATGTTAAAGGTGCGAGACACGGGTTCCGCCCTCGACATCATCGACAGCCTCTCGACCGGTGATGGTAAGACTCACCCGCATGGACACTGGCTGACTTGTGGCACGGGCGACCGGACGATTGTGCCTAACGTTTTCAAGGGGATTGGTCCGGCCGGTTCAGTCAGCATCATTGATACGGCCAGCGGTAACATTCTGAGAGAATTCGAGCAAAACCCGAACGATCCATTGACCGCGCCCCTCCTAATGCCAATCGCAGTCGGAGAATGTCACGTGAACGGCGTCGCCAAGGCCTATGTCGCCAACCTGGTGAGCGGGATGGTCACAGCGATCAATGTCGATACGCAAACCATTGTCAACAATATCCCGGTGACACTTACGCCGGACGGCCAGACTGGATTCGGCATTTTCCATACGCTCCAGGGGCCAATTCAAACACCAGTCAGCCCGGATGAGAGGTGGGTGGCGACAGCGGTCTTTTCTTTGACCAATGTTCCCCGACCGCCGACCGACTCCGCCGATCACGTCGCGATCATTGACACGACAACCGATCAGGTGGTCGCCTTTGTCCCGACACCGGCGGGAACGCACGGTGTCAACTGGGGGGCCAAGCTAGGCGGCGGTTACTATGCCTATGTGACCAACCAACATTCCAACGTCCTGACTATCATCGACCCCGATCCGAACGGCGATGACAATGGCGCGGACGCTGCCGCCGTCGGCACGATCCTGCTGGCCAATCGGAGCAAAGGCGCCGGAGTCACTGACGGGACGGGCGGCCAGGGTGTGAAGCCTCTGCCCATGACCCATGACGGATGGATTCAACCGACGGTCGCTTTGTCCGGCACCGGACAGCTTTCGGCCGAAGTGGAAGGCTGGATCGGTAAGCTCACCCCCGAGCAGAAAGATCCATCGCATCCACATTGATCCAACAAGTCTGCGCAGACGCACTGCGAAAGAAGTTCAAGAGCAGCCGCGGCGGGAGTTAATTCCGCCGCGGCTTTCGTTTAGGTGATCTTAGTTACAGCTTGCAGGCCGCATCGAATGGCGAGCCTGGGTGGGGTCGATTTTACTGAGGAGCGGGTGACCTCTCGTGACGCCAGGCTTTTAGGCCGACTGCGCCGGTGGCGAGCAAGCCGAGCGAGCCGCCTTTCGTCACGGCCCGTGAGGTGTTCCCGCTGGTTTTCTGTCCGGTCTCGACCGTCTCGCCGGGATCGCCCCAGGCATAATCGAGGACGATGAAATCATAGTCGGCCTCGCCGCTGGTTTTCACCCTCACCCAGCCGTATTGCTGCCCGGCGCCGGTGTTAAACTCAAAGCCGATGAATCCCCTCCCCGGCTCCTTGAAGTGGCCGCCGGGATAATAGGTGAACCCGATGTAAGCGCCGAAGCATCGGATGACTGTCGTGCTGGAGCTGGAGAAACTGATGCAACTGTGCCCGAGTCGCTCCTGCGACACTTTCACCTGGCCGTCGAGCCGATAGAGATAGAATGGGGCGTTGCTGGTAATCTGGGGGCAGTCACCGGCGAAGAGCGAGTCCGCGCCCTCGATCGCGAGATGGGCGATGCCACGGCCACCGCCGAGGTCGACGTGCCGGAAGTCCAGGACGACTCCGTCGGCTAGCGGGAAATCATGGGTGAGCGCCCCCTTGAAACGGAAGTTTACCGGCCCGGAATAATGAATCTCCCCCTCAGCCGTCCCCAGGCCGGCGAGGGAGCTGGCGGCCCCAGCAACCGCATACGCAGCCCAGTGCGAATTCCTGATCCGAACCACTCCGCGGCGCCATGCTTTCGAGTTCATGGCAGCGTCATATTGTTTTCCTCGGCCCAAGTCAATACGAACCGCTTCCGGACTTTCTCCGAGGGTGCTTCCCTACTTCACGGCTGTTCCCCGAAGGATGATTCCTCGATAGCCTACGGTGTCTATGCGTGGACCAGCACCGGAAATTCTCGACAGGTCATAAGCGGTCTTGCTCACCTTGTGAGCCTGATCGTCGGAGTCCTAAATCCGGCAGTTTCAGTCATTTTGTGATTGACCGCCCCATCCGCGCTCTTCCACGCTTTTGCCGCCCAATCATGGGCAAACACAAAACCTATGAAAAAACTGATCGTGTTAATGACAGTTGTCGCGGCCACGCTTGCCTTCAGCCAGCTTGGTCGCGCCCAAAGCGATGCGCCATACACCGAAGGTCCGGTCTGGACCGTGACCATGGTCAAGACAAAGTACGGCATGACTGACGACTACCTCAAAGGCCTGGCCAAGACCTTTAAAGGGACGCTGGACGAGGCAAAGAAGCAAAACCTGATCATGGATTACAAAATCCTGCTTGGAGACTCGGCCAATCCCCAGGATTTCGACATCCTGCTCATGGTAGAGCAACAGAACATGGCGGCGTTCGACAACGCCCGGGAGAAATTCGATCCGATCGCGCGCAAGATCGAAGGCAGCGAGCAACAGCAACGAAACACCGCAACGCAGCGGCAGCAAATCCGCGAGATTCTCGGCGCCAAACTAATGCGCGAGGTCACATTAAAGTAAAGAGCTCCACGCTTACGGTGCCAGGCTACCAAGGCCTGGCACCCATCCCCCAGACAGCTAAAGGTGGGATTCTCGGATCAGGGTTGTCGATATGGACGCTGACCACCTGGAGAGCGGTTAATTATCGCTATCCTTGTCGACCCGCAAGACGCCAAGATCGCAGTTGAAACGTTCTCTTGCCAACAGCGCGCGCCAGATGGTTACAGGCTGGTTTGAGAGGTCGGTTGTCGCCCGCCGGCGCGCTGAAACAGTAATGCCGAGCTGACGAACAGCATGACGAAGAAGGAATTAAGAACCAACACACCCAGGACTCCGGGCGGCTCCGTCCAGATCACGCGGGGTTGCATGAAGAGCGCAATTACCGGAACGATGGCCTGAGCCGCCGCCGCTGCGAAAAGTGCGCGTGCCATCCCCCGCGGACGCAGGCGCGCAAGGAGGGAACCGACGATCGCGATGGCAATGACACCGAGATATAGAAGATTGAGCCGATTGTTCTCGCTGCCGATCATGCCTACGGCCGCATTGATCCAAACCAGGAGGAAAGCTCCGGTCAGGGTCAATCCGGCGGCGAGCTTGTAGGCCCGGTTGCCAGCTGCTCCTTTCCGGGCGATTTCGAAGAGTAAGCCGGTGCCAAAGATGAGAGTACCGGCAAACACAAAGTCACTCCCCGTCCAATTCACCTCGCTCGTAAACTGCATGGCGATCAGCGGAATCAGGAGAAAGACCGCGGTTACGACCGCGAGATAGATTATATTTCTGTATTTCATAAGGCACATCTGTATCTGCTCTCTTAGAATGGCGGCGAAGGTTTCGACGAACAACCAGAGGACATAGCCAAGTAACCCTCCGTCACCCTGTCTCCGCTCTCGAATCAGATCAGCGAAGGTCTGCTCCATGGGTTCTGCAAAGCGCTCGCGATATGACTTTGGATAGAGACAAAGCAGCGCTGCGTACCACTTTCGATAACGCGCTGAGGCTTCACCTGGCATAGGCAAGAAAATTCGGAACAAGGTCTCTTTGTGCGGCGACCGCCACGATCTCGCGGTAGCGCTCGAGCTCCGCCGCCAGCGCTTTCTGACCAAGCGCTGTGATTTCGTAATAGACCCGCCGTTGGTCGTCCAGTTTTCGGTCGATTTTCCTGCCGCTCTCCCGAATCAGGCCGGCTGCGATCATGCGGCCGATCGAGCCATAGAGTGTCCCCGGTCCCATTTTCACTTTACCTTGCGCATCCTCCTCGACCTGCTTCATGATGGCATAGCCGTGGCGCGCTTCTGTTGAGAGGGCGAGAAGAATATGGAGCACTGCTGGAGTCAAAGGCGGCTTTGGCTGGGTGTTCACCACGAGGCACACTATATCCGTAACGGATATATATCAAGCATGAAATTCAGCCCTCTCGCGTTCTGTGCGGCGGCCACCCTCCGATCCTCAGGCCGGAAGCTCGGCTCGACCGAAAAGTTTTTGCTCGCTTCCGCCAAGGCACCACTTACAACGGCGAAATGATACGAACAAGACATCCAGGGTTGGCCGCAGTCGCGGCGGGCTTTTTCCTTGGCTTTAGCCAATCACCTGCCGCGGCTAAGGATGCCGCACAGTCCATCGAGCCGGCTGCGGCTCTCGCGAAATTGCAGGCCGGCAACGCGCGCTTTGTCTCTGCCGCCACCAGTGCGTCGAAGCCGACGCGCGCACGGCGTCTCGAGACCGCACAGTCTCAGCATCCCTTTGCCATCATTGTCGCCTGCTCCGATTCGCGGACGGCGCCCGAGATAATTTTCGATCAGAACCTCGGCGACCTTTTCATCGTCCGAACAGCAGGAGAAGTGATCGACAGTTATGAACTGGGAAGTATCGAGTATGCAGCCGAACACCTCGGTGCCCATCTGATCGTTGTGTGTGGCCATGCGCGTTGCGGGGCGGTCAAAGCCGCACTCGACGGCGGGCACTTGCCCGGGCATGTCGCGGCGATCGCGAGAGAAATCGCTCCTGCTGTGGCGGCGGTGCGCGGACAACCGGGCGACCCCGTGCAGAATGCGATCAAGAGCAATGTCGATCGGGTGGCAAAGCAAATCCGCCGACAAGCGGAGCTCGGGGCAGTGGCGGCGAAGGTGCGCGTGGTCGAGGCCTACTATGACCTCGACACGGGGAAGGTTGAATGGCTGAAGGAATAAGCCCGCAGCCCTCAGCCAGGCCGCTCCCACCTGATTCGAGCCTTGGAAAAGGCGGGCCTGGTTTCTTTCGAACAGAGGTCACCCTGTTCTTCAGCCTTAGCACGCTGGCCGTCCTTCTTTGGGCGGGAAGCGCGGCCCTGGAGAACGTCACGAGCCATCTCTGGCTCTCGGTGATTCTACTCTGGCTGTTTGCGGTTATTCTTGCATCTGCCATGGCGGTAGCGCGCCATGCGGATTGTCTCGCGATTAAGTGTGGCGAGCCGTACGGCACGCTCATTTTGACCCTGAGCGCGATCAGCATCGAGGTGATGATGATTTCCGCTGCCGTCTTACATGGGGCAAACAATCCTACGCTGGCGCGAGACACCATGTTTGCCGTGATCATGATCGCGCTCAACGGCCTCGTAGGTGTATCTCTGCTTCTGGGCGGTCTCCGGCATCGGGAGCAACATTACAACCTGCAAGGAACCAACTCCTACTTGAACGCGATCATCACGCTCGCGGTCCTGGGCTTCATTCTGCCGAACTTCACCACCTCGGTCGGGGCAGGGAGGTTTTCGCGCGCGCAGGAGATCTTTATCGTGATCGTCTCGCTCGCGCTTTACGGCGTCTTTCTCGCAATCCAGACAGTGCGGCATCGGCTCCATTTCATGGAGACTGAGCACACGAATGGCGAGGCCGCCGGAGAACATCATCCGGTCGCGATCCGTTCCACGCCTTACCATGCCATCATGCTGATCGTGTATCTCGCAGCGGTGGTGACTCTGGCGGAGGATTTCGCGATTCCCCTGGATCGCAGCATCGAGCAATTCGGGGTGCCGCAGGCGTTTGGCGGGGCAATTGTCGCTGCGCTGGTGCTGGCACCAGAAGCGGTGAGCGCGGTCGGCGCCGCCCTGACAAACCATCTGCAGCGTTCGGTTAATATTCTTCTCGGATCGGTACTCGCCACGATTGGCCTGACGATTCCGGCGGTTCTTATCCTGGGGATATTCACGGGACGTCAGGTTGTCCTGGGGATTGATGCCGGTAATTTTCCACTCCTCCTGCTCACCCTGGCGGCGAGCATCGTGACCTTTGCCAGCGGCCGGACAAATGTCCTCCAGGGATGTATTCACCTGGTTCTTTTCGCGGTGTTTCTGTTGCTGATATTTTGCCCCTAAGGGGCAGTCAAAACCCTGAAAAGCTGCCGTAACGGATTACGAAGCAAACGGCCGGCCTTTCAAGCGCTGAAATGGTCTCGCGGAATCAGGGCCTGGATTTTCAGCGCCCGTTCGCGTTCCAGCAAGGTTGGATGGGAGTAATAGAAGCCGCTGTAAAGCGGGTGCGGTGTGAGGTTGCTCAGGTTCTTTTCGCTTAATTTTCGCAAGGCTTGAATGAGTGATTCGGCCTCGCCCATGATGGTGCGAGCGAATGTGTCCGCTTCGTATTCGAATTTCCTCGAACAGAGGTGAACGAAAGGCGAAAGCCAGAAGGTGACCGTTCCGGCCAACAACCCAAAAAGCAGCAGCGCGGGTGCAATGCTGGCGGCGGCGAACCCGTTGTCGTGGTCAAAGCCAAAGGCGCGATAGAACCATTCCTGGCGCGACAGCCACGCAATGATGGCGAAGGCGACAAAGACACCGGCGATCGAGATGGCGAGCAATTTGAAAACGTGCCGCATCTTGTAATGACCAATCTCGTGCGCAAGAACGGATTCCAATTCCGTCTCGGTGAGCTCGGCGACAAGGGTGTCGAAGAGGACGATTTTTCGGAATCGTCCGAAGCCGGTGAAAAACGCATTAGAATGGCGCGAGCGTTTGCTCCCGTCCATCACCTCAATGCGGCGTGTCGGGAACTTGGTTCGCTCTGCCAGGGCATGGAGCCGGTCGCGCAACGTTCCTTGCGGCAGCGGCGTGAATTTGTTGAAGAGCGGCAGGATTAGGGCCGGTGCAATCAGCATGAGGAGCAATTGAAACGCGATCACGACCGCCGCCGCCCAGACCCACCAGCTCGCGCCGGCCCAGTCGATCAGCTTCAAGACCAGGACGAGCAAGGGATAGCCGAGTAAAAGAGTGAGAAGGAAACCTTTGAGGTGATCGAGCACCCATGTCTTCATCGTCATGGTATTAAACCCGAAGCGCTCCTCCAGTTTGAATTGCGCATACCAGGCGAATGGCAAGTCAGGGAGGCTCATGACAACGCCGGCGAGGAAGAGAAACCCTGCCATTGACCAGATCGAGGTCTCCCAGCCTTCGCTGAATTTTGCGAACGCCCACGGCAGCAACCCGCTGAAGAGAACGGCAACCAACACCGTGGCGTCGAACACGTCGGTGACATTTGCGAAGCGGCCTTTGGCCAGAGTGTACTCAGCGGAGCGACGATAGGTTGCCTCATCGATGATCCCCTGAAACGCGGGAGGCAGATCTTTGACGTGTGCCGAGACGTAACGTTGGTTCAGCCGGTTCAGCCACAGCTCGGCCGCTGTACGCAGGAGAATCAGAACCAGAGCAATGACAGCGAAGAGCGAAATCTGACTCATCTCGGGAAAGTAGGAAGCATAAAGGCTAAAGTAGAAAGGGATTTTAACGGACCAGCTCGGACGGAGCGCAACCCGAATCGGAGGCGATCCCACGGGCGCAATTTTTAAGATTATGGGCGAGGCGGCGCGGCTCAACCGCAATCGGCGGTTGACTGCGCCGGCCGGCACCGGTTGCATCTAAGAGATGCGATTGTGGTCCAGTATAGCCTCGATATTCGTTGGATCGAACGGACTTCGTGCGGGCTGGCGCTTCCTGCTTTTCGTGCTCGCGATTGCGCTGGCCGAGATGTTTGTACGCGAGCCGCTCACTGAGTTCCTTGCCCGTAGGATCGGGGTCAACCTCAACGGGCTCTCTGCCCCGAACCTTTTTATCGAGGAGACGGTAGGCCTTTTGATCGTCCTGCTTGTGACCGGGATCGCCGCGTTCTTCGAGCGCCGGCGGGTTGATGACTACGGCCTACCGGTGTCAGAGGCTTTCGGGCGGTTGTTCTGGAAAGGTATGCTGGCCGGTTTGCTCGTGGTGGTATTCGTGGCGGGCGGCATGGTTGCAACTAACTCGATGCAGGTGCACGGAGTCGCGCTCACCGGCACGGCTTTACCCGGGTTCGCGCTCCTCTGGCTGGGTGCGAATCTGCTCGTGGGCCTGAATGAGGAATATCTGTTTCGCGGCTATGCACTGCGAGTGCTCTGGCGCGGGGCGGGCTTCTGGCCGGCAGCACTTATCACGACAGCGATCTTCGCCGGATTGCACATGACTAAGCCGCATGAGAACGCGATGGATATTGGGATGATTTTTATCCTCGGTCTGGCGATATGCCTGAGTGTGCGGCGAACGGGAACGCTCTGGTGGGCGGCGGGATGGCATGCCGCGTTTGATTTCGGACAATTCTTCCTCATCGGCACCCACAACGGGGGTCAGGCGCCCGCCGGCCATTTGCTGGATGTGACATTTAACGGGCCGGCCCTGCTCAATGGCGGTGAACTGGGAACTGAGGCGAGCGTCTTCATGGTGCCGGCAGCGCTCGCGACTTTTGTCTATGTCATTTGGTTCTTGCACCCTGAAAAGAACAAGCTTCGAAAGCTGCCATAAGGGACGAGTAGCAATGGCGGGAATTACCGAAGGTGAAACCAAAGCACTGACGATCGGTCACTCTCTCGAGTGCTAGACGGCACACCGGCCTCCTGGCCCTGGCGCATCCAGCGCGGCGAAGAGTCGCTTCGCCGCGCTGTTACCCCTTCACCCGCCAAGATCAATTGACAGGCTCTGAAGGAATGGTTATCGAAGAAGGATCTGGACTACTCCCTCGCTTAACGGACTAGCCCATAGCTTGCCTTTGCTATCGAACTCGACCGCCACCACCTGCCAGTGCGGCAGGGGTGAGTTGTCCATGGTATAATGGGTCCAGTTTGTTCCGTTGAATGTGCTCACCCCACCGGTGTACGGCCAGACCGACGGCTGATTGTTTGCGATCGCAATCAATCCGTCGCTCGCCCTCCGGGTGACGTCATAGACGACTGTGCCCGGCATTCCGGTATTGGCCTGATTGTAAACCGTCCAGTTGCTTCCGTCGTACCGGACCAACCCGGCGGCCGTCCCGATCCAGATTCCACCCGCTGGGTCCGATTCGATATCGAGGATCATAGCGCTCGGCAAAGGCGAGTTACTCGTGTCATAGAGCGTAAACGAGCTGTTGTTACCGGCGGCAAATTTCCGCAGACCGTATTCCGATCCGACCCAGAGATTGTTCGCCGTATCCACAGCAACGGTATTCACATTGTTAAAGCTGTAATTGTATCCCTCTGGACTCAGGTTTACATGCACCCAGGCAGCGCCATCGAACCAGAACGCGCCCGAGCCTCCACTGCCGGCCCAAATCGTGCCATCGCGTTTGACGATCCCCTTAATGCCATCCGTCGGAAGGCTGGAGTTCTGCCAATTCCAGAAGTTGGTAAATTGGCCGGTTTTCGAGTTCCACGTCCCGATTCCATTACCGCCCATCCAGAAAATGCCGCCCGTGTCTTCGAAGACCGAATACATCGGCTCATTACCCGCCCAGGGATAAGGCTCAGAGCCCAGGTTATGGTCTCCCCAGTTCCGCCAGTGGGTCGCGACCCCGGCTGCTCCGTTGCTGCCCGTCATGCGGGAAAGACCGGCTTCACCGGTGGCAAACCACATATTGCCACTGCTCTCCGACCTGATCCGATCGACAAAGTAGTCTGGCAGGCCGCTGTTGAACGTGTTCATCCGCCTCAATAACTGCCCCGAAGCCTTGTACTGCCGAACCGTTCCGAGAATACCGGTCCCGCCATAGTTCTTGATCCAGATGTCGCCGTTAGGCGCTGGAACAATACCGCTCGGAATGCTGTCCGCATTTACAAAGAAGACCGGACTGTCATTGACCATCTTATAAACATCGCCGTACCACGTGGAAACGTGGAGTGTGCCGGCGAGATCTTTTCCGAGGCCGGTCATCGTGATAGTTCCGCCCAAGGTTGGCCAATTGCGCCAGGTCGCTCCATTCCATTTGAAAAGGCCATACTGGGCGGTCGTGACCCAGATATTTCCCTGAAGGTCCGACAGCATCGCGTCCATTTGATACGGCGAGTTGTGCAGGACCCATGAAGCCCCATCGAACCTCAGCCATACCACCGAGGACGGAATGAGTAAGCCAGACCCGGTCGTCGGACCCGACGAAAACGTCGTTCACATTGTACCAGGGCGGACTCCACGGAAGCTCCGTCCCGACGCGATACTCTGTCCAGACGTTGGACGCGGGATTGAATTGAAAGAGCGCCCCATTCGACGTCTGCACGTTGACGTTGGTCAGCCAGAGGTTGCCCTGGCTATCGAGCGCGAGCGAGCGGACTTCATTCAGGATGAGGGGCGAGTTCGTCGTGTTGTAAGTGAGCCACATTTGCGATTGGCTTTTTGCCGCCGGGTCGAATCGGGTTAATCCGCCGTCGCTTGCGATCCAGATGATCCCGTTCGCCCCAAACACCATGTCATTGATGTAGACCGACGGAATCGGATGCTGCACGCTCGACCAGACCTGCCATGCGCCGGTGTCGAAGCCGCCACCAGGCAGGGCCTTAAATTTCATCTGCTTGGCTGGAAGCTTCGCGATACCGCCTTCGCCCCAGAAATAAAATCGACCCGCAATCCAAAGATTCCCCGAAGGATCGAGTTTCATGACCCGCACTTCTTCACCGGGCACACCGGTTGTGCTCGGTTTAACCAGATTAAACCGCGGTCCCACCGCCGCGCTGGCCGGGAGCAAGCCCGCAATCACGAGACCGAGAAAGATTCCAACGGCTGCCAACATTCTCGTTTTCATAAGGGGTGACCTTGTGCCTCGACGGATCGATGCGCTAACCAGTTCTTGGGAATGGCGGGGCGTTTCTTGCTTGGCTGTTATGGAATTCTGCAAGAGGCAGGGGCCGAGCGAGCTGGCTCAACGAAATCATGCGATCGCCTCGCGAAACCGCTTGGTTACGCATGAAGCAAACCTTAACACCTCAGTGGCTCAGTCTCTCTTGATTGCTGGAATAGGACCAACCCGATAATGAAGCACCAGGAAAACCACGCCCCGAATAATGCCCGCTGTATCAGTCCATGCACTGGGCGCAGATAGGCCCAAAGAATTCCCGGCCCGGACAACGGAGTCAGGTTCAAAGCTATCGCGAGGCAAATCAGCAGATAAAGCACCCAGGAAAGATAAATAGGCGATTTCACGCGCGCATCCCCTTTCCAACTGAGGGCAAGAACCATTGGCGCCTGATAGCCGATCAGCTCCGAGAGCCCAAAAACATTGTGCAGCGGATGCGGGTAGGCGAAGAGCCCTACTCCGGTAACCGACAGCCCCATGACGGCGATGAGATAGGCCGCGGCGCCGGAATGGCCAAGCGCGTGCGAGCGATCGCGGAGCGCCAGAGCAAACAAAAATGTGCAAATGGCAATCCCACAGAGCAGGATGGCGAACGGAATGCGGGCCGGCGAAGTCATTTCGCCGATTTCGCTTACGGTCTGCCGAATGTGACTATACCCGGGCACGAGCGTAGCGAGCCCGAGCGTGCCAACACAAAATAGAATGCCGGCAGCAGGTCCGAAGAGTAACCGGGCATCGTGGTGCTTCATCAGGTCCGAACTCAAGCCAGGCTGATCCAGCCCAAGTCTTTTAGCCGGCTCGTTTCGATATGCAATCTCGAACCGGGACGCTGGCCACTAACAATGCTCTGACTTCATCGGGAATCTGCGCCGCCGACGCGACGGTCCCCTCGCCTTCGGGACCGGCTCGCAGTTTTTGTTTCTTGTGCGCCGCATCGTCTCTCGGCCAATATGAGGCATGGCTAACAGTGACACGCGGATCGATGAGATCGTGGATGGCATCTTTCGCATCTCTACCTGGCAGGAGCCATACGGGATCACCTTCAATCAATTCCTCATTGCCGACGAACGGCCGGCGCTCATTCATACGGGAATGCATCACCTGTATGACAATGTGCGCAACGCGATTGCGCAGGTGCTCGACCCGGCATCGCTCAGCTGCATCGTCCTTCTCCATTGGGAAGGGGACGAGAATGGCGGCATGGAGAAATTTATGCGAACCGCGCCGCAAGCGGAGCTAATCGGATCGCTGCTCTCAATTCAGCTGAACGCCTCCGGGTTCGGCGTGACGCAGCGGGTGCGGGGTTTTCGCGACGGCGAGACCCTCGAACTCGGGCGCCACATGCTGCGCTTTCTCGAAACGCCGCACGTGCATCACTGGGATTCAATGATGGTAATCGACGAGACCACACGCAGCCTTTTTCCATCGGACCTCTTTATTCAACCGGCTGATCAACCGCCGATTGTGACCGAGGATCTCTCGCGGCCCATGCTCGACCTTTATCGGGCGGCTGGGATCTTCGCGCACGAATTACCGATCCGTCAGGTGGTCGATCGGCTGGAAAAGACTGCGCTCGCCTGGATTCATCCCATGCACGGCGGCTCGTTCCGACGGGAAGAGTTTGACTGTTATGCGCGGGCCTTGCGCGAGAATGAGTTTGCCTACCGCGGCGTCCTGCTTGGCCGCGAGATCGCGAGGGCGGCGCCGATGTAGCCAATGTCGAGGCGGTCAGAGACAGCCTATTTTACTCCGTTCGCCGGATCCCAGGATCCCTGGAGCTTGCGAACATAGAGAATCTGCCCGGTGTGATAGGCGTTGTGGGTGCTGACGTGAGAAATCGTCGGCGCCACCTTCGCCAGCTTCTCCTCGGGTAATTTCTCGACCTCGGCCTCGATGTTTTTCATGACCTGATCGAGCCGCTGAACCAGCTCGTCCCAGCGAGCAGCGTCGAAATCGTTGAAGGTTTCGTCATTACTACTTGGATTAGCCGGCTTTTCGCCGCGGAGACGCGCGAGGACGTTCTCGTTCCAAAAAACAAGATGATACGTAAGCATGCCGACGGAGTGATTGGCATTCGGATCGAGCTTGCCTTGAGCGTTGCGCGGCACCCATTTCGCCTGTTCAGCGCTCAGGCCGGCGACGGCCGTGTTCATCGGAGTAAACCACTCCGCCTTATCGTGCGTGCTGTGAAGTTCTGAGAGCAGGAGAGAGCGGAGCGTCACCGGAGTGGACGACGGTGAGGGCGACGGACTTTGAGCGAGCAGGTTGGTTACGGTCGTACAAACGATCAGAAAAGTGGCATTCAAAAGTTGGCGCATGGGTCGCACCCTAGCCCTCCACTACCCGAATCGCACGCAAAATGTGACTGCCGGAAGGACAAGGATCCGACGATTTTGGACATGGCGGCTAAGCCTGCGGTGAAGACAAAAATAGCAAACAAAGAACGGGAGTGTCTGTAAACTTTATCGCCGGTGCATTTTTCCGGGCGATGAGCGGGTTGAGCCGCAATTATCTTGACAAGCGAAACCGTGGACTCATTTAATTTTCGCGATGAAAAGCGGATTATGCACCTTTCGACGAGCCATTTTGGTTTCAATTAACCTAACCCTAACGACCGGTCTCTCGTTAGCGGGCAGCCCAAATGCTCCCCAGGAGCAGGCTGCACCCGGTCACAGATCACCCGCGGTTACCGGTGTTTCGGCGCCGGCAACTCTGCAGAATGAGTTTTACCGGTCAACCGCCATCGAAATGGCTAAGAGGTATCAATTCAATCGCGCCGACGGCGTTGTCATTCCGAGAACGCGCCAGCCACTCTGGATGGATCCTGCCGACTGGATCGAGCAGGAGGTCACAGCGGATGATGGTCAGTCGAATGATCTGTTTGGATTCAGGGTCCTGATCTCCGGCGACACCGCATTTGTCAGTGCGCCGGCGCCAATTTTTCGGCCGGGATCGGTTTACGTTTTTAGGAACATCAATGGGACTTGGACGCAGACACAGAAACTGATCGCGTCTCCTGATGTGACTCCGCCGCCGAACTGGTCCGATTTTTTTGGCTGGTCGCTCGCTCTCTCCGGCAACACTTTGATTGTCGGCGCGCCGTTCACCTTCGATTTGCAGGGGCCAACCGGGGCGGCATTCGTCTTCACGCGGTCCAACGGAACCTGGGAGCAGACACAGCAGCTTAAAGCTTCCGACGCAGTCGCGATCGATTACTTTGGCCAGGCCGTCGGATTGGCAGGAGATACGGCCGTCGTCGGCGCCTATAATAAAAATGGAGGCGAAGGCGCCGCTTATGTCTTTACCAACTCCGCCGGCGTATGGAGTCAGACCCAGGAAATGTTTGCGAGCGATGGTCTGCCCGGCGACAGCCATCAGTTCGGGGAGGCGCTGAGCTTTAACGGACGCGCCATTGTCATCGGCGCACCTGGACCAGACTATATTTCGACCGGCATCTATCCTCAGGGAGCAGCTTATGTCTTTCGAAATACCACCGGTGCATGGGCCGAGGTTCAGAAACTTACCGCTGCTGATGGAGCCCCGGGCGATCAGTTCGGATTCGCGATCGAGCTCTTTCACCGGGCGCTCCTGATCGGCGCACCCGCCGCCAACATTGGCGCCAACAATCACCAGGGCGCCGCCTATGTCTTCGGTCGTGATACCGGCGTCTGGACGCAAAATCAGAAGCTCACGGCGAGTGACGGAGTTGCTTATGATCAATTCGGCCAGTCTGTCGCCTTGGAAAGGAAAACAGCGCTTGTGGGCGAATGGAGTCACGATGATGATCCAAATCATCTCCCACCGCCGGCAAAGGCGGGCGTAAGTTATCTGTTCCGGTTGGAACCCGGTTCATCGATGCAGGTGGGCGAGCTGACCGCGAGCGACGGCACTCCGGGTGATTCCTTCGGCTGGGATGTCGCACTTGATGGCTACACTCTCCTGGTCGGAGCTCAGGGAACAGTCGGTCAAAACATGTATCAGGGCTCCGCCTACTTCTTTAAGCAATCCGATAACTGAACCGCAAAGAGATACCTGGCGTGGACCTGACGGCGACCCTCTCGCCCCCTCGCCCGTTCCAGCTCGCGGTTGGCGCTGTAGCAAGGGTCGAGCGCCGCGCCGCGGGAAGCGCGCTGCTCCAGCCAAAATGTCCGTTCTCGACCGGATCGCTCGGCGTCGGCTCCTCCCCCTCGACGGGTTCTCCATCGAACTTTTAAATGGCTGGGAAAAACCGGCGAACGTCATCTCGTGCACCTCGAGTCGACTCGCGCCGCCATTGCGCGCCGTCCGGTGCTCACAGGCACTCGGTCCGAACCGCGCCGCGATGGCAAAGGTCATTCGGACTCGGAACTTCGGGTCGACCAGGATCCACGCCGTCGACGCACCGGGAGAAGGTCGAACCGGTTCTTGGCGCCAATCGAATTTCTAACAAACGTTCACACCTTGACCCTGCCGGAGCGCTTGAGAGCTTGTGTAACGAACTTGTTACAATAACTCCGCTTGTGCAGGCGCGACGGCGGGTCGACTTCTCAGGCGTCAATCAGTTAATGGTCCAAGTGTATGGAAAAGATTCGAACCGATAAAGAAAATCTGTCTCGGCGCGAAGCCCGATCTTTGTGGATGGTGCTTTTGAGCGGGCTCGCGATCTCATTGGCTTGCGGCACGGTCTCAGCCGGCACCCTTCGCGTGCCGTCCGAGTTTGCGAGCATCCAACAAGCTCTGGATGCGGCCGTTTCCGGCGACTCGATCCTGGTCGCCCAAGGCACCTACAACGAGAATATCATTTGGCCTCAAACCAACAATCTCCACCTGCTGAGTGATCCCAACAATGTCGCCAAGCCAACGATCGACGGGGGCTCGGCGGGGCGGGTCATCGAGATCGAGGGAAATGACAATGTGATTTTTACCGCTGAGATATCGGGCTTTGTCATTGCTCATGGATTTCTGGACGTGCCCGCTCATACTGGAGAAACCGGAGCCGGTGTTCTGATGAACAACGGCGTGCTCCAGCTTTCCCACTGCGTACTTCGCGACAATCAAATCACCAGCAGTTTCGCGATCCAGAACAGCGGCGGCGGGGCGGCACTCAGCATCGTTTCTACACCGGCCGGTTACCAGAATCAGGTTCAAGGTTGCTCCTTCCTTTCGAACACGGTTTCGGAGGTGACAAACGGCGATGGGCCGGCAATTCACCTCGACGGGGCGCCGTCACTGATCACGAAGGTTGAGATAAGAGGCAACCGCATCAGTGTGGGCGAAGTCGCCCTGGGAATGATCTATGGCTTTGCGAGCGATTTGTCGCTCAAGTCAGTCAAGATCGAACAGAACAGTGCGGAAACGACACAGGCCCTGCCGCCGGGCTTTGCTGCGATCAAAGGAACAGCCGTTTTTAGCTATCTTTCCGACGTCGTAATCATGAACTGCAAGATTGCGAATAACTCCTCCACCCCGCAGAATAGCACGCTCACATTGCTCGGCGCTGGGGTCTATTTCTATGGCGAAGGCACGGCTCTCCACATCGCGTCTTCGTCCATCGCTTATAATACAAGAGCCGGCGACGCCCCGATCAACGGAACCGCAGTCTACTTCTCGTCGTTCGCGGCGCGGACTGCGTCGGTGGTGAACTCAATTCTTTGGAATCCTGGTAACGGAGATGAAATTGACAGCTTCTCCAAGCCGGCGGCGGTTCATTTCAGCGACGTGAGAGACTGGACGGGCGGCAGCACCAACCTCAATATCGATCCCTTGTTCTTATCTCAGACTGATCTGCACTTGCAACCAGGTTCAGCCTGTCTGAACGCCGGTGATAACAGCCAGGCTCCGTCGCAGGACCTCGAAGGAAATTCGAGACCTTTACCCGCGGGTTCGAATGTTGACCTGGGTTGCTACGAGATGGACTAACTGGCAGACGAAGAGATCGTCAGGAATACAGTCGCGTCCCACCTCTTGCATGTTCCTGATGTTTTGATGCGATTAGGTGCAGTCTACTCCCGCCGCGCTCGTGGCTGTCCAGCAGGGAGTTTACGTCCTTCAGGGTGTAAGCCTTAGGCGCAAATTCGAGTTGCGCGCTCGGCCATCCCTGCCACACTCGCGTGCGTGAAAAACATCGCAAAAGCGACGGTGGCTCGCGCGGTGAGAACCCAACTCGATGGACCGGAGCTGATCCAGCGTCAGATTAATTCGAATATCAGCAATCATGTAGCGGCGCGGTTTAGAGTTGCAGGGCTCACTGTCCGCGCCGCGTTTTCAACCATGTTCCTGTCGATCGCTTGTGCGATTGCTGGCGCTGCTACCCAGAGCGAAAGGAGCGGGCCGCGGGTGACTGTGGATCCGAAAACGACTCAAAACCCGGTTTATGCACCGTTGCCTAGCTATCCCGAGGAGGCGCGGATTCATCATTGGGGCGGTTTCGCCCTCTACGAGGTGCATTGTCAATTCAATGGCACCGCGCCATATGTTTTCACCCGCATCTCTACTGGGCATCAGGTCCTCGACGAGGCAGGCAAAGCCGCCTTGAGGCAATGGCGCTGGCACCCCGGTAGATTGCGCCTGCTGGCGATCTTTATGACTTTTGAGCCGGGCAAGCAGAGCACACCGTCCTCGGGTGATCGGGCTCGCGAGAAGGTCAAGGGCCCGACCGCCACCACCAAGACGGAGCGTTTGCGCCCCCTATCCAGGTTATCCATCCAGGGCGCGTCAAAGACATGTGACCGGCAAGGGATTTTTGAGCTGCGGTTTGATGCCGATGGCACGATCTGAAGCGTGTTTGTGATCAGATCAACCGGCCACGACCTGTCGATGACGTCTGTAAACAAACCTTTTCCAAGTAGCAGGCAAAACCGGGTAGCTATTCGAAGGCCACCGTACCTGCTACCTTAACCCCGGATCAGAACAAGCGCTGATAGCAGCGCCGATTCCGGTCGACTTCAAATCGAGGATGAAGGAAATTGCAGAACCCGAACTTGCAGACGCGGCCAGGGTCGGCCTCGATCCTCATGCACCGATCCCGAGGCAGATCCGTTACATCATCGGCAACGAAGGTTGTGAGCGGTTCAGCTTTTATGGGATGCGCAACATTCTCACCGTCTTCCTGGTCTCGTCGCTGCTTCAGTATCTGCCGGAGTCAGAACGGGCGACTGCGGCAAAGGATGTTTTCCATACCTTTGTCATCGGAGTGTATTTCTTTCCCTTGTTAGGCGGGTGGCTCGCCGACCGCTTCTTCGGAAAATATCACACCATTTTTTGGCTGAGCCTGGTTTACTGCGCCGGCCAGGCGTGCCTCGCAATCTTCGTGCATAATCGCGCCGGGTTTTACATGGGCCTTGGGCTGATCGCGCTTGGCTCAGGCGGGATCAAGCCGTGCGTGGCCGCATTTGTCGGCGATCAATTCGATCAAACGAACAAACATCGGGCCAAAGTGGTGTTTGATGCCTTCTACTGGATCATCAATTTCGGGTCCTTCTTTGCTTCGCTTCTGATGCCGATGTTCCTGAGCTACCTCGGACCGGCGGTCGCCTTTGGGGTTCCGGGTGTGCTCATGTTTATCTCCACCGCGGTCTTGTGGGCAGGCCGGAAGACATACGTAATGGTGCCGCCGGCTCCACCGAACCCGCATTCGTTCCTCCGCGTTTCGCGGGACGCGCTCTCGAGCGGATGGCGCGGTCAGGCTCTGGCGGCGATTGCGGTTGGTCTGGCGATTGGATCTTTCCTCCTGACGCCTCGATTTGGATTTGTCATCGCCGCCTGTCTGGCGCTGGTCGCACTCATTGCGATCGGCGGACTGGGAGTCTGGCTCCAACTCCACCTGGTGGAGAACCAACATCCGGCGCATGCGATTGCGGGTGTTCGCTCCGTTCTCAGAGTGTTAGTCCTGTTCTCGCTGGTTACGCCCTTCTGGTCGTTGTTTGATCAGAAAGCATCGACCTGGGTCTTGCAGGCGAACGCGATGGCGAAGCCGAGCTGGTTTCAATCCTCACAAATGCAGGCGCTCAACCCCGCCCTGGTGATGCTGCTGATTCCCTTCGACAACCTCGTTCTTTATCCGGCACTCGCGCGCCTGGGTTATGAAATGACGGCGCTCCGGCGTATGACCGCCGGGATCGCCTTCGCCGGCCTCTCCTGGGTTGTGGTCGGGGCGATGCAACTGGTGCTCGACCATGGGAACGTCTTCACAATCACCTGGCAGGTGCTTCCCTATATCCTGCTTACCTTTGGCGAGGTGCTGGTTGCAACCACCGGGCTGGAATTTGCCTATAGTCAGGCACCACCCTCGATGAAAGGCGCAATCATGTCCTTCTGGAATCTGTCGGTTACGATTGGGAACCTCTGGGTCCTGGTGGCGAATGCCGGCGTGCAAAACTCCTCGGTGACAGATCTTATAGGCTCCACCGGGTTCGGGGTTACTGCATTCCAGATGTTTTTCTTTGCAGGGTTCGCCTTTATCGCTGCGCTTGCTTTTGGTTTCGTAGCCCGAACTTACCCGGTCGTGGATCATTACCGGCGCGAATAGAAGACGCGCCATGACCGCGGCGATCAACCGCTGGCACGAGCGAAACGGCGTCAAGCGCGACCGTCAACTCCTCCCCTGCGTCGGTTTTCCCACTTAGGGTGAGTTTGCAACGTTGCTCGTCGCGCAGTCACCGAGATCGACAGCTTGCAGGAGCAAGCCACATCGATTGGCGTTCAGCCTGACGTTAAGGGTGGCTTTGCCGGTAGCGTCCGCCGTCCCGGTCGCAAGAAGACGCGCTTTCTTCAGCTCCAGCACTGTTCCGGCGCACCCGCCGTTCATGATCGTGGTCGAGCCCGCAGATTTGCTTCCATAGATTTGAACGGATGCGTTCGGGGTGGCACCGGTCACTGTCATCCTGACAGTGCCCGGGCAGGTTCCAGTGACGCTCAGATTCGGCCCACCAGTCGTGCCGTGAACACTGACCGCGAGAAGCTTGTTGACTCCGCCAATCTCGGTGATTGGGGCGTAAACCGTTTCACCATCATTGCTGAAGGAAACCGGACCGGCAATTCCGGCCGAAGGACCAGTGATTGCCATACTCCAGAGAATGGAGCCGTCTGCCGCGTCGACCGCGACGAGTTTGCCATTGACGCCGAAGGAGAAAACGGTGCCAAACACGACCACGCTTCCATCCGGCGACACCGTTGGGGCCACAGGGAAGTTGTTGCCCGCGATACCATGTGCCTCCCACCTTTTCGCACCGGCGGGAGTGAGTGACCAGAGATTAATGTAGGAATGGAAGATATAAATGGTGCCATCCGGCCCGGTGCTAGGGCCGATCAGGGTGCCACTCGGAAACGGAAAGATGAAGGACCATTCCCGTCCCCCACCGGGGTTATAGTCATAGAGAGCACCGAAATCGTGCACCAGAGCGTCGCCATTAGGAGATACGATTGCGCGGGACACGCCGCTGATTGAATCGCACCACTGCAAACTTCCGCTGAGGTCAACTGCGGCGATCCCCTGTTGCAGCTCATTGCAGCCCGGAACGACGTCTTCTGCGAAGTAAAGCCGGGCGTTTGTCACCGGCACGGTGGTTAACCCGGTCCCGCTGAGATTGCCGAAGCCCGGTCGGTTCCAAAGCAGTTGCCCGCCTGGTGTGAGTGATAAAGCCCCTAGTCCGCCCAGGTCGGTTACAGCGTAGATATTGCCGTCAGGACCCACGGTTGGACCGGCCATCAAGCCCTGGCCGCCGGGCGGCTCCGTAAAACTCCATTTCAACGTACCCCCTGGCGTGTAGGCAAAAATGGTATTGCCAGAACCCGAGTAAATCGTCCCATCCGGACCGACATCGACTGCGTGTGGATCGGAAGAGGGTTTGGTCCAGATGATCTGGCCGGTCGGAGAAATCGCGTAGAGATCGTCGGAATGGAAGTAAATAGTTCCATCCGGGGCGACGCGCGGTGCCGCCGTTTGCGGAGTGTAGGTTAGATCGACACTCCAGAGCAGTTCACCGCCACTCTGGGCATGGAGCGAGGGAGCGGCGCACACCCCGAGACCCAAAAGCAGGAGAAAGATAGATTTCGCAGTCCGCGAACGATTCTGATTTCTTGGGAGTTTTGTCTTCATACGGTAGTTTTCGTTCGTTACGGAAGCGTGGTGAAAACCTGAATATCAGAGTAAGAGCTGGTTTCATCGGCACAGACGGTAGCGACCTGGTATTCGTAGGAAGTGTTGGGTGAAAGCTTTGTCAGCCGCACCGAGGTGGTGCTGGCCGCTTTAGTCTTCCATCGGGTCGAGCCAAGTTTCCGATATTGCAAGGAGTAACTTAGCGCCCCGGCCATCGGATCCCAGCTGATACGGGCTGAGTTCGACGTGATCTTGCTCGCCACCAAACCCGCCGGGGGTTCGCAGCCGGTTGTAACCATGTCGGAGAACTTGCAGATAAACCCGCCCCGATCGACGTAAAGAAGGCTGATGTCATCAAACTCGTTGCCGTTGTTGCTCTTCGACGCCCCGCCATTCAGGTAGAGGCTGCCGTTGTTCAGAACATGAATATCCTGACCTGTCCCCGCGGCATATTGTTTGACGTATTGGACCACGCCGCTCGGATCGTACTTGGCAAGGAAGATGTATTCATTGCCGATCGGCGGAAGGGCGATCGTATCAAAGACCACGCCCGGTCCGCTCGCCGCAAAACCGCTCACCCAGCTGTTTCCGGCGTGATCAACACCAATGGCGTAACCCTTATCCGAGAGCGGACCACCGGCATGATGCAACCATTGGATTGCGCCATTGTTGGAATACTTGGCAACGAAAATATCGGTGCCGCTCGTCCCCGTGTTGACGACGCTTAGGCCGTCAAAGGTGGCGGTGCCGGTGTAATCGCCGGCTACATAAAAGTTATTGAGCGCGTCGACCGCAACCGCTTTGGCCGGATCTCCGACGAACGAGGTGGCACTGCCGCCCGAGTGCACCCAGATGTTGTTACCGGCTGAGTCATACTTGGCAATGAAGGCATCTCCAAGGCCTGCTGCCCTGACCGAATGCCCACCGAAGTTAGCCGTATTTTGAAACTCCCCTACGATCGCGACGTTGCCGATGCTATCGATCGCCAGACCATGGGCAATGTCAGAGCCGGTGCCGCCGGCTCGCTTCAACCAGAGCAGTGCGCCATCCGGTGAATACTTGGCGAGAAAGATGTCAAAAAGCCCGCTGCTCGTGACCGTCACACCTTCCACTGTCATGGTTCCGCTGAAAAAGCCGGTAAGATAGACGTTCCCGCTGGGATCGAGCCCGACACCAAAGGCGGTGTCGCCCGCCGTGCTTCCATCGCTCTTCGCCCAGAGCACATTGCCGGCGGGATCATACTTCACCAGCAGCCAGTCATAATCACCGTTGCCAGTAAGAGTGAAGTTGCCGAACTGCGCGGTAGGATGCAGGCTGTTGGTCTGAATTGCGCCTACGACATAGCTGTTACCGGCTGCGTCGGTCGCAATGTCGTTCGCCTGGTCGAGCAGCGCGCCTCCGCCGATCGTCGCCCAAAGGAGTTTTCCGGCCGGATCGTACTTGGTCAGGAAAACGTCCGCTGCGTTGCACGGAATCACCACATCCTCAAATAACCCCGGGTTACTGACAATTCCCGTGGCGTAAGCATTGCCATTCACGTCGCTGCTGACCCCGTTACTGATACCGCCGGTGCCCATTTGCTTCACCCATGCGGCAGTCTGCGCCGATGCGCCTGCGGCGACTCCGACAAGGGTGGAGAGGAATGTGACGGCGATGAGCCGACGAAGAAGATGTTGTCTCATAAGGATTGATGTTGTTTGACTGCTAATCTCGTGGCCAGATTCCAGACAGCCGCTCCCTGATTGGGATTTGCTGTGCGTCATTTGCTCCCCCGGTCTCCTGCTCGGAGGCTCGATAAGCTGCGCACTCTTCTCCGGCAAACGGTGAAAAGTTAACGGGTTGTAACCTTACCCAAATCGCGCGAGAAACGCCGGAATGCAAAAATGCCCCGGCGCGCGCATGCACCGGGGCATTCAGGCAGGAAGAATCCAAATCAGTCGTGATTGATCTCGTAAACCTCGATCAACGCGATTCCGGTGGTGTCATTCGCGCCAGTCACCACGGCCGTATAAGCGCCCGGCTCGAGTCGAATGAGAATGCCCGACTCCTTCGGGTTCTGCGGCGGGAGCAAGGTCGCACTGATCTCACTTGCATTCGGGGCGCTCAGCCAGTCATCGTTCGACCGAATCTCGGTAAGGCCATCGGCTCCCATCAGCCTCAGAACCGGATTTTGCAGCGCCGGGTTGACTCCGAACGCGGCGAGCGAAGGCCCGATCGCACGGATCAGGACCAGTTTGGGCCCGCCGGTGATGATGAAGCCGCCAATGAGCTGGCCTTGTCCGGTGTTGACAAAACCGCGGGTGGAAATGTTTGCGAGATGATTCGCCGGCGACTCCTGCGGCGCGTTGAAGAAGAAGGTCTCGGCGCCGAGCGTAAACTCACCAAGCTGGGTTCCATGACCGAAGGTCAGACTGCCGGTAACTGCTTCGCCACTGAGCAGGGTGAGTGAGAAGGTCGCGGCTGGATGATCGTCGCTTAAGTCCTCGTTGAAGGAAGCAACGAAGTCATCATCCTGGCCGTGGTCATCGCCGAAATCGTGGCCGGGCGGATCGTCGCTGCCACCGCCAGTGCCGCCTTTGTCGTCGCCGGGCGGATCATCAGCGCCCATCTGAGCGGCTATTGTCATGTGCGGCAGCAGGCTGACTGCTCCAAATCCGCCGAGAACGGTGCCTCCATTGACGGCAATAAAGAAGATGCGGTTTTGCGAGTCGATCACGAGCTTAACCTCATAACTGCTGCCACCCGCGCTCGTCGCCGTCCCGCTGAAGCGGCCCGGAATATCGTCGCTTGGACCGAAGCTCGACACCCGATTGGCCGTGACTGTCTGGCCGGCAACCGTAGCCGTCACCAGGTCGTCATCCGCCCCTGAGACTGAATCGTCGTCTTTGACGGTGCCAGTAAGGGTCACGCCGTTGCTGGCAACGAGCGAAAAGCTTCCGTCAGCTGCGACATCGCCACCGGCGAAGCTGGCGCTGCTGCTGGCAACGTCGAAGACATAGACCGAGATGGCATGGTTACCCTGAACGAAAAAGACGGCTTTGCCGCCTCCCGCTAGATCGGCTTCAAAGAAGCCGCGATGACTTTCCTCCGCGTTGACCGCATTCAAGGAGACGAGTGCTATCCCGACGCAGAGTAGAAAACGAACAAGTAGCTTTTTCATAACGGCGGCACGCTATGGGGGTCGATCGGAAAACGCGAACCGCCAATAGTTTCGCGGTTGTAACCTCCACAGTGAGTCGGTTTTCGCCAGGCTCTAACGACCGAGGAATAGTAGTTATCCCGTTCTTACCGGCGCGAGCCGTCCCGGCTCCAGTTGCCGCAACCAGCCTGGAACCGGCCTGCCGTGAGCTGACGGCTTATGAAATGATCGACCGGAGAGAGTGCCTACGGTCTCCTCTTCGAGTGGCTGACTGACTTACCTCCCGCGGCTGAGGGCGGCGAAAGCTTGCTGATGGAATTGATCAGTTAACCGGCGCAGGGGCAACCGCGATCGTGCGCAGCCTCGCTCCTGTTTCCAACACCTAGTCTGTGCTGGCGGAACCACTTGAGATGTGACTGAGAAAGGTAACATCGACGTTACCTTTTAACTCTGGCGGCACGATCTTTGAACCCTACTCTCCCACTCATGAAAATGTGGAAACCGGTTCTGCCATTGTTAGGCGCGGCAGCAATTGTTGCAATGACGGGTTTAAGTTTCTGGGCGGCGAGCGACCTCGACGCAGCTGGCGGCGGACGAAAGCAACTTGGTCCACCCTTTAGCTACCAAACCCTGACGACGGGGCCGGAGGCGTCCGAGGATCTGCGCTTCTTCACCACGGCGGTTAAGACTGATTCCAAGGGCAAGATCATCACTGGTCCGAATAGCGATCCGGTTAAGAACATCGTCGGTCCCGAAGCAGCGGGCGAGCGGGGTGGCCTGACTCGTTACACCAAGATCATGTTCGGCGCCGGTTACATCGACGGCCGGCCCGATCCGGGAACGCGAATCGACCCGAACAACCCGCAGGTGAAAAGCGGGAATCAGATTTGGCCGAATCGCGAACAGCCTTTCCGCAGTCAGCCGCGCTCACTTGCTCTTACCCTTGATGGCAAGAAGCTTTACGTTGCGCTCCCCGGACGCGAAGGTTATCCCGACTGGCGCATCGCCATCGTTGATACAAAAACCCGACAGGTTAGCAAGTGGCTCGATCTTCGGCCGCCGGGATCTGTCGCAGGCTTGCGCCCGATCAGCGTGAAGATGGCCCCGATTAATTCGACGATTTCCAGGAATCCCTACGCAGTGGTGCTGAATCAGTACGGCAACTTCGCCACTGTCATCAATACAAAGAATGACACAATCATCGGAGACTTTTACGCGGGACCTTATGCGGAGAAAGCGCGTTTCAACGCGACCGGGAGCCGCCTCTATCTGACTGACCGTTACAAGGATCAGGTTCGGGCTTTCCGCGTCGACCCGGGACCAAAGTTCACGGAGATAGCCGAGATTCCCACTGGAAACACCGAGCTGGAGCGCACTAATCCGCGTGACCTGGACCTGAGTGCCGATGGCAACACCCTCTATGTTGCCAACACCCTTGGCCACACCATTGCGGTGATCAACGTTGCCAATGACGCCAATACTCTAGTTAAGACGATGCCTCTCGGCGGGCTCGCAACCGACGTCAAAATCAGCGGCAAATGGGGAATTGTCTGCGGCCAGGAGACGAACACTGTCTTAAATCAGGCGGAAACCGGCCATGGGCTCCCGACTCTGGATGGGAATGGCAACCCGATAAAAAACGACGGAACTCCACTCGGATACACTCCGGTGATGAGTGACGCGACAAAGGCGACGACCTTTGATGATATCGGGAGCGAGCTGAATGTCTTCGACACCACAACCAACCAGTTCGTCTACCGCTATGTGGACATGGGCCGTGATTTTTCACAGCTGGTGATTCCGGGCGAGGTCGTTGACCTCGGCGATCACAGCGCGGCGCAACGACTCATTCGTGGCAGCGGGCCAGAACAAATGTTCATTCGCAACAACCTGCTCTTTGTCACAATGCTGCACTCAGACAAGGTCGAAGTATTCAAGATCAATTCCAACCCTTCCGACGTCTCGCAGGTTTTGACCCAGGCGGGTTTTGATTTCACCGGGGGCATCACGCCGGAAGGCGTCGAAGTTTCACCCGATGGAAAGACTGTCTATGTGGCAAATCTTCAGACTGAAGATGTTTCCTTCCTCGGAGTCGACCGCAACGGGAAGCTGACGCGACAAGGCTATCTTGAGGTCGGTGTAACCGGGAAGACGCCCGATCCGACCAAGGGCGGGAATGGCTCCAATCTTTTCGCGACCGACGAAGAAGTGGGCCTGCGCTGGTTCTTTTCGTCAGCTTATGCCGACGACGCACCAATCCCGGGAAAGACAACGACCGGGTTCGATGCGCAAAAATCGTGTGGATTCTGTCATTGGGATGGCCGCCAGGACGGCTGCCAATGGAATGTGGCGTCGAACGCGGTTGGCGGCGTCAAGGTTTGCCCGCAGAACAAAGATATCTCGGATAACTGGCCGGAATGGTACGAGGGTTTGAATAACGATTTCATGGCCTATGCCTCCGCCTGTAATGGCGAAGTCCTGGGAGGCGAACGCACACCCATCGCGATCTTCCCGCAACCGGACCAGAAAGACAGATTCGAAGCGCGGGAAGAATTCGTTATGGAAAAGACCGCAGCCAACTCAGCTGCAATCGGCCGCCCTGACCTGAGTGGCAAGGCCTATTCGGTCGGCTACTACGACATGGCTTATCTGCAAATTCTCTGGTCGCAGAACGAAACGCGACTCTTACCCAATCCACTCGCACAGACTGCGACTCAGCCAGAAGCGGACCAGATCGCGCGCGGCAAGCTCCTTTTCACGAACAAGGTCTCGGCGGGCGGCGCGGGTTGCGCCGATTGCCATCACAACGGAAATGCCTTCGCCAATGGTGTGCTCAATGACACCTTCCAGGATTACAACATTCACGAACCGGGCGTGATTAGCGAAACAACGGTGGACGGCAACGGCCCATTCTATCGTCCCGAAAATGACTATTTCTTTACCGAATTCGAGCCACCGCAGGATGTCGGGACGCCGCAGAACTTCAGTAGCCGTAACACCAAACATCTCCGGGCGGTCTGGGACGCGGTGCCGCGTTATCTCCATCACGGGTTTGCCCATACTCTGCGCGAGATCCTGCTCACCCCTGATTCGCCGTTGCTCCAGCCGGGCGAACGCGGTTTCAATTTCCGAACCGTCCGCACTGATCAAAACCGCGCCACCGCCGTCGATTTCCTCGGGGGCCCTGCGGTCGTTCTGCCGACGCAGGTGCCGATTACGGTCGCTGACAGCTCAGGCGACCTGGCTGGTGACGGCAAGGGACCCGTTCTGGTTAGTCTTGACAGTCCTTTTACTAAGCAACCTGACGGTGGCTTTGAAATCGATCGGCTTGGGACGACCAATCTCGCTCCGCTGGTTGTAAACGGTCAGATCAATCCAGCTCTCGCCGCAAATCAAATTCAAGTAATCAAGGACACTCATGGTAAGACCTCTCAGCTTAGCGCCGCTGACATCGATGCCTTGGTCGCATACCTAAAATCACTCGACAAAGGCCCGAATAAATAAGTCAGGCACCCTTTTGCCCTGGCCACTTTCAGATTGCAGGAGAATCGGGGTGTTGCCTCGTCCCACCCCCTTCCTTCCGGGAGGGGGTGGGTAAGCAGCAGACGACTGAGTTCGTCCCACTGGGCCGACTTCATCTGGCTACGACATTATCTTCTCTAACCGGCGCTGTTTTTTTATCAGTGTCAATAAACGCTTGAGCCGGGCTTTTGGCTGACTTTCCGGCGCGATAGAAACAAAGCGCGCAAGCGAGCGGCGCCGTTTATCCCGACGGAATGGACTGGCGCGCCTTGACGACATAGTCCTCCACAGCTGCCCGATCGTCCGCGGTCAGCCCGGCGCGCGGCGCCATCATTCCGACATAGTGCTGCCATTGCGCTACGGAATAGTTACTGATTCGGCGCGCCACATGGCATTCAGTGCAACGGCTGGCGAAGAGCTGCCGGCCCCTTTGCAGTCGGGCGGTATCGGTCGCGCTCGCCGATCCCCGATTCACAATCTCTTGAGCGGTAGGAAAGGCATTTCCAGAACCGGTCGCACAGCCTTCCAGAAAAAGGGCGCACGACCACGCACCAAGCAAAAACAAAGTAATCCGAAGGCGCATAGCTTAAAAACTGAACCCAAAGATGAGCCGAGTTTGGAAATCGACCTCGTCGGCAATATCTGTCAGTTGAACCAGGGGAGTGACAGTCGCCCACCAGTCCTTGGCTCGATAGGAAAGGTTTGGTCCGCCGTAGACGATCGAATCACTCGCATCCGACCAATCCGGGAGATCGATTTCGTGCAGGAATTCCGCTCCAACCAGCCAGGTTGGCGATATTTCGTAACTGACACCGAACGCCTGGGAGAACTCGCCGCCTTTTTCCTCAAGCCGATCGCCTTCCCAGGTCGCCTCCAGCGTCGCATTGTAACCGAGAACAAAGAGTCCCACGTTCTTTTGCAGGATGAGCTTACTTTCCAGTTCCACTTCCTCCGGACCGCCTCGCACTTCTCCGTAGAGGGCAGAGCCGAGGAGGTCCGTGGTCGGGTTCGTCAGATTGTAAATCGCTTCCACCGCAGAGGCCTGGTAACTAAAGCCATGTTCGTGCGCGCCGGGATCTTCCCGATAACGCCAGTCCGCCAGATAGATTCCGAGTTGCAGGCGCTCGGTCACCCCAAACTCCAGCTCGTGCCGGAAATCGAGGGAGTTAAAGCGCCGCTCCTCCCTTGGGCTGGTGCGCCAGGTAATCCAGTTTTCCATCTCCACCGGCCCGGGGGCCGCTGTCGTGGCTTCATAGATATAGGTAAACCGGCGGGCCCCTCCTTCCATCGGTTGAATGAATACGATGGAGAACAAGCCGATGACCGCCAAAAATCGAAAGCTTCGCATCCTGAACAACTAACAGGCGTCGCTGGGATTCGCTGTCGATTAATTGCCAACTTTTGATGGTCACTTGCACAGCCGCCGCACCGTTCAGGGACGGGGCTGCCAGGCTGATGCTCTCCCGCACCGAGCCGCTGACAGCCGTCCGCTCCGATGGGATGGCAATCAGCTGAGTCACACTTCGTGCTTGTGCGCGCTCGGCGAATCCGGCTTGCATCTCGCTGCCGTCCCGCGTGACTATCCCTCATGGCCGATACCGAACACCCGCTCCGACTGGGGTTTCTCGCCATCGGCATCAACCTCTCACTCATGATCGTGAAGATCGCGGTCGGGATGATTGGGAACTCGTATGCTTTGATCGCAGATGGGATCGAATCGGCCAGCGATATCTTTACCTCGATCGTGACCTGGGCGGGGTTCCGCTGGTCGCTTCGTCCGGCCGACGCAATGCACCCGTATGGTTATGGCAAGATCGATTCTCTCACCGGCGTTTTCTCCGGACTTTGCCTGCTGGCCGCGGCCGGATTGATCGCCTGGCAGGCCATTTTGGAGATCCGCACGCCGCACCATGCGCCGGCCTGGTTCACGCTGCCCGTGCTCCTGGCGGTCGTCGCGGTCAAGGAGCTGCTCTCGCGCCGAGTCTTCGCCGTCGGTCACTCGCTCGATTCCAATGCGCTTAAAGGAGACGCCTGGCACCATCGCTCCGACGCGATCACCTCCGCGGCAGCTGCGGTTGGCATAGCTATCGCTCTTGTCGGTGGCAAAGGATATGAGATGGCGGACGACTGGGGCGCGCTCATCGCCTGCACCGTCATCGTGGCAAATGGCGTGCGCATTCTGACCACGTCCTTTTCCGATACGCTCGACCGCACCGTCTCGCCCGAGGTCCGGCACGCCATGGTTGAGATCGGCGCCGCCGTTCCGGGAGTGAAACGAATTGAGAAATGTCTCGTCCGAAAAAGCGGCATTGATTTATTTGTCGAACTGCATGTCGAAGTAGAACCGCTTACCACGATCCGGGATGGTCATGAGATTGCGCATCAGGTTAAAGCGGCATTGATGGCAGCAAACCGCAGGATCAAAGACGTAACGGTTCATCTCGAACCCGCTGCCGACAGTACCTGAAACAGCTACGGGCAAATCCCAGCTATCGTCTAATAAGTTACAGAGTTGTTACTCCTGGAAAGCGACGGATTCGTTACCGTTGTCTCCTTTTCCCAGGAGCGAACGATGGCGCCTGTCCCGCTTCGCGGTCACAACGACCGTGTGCGTGCCGGTAAGTTACAATCGGTTTACCTTTGCCGATTGGCATTCTCTTTTGAGTGAGGGTTGTATGCGGCCCATGAAAACAAACCAACTGTTAGTTCGTTCCGCGGTGACGATTGTCGCCACCGGACTCACTCTACTCACCAGCAGTCAAAGCGATGCCCGGGGCCGGGGTGCCGGTCGCATGGGGATGGGGATGGCGCACGGGAGCGTTTCGAGAGGGGCTATTCACAGCGGAAGCAACCGCGCAGTCATGGCCGCGGGCGCTGCTTCTCGCATGAGTGGTCGTAACCAGATGAACAACCACGCGAGCCGGAACGGCGTGCGTGGCAACATGCGCGATGACCGAGGTGGCCATGGCGAGCGGCGTCACGGTCGCGATGACGGCATCGGTCACAACGGGAGCATGACCCGGGGCGAGCGCGAACGTGGTGATGATCACGGCCGGCATCGTGAGCGTGGTGATGACAAGGGTGGCATGAAGAGCCTTAGTCGCGGCGAACGCGAACCAGGTGATGATCATGGCCGGCATCGCGAGCGTGGTGATGACAAGGGCGGCATGAAAGGCCTTAATCGCGGTGCACGCGAACCGGGTGATGATCATGGCCGGCATCGTGAGCGCGGTGATGACAAGGGCGGCGGGCGGTAGGAAGCGTCCGATCTCACCCACCCGAAAGAGATAACAAAGAAAGCGCGGAGGCGGTTCATGTCGCCTCCGCGTTTGCCTGTACAGGTAAGTCGGGCGGGCAGCGCGGCGAAGGGCCTTCCCAATCGCAGACATGGGTAAGAGATGCCGCCGGGTGAGTTGGCGAGGCCCCTCAGCGGTTCGGGATGACACCATTACATGGGTTTACTCGGTGCACCGGTCGAATTCCCGGAATGACTGCCGCTCCGGCCTACAATGGTTACCCACAAAAGGTAACAACGGAGTCACCTTTCATAACTTTCCTTTGCGCCGCGATAGCTGGAAAAGGACGGAAGCGGATAAACCGCGGCAAAAACAACCAACTGGAGGAAAGATGATGAATAACAAGACAATGAAGTGGCTCGGAGCAGCAGTCCTGAGCCTTATCCTAATCGGTCTAATGGCACCCAAGGGCCTAACTCAAACTGCGGCCCCACCTACGCTCACCGCCAATGTCGTGAGCCAGCAGTGTCAGGGCGGCAATGGGGTCAACGTCACACTGACTGCCGTTTTATCGCCTAACCGTTCCGGCGTTCTCTACGCCTGGGACTTTAATGGCGACGGTGTTTTGGACACAGTCCCGGATGCTAACCCAACGGTTGTCAACCTGTATCCCGACGAAATGGTTGAGACCGCAACCGTGGCGGTGATCAAGAATGGCCGAACCAAGGGAACGGACTCGATCACCTTCCAGACCTTGCGCTGTCCTTAATCAGGCGGCTTGCTTCGTCAAAGGAGGGCGCAGGCGTCACGCCGCCTGCGCTCTCCGCAGCCGCGAAATTCGCAAGTTAACGAGAAAGTGATGGGATCAACCAGACAATCACGGCCGGATAGATATTTGTCCGGCCATACCTCTCGCCCTTGGTTGCTCCGCGCAAACGCAATCCAAGCCAGATAGTCGCCCGGTGAATGACCAGGAAACCGAATCCGGAAGACGTCGCATCACATGGCCCAACCAGGGAAGAAAGAATCGGGCGAAGGTTACCGCGCTCGCGACCGGGTTGATCTCTTAGACCAGGTTGGGCAGGCTGACCTTTAGCTCTGTCCAACTCGCATCTGCGTGCTCAAGCACCAGCTCGCCACCGTGAGCGCGGGCGAGTTCGCGGGCCGTGCTCAGACCGAGGCCGCTGCCGGCAACACGTTCATCGCCGCGCGCTCGGGAAAACCGTTCGAAGAGATGCGCAACACGCTCAGGCGGGATTCCAGGTCCGGTGTTTCCGACAGAGAACTCGATCGATCCATTCCGGGTTGCGGCACTCACTCGGATACGGCCGCCAGGCTGGTTATATTTGACAGCGTTCTCGAGCAGATTCTGCGCGATCATTCCCACATAAACGCGGTCCGCCTGAATCGGCAGATGCGGCGGGACATCTTTTTCCACGCTGAGATCAAGGTGTTCCCCGATTGCGACGGCATCGTCGAGCACGCCTTCGAGCAAGTCGCTCAAATCGAATTGTTCGCGATGCAATTGGAGCCGTCCGGCATCGGCCCGGGCCAGGAGCAAGAGCGTATCGGCCACGGAGTTGAGCTGATGAATACGATGCAGCAGCCCCTCAGCGGTTGCCTGGATTCGTGGGTTGCCCGATTCCGCCAGAATCTCCTCCACCCCGGCGCGGAGCACGGCAATCGGAGTCTTGAGATGATGCGAAGCATCGGCCGAGAAACGGGCCGACTGTTCAAAGCTCCGCTGTAATCGATCAAAGGCAGCGTTAAGAACCTCGATCAAGCCCGCAATCTCATCGCCAGTCGGTGGCACGGGCAGGCGTTTGTCGAGCTGCTTGGCGGTGATTTGAGCCGCGGCCTGCCGGATTTCTTCGACCGGCGCAACCGCCTTGCTCGCAACCCAGCGGCTGCCGACCGCTGTCACGAGCAAGACTGTCGGCACTGCGACGAGCAGGCCGCGAAAGATGTCATGGCCGATCTGGTTGATTTCCTTCAGCTCGGCCCCGACCCGCAACGTCAGCCCTTTTTGCGTGAACTCTCCCATCCGAATGCTGCGTCCGTTGATTCGGCGAGTATGGAAATCGCGAATCCCATCGCTGGAGAGTGGTTCTTTCAACCCGGGGGATAGATACAGCATGTGGCCTTGTGAATCGGTGACTTCGACCAGCCGACGACGGAGAGCGAGCGGCACGAAGATTTCCTGGAAGAGATGATTGCTTTGGTCAGGCTCGCGCTGGAAATGCTCCACGTCGCGGAAGAGTTCTTGTGCATCCATCGTCAGGCGCCGATCGAAGGCGCCAATCTCCTCGTGGCGCATCACCGTCCAGGTCGTAACTGAACCGGCCAGCGTTGCTGTCACCGCGAGCAGCGCGGCATAAAGCGCAACTTTCCACCGCAGCGGCCATTTCTTCATGCTGGCCGAATTGTATAACCGAGGTGTCGAACGGTATGAATCAACGGCGGCGAATCGATTTTTCGGCGCAACCGGCTAATGAAGACCTCGACCAGCTTCATGTCGTACTCGTGTTCCCGTTCCCATACTTTCTCGCAAAGCTCAGTCCGGGTAAAGACCCGGCCAGGTTCGCGCATGAGCACTCGCAGCAGAGTCAGCTCGCGCACCGAAAGCTCAATCTTACGCGACCCGCGGTGCAGCTCATTGTTCGTCAAGTCGAGAACAAGGTCTGCGACCTCGAGTTTGAGCGGTGGCTTTTCTGCATAACGACGGCCCAGTGCGGCGACGCGAGCAACTAGCTCCTGCATTGCGAAAGGTTTTGCCAGATAATCATCGGCCCCAAGGGCAAGGCCGGCGACGCGGTCGCTGACCTCACCGCGGGCGGTGAGGATAATGACCCGGCTATCGATGTGGAGCTTACGCATCCGACGAAGGACCTCAAAGCCGTCGATGTTCGGGAGCATGAGATCGAGCACGATCAGGTCGAAGCGGGTGGCGGTGGCGGTCTTGAACGCGCTCTCGCCGTCGTGAACGACAGCGACCTCGTGCCCTCCACTGGTCAGGGCGCGAGAAATGTGCCGGGCGAGCCGAACCTCATCTTCAACTACGAGGATATGCATCTGGTCTGAAAAAACTTGTCCGCGGCCCGAATCAGGCGCGCGACAGCATGCACCGGCGTCGTCTTGCCGGACGAACCGAGAAAAGTTACAGGCTTGTTACTTTTCATTGCCCTGCTTAATACCAGGCTGAAGATCTACAATCGCCTTCGACTTGCCGAGGCTTTTCTGGCGCTTCCGCCGGGTGGGAATGGCAACGCAATCCAATCCGAAATCAGCCAGTGAACAATCTCTCTCGATCGACTCCTGGGGACGGGCATTCCGCTTGCAAGATGGTTCAGGCGGCCCCTCTACCACCGGGAAGCGATCTCTGCTAAAATCCTCAAACCAATGAAACGCCGTCTCCTTGCCGTAATTCCGTTCCTGTGGCTTTCGTTGAACGTCTCCTGCTTTGCGCAGGCGAGTATCGAAGGGGTAGTCGCCCTGCCGCAAACTCGCACGGCCCGGGTTGTGACCGAGCGCTACGAGATCGTGAGCGAGGCCGGCGTGCTCAAAACCGATCCGCCACGCGCGGTCGTTTACCTCGAGGGCAATTTCCCGAAATCGCAGAACCAGCCGGCCCAGAAAATGACGCAAAAAGATCTCACCTTTTATCCGCGGCTGCTGCCAGTGGAAGTGGGAACAAAGGTGGAATTCCCCAACCTCGACGACACCTATCACAACATCTTTTCCTATTCACCGGCGAAGCGATTCGATCTCGGGCGTTATCCGCCGGATGAAAAGCCGATCCCCTCGGTGATGTTCGACCGGGCGGGCCTGGTCACGGTGCGCTGTGACATTCACGAGCACATGCGCGCGCTTATTCTCGTGCTCGAGACGCCCTACTTCACCATCACGGATGCGCAGGGGCATTTTCGGCTGACGAACCTGCCGGCGGGCCATTTCACAGTCAAAGCCTGGATCACGAGCAAGGTCACTCGAGAGCAGCCGGTTGACCTGGCCGCGGGCATGGTGCGTCACGTCGATTTCCCGTGATCTCTCCGAACGAGAGCAGGCCAGCCGGCATTCGCAGCTATCGCAGCAAACTCTTTCTCACCCTCATGGTGTTAGTGGCCGCCGTAACTTCCTTAGCCGTGTACTACGCGCAGCAGCGGGCGGCGGCGGACGCGCGCGCCGATCTACAGGGAGACTTCGAACTGGAGATCACCGCCTTGCATCAGCTCCAGGAACTGCGTTACGCGGCCGTAGCCGACCGATCCAAGGCGCTGGCAGGAAATCCACGGATCCATGCCGCCCTTGAAGACAACGCCCTCGACCTGCTCTACCCGAGTGCACGCGAAGAGTTACGGGACATGATCGCCCAACCGGAGGCGACCCATCCACCCTCGGCGGAAACCTTGCACGCCCGCTTTTATCGTTTCCTCGACAGTCACGGCCAAGTGATCGTGCCACAGACGAACGATGCCGGAAGCCTTTCGGCGCACGAAGAGGCCCAAATCGCTCTGCCAACCCTGCCGGCGGCGATGCAGACAGGTTATCTGGTCCGGAGCAATCCCGGACACGAACTGGTGGTAGACGAGATGATCGCCGTGCCGATTCGCTCCAGCGAAACGAACGAAGTCATCGCTGCTCTTGTTCTCGGTTTCAAGCCGGTAGAGACGATCGGGCGCGAGCACGCCTTCGGTATGACCAACGGGATTCTGGTGGACGGAAAGCTGCAACTCCCGACCTTCGACGAGGCTGCGGAAGAACAAGTGGCGAACCAGGTCACGGAAGATTTGCGGAAGAACAGCGGCCATGCCCAAAGCTTGCGGACGCGGATCGAAGACGTGCCCCACCTGCTTTTCTACAAACGCCTCAACCCGGGCTCGGCTTACCCGGCGGCCTACGAAGTCTGTGTTTACCCGCTCGGCCGGCTGGTGGCGCGACAACGACAGTTGCGGACACAGATCGTCGGTGCCGGCGGATTGCTTCTGCTCGTCGGGCTGATTGTGAGTCAGTTTCTATCGCGCCGCTTGTCACAGCCAGTTGAAGCGCTTGCGGTGGTTTCGGAGGAGAATCGCGCGCAACGGCAACGAGCGGAAGCAGAGTTACAAACCACCGCTGAAGAATTACAGCGTTCGGCCCGCTTCTCGGCCGATGCGTCTCACCAGTTAAAGAGCCCCATCACTGTCCTGCGAGCGGGTCTCGATTCATTGCTCGCGCGCGACGGTTTTCCCAAGGAAGTGTACGAGGAGATTTCCGGTCTGATTCACCAGACCTATCGACTGACCGGCGTGGTGGAAGACCTGCTTCTGCTCTCGCGCATGGACGCGGGCAAGTTGCAATTGCAGATCGAGAATGTGGATCTGGGCCATCTCGTGGAAGAGTGGGTGGATGATCTTCATGCCATGCCGGAAGGCGCCGACCTGCGGATCGAAAGCAACATCCCGGCGCATCTCGCCATTGCCGGGGAGAAGAAGTTTACCGCCCTGGTGGTGGAGAACCTGCTCGATAATGCCCGCAAATATAATCGACCGGGCGGGACCATCCGAATCAGCGCCCGCGCCAGTAAGGGGCAGGTAGAATTTCGCGTCGCCAACACCGGCCGGGGTATTTCGCTGGAAGCCCAGCCCTACATCTTCGAGCGGTTCCATCGGGGAGATCCCAGTGGCAAGGTCTCTGGGCACGGGCTCGGATTGAATCTGGCGCGCGAGCTCGTGCGCCTTCATGGGGGCGAGCTGCGGCTCCTTCGTTCCGACGCCGAGTGGACGGAATTCAGTGCGCTTTTTTTGAAGGCGGTCCCGGTGGGACGAGTAACAACCGCTGCCAAATGAAACGCGCCGTCTGTTTCTGCTTGTTCCTGATGGCGGCGCCTGTCCTCAGCGCCGAGGATGTCTTTGACCTGGTAGACGACGCCCTCACCAGAAGCCTGTTCCAGGATCAACTCCGCACCCGGGTGAGCGGGTTACTCGATTTGGAGTATTACCATTTCCCGCAACCCCCGCCAGGATTGATCCGAACGGACGGGCACGACCTCTTTGCTCCGCGACTTAGCCTTTTTCTCGATGCTCAGGCTGGGGCGCACGTTTACTTCTTCACTCAGGCGCGCTTCGACAGCGGGTTCGATCCGACTGATCTCGGCGGACAAGCCCGCCTGGATGAATATGCCCTCCGAGTCACGCCTTGGAGCGACGGCCGATTCACCCTGCAAGTGGGAAAATTTTCGACTGTCATCGGCGGTTGGGTCCCACGCCATCTCTCCTGGGAAAATCCGTTCGTGAACGCTCCTTTGCCCTATGAAAATCCGACGCTCGTTTCCGATGTGCTCGTGCCGCTGACAGCACAGAGCTTTCGCTATGTCCCAGGCTATGACAAGTATGAGTTCCTGCCCATCATTTGGGGGCCGGTTTACACGATCGGTGCTTCCATCGCAGGCCGTCTCGGGGTTTTCGAGTATTCGGCCGAGGTGAAAAACACGGGTGTTTCCTCCCGACCAGAGGCATGGGACGATTGGGACTTCAGCGATCCGGAAGTGGGCTTTCGCGTCGGTCTTCGCCCTAACGAAGCCTGGAACATGGGATTCTCGGCCGCGAAAGGCCCTTACCTGCGGGCCAATGCGCGACCCTTGCCCGCCGGGAGTGACTCGGGCGAGTTTGAGCAATTTCTTCTTGGGCAGGATATCAGTTATGCGCGGGGTCATTTCCAAATCTGGGCAGAAGCGTTTCAATCGCGCTTCGAGATCCCACGGCTCGGTCAGGCGGATGTGTTTGCCTATTACATTGAGATGAAATACAAGCTGACTCCGCAACTATTCGCCGCGCTCCGATGGAATCAGGAGTTCTTCGATTCGGGTAATGATCCAATGGGGCAACCGATCGCCGAGGCGCACGACGTTTCCCGGGTTGACCTGGCCGTGGCCTATCGCTTCACGGCCCATACCCAGCTCAAGCTGCAATACAGTATCGCCCGGGGCGATTTCGTCTCTGATCGGACTGGCAGCACCTTTGCCGCGCAGTTCACCCTGCGCTTTTGAAGCGCGGCTGCAATGGTAACAGCTGTGTTACTTTTGCGGAATGGCTTCCCCTGAAAGCGTTGTCAGATTGTTGCCCTCAGAATCAGAGCCATGCGACTAATCTCCCGACACATCGCCCTTAGCCTGGGCGCGACATTGCTTTTCGGTCTCAGCCAATCATCGCTGGGCAAAACCACCGTGGTCCATGTCGGGCAGAATGGCGATACGTTTTCTCCCGCAATGGTGACGATCAGACCGGGCGATAAAATCGAGTGGGTTTGGGATTCCAGCTTTCACAGCACGACCTCGGGCACCCCCGGACACCCTTCAGGCATGTGGAACTCGGATGTCCATCAGGCTGGTTATAGCTTTACCTACGAGTTTTTTGCGGTCGGCACATTTCCTTACTACTGCAGCGTTCACGGTGGTTGTTGCAATATGACCGGCACCATCACGGTCGCTGCCGAATCGCCTTCACCGACACCCTCTCCGTCTCCCTCGCCCTCCCCTTCCCCCTCGCCAAGCCCAAGTCCATCCCCTTCTCCTTCCCCTTCCCCATCGCCGAGCCCGTCGCCCACGCCCATTCCGCCGGTCGTGCCTGGTCAGATTACGATCACGTTGCAAACCATCGCTACCGGATTGACTGCCCCGAATTACCTCACTTCTGTCGGAGATGGCCGGGTTTTTGTCGACGAACAGGATGGGCTGATCCGTGTGATCAAGAACGGCGCCCTGCTTTCGACCCCCTTTCTCGATGTTTCAGCCCGTCTCGTCGGCTCGACGGGGGAACGCGGCTTGCTCGGGTTCGCCTTTCATCCCGGTTATAACGATCCGAGCAGCCCGGGCTATCGCAAATTTTATACTTATACGAGTGAGCCAGTGAGCGGTCTCGCTGATTTCACGGTCCCAAAAACAACCGGGTTCGATCACCAGAGTGTGATTGCGGAGTGGCAGGTTTCACTCGGCAATCCGGACGTCGCCGACCCGGCGACACGGCGCGAAATTCTGCGGATCGATGAGCCGCAAAGCAATCATAATGGCGGCCAGCTCGCCTTTCGCCCCGGTGAGGCCTATCTCTACATTTCGTTAGGCGACGGCGGCGCCGCGAATGACGTCGGTGATGGTCATAATCCTTCGATCGGCAACGGACAGGACCTGACTACCGTCCTCGGGAAAATCCTTCGGATCGACCCGCTCGATCCCAGCCTGACCAGCAGCAGCCCCGATCCGGTGGCAGACAACGGCAAGTACCGAGTGCCCTCGAACAATCCTTTCATCAACAGCGGCACGGCGCTCCATGAAATCTATGCCTATGGGTTGCGCAATCCGTTTCGCTTTTCCTTCGATGAAACGACGGATCGACTGATCGTTGGCGACGTCGGACAGAATAATATCGAGGAAGTTGACGTGGTGGAACCTGGAAAGAACTACGGTTGGAATCGCAAGGAAGGAACTTTCCTTTTCAATCCGAACGACGGCTCGATAACCCCTGATCCTTCTCCGAACCCGGCTTACACCGATCCCGTGGCCGAATACACCCATAACGACGGCAGCGCCATCATTGGCGGCTTCGTCGATCGGACAACCAGCATTCCGGCGCTGAACGGCATGTATGTCTTCGGAGACTACAGCCAGGATGGTCACGGTCGTTTATTCTATTCGGATCTTTCCGGCAGTCCGATTCGAGAACTGGTTGTGACTGATCCTCCGGATGGATTCACGGCGTCCTTGAAAGGGTTTGGACGCGATGACCAGGGCAGTATCTATGCGCTAGGTAGTCTCTCCGGAAGCGGCGGGGTCATCTACAAGCTGGCGCCGATCGTTGCTAATCCCGGCATCTCAAATCTCTCCACACGCGTGAACGTGCAAACTGGAGATAGCGTTCTGATTGGAGGATTTATTCTGACCGGGAGCGAGAGCGAGGATGTGGTTCTGCGCGGCATTGGACCATCGCTCGCCGCTGTCGGGATTCCCGCGGGCGAGGTCTTGGCGAATCCAAAAATTGAGCTTCACGACAGCACGGGCGCTTTAATCGCCACGAATGACGACTGGATGCAAGGCCCCGATGCAAATGCGATCAGCGCCCTCGGACTCGCGCCCGGGAACAACCTAGAGTCGGCTCTTTTCGCCCATCTCGCGCCGGGGAGTTATACGACGATTGTCAATGACGCGAGTGGCGAAAGGGGCATCGGCCTTGTCGAACTCTACACGACTGATCCGGCGATCGCGGCCAACCCGGTCAATATCTCCACCCGTGGCGTCGTGCAGGCCGGCGATGATGTTATGATCGGCGGCTTCATCATTGACGGGACCGACCTGCGCCAGGTTGTGATCCGCGCGATCGGTCCATCTCTTGGCTCCTTCGGAATCACAAATCCTCTCGCCGATCCCATTCTGGAGTTACATGACAAGAACGGGTTTCTCATGGAAACCAACGACAATTGGAAAACCAATCAAGCCGAGGTGGAGGCCACCGGTTTAGCCCCGAGTGACGACCGCGAGTCGGTCATCGTGACAACGCTTTCACCGGCGAGTTACACCGCAATCGTCCGGGGAGCGAATGGCAGCACCGGAATAGGTCTGGTTGAGGTCTACGAAATTCCATAGTCGCCAGTCCCCGGGTTAATCAAAATCCATCCAGTCCGCCCCGGCCCAACGATCTGTTTTCGTGAAGGTGCCGTTCACCCTTGGTGAGGTGGGCCATTTTGGTCTTGCGGTGCGCGATCCGAAGAAAAGCGCCGAATGGTTCGAGCGCGCATTTGGATTGGAGCGACAATTTGAGTTCGAAGGTGGTATCGCGGTTGGGAATGACTCGGTAACCATTGCCCTGCACAAGGGCAAACCGTCGCCCCAGACCATCGGCCACATGTCGTTTCACCTTCCCGACTTGGCGACGCTGCGAAAGGCGCTGAGACATCTGCAAAGGATCGGAGCCGATCTGGAGGATCCGGGGGATGAAATCGGCCCGGAGGCACCCGGGTCACCTCACCTCGGTCTGTGGGTGCACGACCCTGACGGGTATCGGTGGGAGCTCTCGGTCCAGAATGCGGGAGCCTGACGGCCGGGGGGTGAGGCTTCGCGGAGAGACTCTGTGCCAGCCCAGAGCTGGGACCCCTCGTGCGGGGAAGAACGGTGCACAGATTGCATCGGCGAGGTCCTTCGCCGTGCTACGCCGGCTCAGGATGACAGGGCGCGAGAGTGTCAGGCGCTGCCGGCAGACACGAGGAAATCGAAGAGGGGTGCGACGGTCACAAACCGCCGCTACAGACCGGGGTCGGAAGCCCCAATTGCAGCCGGGTCGCTGCATCCCTTCCTTATCACGTAAAGCGTTTCTGCCGGTCGCGTGGCCTGCCGAGTTATAGCGTCGGCGCTTCGGTGCCGATTTGTAGGGCGGGGCGCTCCGCCTGCCCCGGTTATCGGATGTCAACACTGCTGACCTTGCCACACAAGCCTGTCATCCCAAACCGCAGAAGGGCGGTGAGGGACCTCGCCAATTTATGGGGCGGTGCCTCGTGCATCTGCGCCTGTGATTTGGGGAGGTTCTTCGCCGCGTTATGCCGGCTCAGGATGACCATGCGTTGGAACGCCATCTCCCCGGAATCCGACGATGCCGGTCGGAATGCTTCAACGGTCGACCTGGAACTCTTACAATTTCGTCAGGGGCTGCGTTCCCGGCTGAAATGGCACAGGAATATTTGGTGACCGGTCCCAGCCAGGGTGATAGCGTCGCCTCAAAGCAGAGAGCTTTTACTCATCAACACACATTCAATCCTATGAAAAGGAAACCAACCGTGGTTGTCATTTCGCGCCTCGCCGGCCTTGTCGCTTGCGGGCTGATCACAATTAGCTCGGCCTTGGCGCTGACTTCCAACCGAGTTCAGGTAATTAGCTCCTATCATAATGATGTCTCTCGTCCGCTGCGCGAACTGGCGACGCTGGACGTCCCGCAAGCCCGGCAGGACCGGGAAGCCGCTGAAAACCCGAAGATCCCTAACAGCCACATCGATAGCCCTGACCGGGTGATCCAAAGAGGCTCGGTTCTTCAGTTTCTCGCCCCGAACATTCCGGCACCTATCCTGAACTTCGACGGCATTCCGTTTCCGGGCGTCGGCTGCAACTGTGCACCGCCGGACACTAACGGCGCCGTCGGCGCCACTCAGTATGTGCAGATGGTAAACGAAGGTTATCAGGTCTTTGACAAAGCGACCGGCAACTCGGTTCTGGGTCCCAATAGTATTGAGTCACTCTGGAATGGCTTCGGCGGAGCGTGTCAGACCGGCGGACTGGGTGATCCGGTGGTGATGTACGACCAGTTAGCCAATCGCTGGATCATCACACAATTTGCGAGCCCGACCGGTGGAACGCCGATCACGGATGAATGCGTTGCCGTTTCCACCAGCAGCGACGCCACCGGCAGCTATAACCGCTACGGCTTCCATCTCGGCTCAAATTTCTTCGACTATCCGCATCTCGCGGTTTGGCCAGACGCTTACTACATGAGCATGAACGTTTTTAACTCGAGCGGAACCTCGTATCTCGGCCCGCAACCGTTCGCCTTTAACCGCGCGGTCATGCTGGCGGGTCAGCCGGCGACTTTCATCAGCCCGGTCGGTCCGCTTGGCGGCTCGATTGCTCCTTTCCTGCCGGCGAACCTCGATGGTCAAACCCTTCCGCCCGCAGGAGCGCCGAACACCTTCATCGGATTCCCCGCGGGCGGGAAGTATACGACTTATCATTTCCATGTGGATTTCGCGGTGCCTTCTAACTCGACATTCACCACCTTCGCCAGCCCGAATGCCGCCGGGTTTACACAGCTCTGTCCCACGACACGATCGTGCGTACCTCAGTCGGGCGTTACTTCTTCCAACAAGCTTGATGGCATCGGTGATCGCCTGATGTTCCGGCTGGCCTATCGGAACTTTGGCGATCATGAGTCAGTGGTCGGCAACTTCACCGTCAATGCCAATGGCGTCGCGGGCATTCGCTGGTTTGAGATTCGCAACGTCACCGCCGGCCCGGTCACGGTCTTTCAGGAAAGCACCTATCAACCTGACACCACCTGGCGCTGGATGGGTAGCGCGGCGATGGACGGCCAAGGGAATCTTGCGATCGGGTTCAGCGCCTCCAGCTCATCGATTCATCCGCAAATCCGTTACACCGGACGACTAGTGACTGACCCGCTCAACACCCTGGCGCAGGGAGAAGCGCATCTTTTTGATGGCAATGGCAGCCAGACCGGCACCTCAAACCGCTGGGGCGACTATAGCGCGCTCACCGTCGACCCGGTGGATGATCTGACCTTCTGGTACACAAACGAATATTATAACAGCACGACCACGTTTAACTGGCGCACCCGGATTGGGAGTTTCAAGCTTTCCACCGGTAACCCAACGCCGACGCCGACCCCTACTCCCACGCCTACTCCGACACCGACCCCAACGCCCACAGCGACTCCTACGCCAACGCCAACTCCTACTCCGACGCCGACTCCTACACCGACACCGGTGCCTGATTATTCTCTTTCGATCAGCCCGCCGTCGATTAGCGTTGGTCGCAACGGCGGAACCGCGGTTTACACCGTTACAATCAATCCACTGAACGGATTCAACTCGGCTGTAACGCTGTCGGTCAGCGGCCTGCCTTCCGGCACAACTGGATCGTTCAATCCAAACCCGGCGACGACAAGCTCAACTCTGACCCTGACGGTGAATGCCTCAACTAAGAAAGGCACTTACGTCTTCACCGTCACTGGCGTCGGCGGTTCGCCTCCGTTGACGCGGACAAAGACAGCGACCCTGATGAAGACGAATAAGCGGTAGGTTACCGAGAGCTCAAACAATAAACGGCGCGTTTGCAATCCGGAATGGATGCGAGCGCGCCGTTTTGTTTGCGACGGCCCGAATGTTAAACGGGCGCTGTCCGCGGCGACTGGCGGCGCAGGAGGAAACGCATTAGCGAATTCCGCCGCAGGATCAGTGGGTTCGGGCGCACCATTTCACCTGCCGCCAATGCGACAGAAGTTTGCCACAGCTTTAGGGCGATCAACGCGAGAGCAGCAAGCGGCAGCGTGGCAAGCCAAAACAGCGCCGCGGCAACAATCATCAAGGGCTCGAGGAGGGCTGCCTTCGGATTGGAGAACCCGGCCCAGCTCTCGGAGCTAAAAGCAGGAATCGCGTTGGTCCTGATCATGTCGCTTTCGAACGATGGCGTGCTTACGCTCGCCAACACCTACTTTGAGCAGATCACGTACCCCCGTCCGGCTCAGGTCCGCGTTTGTTTCTCCGACTCCGCGCCAGGTAAACGATCATCGCGCCGCCAATTGGAAGGCCGATCAAAGTGCGAGGGTCACGGCCGATCCAGGCGTTGGCACAGTCGCCGACAAGATTCATTGTGAGAATCGCAATCGCGAGTCGCCGCCCCCACTCTCTGGCGCGCGCCAAACCGTAGGCGGTGACGGCACAGCCAAGGCCGACAGTTATCATCAGGATCAGCGAAACCGGCCGGCCAAGTCGGCGGAAGCCTTCTTCGGCCTGCGGATTCAATCGCCAAACGAAATGCAGCGGGGTTGCGGGCAAGAGCAAGGCCGCAACCGCAATCGCGCAAGCGAGGGTTCCAAACGCAAAGAATGCCACCAGCAGCTTCGTGCCGAGCGGCAATTGAGCAGAGGGAAGAAATTGCTTACGCCCAAGGGTCTCCATGTTTAGGCTCGCGAGGCAATGTGTTCGTAAGGGATGAGGACCTCCAAAAGCAAGACCGGCGGAGACGCAATTGAAAGGCGTCGCCGACGCCGCCATCCTGTGTCGGCGCGTCTGCGATGGTGGGATTTGCCGATGTCGCGCATGCGGCGAATAGGCGTGCTCGGGTTTATCGGGGGAACTGCTCTCGGGTGCCTTTTCGGGGCCCTGACGACCCTAATGCCGAGGTCAACCTCACAAGCACGAGAGGACATTCTGGGCACCAATGCACGGACGGGGCGTCCGCAGTTGCACCTCAAAGGGCAGCGAGAAATTCCAGACGTAAAGTAGGAATTTCTGCAGCGGCTAACGCGGTCCTGCGGACGGCGTGGGCTCCCTGTCGGACAGCGAACCGATAACCGAGCTTTAACCAGCCTTCCTCCGATCGGGAAAACATCAACAAAGCGCGCACCAACGCGGAGATCGCCCAGCCGTGCTTAGCTGTTCGCCCTTAAGAGACTGTTGAAATACTGGATAGTGGGAACGGGCTCACCCTGGGGTAGCCACATCATGGGACGCTGACCCTGGCCGAAAATCGTCAGCACCTGGGCCGGACCTGTATCTCTAGCTTGCTGATTCCCAGCAGCTCCGACTACTTTCCTCCCCACACACCCCGTTCCCCTCACCTGTCGCACCAAACAAAGCCTGCCGAACTCATCACAATCGCTGCCATCTTACCAGCCCAGTAATGCCCTGAAGGTGGCAAGTTGACCCACCTCGGTTTTTGAGGGAGCAAACAAATCAGCCGTGAAGCTTTGTATTATCGCGCTCGACTATGACGGGACGTTTGCCCTCAACGGACGGGCCCACCCGGCGGCGCTCGATGCTGTCAGGCAGGCGCGATCGCGGGGAGTAAGGATGATCCTCGTCACCGGACGCATTCTCAGCGAGCTGAAACGGGTTTTGCCCGAGCACGACATCTTCGATGCAATCGTGGCGGAGAACGGGGCTGTGCTCGCCTTTCCTAACGATAAAACACAGGTCCTCGCCCGGCCCCCATCACACGTTTTGTTCGATGAACTTTGTCGTCGCGACGTCGCTATCAATTTCGGCGAATGCATTGTTGAAGCTGACGCGAAGGACGCGCCCGTCCTTCTCCAAACTGTTCGGCAATTTGAGCTGCCGCTCACCCTTCTCTTCAATCGCAGCCGGGTGATGCTTCTCCCTCAGGGCATCAGCAAAGCAACAGGATTGCGCCAACTCCTGAGGACGCTGCGCCTCTCGCTTCACAATTGCATCGGGATCGGCGACGCGGAGAACGATCATGCGCTGCTCGATGCATGCGAAATCGGGGCGGCGGTGGCCTGGGGCAGCAAGGGTTTGCGTGAGATCGCTGACCACGTGATCGAAGGCGATCCGGAAACGGCAGTTGGTGAATACATCCGCGAAGTCAGCGGACATCCCAGGCTGCCACCGCATCGCGCCCACAGCCGCCGCATTCTCCTCGGTCACACCAGTGACGGTGCGCCGGTCGAGGCGGCGGTGCACGGTCATAACGTTCTCATCACGGGGGATCCGCGATCCGGCAAATCATGGATTACGGGTCTGGGCTGCGAACAACTCATTCTCCACGGCTACTGCCTGTGCGTGATTGATCCGGAGGGCGATTACGCGCCGCTTGAGTCATTGCCAGGCGTGATTGTCATGGCGGCAACGCGCACCCCGCCTCGAATGGAAGAAATCGAGCGAGCGCTGCGTTATCCGGAGGTCAGCGTCGTCCTCGACCTTTCGACTCTTCACCACGAAGAGAAGTCCACTTTCGTTAATCGGCTCCTGCCGAAACTGGCGGAACTGCGGCGCCGGGTTGGCTTGCCACACTGGATCGTGGTGGATGAAGCGCATTACTTTCTCCGCCAGGCGAATCTGGCGAGCTGTGTCGATTTTGATCTCGCCGCCTACGTGCTCGTGACCTACCGGCCATCCCAGCTCCCGCCTGCCCTGATGCGGGCAGTGGAATCGACGATCGCGACGCCCTTCACCAACCGGGAGGAGATCGCCGCGCTTGCGGAAGCCTGGGGGGCAGAGGGCGCAGCCACAACCCTCCAGCAATTGTTAGGCAACCTCGCCATTGACGAGGCTGCTCTCATCAACCATCTCGATCCGAAGCTGCCGCCGACTCGCTTTAAGATCGCAAATCGAATCACCTCACACGTTCGGCACCGAGCAAAATACATCGAGGTCCCGCTGCCATCGGAACGCGCTTTCGTCTTCACGTGCAACAGCCGCGCCTTTGGGCCGCCCGCGCGCACCTTAAGCGAATTTGTCACACTGCAGGATCGAGTGCCATCGCTCGTGATGGAATCGCATGCTCGGCGCGGGGATTTTTCGCGCTGGATTGAGGACGTATTCGGCGATGCACCCCTCGCGGCCTCGGTCCGCCGCATCGAAGCAGGGTTCCGTCAGGGCAAGGTCAAGAACATCCCCGCCGCTCTCGGCAAAGTGATTCGCGAACGTTACGCGATTCGCGGGCGCCCCGGGTCGGCGTCGCCGGGCACTCCCGTGCCAGCGTGACCACGGGTGGGCTGCGGGCGAGTTAAACCAACCATAAAGATAACCGATCAGTCGGATCGAAAGACAGGATTGGTCGAATCACCCCCGCCCGGTTACCTTTTGCCGGCCGTCTCGAAGCGTGGCTCCGTCCTCACGGTTAGGGCGACCGGAAATCTAAGCAGACCTTACCCCAGAAAAATCCGGCCAACTGGGAAGTGATTCCAATAATTGCGCCCAAACGATTGTGACTTCCAAAAGCGATTCATTTGTCAGGACAAAACCCTTGCAACGCCAAACCACAAGCAATGAACAGTTCATCGTTTATGAAGTCGCCGGGCCCGGCTTATTCACCCGGGTTGAGATGGCGTGAAGAGTCGCGCGAGCCCGCGGCCGATCGTCTAGTCGAGTATCACCGCGCCCTGTCACGTTGGGAGAACGAGGGCGGCGCCCTGGCCGGCTCTGAAACCGCGCACCTCAGCGTCGCACCAGCCGAGCTTTGTCAAACCACGTAACATAATTCTTAAATTGAAAAATCCACCCCGAAGAACATCGTCAATCGCGATTCACCGACAAAGCCAAATCTGCCGGGTCCTGTTACCGAATCGCATTATGACTGGCGGCCTAGGCACAGCGACGAGCAGCCACAAGAACCGAATTCGCCGCCGCAAATCCAGAGTGTGGGTGAAGCGGATTGACTCTCGGTCAGCAGCCGCTAGGAACTCCGGGAGCGTATTCCCGATGAGGATGACTCTTCCGAATTTCCCATGTCTGTTGCTCAATTGATCAGACTCGATCCGCCCGTCGACCCGGCGCGTGACCACACGCTAGGTGACGAGGGCGCGGAAATGACCCTGGTCGAATACGGCAGCTATGCCTGCCCTTCCTGTCATGCCGTGCATGAAGTGATCGCCGATCTCCGAGACCGCTTCGGGGAACGGATGCGTTACGTGTTTCGTCATCGGCCGGTCCCGAACAATCCTGACGCGGCGCGCGCGGCGGAGCTGGCGGAATACGCGGCTGAGACAACCGGTGATTTCTGGCAGGCGCACGATGCGCTGATGAAACGTGGTCCGGTCTTTGCCGCAAACGACCTCGATCGGATCGCGACCCAGTTCAATCTGCATGCCCCCGCAGGCAGCGACGAAGCGGCCTGGGCGGCCGCATGCGCCAAGGTGAAGGAGGATGTGGATAGCGCCCAACGAAGCGGCATTCTCATCACTCCAACCTTTTTCATCAACGGTCGCCGCTATGAAGGGCCATGGGATGAGAACTCGTTAGCCGAGGCGATGCTTGGCACACTCGGGCATCGGCTTCACACTGCCGCGCTCGACTTCGTCCGGTGGGCACCTTCGGCCGGTTTTCTCCTCCTCCTCATGTCGGTGGTGGCAGTGGTGTGCGCCAACTCCGGAATCGGTCCCCAGTTTGCAGCACTCTGGAAAGCGCCGCTCGGCATTCAGCTTAGCGACCGCACCTTTGTCTTGTCCCTTCTTGATTGGATCAACCACGGCCTGCTTAGCGTCTTTTTTCTCGTCGTCGGCCTCGAGATCAAGCGCGAGTTTACTGTCGGTCATCTCTCAAGTCTTCGAACCGGTATCCTTCCGGTTGCGGGCGCACTCGGTGGGATCACGATACCGATCATCATCTATCTACTGATCGCGCCCGCCGGACCACTGTCGGCTGGTTGGGGTGTGCCGATTGGCACCGACACGGCATTCGCGATTGCACTGATGGTCTTACTTCGCGAGCGCGTCCCGGTTGAGCTGCGCGTCTTCTTTACTGCCGCTGTCATCATTGACGATCTCGTTGCGATCGCCGTGATCGCAATTTTCTACACCGAGGCGATTCACGTCGGTTATCTCATCGGTGCAGGAATGCTGACACTGCTCCTTGTCGGGATGAACCGAGGGGGCATCTACTCGCCATTGCCTTATGCAGCTGTCGGCACGGTCCTTTGGGTCGTTCTACATGAGGCCGGCCTGCATGCCACGCTTGCCGGAGTTATTCTTGCCGTGGTTACGCCGGCGCTGCCACCGCCGAATTTTCGCGCCCTCACCGCCCAGGCAGAGGCGATCCTCCAGGTCGAGACAAGGCGCGCCAAAGAACGCGTCCTGCATCACGGTCTTTCCGAACCGGCGTTACGTGCGCTCGATTACATTCACAACCGGATCGAGTCACCCGCCGACAAGTTGCTCCGGACCGCCGAGCCATGGTCGAGCTACCTCGTGCTGCCGATGTTCGCAGTGGCGAACGCGGGAGTGGTCCTCTCGTTAGGCGTTTTCCACACGCATACCCGCTTGATGCTGGCAATCATCCTCGGGCTCGTTATTGGTAAACCGGTTGGCATCATGCTTGGGTCGGGGCTGGCGGTCGTTAGCGGGATTGCTGTTAAGCCCGATGAATATTCGTGGCGTCAGCTTTTCGGCGCCGGTGCGCTCGGCGGCATCGGCTTCACCATGTCGCTTTTCATTGCGGGCGAAGCCTTCCCCGACCCAGCTGATTTCACCGCGGCTAAGATCGCGATCTTTGCGGCATCGATCATAGCAGGCGTGGCCGGCACAGCCATTCTCGCCCCCAAGGTGTCGGCCCCCGGATGAGGATGGCGAGAGGTAGCGCGGGCCCGCGGCAGCGATGATCGCCGCCGAAATCGGGAACTGGCGCGGGTGAACTAGCGGCTTGCCAGAGTTGCCGCCATTTGGCTCGCGAGCTCGCCCAAAGCGCGACTCATGGCAGCAGCAGTTGCATCCGCGCCGGCGACTGCTCCCCCGTTCAGGTGAAATTCGCGTCGCAGAATGCTCGCGCCGGTTTGTCCGCTCAAAAGCGACCAGCTGCCATCCAGCTTGACCTCGCCTTTCGCGTCCCGCCCGAATTCGGTCAAGGTCACAACCAGCGTCCCCGCACCATCTGGGGCTGGCGCCTCCGGAAGGATAAGTTTTCCCCGAGGCAGTCGCGCTTCTAAATCCTCGGCGAGAATGTTCCGAATCATGATGTCGAGTTCCGCCGCCCAGCGATTTGTGCTGCTGATCTCGACGCTGTTCTCACCTTTCATGCTGACCATTTCTCGGCGATCCAGATCGGGGGGGATATGGACCGCGGCAAGTTGTACCCGGCCGGAAATGTCACGACGATCGGTGGCCGCCGGAACCATGCTTAAGGTGTAAAAACGTGTGGTTGGACTTGATCCGCAACTACTTAAAAGAATCATGCAAATCAGAAAGGCGGCAGGTCGCATGTTTATCCTCCAGATCTCCCTTTGATCAGCGCTTCCGGATGCCGATCGAGGTAATCCGCCATCGAACGAATTGCTCTGGCTGCCTCTTTGACCTCGCGCATGGTCTCCTCCAGCCCTGTCTGACTGGTCGCCCCGCCCATTGTTTTCTGCGCTGCGGTCGCGGCACCGTCGAGTTGTTGGGCCGTCTCTCGCAGACTCTGGACGAGCTGGTCGATTTTCGGTCCGACGTTCTCGACCGTCTCGTGGACTTGACGCAAGGTGCCCTCAAGCTGGACCACGCTTTCCTTCAACTGGGACGAGGAGGCGATCTGATCGATCTGCCGCGTAATATCAAGAAGGTTCTGCGCGATTTGGTCGATCGGTACGTCTCGAAATTTGTCGACAATCGATTGCAGGCCGCCACTCGGCGCGGTCGGTATCTGGGGGAGGCCGTCAGCGACCCGGATCGATTCCTTGGGCGCGCCCGGAACCATTTTGAGCGTAACGCGATAGCCGCCGATAAGCGGAGGCTCACGGTCGAGCTCAGCGCGCAACCCCTCGGCGACGAGATGGTCGAGAACGCCGCGCAAGGTGTCAGCACGATCGGGCTGCTGCAGACCCTCGATGTGGAAAAGACTCGAGTAGAGGGCAAGGGTCGCTGGGGTGCTGATTTTACCCGTGCGGGCGTCATACTGGAATCCGATGTTCCTCACCTCGCCCACTGGGAAACCACGCAGCTTGACGGCGTCGCCGCGGCTGAGATCGCCGACGGCGCCGTCGAACGAGACGGTAAACAGCTGCGGCCGCCCCGCGTTGGCCGGCACAACCGGACGATGGGTGAGCCCTTGAAACTGCCTTCTTGATTTACCGGGTCCGGGTTGCATCACGATGGTTGGACCGGAAAGGATTGATCCTAACGAGGAAAGGTCGCTCAGGCTTGGATTCGCGCCCTGCAACCAGAAAACAGTGCCGTCAGTAAGGAAATGCGAGGCACTGTCCTGGATCGTCGCGCTCACTTTCACAGCCGCCCCGTCCTTGGTCAGTGACTCGTCCTTGACTTTGCCGACATTCATCCCGCGATAGACGATGTTTGTGCTGCTTGGGTCGATCCCATGGACATCAGGGAACGTGATCGTGATATCGGTTCCTCCCTGCGAGAGCCAGCGGACCAGCAGCCAGACTCCAATCCCGAGGGCGGCAATCGGCACGGCCCAGATCCAACCCGGCCACCAACTCCGATGAATCCTGGCCGTCTCCGGGGCGGTCCGGCGTCCCTGATTGCGATTGGCTGGCGGATCCTTTGGGCTCTCGTCACTCACAACGAATCCCTTTCCGCTGCATCCCAGAGCAGGCGCGAGTCAAAACACATGGTCGCCAGAAGAGTCAGGATGACTACGGCAATGAAGGCGGTAGCTCCCCAGGCGGCGTCCGAAGCGGCCAGGGTATTGAACGTCATAAGCGGGACGAAAACCGTAATCGCAAATGGATCGACGTTAGACCACCGTCCGATCTCGGTGATGAACCGATGAAACTTGGTCTTCGCCACCAGGTGCTTTTGGGAGCGACGACGGAGCGAGAAGAGAAGCCAGCCCATCCCGCCAATCTTGAGTGCCGGGATCGCGATGCTGGTGCAGAAGATAATGACCCCAAGAGGCCAAAGGCCGGCCTTGAATAACTCTTTCACGCCTTTAAAGATGGTGTAGGTCACGGGCCGACCCATCTGAATCGAGGTGTTCATCGGCAGGATATTCGCGGGGAAAAAGAACACGAAAGCGGCGAGAGTGAGGGCAGTCCCGCGCAGCACCGCATGGGGTTTCCGCGGATGCAGCCGGGCTCCGCAGCGAGGACAGCCGTGTCCGGCACTCTTAATCGGCTGAATCAGGTCGCAGGTCGTGCACGAGATTGTCGGCTGGTCATCCGGCACCTCTGCTTCGGGCGCGATCGCTCGCCAGACCGTTCGCCGGTCAATTGAAGCGCGCGACAACATCGCCAGGAGGGCGGCCGCGAGGAAGCAATACCCACCAATGCCGACTTTGACTGTCATTTGTTGGACGTGGTGGAGACGAAAGAAACCGACGAGTCCCGCGACGAGATAGACGTCCGGCATCGCCCAGACATCGAGCCACACGGCCCAGCGATATGCCGGCCCGAGCCAGCGAGGATGGTAGTTCAACCTGATCGTGGCGAGCACGGTCGAAAGAACCGCGAACCGAACAAAGGGTAGTACCAAAGCGAAGGCACCGGTCAGAATGGCGAGCAACAGCCATTCCCGGTCCCAAAGCATGCCGATGCCGCTGGCAAGCTTGTTCTGAGTATGCATTCCAAAAATACCCACCTTGAGCAGGGGCAAGAGATTGGCAGGGATTAAGAGCAGGAAGGTTCCGAGGACACAGGCCAATCCGGCAGTGAGGCTGCGTCCGCTCGTTCGCTCCAGATCAGCGCCACAGAGGCTGCATTCGGCATTCATGCCGAGTTCCATCGGCGGCAGTTGCTCAATCAAGCCGCAATCCGGACAAGCGATCATTTCGACCCGCGCTTCACCCCTCTCCGATCTCCAAAGAGGAATCGCAGGCCGAATGGACCTTGAGCGTTGTCATTTTGATGGGTTGGTCTCGGGAAAGCGCCTAACCGCTTTGCCCACCCTTTGTGGCTGGCGCCACGAGCACAGCTAAGGGTGCCGCACCCTGTCGGCTAAAAGATATGAACCAAGTTTGACCTGCCCGCGATTATGGCCCGGATATATCGCCGTTGGCAGAGCGCAACCGCAAAGCGGCAGACTCCGCCGTCGATGGACGCAGGCGAGTTCAGCTCGACAGTTACTGTCTCGCGTTCGCTGGAGAAATGAAGTTTAACCCGGCTTCTAACTCACCTAGACGACGCTGGAGAAATCTTCGCTCGGAGGTTGTTTCGGCGAGGTCCATGGCTCGACGAAAGTCTTGTTTCGCGGTTTCGGTATTCCCCATGTTGGCATGAAGATGACCCAGAACGGCATGATAAAGGTAAAACTTTTCGAGTGACTCGCGCGCGGGAATGGCCGCGATTGTTTTCAGTGCAGCCTTTTCTCCCTCAATGTTTGCAATCGCGACAGCACGATTCAGGGCCACAACCGGTGAATCCTTTATCTCAATCAGCATGTCGTGCAAGGAAAGAATACGTTCCCATTTTGTCTCATCGTAAGTGGGGGCAGCGCAATGACAGTAGGCAATGCCGGCTTCCAGATGGAACTGGCTTAACTCTGTTCCGGCGGCGGACCTGTTCAGGTGCGCGAGACCGCGAGAGATGACGGCGCCATCCCAGAGACTGCGATCCTGTTGGGCGAGGAGGAGAATGTTTCCCTCGGAATCGGCACGAGCCGGCAAACGGGCCGCGTTCAGGAGCATGAGAGCGAGTAAGGCATGCGTCTTGGGTTGATTGCCAGCCGGATGCTCCACGAGAATTTCGGCCAGACGAATGGCTTCCTCGCATAACTCCTTCCTCACTAACTCATCGCCGTGTGACGCCTTGTAGCCTTCGTTGAAAAGGAGGTAGATCGTCTCCAGGACGGCATCGAGTCGCGTCGAAAGTTCCGGTCCCGCCGGAATCTCAAGGGTGATCGGCGTATCCCGGATTTTCTGGCGGGCGCGCACGAGCCGCTTTGCGATGGCCGCCGTCGAGCTGAGGAAGGCGGCCGCGATTTCCTTTTCTCCAAAGCCGCAGAGCGATTTTAGAGTCAGCGCGACCTGGGTCTCCCGCGATAACTCCGGATGGCAGCAGGCAAACATGAGTCGCAACTGGTCGTCGCGCAGTTCCTCATCGAAGCGAAACTCATCGTCGAAGGCGTCGGGCCGCTGCTCGAGAGACGCAACCAGCTCCTTTTCCTTGCTCCGGAAATTCGTTTCCCTGCGGATCACGTCGAGCGCGCGATTCTTCGCCACTCGCATGAGCCAGCCGGTTGGATTGGCGGGGACGCCGCCAAGGCCCCAGGTGCGAAGCGCCCGGAGGAGCGCCTCCTGCATTGCATCCTGGGCCAGTTCGAGGTGGTCGAATCCGAGCGTGCGCGTGAGCACGGCGACCATCTTCCCCGCCTCACGGCGAAAAAGATGGTCTACCAGCTGATTCACTTCCGGGTTCACCGGGCCGGCTCCCTACTGATTCGGTCGAGCTGCCGACATATCCTGGATCGCACGCACTTCGACGCTGCCGTCATTTTGGAAGATCGGGCAGCCTTTGGCGAGCTCGGCCGCCTCATCGAGATCTTTGGCAGTTACAAGGAGATAGCCGCCGACCTCTTCTTTTCCCTCAGCAAATGGGCCATCGGTGATGGATTGGCCCTTCTTACCCTGGAGAACCCTCCCGCCATCCTGGAGCGGTTCGCCCGCCTGGAAATGACCTTTGCGTTTCAGATCATCCATCCAGGCAAACCAGGCATCCATGTTGCGCTGCATCTCTTCGGGCGTCATCTGGTTCATATCCGCGCCGCCGCGGAAGATGTAAAGGTATCGGTTCGGTTCGGTGCTCATGAGTCCCTCCTATTTCGGTTCGTTGTTAGCTTCATACCACTCTGACGAAGTCGCACGCCGTTCGAGGACGTCGAAAGCTTTTCGCGAAATAAATCTTGCTTTGGCGGAAATAATTTGCGCAGCATTCGCGCAATGAAATACGTCTTAGCATCAGTTTTTTCGATTGCCTTACTCGCTGCCTCGGCAGTTCACGGACAACCCTTCACGCAGCCCGCTGCAAAGGTTCCCCGTAACATCAACATGAGCCAGCAGAGAGGCAACGAGGCGGAAACGGCCGTCGCCGTCAGTCATACCAATCCGCTGCTCATCACAACGGTTTCAAATCTGGAAGCGAGCGCGCTCTTTCACAGCTGGAGCACGGACGGAGGCCGGACCTGGCAGCACAACACGATTGCCAACGGCGACAATCTCGGTTTCGCCTGCTGCGATGCGCAACTGGCATCGGACGATTTCGGGAACATTTTTCTCGCCTATCTCTCGTCGAGTATTTCGGTGAAACTGGCAGTCTCAACGGACGGCGGCGCGACCTTCTCACCTCTGCCCTTCCCGAATCTGCCGAGCGGGCTGCCAAGTCATCCGTACAAGAGTCTGGCAGCCCCGAACCAGGCGGTGAGCGGCGATCAACCTTCGATCTCGTGTGGCCCCGGGAGTGTCTGGCTCTCCTGGACGGCATCCAACGGGACGGTTCAGGCGACGGGAGCCCCGGTCACAGGATTGGGGGAGGTAGGCTCCTTCGTTCCCGTCCAAGGTATCCCGGGACGCAACAATGCCGGTGACTATGGCGACACGGCTGTGGGGCCGGACGGACAAGTCTTTGTTGTTTACCAGAATCCGACGGGGGGCGAGGGGCCGGCCACGATCTATGGAGCGCTCGATCCGGACGGCCTCGGACCACAAGGCTTTGGCGAAGCTCAAGTGCTGAAAGTGACGAACGTCGGCGGCTTTGATTATATTCCGGCGCAATCCGGCCGTTCCGTTGATGCCGAGGCCGGGCTGGCCTGGGACCGAACTGGCGGCGCGCACAATGGACGTCTCTATTTCGTCTTCGTCTCCGAGGAACCGCAGGAAAGCAGCGATACTGATATTAATGTCGCTTATTCAGACGACAATGGCGCCACTTGGAGTGCGCCGGTGCGGGTGAACGACGACACCGGAACCAACAGTCAGTTTAATCCAAAAATCGCAATCGACGGGACAACCGGTAACATCGCGCTGGCTTGGTACGACGCCCGCAATGATGCCGGCGATCACGGCAAAGGCGACAACAACGGCAGGCCGAATGACGACATCATGATCTACTCGAGCTTCAGCAAGGACGGGGGTGTTACGTTCGCAGCCAACAGCCGGGTTTCGCGCGGTCCCTCGAACGATGATGTCGCGAACAGCGGTGTTGATTACGGCGACTACAGCGGGTTCGCCTTCTTCCGAGGCCGGATGTACTTCTCCGCCGCCGATAACTCCAACAGCACCGGCGATAATCCCGACGGCGCGTTATCGCATCTCGATCTTTATGTTGCGCCTTTGACGGTGCACTAAATCCATCGCCTGAATCACCGAGCCGCGGCGGAGGACCAACTCCGCCGCGGTTCTCGTTTTCGGAACGGGTGCTCCTGTTACTTCTTGGAAATGCCCGCTCCGCCGTCGGAGGTCCGAGGCAAAACACGAATGATTGCCATCATGCCGCCGTCTTCATGATCGAGTATGTGGCAGTGATAGACGAAGTCGCCCACCGTGGGACCGCGGAAATCCATCCGTACCTTGATACTGGGATACGGACCGGTGCCGGTCCAGTACGGGATATCAACCGTATCGATAACCTGTCGCTCAGAAACAGGCACCGGCTTTCCGTTGCGTTCCATCAACTCAAAATGGATTTGATGCATGTGGAACTCGTGGTTCTCCCGCGAGTGGTTCTCAACGATCCAATCCTCCACTGCCCCCTGGGTCGTAACGATCGCCGGCGGATCCGACATGTCGTAGGGCTTGGGAGTTTGGCCGGCGACCGTGATATAGAAAAAGTTCTCGTCCTCGGAAAAATAGAGGGTCCGGGTTGTGGTCGGCCTGGCCTCCGCCAGGTTCGCAAATTTTGGCGCCGGCGGAGGGCCTGATTGGCTCGGAAGCGGCCGCCCATGAATTGATGAATCCGCCTTGGCCGAAGCAGTGATATTAAAGAGTGGGCGCTGCGGATCCGGGTCCCCGTCCGGACCACTGTTTACCCTGCGTGTAACCAAGCGAGCCTCTTTCACATCCTCGGAAGGAGCTGTGACAATGAATTCGGCTCTGCCAGCCGGTGGGATAAGAATGTGAGTCCGGGTCTGGCTGCGCCCCTTACCCGAACCATTTTGGGAATCCAGCGGAACGCCATCCAAAGCGATGAGTTGAAAAGGCTGGGCGTGTTTGTCGTAAAGGACTTGGAGGTCGAGAATCGTGACTGCTGATGCGTTAAGAACGCGCCAAAACTGCTTCTCCCCCGGTTTCATTGTGTATTCGGCCGGGATGAAGGCCGGGCCGCCTACCGGCACATAGTTGACCGAAAGATCGGCGGCGCCATCATCGTCCGAGGGGCGATGAGTTTTTGGTCGGCGAACTGGGGGAGGATTCACCGCCGGGTTGTCCCGAATCACGATTAACTCCTGGGGCAGGCCCGCCACCTCTGGATTTACGTTCTCGATTCCCTCGACAACAATCGCTCCGCTGGCGCCACCCTGCACCGCCGCAGTGGCGAGTCCGTGAATATGCGGATGATACCAATAGAGACCCGGTGGTTCGTTCTTCGGGAAATGGACCTCATAGCGAAAGGTATGACCAGAGTTAATGATGGTATGTATAACTTCGTCCTGGTGACAAACCGGCGGCGTGTTCGTCCCGTGATAGTGAATATTGACTGAAGCCGAGGTCATATTCAGGTCCCCGCATCCCCCCTCGCCCGCCTTGGCAATGTCCATTCCCGGCATCGCCGGCATTTCTCCCTCGTCGGGGACAAGGTTGGTCAGATTGATGATTAGAACATCTCCCGGGTTGACATGGAGCGTGGGCGACTGCGCGCCGTCCGAATTTGTGAAGCAATACAAGGTCATGCCGTAGTCATCCTGCCGAGTCTGATAAGTCAGGTTGACCTCGAGAACGCCATCCTTGCTATACAAGTCTTCCGGCTCGGTCAGCATGCTCCCTTGCGGAAAACGTTCGCACACATCCTGTGCATTCGCGGCCAGTTGTCCGCCGGTTAGTACCGCCGCCAGCCCAATCAATGTCTTTTTTAATATCTGCGCCTTGCTCATTCCTTTGCCTGGTTTCAGTTAAATGCCTGACAGGCTACAGCCGCCATCGCTGGCGGCTGTAGCTCACTCTATCCTGTGACCGTTTCGCGACGAGACTGCAATCGTCCTGTCGCAAACGTTCTATTGGATCGTAACCGTCTTGGGCCTCGATCCGATGCCGTTGGCAACAACCTCAATCGTGCTCGCCCCGGTCTCGGCCGCCGCCGGCACGTCGAACATGGTCGAAACCATCTGATTTCCAGTGGCGATCGCCATCGTGCTGTGGTCGTGCGTCCGGGCATAAAAAACGTGCCGGGTCGCCTTGTTGGTAATGCGCACGATCGGATAATTCGTGGCTGAAAGAGCATCATCGCCATAATCGGAGCCGATCCCGAGACCGTTGAATTGACGCCCGGTAATCTGGTAGGTAGTTCCCCTCGTCAGGGTGGCAGCAACCGAACGAATTTGCGGGCGCCAGGCGTTTTGCGGTTTGCCGGTGGAAGTCAGTAGTTCCACATCCTTGGTTCTGCCGTCTGCAACCAGGTACATGACCTGACCTGTCGGGAGGACTAACAGCCGCGTCTGCCACGATTGCAGGCTACGCGAGCTGTTTGTGTCGGGTGCCTGGGTGAAGGTCGTCCCATCGAAGATATACATGGTGTTCGAACCTTGAAAGACGCCAGGGCTGGCCGGAAGAATGATGTTACCGTCCGGCAACTCAGCCGCCGGACCATCCGCCGAGTCGTTGCTATTCGGGAAGTCAGGCCCGGGCGTCCAGGTATTCGTTGCGAAATTAAAAATCGACGTGTGCGGCGTCCCGCCAAAAGCGACCAGGGTCCCATTTGGGCGCTGCAGTTGAGCTCCGATTTCCAGGCTGCCCGCGTCAGCCAGGGGAACTCCGGTGCTTCCAGCGCTCGTCCAACTCATGGTGGCAGGATCATATAACTCGGAGTTCGGGATGTTTTGCGTATCGACCACCATCACTCGCCCATCCGGCAACAAACCGAATCCTTCCTCGGAGAAGGTATCAGCCTTCCCCGCCCCGTTGAAACCTGTCCAAGTCAGCGTAGACGAATTAAAGAGAGCTTGTTGCGTATTCGACCCGAGCCCGGCGTGACCCATCATGAAGACCCCATCCGGTTGCACCATGCCCGGAGAGTCTCCAATATTCGCCCAGCCGGTTGGCGGATTGACGGGTGTCCAGACATTGGTCAGTGGATCGTAAATGGCTCCGAGGTTTGTCCAGACTGGCTGCAAATTGTTATACTCCCCGCCTTCCACCAGGAGGCGGCCGTCAGGCAAGATCGCATTCGCGAAGTAGAGGGGCTTGTAGTTACTTTGCATTCCAGCCAACTGCGTCCAAGTGCCATTGAGATAGCTCCCGTTAATATCGGGAGTAAGTCGCCACCAGATGTTGCTGTTATACTGGTGCACGATCACGGTGCCGTCAGTCAGCAGATTGGCCGAGTCTGTATTGAAGGGCGGCTGGTTTGTCAGGAGGGCCCAGCTAACGGTCTCAACCTCCTGCTGGCCAGTGAGGGTTGAGGTTTGTGCCAGCGCGTTCGGCGCGCAGGCGAGGCCGACACAGGCGGCGGTAACGCCCGGCACGAGAAAAAAGAGACGCCGCAGCGCCCCTTTAGTGACAGTCATTTTTTGCATCATGGCCGCGATCGTCTCAGTGCAGGCGCCGACTTGGCAAGACAAAACTGTCTTCTTCGTAATGTTTTTCGGGCCGAAGTTTTGCCTATGCACACCAGCGACGGGATACCTAGGGAATGCAATTTCCCGCTTTCGCACCGAACGCCCCTGCCCTCTTCGCCCGACTACCAACAGGTCTGCGATCTTGCCGGTTCCATTTGGTTCCTCGCCGCGGGCCAGGGATTTTCGGTGCTATAAGAATCGGCTCGTTCAAAGTTGATCTGCCGGCATTTGAACCGAGCTGGATTGGACGTCGACGATGGCAAAACCATTGACAAGCCGAACCACAACTTGGGAGGATGGCCCATGCTTCGATCTCACTTACGCTTTGTTAACGCTCACGCCCGGGGGCTATTCGCCGCCGTGGTTTTCGTTTCCGGAGTAACCCTCGCCTCTGCTCATAAACCGCTTCCGACCCAGGAAATTGAAACCTACGATGACCCACCGGCACTCCTTTGGCGGACTGGGATTTCGCCGCGCATGATTTCGCACTTTAACGGCTTCAGCAGCGTCCAGGTGAATGTGGATTCGAACGGCAACAACATCACGGGGGACGCGGCCAATGAGCCCTCGATCACCGTCGACCCCAACAACGGTAGCAAGATGAGCATCGGCTGGCGGCAGTTTAACAGCGTCTTTTCCAACTTCAGACAGGCCGGCTACTCGTTCACGACCAACGGCGGGGCGAGTTGGACGTTCCCAGGCGTGCTTGAAAACAATGTTTTTCGCAGTGATCCGGTGCTCGATTCCGACAGCACCGGCAACTTCTTCTATCTTAGCCTGCTCGAGACTTTCTTCGATACCATGTGGAAGTCAGTCGATGGGGGTATGACCTGGGCTAACCTGGCGCCGGCCAGGGGTGGTGATAAGCAATGGTTCACGATCGACAATACCGCCAGCATTGGCCACGGGTTTCAGTATCAACATTGGAGCAGCAGTGGAAATAATTTTGGGGGACGCCAGTTCACTCGGTCGACCGACGGCGGTGTCACCTGGCTGAACCCGGTTAACATCCCGAACTCGCCTTCGTGGGGCACGCCAGACGTAGATACAAACGGAATCCTTTATATCGGTGGCGTGAACCTGTCCACGGGTCAGATCTGGTGCGAGCGTTCGAGCAACGCCAAAGACTCGAGCGTGACGCCGACGTTCGACCAAAACACTCCCGTGAACCTGGGCGGCGATATCGGATTTGGCTTCCCCATCAATCCTGACGGCCTCGTGGGCCAGGTCTTTCTCGGGGTCGACCGGTCGGGGACGAGCACGAATAACAACGTTTACATGATGGCGAGCGTCATCCCGAACGGAGCCAGCAACGGGAGCGATGTGATGTTTGTCCGCAGCACCGACGGCGGTCATACCTTCAGTAGCCCGATGCGAGTGAACGACGACCCGATCAATCACAGCAAGTGGCACTGGTTCGGAACCCTGGCGGTTGCTCCAAACGGTCGCATCGACAGCGTCTGGCTGGACAGCCGCAATGCCGCCAATAACACCGACTCTCAGCTTTTCTATTCCTATAGCATGGATGGCGGGATGACCTGGGCGCCGAACGTTGCCGTGAGTAATTCATTCAACCCATTCCTCGGGTATCCGAATCAAAACAAGATGGGTGACTACATCACGATTGTGTCTGACAATACTGGCGGCAACGTCGCCTATGCCGCCACCTTCAACGGCGAGGAAGATGTCTATTATGTGAGGGTTGCTCCGGCAGGCTCGAGCAGCCTCACACTGGAGAGCGCAGAGTCCGTGAAAGGCGGGTTTGGGATTGACCTGCCGCTCACCGGCGCCCCCGGGATCGAGGATCGCTCCGGAGGCAAAGGCAATCGGTTTACGGTCGAATTCACCTTCAATAACGAGCTCGCCAGTGTCGGGGGCGTTACGACCAGTTGCGGGTCGGTCCAGAGCAGCATGATTGACAGCACCGACGCGCATCGTTTCATCGTCAACCTGCGCAACGTGACCTGTAACGCCGAGGACGTCACTGTAACGCTGAACAACATCACCGACACAAGCTCCAACAACCTCGCCTCCGCCGCAGCGGTCATGGGTTTGTTACTCGGAGATGCGGACGCGGATGGCTCAGTCACACAAGCCGATTTCCAGATTGCCAAAGCTGATCAGGGACAAACCACGGACGAGACGAATTTCCGGGTCGATATCAATGCCAACGGCACGATCGACCGGCAGGACGGGACCATTATCAAGAGGCAGATTGGCACCTCCCTTCCATAAGAAGCGCAAGCTTGATTAGGGCTGACTCGAAATCCAGAATTGCAAACCGATGCTGACGGTGCTTTCGAGCCGGAAATTGTGAGGAGTTGAGTTGGCGCGATGCGAAAAGCACAATCTCGCCAACTGCCCTAAGTAACTATTCCATCGAGCGCCGCCTCGGAATCCAAACCGAGGCGGCCCGACGATCCATCCTGACTTGAGGCTTTGAAACGAGCGCGGCTGATCCAGGTAAAAGTCAAGCCCAATGCCAGAGTGAGTCAGCTTGAAGAAGTCGCCGAGGGCTCTTGGCGTGCCCGGGTCAAATCTTCGCCGACGGATGGTAAGGCCAACGCGGAATTAATAGCTTTGATTGCCGGCCACTTTAGGTGTCCCAGGTCTTCAGTCATCATCAAAAGCGGCCGCGCCGCCCGGGTGAAGTTGGTTCAGATTGAACCTTGAGTTAAGGGCGAGGGCGAGCCCGAGACTAGTGATTATTTGTCGCGGCGAGCTCGATCGCGGTCGGCCGGACTGTTAGCACTCGTCGAAACTGAAAGCGACGCTGCTGGACTAGTTATCCAGGTGATACACTTCGACCAACCCCGTGCCGGTAGTGTCATTGGCGCCCCGGACAATCGCGGTATAGCTCCCAGCTGAAAGCATCAGGAAGAGGGCCGATTCAGCGTCATTACCCGGCTCCAGATTCGCTGGAATACTGTCGTGCGCGGGATCCGTACGCCAGTTATCGTTGGAGGCAATGATGTTGGCATTGGCGTCGCGTATTTCCAGAGTAGGGTCCTGCAGGGCATTGGGCAGCGGTAAAGAGGGGCCGATCGCACGGAAAACAACCGTGGCATCCGAATCGCCCAAAACGACCGTGCCGAGAATCATAACTCCATCACCAGTCAAAACGCTGCCACGGGTCGAGATATTCGCTAACTGTGCCGGAACCGTTGCCGACTCATCATAAACCTCGACTAATCCAACACCCGGAACATTATCCGCCGGCTTGAGAATGGCGGTATACTGACCGGGATCAAGACTGATAACGAGGGCCGCCTCTTTCTTTTCGGTGGGAGCCATCCCGGTCTGGAGCACGTCCTCCTTCGTCAGTGGCGGGGTTTGATCCTGCCAATTGTCATTGGCCGCGATGATCACATCGTTTCCCATCGCATCGGTATGATGAATTTCGAGATAAGGATCCTTCAACCAATCGGTGAAGAAGCCCGATAACTCGGGACCGATTCCACGAATCAGAACGGTTTTCTGGGCCGAGCCAGTGACGATGAAACCTGCGATCGAGACATCATCGCCGGTCCCCACAGTTAGTCGAGTAGAGACATTCCCCAACTCGACTGGGGTTGCGGAAGGCGTGGGCGTGGGAGTTGCCGTCGGGGTTGGGGTTGAGCTGGGAGTTGGGGTCGCAGTTGGGGTGGGAGTTGGCGTTGGGGTGGGAGTAGGAATCGGTGTTTGACTCGGTGTCGGGGTCGGTGTGGGTGTCGGCGACACCCCGGTCGCCAGGGTTTCACCTGTGCCGCTAAATGCCGGACTACCGACGCCGCCGGCGATCAGAATGCTGCCATCGTTCAATACCGTGGCGCTGTGATTCTGCCGGGGCTCTGTCATGTTGCCGAAAAGCGTGAAGAGACCTGTCGCCGGATTGTAGATTTCAACCGAGCTGAGCGCTTTCTCGAGTCCCCCGAAAGCACTATTTCCGATCGAGGCGCCGCCGATGAGAAGAACCTGATCCTCGAGCGAACCCCAGGCCGAGTTCAGCCGGATCGCGATGTGACGCAACCGCTGCTCGAGCAGACTGCCGGTATCGCTGAAAGTCTGGTCCGGCGGGTTAAACAATTCGGCGTTCACCTGCGTGAGAATGCCTCCGGTCACAAGCACGGTCCCATCAGCCAGGAGAGTGTTCTGATGCTCAGTCCGGCCGTGAGCCATTTCTTCCAGGGTAAGAGTCCAAGTCCCGGTGACTGGGTCGTAGATCTCGCAGGTGGGTGTGCCCGAATCGACCGGATCTCCGTTGCTTAAACTCGCGCCCCCCGAAACAAAGACAGTCCCGTCAGGCATCAAGGTGGCGTCGTGGCGCTTGCGTTGGACGTTCAAGCTGCCGGTGTCCGAAAAGGTTTCGGTCATCGGGTCGAACAGTTCGGCCGCGTCGGTCGGGGTTGGTCCATGGCGGCCCGCCGCTTCCAAAACCAGGCCGTTATTGAGCAGGGTCGCCGTATGGAGCGACCGACCCGTCGTCATGTCATCGGTCCGGCGGAACGTCCCCAGTCCGACGTCGTAAATCTCAGCTTGAACCGTATCCCCGTCGGGGCTTTTCCCACCTGCGACCAGGACGCGGTTCCCATCCGGAAGCAAGGTTGCGGTATGACTCTTCCTCCGCAAAGACATGCTGCCAGTTGCGGTGAATGTCTCCGCAACCGGGTCGAAAATCTCGGCGGAATCGAGGAAGATCGCGTTTTCGCTGCCTCCGGCGAGCAGAACCTTCCCATCAGGCAGAAGGGTGGCGGTGTGTTGATTGCGCCCAACCGTCAGGTCGTCCGGTACCCGGGTAAACTCGTGCGTGACCGGATCGAGAATCTCCGCCGATTGCAACGTCAGGCTCCCGGTAATCCCGCCAGCCACAAACACGGTCGCATCGGGCAGCAGGCTGGCACTCGGTCCGCTGCGATTTTCATTCATCACAACCGGGGCCACAGTCCACATCCCGGTAGTTGGGTTCCAGATTTCGTTGTCGGCGAGAAATCCGCTCTCCAGAGTCGTGCCCCCAACGACCAAAACCGATCCGTCGGGCAGCAGGACATTGCGGTGATTGGAGCGGTGCTCGATCATGTGCCCGGCAGTGAGGAACATCTTGCTGACCGGATCATACAGGTCGGCTTCATCCTGCGGGCTTGTCCCGGTAAAGCCGCCGGTAACAAGGACCTGGCCGGCGTGCGCCGGGTCGATCAGCAAAGTGGTGGCGTGATTCGCCCGCGGGATGCGCATGAAATTCGTCAGATGCTCAAAGGTTCCGGTCTGGGGATGATAAATATCGGCCGTGGCGCTCGACTGCCCGCCGATATAGCCGCCGGTGATGAGGATGTCTCCGTCCTTGTTCAATCGCACTGCGGAATGACTCGACCGGTTCTGAAAGTTAGGATCGGTCAGCCCTAACGGGGTGAACGTTTCGCCGTTGGGATCAAAAAGGTCGGCATTCTTCCCGCCGTAAATCAGGACCCGGCCGGTGCCATCGCCCAGCAAGGTGGCGGTATGATGGCTGCGGTTGATCGACATCTGATGGCCGGCCAATCGAAACGTGCCCAGGGCCGGATCATAGATTTCGGCCGACTTGAATGTCTGCCCGCTGGTGAGCTCTCCGCCTGTAATCAGCACCCGTCCGGTGCCGTCATCCAAAAGTGTCGCAGTGTGTTGCTCGCGCGCCTGGATGAGCGATCCGGTCGGCGTAAGCGTGCCGGTCGAGGGATCGTAGATCAGGGCGCTGCTCAGATCAGAGCTCTCGTTGAGACCACCCACAATCAAGACTTTCCCGCTTGGCAGCACGGTGCCGGTGTGCCCGGCCCGTTCGGGCGAGAGGACGACTGAGGGATTGGATGCGAACGCCTGCAGAGAGGCAGCTGCAATCAGACCCAATGCGCCGAGAAGGGTGGTTGGCTTCATATGGAGTTAAGCGTGTACCGGTCCTACGAGTCCATCCGATACGAAGCTGGCATCATAGCACTTTCGACGGTGATGCGTCCAGTCTGAGGGGAAAAATTCTCCAAACCGCGCCGTGGCTCGCAGCCGATGGGAACTTGCCCGGAATTGGGCCGCTCTTACCTTAATCTCGTGCGCATCGACAAACTCACCCAAAAAATGCAGGAGGCGCTTCAGGCCTCGCAGGACGTCGCCTCGCAGTTTAACCAACAGGAGATTACCAACGAGCATTTCCTGACTGCACTGCTCGATCAGCCGGAAGGCATCACCCAGCCGTTGCTGGAAAAGATTGGTGTTTCCCCCGACGCCCTGCGGGATCGCCTCCGGAGTGCAATCGAGAAACTTCCCCGCGTTACCGGCACAGGGGTTGAGCAACGACTTGGGAGCGAGCTGCGGAGCGTGCTCGACGGGGCTGAAAACGAGATGGCGAAGCTGAAAGACGAGTTCGTCAGCGCCGAGCACTACCTTCTCGCCCTAACGACTTCGAGAGTGCCTGCGGCGCGCGCCCTTTCGGACCTCGGTGTCACCCGCGACAAACTGATGCTGGCGCTGCAACAGGTGCGCGGCTCACAGCGTGTCACAGATCAGAATCCCGAGGGGAAATACCAGAGCCTCGAGAAATACGGCCGCGACCTCACCCAACTGGCGCGACGAGGCAAGATCGATCCGGTGATCGGACGCGATAACGAAATCCGCCGGGTCATGCAGGTCTTGTCGCGCCGGACCAAGAACAACCCTGTGCTGATTGGGGAACCGGGTGTCGGCAAGACCGCAATTGTTGAAGGGCTCGCTCGCCGGATCGTCTCCGGCGACGTCCCGGAGTCGCTCAAGAACAAGCGACTGATCGCGATGGACATTGGCGCAATGGTCGCGGGCGCGAAGTTTCGCGGTGAATTCGAGGATCGGCTTAAGGCTTTTCTCAAGGAAGTCACCGACTCGGAGGGCGAAATCATACTCTTCATCGATGAGTTACACACCATTGTCGGGGCAGGTGCGGCGGAAGGATCAGTCGACGCTTCCAACCTGCTCAAACCACAGCTGGCCCGCGGCGAGTTACGGACAATCGGCGCGACCACGCTGAACGAGTATCGCAAATACATCGAGAAAGACGCAGCCCTGGAGCGCCGCTTTCAGCCGGTGATGGTGGATGAGCCGACGGTTGAAGATACGATCGCGATTCTGCGCGGATTAAAGGAACGTTACGAGGTGCACCATGGGGTGCGCATTCGCGATTCAGCGCTCGTGGCGGCCGCGGTCCTATCCCATCGCTACATCAGCGATCGATTCCTGCCGGATAAAGCGGTCGACCTTGTCGATGAAGCCGCTTCCCGCTTGAAGATCGAGCTCGATTCGATGCCGACGGAAATCGACGTAATCGAGCGGGAAATCATGCAACTCGAGATGGAGCGCCAGGCGCTGAAAAAGGAGAAGGACCCCGCCAGCAAGGAGCGACTGAAGAAGCTCGACCGCGAACTCGCCGAGCTGAAAGAAAAATCCTCCGCCATGAAAGCCGAATGGCAGAAGGAGAAATCCGAGATCGACGCCCAGGCCAAAGTGAAGGAGCAGCTCGACGCCCTCCGGACCGAGCTGGAGCGGGCCCAGCGGCGCGGCGAACTGGCGAAGGCAAGCGAGATTCAGTACGGCCGCATTCCGGAGCTGGAGAAAAAACTGCGCGAGATTGACGCCAGGGAAGCAACCGACAAGAAGCCGCGCCTGCTCCGGGAAGAAGTCACGGAGGAAGATATCGCCGAGGTCGTCTCCAGCTGGACACACATTCCGGTCTCGCGCTTGCAGGAAGGTGAGCGCGAGAAACTCGTGAAAATGGAAGAGCGGCTAATGCAGCGTGTGATCGGCCAACAGGCGGCAATCGTTGCGGTTTCGAACGCCGTCCGGCGCGCTCGCGCTGGCCTGCAGGACGAGAATCGCCCGATCGGTTCGTTCATTTTCCTCGGCCCAACCGGCGTCGGAAAAACCGAGCTCTCGCGCGCGCTCGCCGAGTTCTTGTTCGACGACGAGAACGCCATGATCCGCATCGACATGAGCGAATACATGGAGAAACACACAGTGGCGCGATTGATCGGCGCACCGCCCGGTTACGTCGGTTACGAGGAAGGGGGACAGCTGAGCGAAGCCGTCAGGCGCAAGCCCTACTCGGTCGTGCTCTTCGACGAAATCGAGAAGGCGCATCCGGAAATTTTCAATGTCCTGCTGCAAGTCCTCGACGACGGCCGGATCACCGATGGCCAGGGCCGCACGGTCGATTTCAAGAACACGGTCATCATCATGACCTCGAACATCGGCTCGCAATTCATCACCGAAGAAGCCTCGAGCGAAGGCCGTTCCCGACTCGTGATGGACGCTTTGCGTCAGCATTTCCGGCCGGAGTTCCTGAACCGCGTCGACGAAATCATCATTTTCGATCGGCTGAGTGACCAGGATCTGAAAAAGATCGTGGAGATCCAGCTCCGTCGCCTGACAAAACGGCTGGAAGCGCAAAAGATCAGGCTCGAGTTGAGCGACACAGCCAGGGAACTGATCGCGAAAGAAGGGTATGACCCAGTCTATGGAGCGCGGCCGTTGAAACGCGCGATCCAAAAAGAAATTCTCGACCCGCTGAGCCTTCAAATCCTGGAAGGAAAATTCCACGAAGGGCAAACCATCCAGGCGGACGTGCGCGACGGAAAACTGATCTTTAATGTTCGAAACGGAAATCAGTCATCGTGAGTGATCGGGCCGGCGGGCTTCGCCAGCCTGCCCGATTGTGTCCTGACAGGCTCGGAAGCCTGTCAGGCAAGTCCGGCTGGAAACCCAACTTCCCATGCAAAGGTGGCTCCAACTGGCGGAGGATGTGGCGGTCCTGCAATATCCGCTCGGCGCCTTTGGGATCGATTTCAAACGCAACGTCACCCTCCTGCGCTTGCACGATGGGCGCCTGATCATCCACTCGACCGCACCCTTTACCCGGGAAGATGTGATTGCGATCGAACGGTTCGGTAAACCCGGCTGGCTAATCGAGGCGACCCGTTTTCATGACACCTATGCTCGCGACGGTCGCGCCGGGTTTCCGAGCCTGCCCTATCTCACGCCAGCCGATTCCAATCAGCCAGGCGGCGGCACTGCGCGGCCGCTGACCCCGCCGCCTGACGATTGGAGCGGCGAAGTCGAACTGCTCAAACTGGAGGGGCTTCGCTGGCAGAACGAGCATGCGTCTTATCATCGCTCGTCGCGCACGCTCGTGCTTGCCGACCTGCTTTTTCATTTTTCATCCGAGACCGCCGGCTGGCGGCGGTTCTTTGTCAGGCACGTTATGCGGCTGCCGCAGCTGGTTGGCATCAGCGTCTTCTTTCGGATGATGATCGCAGATCCGAGGGCGTTTTCTCGCTCGGCGCGGCGCCTGCTTGAGTGGGACTTTCAGCAGATCGTCGTCGCGCACGCGGAACCAATCCGCGAAAAAGCTCGTGGGATTCTGGAGAAAGCGCTGCGCGATCAGGATCTGCTCGACAACCGCTAAAACCGGCTTCGGCGCCACGAGATTGGCCCGCGATCCAGGCGATTTCTTTCAGGACTAGACATTTCCGGACCAACTTCCTACGATCCGCGACATGAAAATCTGCCGTAACCTGGGCCGGCGAAATGGAGAAGCCGGCGGAATTGCCGAAGCCATCCCCGCCATCATCATTGGCGTGGTGGTGATCGGGGGCTGCATCTGGCTCGCTTACAATTACGCGAGCTCGACCGACAGTGAAGCCGAGAACTACGCGCGTGAAGTCGTGCAGAAGCTCACGGTCGATCACGATGCCAACTTCCTCGCGCACAACCTCAGCGCGAAGGGGCGACTTGAGATTCCGCCCATTAGTCGCCAGACCTTGATCGAAAATTTCGTTCGCCTTGGACAACCGCGGCGTCCTTTCGATCTAAAAGGTACCGTCGCTTACCGCACCCAGTCTGGGGCAAAGGAACCGGTAGGTCACTATCAGACTGTCCTCCACTATCCGAATGCGGAAGGTCAGCTCGATCTGGTTGCGCGGCGGCATGCCCGATGGGAAATCGACGGGCTCAATGTGCAGTGGAGTTTCCCCGCTCAGCAGGAAGCTCAGGCTCAGACTCCGACGCCGACGCTGGCCCCGACAGCCGCCCCAACGACTCCGCCGCCTAATCCATAAACGGAGCGGGCAACATCCGCCTGGAATCGCCGTGTCACCGTCACCGAGCGGCGGCGGCAACGGAGGAAGTCCGCAGCGGAGGCGCTGCTACGGATAGAGCCACTTCATGTAATCAGCCACCCCGGCTTCGAGCGTGAACTGCGGCTCGTAACCCAACGCCTTGCGCGCCTTGGTCAAATCGGCCTCGGTATGGTTCTGATAATGGGCGTGCGGATTATCAAAATATTCCGGTTCAAACTTTGTGCCTAACGACTGGTTCAGCACCTCCACCAGTTGATTGAACGAGCGTGGCTGACCGGACCCGAGGTTGTAAATTCCGCTCTCCTTCGCGGTCAACGCTCGGAGCGTGCCCTGGACGATGTCCTTCACATAGACGAAATCGCGCTTCTGCTCGCCGTACTTGAAGATGCGGGGATTTTTCCCTGCCTTCATCTGCCGCGAAAGGTGAAGCACCATGCTCGCCGGCACGCCTTTGTGGGCTTCGCGGGGGCCGTAAACATTGAAATAACGCAAGCCGACGATCTGCCAACGCGGGTCGTCGCTTGCAGCTCGGCGCGCCAGATTGTCCATGACCACTTTGGAAAAAGCGTAAACGTTGGCGGGCGCGGCGGCGTCATCTTCGCGGCTCATTCCCGTTACCAGGCCATAGGTGGCGCCGGAGGATGCGTAGATCACACGAGTCTGAGTCGGTTGAGCGAACCGAAGCAAGCGACGGAAACTCTCGACGTTGTCGTGCACCTGGGGGAACTGGTCGTGCATGGTTGTGTCGGTAATCGAGGCGAGATGGAAGATGGCGTCGAATCTCTCGGCGCCGAATTGTTCCTCCCAATTGAGCTGGGCCAAATCGGCCGCGACGAAATCGCCGCGATAACCGGCAAGGTTCTTGAAATCGCCGGAGCGGAAATCGTCAATTACCGTCAACCGGCCGGCGGGATATTTCTCCTGCAAGGCGAGGGTGAGATTTGAGCCAATGAAACCGGCGCCGCCGGTCACGAGATAATTTGGAGATTTGGTTTCCACGAGGAGTTCGACTGGAGGCTGACAAATAAATCTTGAGCGTGGAAGCGCAACCCGCTACTTCTGGCTCCAGTTCTTTGCGAGTTTGGGAATGTGGAGCGAGCGCGAGAAATCCTGTGTAAATCGGGAGCAGTTGCGCTGCTGTAACTGGAGACGACTTCCCACCGGCGGTAAGAGACCGCCGCGACAGCCAATCGACCGGCCGCGAGTGCGGTGACGGGCGGTGAAGGCGGGAAGAAGGCGAAGTTCAGTTGAGAGGGAATAGCTGAGAGTTGAGAGCCGGTATTTGACCGAGAGGCGGCTTTCAATTCTCAGCTACGACGCTCAACTTCTTCACAACCAGAAGCCAGAATATTCGCACGCTTCACCTCATTCGTGACGTGTCGCTGTAGCGACGGTCTCTGACCGCCCCATCGCTACTGGCGCGGCGCGAAAAAACTTCTTCGCAAAAAAGAAGAATGAGAGACGAAAGCGCCGCGCAAGTGACGAGTCCGCCTCTCACAAAATTGGAGGTCCTTCGTTCATGTTTAGAGCGTCACTTATTGAGGCGGCGGATTGCCTGGATACTGCACAATTTGCACGTGCCGGTCGCGGTTTGGCATCGCGGCGAACTTTTCTCCCCCCGACTGATTCAGAAGAAAATTCTGCGACGCGAAAGCGGCGTCGCCCGCGCAGGAGAAGCGCGCACTGCCGGGAGACCTGGCTCGCAACGACCTGCATCTTACTCTCGGCTGCTGCCTTGTGGGCGCAGGAGGCGGCCACCCCACCGGAAACCCAGGGGATTGTCGTCAGCGCCACCCGCCTGCCGGTCCCCGAAGAAGACGTTCCCGCCAGCGTGACCGTTCTGACCGACGACGACTTCGAAATTCACCAGGATGAGCGCGCCGCGGATGCCCTTCGCGCCGTGCCGGGGCTTTCCGTGGTTCAAACGGGAACAGCCGGACAACTCACTTCGGTTTTCAGCCGCGGTCTCCGGAGCGAACACACGCAGGTGCTGATCGATGGGGTTCCGATTAACCAGGGTTTGCAGGGCGCGTTCAACTTTGCCGATCTCACCCTCGACAACATCGCGCGCGTCGAAGTCGTCCGCGGCCCGCAGAGCACGATCTATGGGCCGCGGGCGCTGGCGGGGGTGATCCAGTTGTTTACGAAAGAAGGGGGCGAAACCCCGGGAACCAGTCTCGCGGCCGAGGGCGGCAGCTATGGAAGTTACCGGGCTGAACTCGAAACGTCGGGAAAAATCGGCCCGATCGACTATTCGCTAGGCGGATCGCGTTTCGAGACCGACAATGCTCGGCCAAACAATCAATACCGACTTTGGAATTTCCTCGGCAACGTCGGCTGGTCGCCCGACGAATCACTGCGAATCAGCAGTCTCTTTAGCTACTCACTCGCCGATACCGGAAACCCGAACACCATCTTTGATCCGAAACCGGTTGATAACTTCCTGACAGAACGCTGGCTAATCGCGCCGCATCTCGCCTGGAAACCTTCCGACGAGTGGGAACATAAGCTGATCGTGGCCTACGATGAGGAACGGCAGGTGAATGATCCAAACCAGGACGGATTTGTGGGACCGACGCGTGCCCTCTTCACCCGACTGACGATCGATTATCAGAACAACTTTTCGCCAGCGAAGTGGCTCACCTTCACATCCGGATTTTTTTTCAGCCATGTGAATGCGGGACAGGAGCGGCCATTTGTTTCGCAGGATTTCGGGCCACAGCCGACGTTCATCAGCGATCATACAGAGGAGCATGCCGTCTACCTCCAGGCGAGCCTTCACCCGTTCCCGGAACTGAACCTCGTCGCGGGCGGACGTTACGACCATTTCAATCAGTTCGGCGGCATCTGGACCTACCGCTTTGCCGGCAGCTATACGATTCTGCCGACCGACACAACCTTGCACGCCAGCGTCGTGACCGGCTTCAGTCCCCCCAGTCCGCAGGACAAAATTTTCGGAAACAACTTCGGACTGGAGCCGGAGAAAGATCTCGGCTGGGAGATCGGGGTCGAGCAGCGGTTCTGGGAGGGTCGCGCCCGGATCACGGCGACTTATTTTCACAATGATCTTTCCAATCTGATCGGCTTCAACGGCCTCTTCGATACCCTCAACCTCGGATCAGCGCGGACCCAGGGAATCGAGACGGGATTTGAACTGCAAGCGCTGAAGAGGTTGATCCTGGCGGCGAGTTACACCTACCTCGATGCGGAGAATACGGGCTCAGCCGACATCACCCAGCTGCCGGGCGCGCGTCTCCCGCGAAGACCGCGGAACGAATTCTACATCTCCGGATCGTATCTTTGGTTCGACAAACTTCGCACCACCCTGGAAGCGAAGTGGGTGAACGCGCGGGAGGAATTGAATTTCGGGGCGCCGAACTTCGACATCGAAGATTACTCCTTCGCGAATTTCGCCGCTGAATACGCGATCAATCCACACTTCAGCGTTTACGGGCGGGTGGAGAATCTCACGAATGAGCATTACGCGGAAGTATTCGGATTTTCGGCGCTGGGGCGGGCCGCTTATGGGGGAGTGAAGCTTCGCTTCTAAAGGGGACCCCCTTTCAGCCTGTCATCCCGAGCCGGCGAAGCGCGGCGAGGGACCTCACGGTTGCAATTTGCGT
>JADMIO012779017.1_pt1 | contig 105227 bp, 110 predicted proteins | sample 8958161 | NCBI WGS metagenome assembly JADMIO01 (sample SAMN16585339, study PRJNA669376) | soil metagenome | isolation source: Crop rotation soil | place: USA: Cullars Rotation, Alabama | collected 2011 | reverse complement strand
GCCGCGACTTCAAGTCACGTGAATTCCAAGCTTCGGATCCCACTGTGCTGGAAAGGGCGGATTTACCACCCTGTGCGTAGTCGATTTTAATTTGTTGTTGGTTAAGCGCTGTAACATATCGCCCACGTTTACTACAATATCGGTATGGTGTGCTTTAATCGGCAACCACTCGTTGCTGCGGGTTAGAACTTCTAAACCATCGGCACTGGCACCAATTAGTAAGGTAATTAAGTTAATATCTTCATGGGCACCTGCACGTACTGCATCATCCGGAATCAATTCGGGGTTTTCGATCGGGAAGTAATGGATACCCCTTAAAATCGAATTGCCATTATGTACATGCTTGTCGAAATAGTTAATTGGAAGTTCTAAATAAGTAGCAATGGCACGTAATAAATGCGTTCCGTTTTCCTCCAGTTTCTTGTAAATTTCGCTGGTAACCGGGTTAAATTCGGGTAATTCTGTTAAAACCTCGTTGTCCGGATATTCGTTTTTAACCGGATCGCCATCGGTAACCTCCTGACCAATTTGCCAGAATTCTTTCAAATCGGGTGTTTTGGCACCTTTTGCAGTTTCTTTTCCTGCACTGGTATAACCGCGTTGGCCAGCCAGCTCAGGTTTTTCATATTTCCTTTTTGTTTCTACCGGTAGAGCAAAAGCAGCTTTAATGTTTTCGTAAAGTTTATCAATTAGTTCCTGGCTCAGGCCATGGTTGGTAATGGTTACAAAGCCCGAATCGTTAAAGGCCCTGCCCAGTTCATTAGAAAATTTTTTGCGTTCTTCTTCGGTGCCGTTAATGTACGAGCCTAAATCTAAACAAGGAATATAAGGTGTTGACATAATTTTAAATTTAATGTTGTACGAATTTAGAAAGAATTGTTAATAACTGATTTTTGTGTTAGTCGTATCCTATTAATGGATTAATATACAGTTTTTTAAGTTATTAACAAAAACAATAAAAAGTATGAAATGTTCGATTGTCACACTAAATCCATTATAATTTTAAAGCAAACTACACCATTATTTATTTCGTATAATTAGATATAAATAATTCGGTAATGCTGTAAGGATAAAGGCTTGTTTGCGACTAATACAAATAAACACACAATGAGAAAGATAATTTTAATACTATTGGCTGTTCTGGCCATCAATCAGGTACAGGCACAGGGAAAGAAAACAGAAAAGGCAACCTTTGGTATGGGCTGTTTCTGGTGTACCGAAGCCATTTTTCAACGCTTAAAAGGTGTAGTTTCGGTTAAATCGGGCTATGAAGGTGGTACTTTGAGCAATCCAACTTATGAGGAGGTATGTACAGGCGCAACCGGACATGCCGAAGTGCTCGAAATTACCTACAATCCATTGGTAATTTCTTACGATGAACTGCTGGAAGTATTCTGGAAAAGTCACGATCCTACCACGCTAAACCGCCAGGGTGCCGACAGCGGAACGCAATACCGCTCGGTTATTTTTTACCACAGCGCCGAGCAAAAGGCCGCAGCCGAGAAGTACAAGGCCGAATTGAATAAAACCAATGCTTTTGGCAAAAAAGTAGTAACAGCCATTGAGGCTGCCAAGCCTTTTTACGTTGCCGAAAACTACCACCAAAACTATTTTAATAAAAACGGAAGCGAGCCTTACTGTCGGTTGGTTATTCAGCCCAAAATAGAAAAACTGGAAAAAATATTTAAAGCAAAGCTTAAAAATTAACCACCTTGTGCTTTTATGGTTAAAAGAATAGTAGTTAATGTAGACACTCCAGAAATTGCCAGAGCAGCAAGGTTTTATCATGATATTTTAGGCCTGGAAGTGATGATGGATCACGGCTGGATAACAACTTATGGTGCAGCCGGACAGAAAATGGATGTGCAAATCAGTTTTGCTGCTGAAGGTGGATCGGGTACAGCAACACCCGATCTCTCTATCGAGGTAGAAGATGTTGACGATGTATTGGCAAAAGTAAAAGCGGCCGGATTCCCTGTTGAATACGGCCCTGTTAACGAAGATTGGGGGGTAAGGCGGTTTTACACGCGCGATCCATTTGGTAAACTGATTAATATTTTAAGCCATATTGGTTAAGATCATTTGCATAATTAGTTGATAAAACCTTTAGCTTTTTCGAGCAGTTCACTGCCTTTTTTACCAATTTCTTTTTTGCCATTTTCTAGTGTTGAAGCCTGGGTATATTGGCTTACTGCGTTAGACAGGGCTTTAAATTTACCTATCCCTGCAAACACTTCTTCCGTGTAGGGAACGCCTTGTGGCTTCATCACTTTTTCCCAATCTACCTTTGCCAGTACGGCAAACATGTAACGGGTAGCAATTTTGCCCATAAAGACCTTGTCGTAAACGCTGTTTAAAGCCTTGTCCGATTTGCGGTCTTTTACGTAAGCAATGGTTTGTTGCAGGGCTTCGCGCTCGGTGTTTGAAATTAAAGGGCTTGTACTAAGTTTTTCTAAGGCCGGAATTGATTTTTCGGGTTGCGCTTTCTTTAAGTAGAGGTAGGCGGTAACTCCCCAAACCAGTTCGTTCTGGATGCCAAGTTTATTCATGTCAGTTAAAAACGCCTCAAAATCTTCAAGCGATCTTTCTTCATCTATTTTACGTTCCATCCGCATCCGATCGAAACCTCTGAACAGATAATTCATGCTGTGAAAAGCCAGGTGGCTTTGCTCATCATTCAGGCGGCTCCAGCCAAAAAAGGCTTTCGTGTAAGGCAACGGGATCTTTTCATTTTTATCAAGCCATTTAATATTTCTCGAAAGGCCATCCTCCGACAGGTAAAAAAGATTATTGCTAAAAAAGAGGAAACCCCTTACAAATTCGAGTAAGGTTTTAACTTCACAATCATCAAGCAATTCGGGTTGCGTTTTGGCGCATTCGTAAAGCGCAAAAGGTTGTCCCAAATCGCGGGTTGCCAATACAACCATACTGAGTACCGCATGTTCAATATTTTGGTAGTTTACTTTTTCGGTATTTTTAAAAAATGGTTGTGGGGTTTTAGAACCTGTTTTCATGGCGATAAAACCACTGGTTAAAAGCGGGAAAACGTCTTCGTCGGTTTCTTTTACAAATTGCTTAACCGAGCGGTATTCCTGGTAAATCCTCAGCGCATCAATTACCGAAATGCTTTCGTTTTGGTGTGTATTTACTGCATTTAAAGTTTTTACAACGCTTTGTGCCTGTTTACTGAATTTCTGATACTCGGGAAGGGTAGTATCTTGCAATGCAGAAGAGCGTACGGCGATTTTGGCAAACTTGTAGAAAGTGATTTTATCGTAATTAATATTTTCTTCCAGTTTCTTTTTGTCCAGTTCGAGCAAAGACTGGTCTGTTTTTTCTTTAGAACACCCGGCAAGAAAAAGCGCAAGGCAGATTAAAATTAAATTTTTCATAGCGTTGTGGTAAATAATAGATCTATAAAACTAGCATTTTAGTAAGTAAAAAAATAAAAATTGCTCATTAAGCTGGTTTTTGCTTTTTGATTTTCAAATTCATTATTGAACTTTTAAAAAATGAACGACTTTACGAGTAAAATCGTAAATATCTTGAGGAAATATAAGTCTCATTTAGTAAATTAATATTACGGCCTTTTGTTTATTGAATGTCTTTTTTAATACATGTTTGGTTTGTGCGAAATTTTGGATTAAAATTTGATTAGAAATCATCAAAAAGAGGGAAGTATTTTTCGTTTTTACGCAATTTTTTTCAGATTTAATGCCCTAAAATTCGTAGGATGTTTAAAATCGTGTTAAATTTGTAACTCCTTTAGAATAAGATGACAAAAAAGAAAAAGACAGTTGGTAAAACTGACGCTGATGTAATTTTAATAGGGGCGGGCATCATGAGTGCAACCCTGGGTGTTTTATTAAAACAATTAGAACCCAATTTAAGCATTGAAATTTACGAACGTTTAGATATTGCGGCAGCAGAAAGTTCTGATGCCTGGAATAACGCCGGAACGGGACACTCTGCTTTTTGCGAATTAAACTACACGCCCGAGAAGAAAGACGGCACGGTTGAAACAAAAAAAGCCGTTCAGATTGCCGAGCATTTCGAAGTTTCTAAACAGTTTTGGTCATACTTAGTAACAAAGGGACTGGTTTCAGATCCTTGTAATTTTATCCGCAACATTCCGCACATGAGTTTTGTTTGGGGTAAAAAGAATGTCGATTACCTGAAAAAACGCTACGATGCATTAACCCAATGCGATTTGTTTAGCGATATGCAGTATACCGAAGATACAGAACTCGTAAAAACCTGGGCACCATTGATTATGGAAGGCCGCAAAAAAAACGAGAAGGTTGCTGCAACTAAAATGGATTTGGGTACCGATGTTAACTTTGGTACACTAACCCGCGATATGTTTAATAATCTTAAACAACAGCCTAACGTTAATTTATTCTTCAATCACGAAATTCGCGATTTGAAAAAAGATAAGGATGGTAACTGGATTGTAAAGGTAAAAGACCTCGATAGCGGTGATAAACGTAAGCGTGTAGCTAAATTTGTATTTATCGGCGCTGGTGGTGGTTCATTGCCATTGTTAGAAAAATCTGATATTCCTGAAGGAAAAGGTTTTGGCGGTTTCCCGGTGAGCGGGCAATGGCTGAAATGTACCAACGAAGAAATTATTAAAAAACACCACGCAAAGGTTTACGGTAAAGCTGCAGTTGGTGCTCCGCCGATGTCGGTACCACACCTCGATACCCGTATGATTAATGGCAAGCAAGCTTTGTTGTTTGGTCCTTACGCCGGTTTCTCCACTAAATTCCTTAAAAACGGTTCATTTTTAGATTTACCAAAATCGATTAAGTTTAACAATATCCGCCCGATGATTTCGGCCGGGTTGCACAACTTGGATTTAACGAAATATTTAATTGAGCAGGTTAGACAATCGCCTGAAGACAGGTTGGAAGCACTGAAAGAATATTTACCAACCGCCGAGTTAAAAGATTGGGAACTGGAATATGCCGGTCAGCGCGTACAGGTAATTAAAAAGGATGAGAAAAAAGGCGGTATTTTAGAATTCGGTACTGAAGTGGTAAATGCAGCCGATGGTTCTATTGCGGCTTTATTGGGTGCTTCTCCGGGTGCATCAACAGCCGTCTCCATCATGCTCGATTTATTGAACCGTTGCTTTGCAGAAGATTTAGCTACCGACGAGTGGCAGGCTAAAATCAGAGAGATGATCCCAACTTATGGTAAAGCCTTGGCTCAGGATCCGGCACTTTGCAAAGAAACCAGAACAAGAACATCTAAGGTGTTGAAAATAGAAAATACGGTGGTTGCTTAATTTATAGCCACGATAAGTTATATTAAGGGCCTGTGTTTACGCAGGCCTTTTTTGTTGGCCTTATCGGTCGGTGGCTCACCGACCGAAATCGGGATATCCTGTTCGTAGAGTTAAGCACCGCGTTTCTACCGATTGATGAATAAGATTGAGTTTATAACTCGATTGTTAAGAACGAGTCAGAGACTCTTTTCTATGCTGTAATCTGTAGAACCCTTCGGAACTCTACAGACAGATAAAGTTCTATTCGCAACCCCATTGGTCGGTGGGCCACCGACCGAAACCGAGATCAATAAAGCTGGTTGGTGGGCCACCAACCAGTAATAACCAAAAAAGGGTATCCAATTGCTTGAATACCCTCTGTTTATCAAAATAATTTATGTTTAAGCTGCAATTACTTCTGCCACTTCTTCAGCAGAAATATCGCTATGCGAAGCTTCTAATATGCACTCACCGTCTTTAATCAATAAAATTTGCGGCGATTGGTGCGCTACCTGAAATACTTCGGCAATCTGGTTCGAAATATCGCGGTAGCTAATCAGGTCTAAAAAGAAGAGTTTAGTATCCGATGGAATCACATCCCAATCAAACTCAAAATTCTTTTTAGCCATCAGGCTGATTGAGCAACGTGTGCTGTGCTTAAAAATAAGGCTGTAGCCACTTGCATTTTTGATTTCTTCAAGTTGTTCTACTGAAGTTAAATTAACCCAATTCATGAATGTATTTATTGTTTTCAGAATAACACCTGCAGTTGAATAAAGTTCTGCAAATGACCTGAATATGAGAATTAAGAGATTGTAGATTAATTTCTTCTGCGTCTTCCTTCCGGATAAGATCCGTATGCAGGGCAAAGTTTAGAAGAACAAGATTCTAAAATGGTAATGGTGCAAAACACCGCCAATAATAAAATGGCTACTTTTTTCATCTGTATAATTTTGTTTCAAATTGATGAAGTTTTCATGGAAATCATGATCATTTCATCAGATCGGATTAATATTGAATCTCTAAGTTACAAATAATAATTAAAAGGCAATGTTAAATGTTTGCAGAAAAATCGGCCATTTTAATGGCTGTAATTGCCGCTTCATCGCCTTTATTGCCATGTTTGCCACCTGCACGATCTTGCGCCTGCTCGAGGTTATTGGTAGTTAAAACTCCAAAAATTACAGGTTTGCTATATTTAATGCCAACATTGGTTACCCCTTGTGCTACCGCATCGCAAATGAAATCGAAATGTTTGGTATCGCCCTGAATTACACAACCCAGGCAAATTACCGCATCAATATCACTCCTTTTGCTTAATAAAATTTCGGCACCACCGGTTAATTCGAAGCTCCCTGGTACAGGTAAAGAAACAATGTTTTCTTCTTTTACACCATTGGCCAGCAAAGTTTTTAATGCACCATTGTACAAAGCGCCGGTAATTTCGGCATTCCACTCGGCCACAATAATGCCGAATTTATATTCTGCTCCGTTCGGAACGGTAGTATGAGAGAAATCGGATAGATTTTTTAGTTGTGTTGACATGCGTGCAAAGATAAGCTTATGCTTTGAATGTTAAAAACCATAATGTTTGTAACTTGTAACATTTAAAGAGTTAATACTTAGATTCGTATACAAATCGGATAAAATTGTAAAAGGTTATGGAATTTCTATGCCTGGCCCATCTATATTAAAACCTCAGTTATTTATGAACCTATTTTTACGCTTTTTCGTCTCTTTCAGCTGTGCATTACTGCTCTCATTGAATGTTTCGGCGCAGCAATATACTTTCGAAGATTTTTACCGGGTAGATTCAATTGCCAACCGCGCCCAGCCCAAAGATGCCCTGGCCCTGGTCGAAAAAATAAGTAAACAGGCGCACGAAACACACAATACCCCTTTAATTATCAAGTCGGTTATTTACCGCATGTTGTTTCAAAGCTACCTGGAAGAAGATGCTTTTAACCAGATTCTGATCGGTTTACGCAAAGATATCAGTACCGCCAAACAACCCGAAAAAAGCATCCTGCAATCGCTGCTGGCCGAAACCTACTGGAATTACCTGAGAGAAAATAGCTGGCAAATTATGCAACGCACGGAGGTGCAGGGCGATATTGGCGACGACATAAAAACCTGGGACCTTAAAAAATTGAACAATGAAACTGTAAAATATTACCTGTTATCGTTAAATGAGGCTTCAATTTTGCAACAAACCAGGGTAGATGTTCTGGATGCTGTATTAGTGGGCGATAAGAGCAACCGAAATTTCAGGCCAACACTTTATGATTTACTCGTGCACCGTGCCATCGATGTTTTTAGTAATACGCAAATCAACCTAACCGATTACAGTTTTGAACTGCTTGACCGAAACAATCCGGCCCTGTTGGGTAGCCGTGCCGATTTTTTAGCCATTAAATTGCCTACTGATAGTATTTCGTTTAAAATACAGGCTTTGCAATTATTCAAAAATCTGATCAGGCTCCATCAAAGCAACAATAATTTGCCAGCTTTGGCTGATGCCGACCTGAAAAGGTTAAAGTTTGTCCGGCAGTATTTTATGAGTGATAATTCCGAAGCTTTTGCTTCAGGTTTAAGCAATTTGGCCGATCAAAGCACAGGGAGCGAAGTTTATGCAGATGTTTTGTATGAGCAAGCTTTGATTCATAAAAATGCAGAGCTTCAAATTGATACCAATAAGCAAAATCTGATAAAGGCGGTTGCCCTGGCCGAAAAAGCTATCAACAGCTATCCTAAAAGCATTGGCGCAAGAAATGCCGAAAATTTGATTACCCAGATTAAAAGCAGCGAACTGATCATCCAAACCAGAGGCTATTTACAGCCTGATAAAGCTGCACAGCTCCTTTTGTCGTATAAAAATGTCGATACGGTACATTTCAGGCTTTTTAAAAGACCAGAAGATAAAAACGAATATCAAAAGTTTGATAGCAAAAAGGATTTTTCCGATTTCCTTAAAAATAAAAAGATCTTAAAAGAATGGGTGGTTGTGGTGCCCAAAAGCAGCGATTACCAAAGACATAAATTAATTGATAAAATGGACGGCTTACCCTTTAACGATTATACTTTAATAGCCCAAACCATTAACCGAGGGCAGAAAGATACCGTTTACAGCATGATTAATTTTAAAGTTACCGCCATGGCAGTAATCAACAGGATTAATATCGATAAGCACGAATATTTTGTGAGTCAGCTTAGCAATGGTGCTCCTTTAAAAAACGTTAAAATTCAGCAACAACGATACGATTATAATACCCGGAAATACATTAACGGTGCTTTACTCATCACTAACGAAAAAGGTTACGCGAGTACTAACGAAATCAATAACAACATCTCCTTGGCACTGGTTACATTGGGGAAAGATGAACTGAAATTAAACATCAACAATTACAATTACTATCGGGATAGGGAAGACGAAAACCGTGTAATCTTTTTTACTGACAGGCCCATTTACCGTCCGGGGCAAACTGTTTACTACAAAGGTTTGTGCTTGTTATCAAAAGATGGCAAAAACAAAATTGAAGTAAATAAAACGCTCGAAGTTTATTTTATGGATGCTAATGGAAAGAAAATTGCCACAACCAGTGTAACGAGTAATGATTATGGTACCTTTCAGGGCTCTTTCAGCGTTCCGATGGGTAAATTAAATGGCCAGATGACCATCGGCACTTATGATGGTCAAATTGGCGTGCAGGTAGAAGAGTATAAAAGGCCAACTTTCGAAGTCGTTTTTGATAAACCCAACCAGCGGTATAAACTAAACGACAGCATTAGGGTTACGGGCAAGGCCAACGCTTTTTCGGGATATGCTGTTAATAATGCCAATGTAAATTATAAAATTTTCCACAGGTTACTTTATGATTACCGGTTAAGCTACGCTGAACAATCGGCGCTTTATGGTTTGCGTGCCTTTGAAAGGAAACAAGTTACCATTGGTAAAACAACAACTAAAGCAGGTGGTAAGTTTGATATTACATTTTTTGCAAAAGCGACCAGTGCACGAGAGAATTACAGTTATGATGTTGAAGTAGAGGTAATTGATTTAAATGGAGAAACAAGGAGCAAAACCACCTCAGTTAATGTGGGACAAAAAGATATTAACCTGAATATTAGCGGCGAACAGGTTATTTACCTGGATAGTAAGCGCGATAGCCTGGCTTTTTGGGTAAGCAATTTGAATAACGAACCCATTAAAGCCAGTGTTAAAGCCGAATGGAGTTTGTTGCAGGCACCCTCACGGCGGATGAACAAAAGCCCTTTTTACGCCGAAAAGTATGCAATGACCAAAGAGGAGTTTGTTAAAACTTTCCCCAATGAAGATTACAATAACGAATTGGAAGTGGCCAAATGGCCGGTAAAATCAGTAGAACTCAAGCAAAATCTTACTGTTAAAAATGGCAGGGGTAATTTGGAATTTAGTCAGCGCGATTTAAAACCAGGCTACTATAAAATTAATTTAACGGCCACTAACGAGCAAAATGATACCGTTAAAGTGGATAAGTATCTGGTGGTTTACCATGAGCAACCAGCACAAATCCAATCCAATGCAGAGTGGGTGAGTACAGTGGCAAGTGTAATTAAACCAGGTGAAAGTGCTGTCTTTCGTTTAGCGGGTTTATCTGATAACGGTAAGGGCTATTACGAAGTGTATTACCGCGATAGTGTTACCCGTAAAGTTTGGCTTGACCTTTCAACTAAACAAAGCATCGTGACCATTAAGCCCGATGCAAATTATGAAGATGGCTTTGCGGTGCAGTTTACCATGGTGCATGAGGGTACGGTATACAATTCGATGCAGCAGGTTAGAATTATTGATCCTAAAAAAGTACTCGACATTAAATTTTTAACTTTCAGGGATAAATTGCAGCCTGGTGAAAAGGAAAGCTGGAAACTGCAAATCAGCAATAATAACGGCGAAAAGCAGATGGCCGAAATGATAGCCACGCTTTACGATGCGAGCCTGGATGATTTAAGGAGGGTGGACTGGAATCCTTATTTGCAAACCAGTTTTAACTACTCTTTCTACAACTGGAATTTCAATACCAACAGTAATGCCAGCCCCGGTTATTTATGGTTTTTAAGATCGGGTATAGATTACGCTACAATTACGCGTAAGTACGAAAGCCTTAATTTTTTTGGTTACAGTTATTATGGCGGTTACAATTACGCTTACCGCAACTACATCAGTGATATAAAGCGGGGCAAAAAGAAAGGGTTATTGCCAGAAGCTATTCAAAAACTGGCTGAGCTTGAAAAAGGCAAATTAACTTATGGCGTAGTGTTCGATGATCAGGGAGAAACAGTCCCCGGCGTGCAAATCAGATCGGGTAAATTGGTAACTACCAGCAATGTGTTCGGTATTTATACCATTGATGCCAAAGCCGGCGATAAGATTAGTTTTGCTTATATCGGTTTTAAAAGCCAAACCGTAGTTGTGGGAAGTAAAAAACGAATGGATGTAACCCTGAAGCCCGATGGGCAAGCGTTAAATGAAGTGGTGGTAGCCGGCTATGCTTCAAAGCGAAAGGCAAGCATGACTGGTTCTGTTACCCAGATATCGAGCGCACCATTGGAGGGTAAGGCAGCTGGGGTTATTACCTCCCCAGCAGGTGAAGGTTCAAGCGATAAACTTGCATTTGCTGTTAACGAGCCTACGTTGCGCCAGGAAATTGAAGGCCGGTCAAATAAAAAAACAGAGGTGGCAACCCGTACCAATTTTAATGAACTGGCGTTTTTCTATCCGCAATTGTTAACCGATGCCGATGGCGAACTTAAGATCGAATTTACCATTCCACAATCGTTAACGCGTTATAAAATGATGGGCTTAGCCCATACCAAAGATTTAAGAACCGCATCAGTTATCAAAGAACTGGTTACCCAGAAACAACTGGCCATTGCCATTAATACACCGCGTTTCTTCCGTGAAGGCGATACCATTTTGCTAAGCGCTAAACTCAATAATTTAGCCGGTAAAAAACTGGAGGGTAAGGCCAGTTTAGCTTTAACCGATGCATTAACAGGCAAACCAATTCAGATTTTTGGTCAGGCAGACAAGCCTGAAAAGACCTTTGAAGTGGACAACGAAGGTAGTTCGGTTTTAAAATGGACATTGATTATCCCATCGGGTATCAATGCCATTACTTACAAGGTTTTGGCACAGAGCGGCAAGTTTAGCGATGGTGAAGAAAATACCATTCCGGTGTTACCCAATGCTATGCTGGTAACCGAAAGCATGCCGGTAAATGTGCGCGGTAACAGCACTAAAACATTTGATATGGAGAAACTCGAAAAATCGGGGGCTTCGAAAACGTTGCGCAACCAAAGTTTAACCTTCGAGTTTACTTCCAACCCGGTTTGGTATGCCGTACAGGCCTTACCTTACCTGATGGAATATCCTTACGAATGTGCCGAACAAACTTTTAGCCGCTTTTATGCCAATAGCTTTGCTACCGGGATTATTAATTCATCGCCAAAAATAAAAACGGTTTTTGCACAGTGGCAAAACACCAAAAACGGCGAAGCACTTTTATCCAATCTGGAGAAAAACCAGGAACTAAAAGCCGTTTTATTGGAAGAAACGCCATGGGTACGCAATGCAGATAACGAAAGCGAGCGTAAAAAACGTTTGGCCGTACTTTTCGATTTAAACCGCATGACTTACGAATTGAAGAACAATTACGATAAGCTGGCCAAAATGCAGTACAACAATGGGGCATTTCCGTGGTTTACCGGTATGAGAGAAGACCGCTACATTACCCAGCACATTGTTTTAGGTATGGGGCAGTTAAAAAAACTGAAAATGGTCGATGAAAGAGCTTACCCGGGTTTTAATACAATACTCAATAAAGCCATTGCTTATTTAGATGCGCAATTGGTTCAGGATTACAAACAGGAACTGAAAGGAAATCGCTTCGGCTATTTGCCGCTGCACTACTTATTTGCCAGAAGCTACAGCAATCCGAAAAATACGAATGCGGATTTTGTAAAAGCCAGAGATTTTTACCTGAAAAGATTAACCGCGAACTGGAAAACTTTTGATACCTATCAGTTGGCACAAACCGCTTTGGTTTTAAGCAGGAGTGGCAATACCGCCGAAGCTCAAAAGATCATCACCTTGCTTAACCAAACTGCACAACAAAGTGAAGAGCTAGGCATGTACTGGGCCAAGAATAAAGCTGGATGGTGGTGGTACCAAAGCCCGGTTGAAACACAAGCTTTGTTGATTGAAGCTTTTGATGAAGTGGCAAAGGATGGCAAAGCTGTTGAAGAAATGAAAATCTGGCTGCTGAAAAATAAACAAACCAACGATTGGAAAACTACAAAAGCAACGGTTGCGGCCTGCTATGCTTTGTTAATTAAAGGCACTGATTTGTTAAGTGAAAGCAATGAACCCGAAATCACTATCGGTAACCAGAAACTAAGCGATTTGCAAGGTCCGGAGGCTATAAAAGAAGCGGGCACAGGATATCAGAAAGTAACGATTGCAGGTGTAAACGTAAAACCAGAAATGAGCAGGGTGCAAGTTAAAAATAACAACCAAACCGTTGCCTGGGGTGCCTTGTACTGGCAATATTTTGAACAACTGGATAAAATTACCTCAGCCAATACAGGTGTTAAAATTAAAAAACAGCTGTTCTTACAAAAGGCCGGCAATACGGGCAATATCTTAACCCCTTTAACCGCTACTAATGTTTTAGCGCCTGGCGATTTGGTAAAGGTAAGGGTAGAAATAGTTTGCGATCGCGATATGGAGTACATCCACTTAAAAGATATGCGCTCATCGGGCTTTGAACCGGTTAATGTAATTTCGAGGTATAAGTACCAGGATGGTTTGGGCTATTACGAAAGTACTAAAGATGCTTCGACCAATTTCTTTATCAGTTACATGCCTAAAGGTACTTATGTATTCGAATATCCGGTAAGGGTTACGCACTCCGGCAATTTTTCAAACGGTATTACCACTTTGCAAAGTATGTATGCACCTGAGTTTACTACCCATTCAGCCGGTATACGTGTAAGTGTAAAATAAGCTAGGTAAGTTGGATGCCATTGTAGGTAGCACCAATTGGAATAACTTTCTCTTCTATCCAGATTTGGCTGCGGTCAAATCTGGATATTTTGTTTTTAGCTACAATAAACGCCCGGTGACAACGGATAAAATCTGTTTTGGGTAGTAAATCGGCCAGATCGTTAATGGTGATGCGCGAGCTCAGCAATTTGTTTTTAAGCTGAATTTGGGTATAGTTGCCCGATGCTTCGATGTATAAAATTTCATCAAGCTCTACTTTTACCTGTTCGTAGCCATCTTTTATAAAAATGTGGCTGGATTTGGTCTCCTGTTTTTCGCTCCGCAGGTTAAATAGCTCATGTGCTTTATTGCAGGCTTTTAAAAAGCGCGAAAGGGAAAAGGGCTTGAGCAGGTAATCAACCGCATCAAGTTCGAAACTTTGTACGGCATGTTCGGTGTAGGCAGTGGTAAAAACAACCATTGGGGGCTTGCTCAGGCTTTTTAAAAAATCAATCCCACTAATATCAGGCATTTTAATGTCGAGAAAGATCAGGTCAATTTTGTGTTGCTGAAGGTAAGTGATGGCCGCAAAAGCATCAGTAAAAGTTTCCTGCAAAGTGATAAACGGAACTTTTGAGGCATGCGATTTTATAATATCTAATGCAATGGGTTCATCATCTATAGCAATGGCAATCATTTTTGTTTTTTCGTGTTTTTACTTTCTGTCATGCTGACGAAGGAAGCATCTCCAGCCTTAAAAGGGATCGTCATTTCTACCATAGCGGAGAAATATTTAAAGATTGTTCATAATTTTCTCTGTACACAGTGCTCAATGAGATAGCTATCGCATAGATATGACTAACCGCCTAAAATTATAAATTTAAAACAAAAGACTCAATTTTAAATCAATAATATACATTGGTCTAAACCAACTTCAATGTTAAATGTACAAAAAACTCATTGGCACTTTCGCGGATAATTAATTCGTGCTTACCCGGATAAAGTAACGAAAGGCGTTGTTTTACATTTTCGAGCCCGATACCACTTTTTAACTTTTCGGGGTCATTATCGGCCTTAATGTAAATGCTGTTGCTTACATCAAAATACAGGGTACTTTCTTTGGTTTGCAGGGTCATTTTGATGTAGGAAGGTTGTTGCAGGCTGATGCCATGTTTAAAAGCATTTTCGATAAAGGGGATCAGCAACATAGGGGTAATCTGCAGGTTGTTGATCTGCTCTTCAATCTGGGCTTCAATGCGAATATCGGCTGACCGTGAAGTGCGTAGTTTTTGCAGGTCGATATAATTGTTCAGGTATTCTACTTCGCGCGTAAGCGAAATCTTATCCTGCGTGTTTTCGTGCAACATAAAACGCATCATATCGCCCAGTTTCTGGATACCTTCGCCTGTTCTTTCGGCATTTTCCTGCAAAGCTGTACCAAACAGTGTATTTAAAGCATTGAAAAGAAAATGCGGGTTGATTTGAGATTTTAGGAAATTAAGGTTTGCATCAGATTTTCGCAAATCAGTACGAAGGTTTTTGATTTCTAAGCTATTGGCATATCTTCTTTTGTGGATAAACCAGGCTAAGGGCAAGCTTACAAAGAATTGGCTTGCTAAATGAAGTACCCAAAGTACAACAATCTCATCGCCAGTGTTGCAAAAAAGCATCCCAATTAAGCATACCGGCATACTGATCACTATTGTAATGAGCGCAATTCGCCAAAAATATTTTCTAAATCTTTTATTTTCGGCATACAGGCCAGGTAATAAAAAGTGTATGGCGTAAATGGTTATTCCTATGTTAGAAAATACAACCAATGTCCAAACAAAAGTAACTTTATAGTTTACATCAGAAACCAGCCAGAATAATAGTCCGACAAACCAGAAGATTAAGCCAATCGCAGCATCTGTTTTTATTTGATATTCGGCCTCAGTGCTTTTTTCTTTGTTTTCAATAAAATATAGCGTTGCTGTTTTAATTAAAAAGTAACTGCCTGCTAAAACAATTAGCCATACTGTAAAGCTAAAACTATTGAAGAAGATGTGATTATAAGCCTGCTGAAGACTATGGTACTCAACCAATTTATAAGCAACACTATAAGTTTTTGTAATGCCGATAACCAATGTGCCTGCTATGAGAGTAGAAAACAATAAAAATGAATTAAGTACAGTTCTTTTTTTATTATAAAAATTTGGGAATATGAAAAAAATTAAAAGCAATATACTCCCGTAGATAATGGTATATTGGAAAAAAAGAGGAACTAAATACGTAGAGAAATGCGAATAACCGACGTGTGCATTTTGAAATAAATCAGTATCAATACCAGTTCTGTTATTTGCTTTATCTATAAGTACAATCAGTGCTATGATGTAAGAAACCGTTATGGCCCAAAATTCTATTTTTTGTAAATCTTTAATCTTCATGGTGTTTTTTATTACACTGCAATTTTAATATAAGATGATTCAATAATATTTAAAATGTGATAGAATGGGCTAAAAATGTGACGAACGGCTATGTGCCGTCAGATGTTTCAATCTGATGGTTATTTTAACCCATTGGTTATTTGAATTACACCGATCGTAATCAATCGCTATCAGGTTATTTATTATCTTTGACTAAATTTTTAAGATTAAGTGTTTTCATTTAATCATTCAATACTTCACTCATTTAATTTAAATATGACCGTTTACGGAATTCCAAATTGCAATACAGTTAAAAAATCGCTCGATTGGTTAAAGGCAAATCAAATTGATTTCGAATTTCACGATTTTAAGAAAAAAGGCATTACTACCGAAAAGTTAAACGAGTGGTGTAATATTTTTGGCTGGGAAACGGTGCTTAACCGCAAAGGCTTAACCTGGAAAAAACTAAGCAAAGAGGAGCAGGCCGCAATTAACACGCAGGATTTGGCCATTGCCTATTTAAAAGAAAATACCAGTGCCATTAAGCGTCCTGTTATTGAGCAAAACAACAAAGCAGTATTAATCGGTTTTGATGAGGCTAATTATTTAAAAACACTAATATAACTCCGTTTGTTATATGTTAAAGTTTGTTAAAAGCAGATTTTAAACAAAGAACTAAATTACTTTTGAATATGCGCAAACTAATCATTTTTCTATTGCTGGCTATGCCCTTTGGCGTTTTTGCACAAACGGTTACTACTGGTACGGTCTTCGATTTCTCGAAAAAAACACTTTCATTGCCCGGTGTAACCATTAGAAATTTGAATAGTAAAAAAACAACCTTAACCAACAAAGAGGGTAGGTATGCCATTGGGGCCAATGTTGGCGATTTGATCGAATTTTCGGCCGTAGGCTATCATACCGATACTTTGTATTTAACCAATCTGTTAAACCGAACCATTTACCTGCCGGTTAAAACCAATAATTTAAAGGATATCAACATCAGCGCGGTAAGAATGAACAGCCAGATTACAGATGCTAAAGACCCTCTGGCCGAAAAATATACCTTACTGAGTACGGGAGGCAATCTTAACCGCAAGCGAATGACCGATAAAGTTGGTGGTTTAAACCTGAACCTGGGCTATGGTAAGTACAAAAGGCAGCAGCGTAAAGAAGCCGATTTAGAAGAGAAGGAGATGTATATGCAGGAAATTGATGAAAATTTTACTGCAAAGGCCATTACCGATTTAACCAAACTGGAAGGCGAAGAACTTAAAAATTTCATGATCATTTACCGTCCTTCGGTAGAAGCTGTAAAGGCCGAAAGACCATACCGTTATGCTTTTTATATCTCGCGCGCTTTCGTTGCCTGGAAAAAATTAACCCCACAGGAGAGGAAATTACAGGATTTACCCAAATTAAAGGCAGATCAATAACCAATTATTAACTTATTGGTAACATTATAACCACATATAAATCTATATGTGGTTATTTTTTATATTTACCTCCCGAATACAACCTTATTATATCATGAATATGACTAAACTATTTACTTTTTGTGTAGTTTGTTGTGCTTTTGCATTTTCAGCGTCTGCTCAACAAGCTACCACCCCTGCGCCAACCAGCAATTATAATCCTGCTGAGGCATTTGGACCACTATTTTATACCCAAAATGGAAATGAATTCCGTTCTGCTAACGGTGCTCCGGGTGCTAAATACTGGCAAAACCGCGTAGATTATAACATTACCGCTAATCTGGATGAAACCAAAAACATGGTGAGCGGAACCGTAACCATTACCTATAAAAATAACAGTCCTGATAAATTGCCTTACTTATGGTTGCAGTTAGATCAGAATACTTTTAAAGAAACCTCGCGTGGCTATGCCATTACCCCTTCGCGCAGCCGTTATGGTGCACAGGGCGAAAAGTTTGATGGTGGATATAAAATCCAGAACATCAGTGTATCGCAAAAAGCTGCTGCGGTAAAATTCACTTCACTGGTAGAAGATACCCGTATGCAGATCCGTTTAGATCAGCCAATGGCTCCAAATGGCGATATCATTACCATTAAAATGGATTATTCGTATATCGTACCTAAAGAAGGGTCAGACAGAACCGGACATTTAACCACAAAAAATGGCGAAATTTTTGCCATTGCACAATGGTTTCCACGTATGTCGGTATATGATGATGTAATAGGCTGGAATACTTTGCCTTATTGGGGTGGTGGTGAGTTTTACTGCGAGTACGGCGATATCAATTTCGCGATTACTGCTCCGGCAAGCCACATCGTAATGGGGTCTGGTGAGTTGTTAAACCCTGCTGAAGTTTTTACTCCAACACAATTGCAAAGATGGAATGCAGCTAAAACCAGCGATGCTACGGTACATATCCGTACAGAAGCCGAGGTTACCGATCCGGCCTCACGCCCAGCAAAAGATAAATTAACCTGGAAATTTAAAATCTTAAATGCACGCGATGCTGCCTGGGCTTCATCAAAAGCTTTTGTTTTAGATGCTGCAAGGTATAAATTGCCAAGTGGCAAAACAGGTTTGGCCGTATCGGCGCAACCGGTAGAAAGTAATGGTGCTGATAGCTATGGTCGTGGTGTAGAGTATGTAAAATCTACTATCGAGCACTATTCTTCAAAATGGTTCGAATATCCTTATCCAATGGCTGTTAACATTGCAACCAATATTGGGGGAATGGAATATCCGGGTATTGTATTTTGCGGCTGGAAAGCTAAAAAAGGAAGTGCCTGGGGTGTAATCGATCACGAATTTGGCCATACCTGGTTCCCGATGATTGTAGGTTCGAACGAACGTAAATATGGCTGGATGGATGAAGGTTTTAATACGTTCATCAATGGTATTTCAAAAAGCAGCTTTAATAATGGAGAGTATGCCAGTGCACCTGCTGACTTAAATAAAATTGGTAAAGCCGTAATTGGCAATCCGGTTTTCGAAAACATTATGCTAATGCCTGATGGGATGATGGAACGAAATATTGGTGTTAACTTGTATAGCAAACCAGGCTGGGGCTTAGATATTTTAAGAAACCAGATTTTAGGCGAAGACCGTTTCGATTATGCTTTCCGCCAGTACATTAAAAACTGGGCATTTAAACATCCAACACCTTTCGATTTTTTCCGCTCAATGGAAAACGGTGCAGGCGAAGATTTGGCCTGGTTCTGGAGAAGCTGGTGGTTAAACAGCTGGAAAATGGACCAGGGTATTGCAACAGTTGAAGCGGTTAAAGATGGCGATAAACTGGTTGGTTACAGTATTAAAGTGGTAAACCTGGAGAAAATGCCAATGCCGATTATTCTGCAGATTAAAACCAAAAGCGGTAAAACAGATATCGTAAAAGTACCTGTTGATGTTTGGATGAAAAACACCAGTTGGTTGGTGCGTTACCCAACAACCGAAGAAATTGAATCGGTAACTTTAGATCCAAATAAAGTATTACCCGATTCGAACCCTGATAACAATACCTGGACAGCTACAGGTAATTAAAACATTACTATTCATTAAAAGCCTCCAGATCCGGAGGCTTTTTTTATTGCAAAGTGCCGACTGTTTAATCTCTGATATCACTTAGTTTAGCAATAAATTAGATATCATGAGTAATCCACTATTAGAAATAAGCAATCCCGAAGGGATTTATGATCCCCGGCCGCATGGTTATTCGCATGTAGCCGCCGTTCCTGCCTGGAGCCAGCTGGTATTTGTTGCCGGTCAGGGAGGGAGCAGAACCGATGGTATTTTAAGTGCCGATTTCGGCACGCAGGTGGCCATTGTGTTCGAAAATATTGCCATTGCTTTGGCCAGCAAAGGCTTAAAAATGGAAAATATTGCCAAACTAACCACGCTGGTGGTCGATTACGATGAAGAAAAACACCGGATTTTGATAGAAGAATCGACCAAAATATGGCCGGACTTAAAGTTTCCGGTAAATACGCTTATTCCGGTGCAACGTTTGGCTTTACCTGGCATGCTCATTGAAATCGATGCAACTGCAATTGGCTAAAAGATGGAAAAGAGAGAACGCAAAAACGTTTATCAGGTTTACAATAAAATAGGTGATTGGTTTGCCATGAACCGTTATGCCGATTCCGTAGAACGGGCTTATCTGGATGCGATTATTGAACCGCTCCCGCCAAATGCCAGCATGCTGGATGTAGGCTGCGGGGATGGAAAACCGATATTGGAATATTTCATTAACCACAATATTCGTGTTGTGGGTATCGATGGGAGCGAAAAGATGATGGAACTGGCCCGGAATAATTTTCCAGATACCCGGTTAATGCTTTTGGATATGCGCCAAATGCAACTCGGCGAAAAATTTGATGTGCTTATTGCCTGGCATAGTTTCTTCCATCTCCCTGCAGAAGATCAACCCGCCATGTTCGAAATATTCAGGAACCACCTCGAACCTGATGGTATTTTATTATTCACCTCGGGCACTGAAAGGGGAGAAGCCTGGGGCATGAATGGTGGCGAAAACCTGTTCCATGCTTCGTTAGCTACTGAAGAATATCGTGCTCTGCTCGAAAGCAATCATTTTGTGGTATTAAAACACCAGGTTAACGACCCCGATTGTGGTGGCGCAAATGTTTGGATGGCACAGTATAAACCTCAATAATTTTGCCTTAACTTTGTACCCATGGCCGAACAGCAAAAAAACAATCCCCTGCATGGTATTACCTTAGAGAAAATTGTAACCGATCTTCAGGCACATTATGGATGGGAAAAATTAGGCACACTAATCAGGATTGATTGTTTTAATAACAACCAAAGTATTAAATCGAGCTTAAAATTTTTAAGAAGAATGCCCTGGGCACGTAAAAAGGTAGAAGATTTGTATCTGAATACTTTTCATTAGTGATTGCATTTTGAATGATTTTAATATCATTAAATAGCTCGCGTCACCTTGCAACCTTTCCGCTAAAATGCCCGTCATCTTTTTCTAAACCTGATCCTATGAAAAATATTGCCTATTGTTTTTTGCTGATACTTGCTTTAAGTAGCTGCGCCTTTTCGACCATGACAACTGTTTATTCCAAATCGAAAGGAAAGATAGATGTACCCCTTAAAGAAAATTATACGGTAACGTATCAGGTCGGTTTTGAGGATAACTTAAAAGCCGATGTTGCCTATACCGATGAAAGTGGCAGGCAAAGTAATTTAGAAAATATTAGTGGTGAATGGGAAAAGCAGGTTACTTTAAAGCCGGGAACCCACGTTGAACTTAAAACGCTGGCCAAAGCCAAAGCAAAATCGCGCGCAACATACAAAATCCTGGTTGATGGAAAAGTAGTTGCTGAATACATACAAACGGGTAAAAGGTTAAGTTATATGCTCGCTTTCGATTTACCTTAGTTCATCAATTCTTCATACTGATTTTCGAGACTTAATAAACAAAATAACAAGGTTTATTCATCTTTAAATCGAATAGAAATGAAAGCAATTAAAGTTCTGGTAATCGCATTAGTAGCCGCTTTTACCATTAATACCGTAAGCGCGCAAACCACCACTCCAGCTAAAACCGGTACTGAAAAAACACAGACCAAAAAAAGGCCATAAACATCATCATCACAAAAAACACAAAAAAGCAGCAAAAGCTTAAAATAGAAAGTCTTTCAAGTAAACTGAAAGACTTTTTTGTTTTATGTCAGTGGGCATAAGATAGCTGTCAATTTAAGCAATTAATAACACACGTAATAGGGGGTAGAATATAACGCAAACGTTTGTTTTGTGCTTCAAATAAACCAATTTTGCCAATTTGTATCATAAATTAGTTTAAAAAGCGAAATGTAAAAATACACGGGTAAATTCATCAATCTGTGCGTTATCGCTAGCTAAATCGATCTATTTAAGTTGAATAGATAATTTTATCAAAATAGATTTTTAGTCAAACGTTTGCGTAAAGTTTTAGCGCTTTTATCTGCGCCAAAATCTATAAATTAGGTTATTAGAAAATCTGATCGTAAAATACAGGCTATCCCAACCTAACTGCTGTTTTTTGATCATCCTACGGGAAAAGAATATAAGGTTAAACCTTAAATAAATCAAAATATGGAGCTATCGGTGCAGGGAGGTTTAGCTAAGGAAGCAATAACGCTGAGGTACCTCTTTTTTACCTTTTTTAAAATTGGCTGTGTAAGCTTTGGCGGGCATATGGCGTTGGTATCGCTAATCCAGACCATTATGGTAGATCAGGACAAGAGCATTGATAACGAACTGGTTTTGGATAGCGTAACCGTAGCTTCATTTATGCCGGGACCAATGGCCGTAAATGTGGTAGCCAATATCGGTTATACACTTAAAGGTAAATTGGGGGGCATTATAAGTATGTTCGCAGTATTGCTGCCTGCCTGTTTGCTAATTCTGTGCCTGGCTTATGTTTACTTTTCAAATGGTTTTAAAATAGAATGGACTTCGGTGATGAAGTACGTTGGAGCAACCATTGGCATCATTATTTTTTCTACCGGTTTACAGTTATTTCGTAAAGAAATAGCTTTCAATTATAGTAAAATAGCCCTTTTTCTATTAGCTGTTGCGCTCGATTTACTAGCGGGAAGTTATATTTTAACCATCGTTTTAATGCTGGTTGGGGCAATAGGTGGTTTATTAATAGATAGAGAAAAGAATAATTACAAAGCAATTTTAGGTGACCCTAAAGTAAAATACAAACTGCAGTTAAGTCTGGTTTCGTTATCGGTACTCGTTGTTTTATTTGTCAATCAGGTTTTATTTGTAAGCGGTTTTTTTAAAAGTTTTCCTAATATTTTTTTAAAAATCGGAACAGTTTTTTCAGGTATCAGTATTTCTTTGTTTGGTGGGGGCTATGTCATTATCCCCATTATGCAGTCACTTTTTGTTAAAGACTTAAACTGGCTTAACACCAAGCAGTTTATAGATGCTATTGCCTTTAGTCAGGTTACCCCAGGACCTATTTTGGTTAGCTCTACCTTTATTGGCTATAAACTGGCCGGTTTTTCGGGGGCATTGCTGGCCACCTGTTGTATGTTTCTGCCAGCAGCAGCACTGATGATTATGGTCTCTAAAATCTTTAACCGTACAAAAGACCACCCATTAATTAAAAGTATGATTGGAGGAATAAAAGTGGTGGTAATCGGCCTCATTATTTCTTCTGCCTTTAAAATATTATTAATGCAGCCCAGAACATTTTTGGTAGGTGCAGTCGCTATCGTTGCATTTGTTTTGAGCTTTAAGTATAAATTAAGTCCCGTATATTTAATACTGGGCACAATCCTTTTCGGAATTTTAACCACATTTAATTCATGAACAATATTTCAAGCCCACTGGGCATCCAGATAATAGGTACCCAAAGGTCAGGGTCTAACCTGCTTAGGGTGATTTTAGATCAGTCGGATGAAATAGCTTCGCCACATCCACCACATATCTTAGTCACTTTTGTGCCGCTTTTGAATTTGTACGGCCCTTTAAATGATGAAAGTTACCGGGAGTTGATTAGCGATGTGGTTGACTATGTAAATGTTAATCCGGTACCATGGGATGTGGTTGAGCTGGATAAAGTCTGGATTTACGAAAACTCGAAAGAACAAAGTTTATTCGAAATTAACCGGTTGGTGTACGAATCTGCAGCCTTGGCTAAAAAGGCGAAATATTGGTGTTGCAAAAGCATGGCTAATGTACATTATGCCAATGAGCTGGAAAAATATTCACCCAAACTTAAGTACATCTATTTGTATAGGGATGGTCGTGATGTAGCCTTATCCTTTAAAAAAGCAATTGTTGGCGAAAAGCACATTTACCATTTGGCACAACAGTGGTTTAAAGATCAGGCAGCTTGTATTGAATTGTCCAAGCAAATTGAACCGACACGTTTTTTTGCTTTAAATTACGAAGAACTGATTGCCAACCCTGAAGAGGTGATCAAAAAGTTATGCCATTTTCTCGAAATTGAGTATTTTGAAAGTATGCTCGATTTCCATCGTTCAAAAGAATCGCTGGCTACAGCAAATGCGGGCGAAATGTGGGAGAATTTAGCTAGACCCATCATAAAAGACAATACCCGCAAGTTTTTAAAAGAACTTAGTGCCGAAGAAATCAATATATTTGAGCTAATTAACCAGCAAACCTTAACAGCACTTGGCTATACTTTGGTAAATCCTTCAGTTCAGGGACAGTTTATTTCTGAAGCAGATATTGTACTTTTCAATAACGAAAATGCCCAAATGAAGCGGCAGTTTATGGAAAATGCCCGCCAATCGGATCTGGATAAGCGAAACCCACAGCTTGAAATATTAAAACGGATTAAAAACTCAAAGATAGTGCTCGATGCAAAGTAATATTAGTGAAAGTAACGATATCCGGGCAATTTTGGATATTGCTGTGGCTGCCGGCGAGGCAATTTTAACGGTATATAACCGCGAAGAAGGCTTTGAAGTGGAAACCAAAAGTGATACATCGCCTTTAACCATTGCCGATAAACTGGCTAACGATATCATTTGTGCAGGTTTGAAAAAACTATACCCGGCAATTCCAATCATATCCGAAGAAGGAAAAAGTATAGTTTATGAAGACCGGAAAGATTACAATTATTTCTGGTGCGTAGATCCGCTGGATGGGACAAAGGAATTTATCAAAAAAAATGGTGAGTTTACCGTAAATATTGCCCTGATTAAAGGTCAAACACCTGTTTTGGGCGTAATTTATATTCCGGTACAAAACACATTATATTATGGTAGCGAAGCAATTGGCAGCTGGAAACAATTGCCAGGAGAAGCACCACAACAAATTAAAGCTGTAAATACTGCTTCATGGACGGCAGCTGTAAGTCGGTCGCATGCCGATGGGAAGGAAAAGGAAATCCTGAGTCAATACCCGGTTACAAATTCTGTTGCTGTGGGTAGCTCGTTAAAATTTTGCCTTTTGGCAGAAGGCAAGGCGCAAATTTATTTAAGAACAGGCCCTACAATGGAGTGGGACACAGCTGCAGGTCATGCAATCATTTTGTTTAGTGGCTGCAGCATCATCACATTATCCGGAAAGCCCATGTTGTATAATAAAGAATCGCTGTTAAACGAAGGCTTTTTATGTAAAGTTGATTAATTTTAAAAGCTAACATCTTTATTCATGCCACAACAAACAATGCCTAATTCTCCATCTTGTATTTCTGCTCAAAACGGACTGGTGATTTGGTTATTCGGTCTTTCCGGCTCAGGAAAAACAACCATTTCTAACCTGTTGAGTGAGAAATTAAAAGCAGAAGGTTATTTTTCGGTTGCGCTTGATGGAGATGCATTGAGAGAAGGGATAAATAAAGATCTGGGCTTTAGTGAGCAAGATCGTACTGAAAATATCAGAAGGGCTGCCGAAATAGCCAAACTGATGTTGAACAATAATATCATTACCATCTGTTCTTTTATTACTCCGTTGCGGGCTCAAAGAACCTTAGCTGCAGAAATCATTGGTGAACGCTATTTTGAAGTTTTTATTGATTGTCCGCTGAATATTTGCCAGCAGCGGGACGTTAAAGGTTTGTACAGAGATGCCAGCCAAAATTTAATCCCCAATTTTACAGGCGTAAGTGCCAAATTCGAGCCTTCAGCTCAAGCCAATCTGGTTATTAAAACCAATACCGAAAGTGCTGTTGAAAGCATGGAGTGTCTCTTTATTGAAATTAGCCGCCAAATCAGGCCAACTGCTTAAGCTATTATCGCTGAAAACAAGCTGATAAGGAGTACATACTCCATTTTTATTGATCTTTTACGGTGTTTAGTCTAGTTAGTCAATCGATTGCGCAGTGTTTTGCTGTGCAAGTGAATTGTTTAATTGCTAATATTATATAAGCAAGAAGCAATAGTCGTTGTTTCTTGTCTGCTATCAACTATCAAACGAATCATCATGACTAAAATTTACAGAACCACAGCTCATTATAGGGAGAGTATTCCTATAAAAAAACGCACACTTTTTAACGCACTCTTAAAAAATATTTATTGTTGTTTGTTTCTGCTCATTCCCATTGCTGCAAGCGCGCAAACTGTAGTAACAGGTACGGTAAAAGACGAAAAAGGTTTGCCGGCGGTTGGCGCTTCGGTAACCGAAACAGATGTGAAAAATGGCACCTCTGTTGATGCCAATGGTAAGTTTACACTAACTCTAAAGGGGAAACTACGGGTTTTAAATTTTACCCTGGTAGGGTATAAAACACAAAAAGTAACCGTTGGAGCTTCAAACGTGGTGAATGTAAACCTCGAAGAAGACTTAAACAAACTGAACGAAGTTGTGGTGGTAGGTTACGGTACCCAGCGTAAAACAGATTTAACCGGTTCAATCAGTTCTATTAAGAGTGATGACCTGAACTTAGGTGGTACTACATCTAATATCGGCCAGGCCATTCAGGGTAAGGCAGCAGGGGTGCAGGTACAGCAAACCAGTTTTGCACCGGGCGCAGGTATGCAAATTACTGTAAGGGGAGGTAACTCCATCAATACCACCAACAGTCCGTTGTATGTGGTAGATGGTTTTATTTCTGACAACGGAAGTACCATTAACCCGAATGATATTGAGGATATCCAGATTTTAAAAGATGCGTCTTCGGCTGCCATTTATGGTGCCAGGGGAGGAAATGGGGTAGTTTTAATTACCACTAAAAAAGGTAAAGCCGGCAGGGTAGCTATAGACTTGGATTTATCGAACGGTAACCAGTTTTTAACTTATAAACCCGCTTTATTAAATGGTCAGCAGTATACTGATATTCAGAATGCTACTGCTATTGAGGATGGAAAACCTGTTTTATTTCCTCCTTCTTTTGCCGTTGCCAATACCAATTGGATGAATGAAGCTACACAAAAGGCCTCGGTACACAACAGGAGCTTAAGCATTAGCAGTGGCGACCAAAATTCAAAATTATATGTGTCGGGTAACTATATCAACCAAAAAGGGGTTTTAAAAGGCACCGGACTAGAGAAATACACGGCAAGAATTGGTGCAGAAAAGAACCTTAATGAGCGTTTAAAATTAGCTGGTAACTTTTACGGTTCTACCTCTAAATTATTTCAGCAATCGTATTCTGCTGATATTACCGCACCATTATTTGGTTTGTTAACTGCATTGCCAAACATCCCGGTATACAATGCTGATGGAAGTTATTATCGCTATCAAGGTAAAAATAATGCACTGGCCAGTTTACTCGAACCAACCAATACCAGTACCAATAAACTAGCCAATGCCAATGTCTCGTTGGATTATCAGATTATTAAAGGCTTAACCTATCATTTGGGAGCAGGCGCAGAATATACTAATCTTAATGAGGGGCAGTACATTCCCAGAACCTTAACTGCAGGTGCTGTTAATAATGGAATTGCCGCTCAGAAAGCATCAACAACATTTAGGTGGCTGGTTGAAAATTACTTAACCTATAAATTCAATTTTGGTAGTCACGATTTTACGGCATTGGCAGGGGTGTCTAACCAAAAAGATGTTAACGAATTTATCGCGGCAGGAAGTAAAGGTTTCCCGACTGATGAATTCTTATTTTATAACCTTGGAGCAGGTTCTACACCAAACGGAACTAACGTTACTATATCCAATTTGGGTAATGGTTACAACAGTTTTAAAGAACAGTCTACTTTTAACTCGATGTACGGTAGGATCAACTACGGTTATAAAGACAAGTTGTTAGCTTCGTTTACTTTGAGAAGAGATGGTTCATCAAAATTTGGATCTAATAATAGCTATGGTATTTTCCCATCAGGTGCTGTGGCTTATAAATTTACCGACGAAGAGTTTATCAAAAACCTGAATACTTTCTCTAATTTAAAATTAAGGGCAAGTTATGGTGTTACCGGTAACGATAGGATTACCAACTATTTATACCTGTCAACTTTTACCAATTATAGTACTGTACTCAATCCGGGCGATCCTTTACAGATTGGTACAGAGCCTAAAACTTTACCTAATCCAAATCTGAAATGGGAAAGTACCAAACAGTTTAACCTGGGTTTAGATATGGGCTTTTTCGACGGCCGTTTAAATGCTACGATTGATTTGTACGCAAAAAAGACATCAGATTTATTGATTAATATCCCAATTGAACAATATTGGGGATTTAGCTCTCAGCTCATAAATGCAGGATCTATCCAGAACAGGGGTATAGAATTTTTGATTAACAGTGTAAATATTCGAAACGATAATTTTACCTGGAATTCAAACTTTAACATTGCGCTTAACCGTCAAAAAGTTGTGTCGTTGGGACCAATTAATCAGATTTCTGTAAATACTGCAAATCCAAGTGGAACAGTTTCGGGACGTGAATTTTCGAGAGTAATGCCTGGTAGAGAACTTGGTGAACTTTTTGGATATGTGTACACCGGCGTAATTAAAACCGGTGAAACCTATGCTCCTCAGCCAAATTCAAAACCTGGTGACCCGAAATATCAGGATACCAATGGCGATGGAAAAATTACACCAGATGACATGACCTTTTTAGGTAATTCTAGTCCGCGCTATACTATGGGATTAGGTAACGATTTCCATTATAAAGGTTTTGACCTGAATATTTTCTTTCAGGGGGCTTTTGGTTATTCTTTGTACAACATGAACAGATTGGTACTGGAATCGACCACCGGAGCCGATGCTTTAAACAGATTTGTGGCAGGTGTTAACGAAAATACGGAAATTCCACGCGAAGGGTACTTTTTAAGCACCTATGGTAGTTATGTAAACTCGCGCTTTGTAGAAAATGCATCATACGTAAGGTTAAAATCTGTTTCACTGGGGTATAGCCTGCCAGCTAAAATATTCGATCGCATTAAAGTGATTAAAGGCTTGCGTGTATATGCTGAAGGACAGAATTTATTTACCATTACCAATTATACCGGAACTGATCCGGAAGTAAACTCACACTCTGGCAGCAACATTGGTGGCGGGATAGATTTTAACGCATTCCCAGCCTTCAGAACATTCTCGGCAGGGGTAAAATTAACCATCAACTAATAATTTCTATCCATTAGGATTAATAAAGATAAAGAGATGAAAAGATATCAGATTATTATAGCCATAGCTGCAGTAGTATTAATGCAGTATTCTTGTAAAAAGGATTTAGACCCCGTAGTATATAGTAGCTTAACCAGCACAAATGCCTTTAAAACCAAATCAGATGCAATAGCTGCTGTTAATGCGGTTTATGCACGTTTAAAAGGGCCATCAGTAGGAGATAATTTCGATTACTGGACAGTTAGGCATTTTGCTTTGACTGATTTAACCACAGATGTAGGCCATTGTAGCTATAGTGGCGATCCGGGCCAACTTTCCAATATACAATGGAATTCTGCAAACGGATTGATAGCTGAAGACTGGAGACAGATTTACAAGCTGATTTCGAATGCCAATAACGCCATTTTCAATATCAGCCCCATGACCAGTCTTTCGCAGGCCGAAAAAGATCAATTCCTGGCTGAGGTCAAATTTTTAAGGGCAGTTGCTTACATGGATTTAACTGATGCCTGGGGCCCTGTAATTTTGGCAACGGAAAAAGATTTGGTGAATCCGGATTATACCAAAAATGCAACACTGACCCCGGTTGATCAGATTGATGCGTTTTTGATCAACGATTTACAGGCGGCAGCCAACACTTTACCTGTTAATTATGCAAATAACCCCATATATTCAAGTAACGATGTAGGAAGAGCAACCAAAGGTGCTGCACTTACTTTATTAGCTAAACTATACCTGCGCCAGCACCAGTGGCAAAAAGTAGTCGATGTAACCAAGCAGGTAATGGATTTAAAAGTGTATTCACTTTATCCCAGCTATGCTGGCTTATTTGCCGAAAGTAATAAATGGTGTGATGAGAATATTTTCTCAGTACTGAGCGATGCGAATGTGAATGGAACAGAATTGTTAAACCACTTCGGGCCATCAAACCATCCGGTGTTAACCGACAGATGGCAATATTATGCGGTAACCTGGGATTTTTACAACAGTTTTGATGATGCTGATGATCGTAAAAAGCTTTTCTTTCCAGAGTACACGGGGGTTGATAAATTGGTGTATAAACAAGCCCCTTCATTGGGTGCTACGCCACCTGCTGGTGTATTTTACATGCAGGATGTAGCTACTGCTAAATATGCAGATCCGAATGGTGCCAATACCTATTATGATGGTCATAGTGTTAACATTTTGCGTTATGCCGATGTTTTGTTAAGCAGGGCAGAAGCCATTAACGAATTGAGTGGCCCTAATGCTGAGTGTATTGATCTGATTAACCAGGTAAAAGGCAGATCGCATGCTAAATTATTGATTGCAGCCAATTATAACCAAACCACCTTAAAAGATGCGCTTTTACAGGAACGTGGCTGGGAATTATTTTACGAAGGTAAAAGAAGGGCGGATTTATTGCGTTTTGGTAAATATGAAAGCATTGTAAACGGTTATCTGAAACGCATCAACAAAACACCTACAATTGTGATGCCACGCGACCAGTACTTCCCATACCCATTAAACCAGGTAAACATTAACCCGAATTTAAATAACTCGGGCAGACAATAATTTCATACATTTATGATTACAAAAAAGAATATATAGTTTTTACTATGTATTCTTTTTTGTTTACAAGCAACATCCCGCATATCTTTAATGATCTGAAACTTTATGAAGTATATTTTAAAATCAGCAGTTTTACTTCTGGCGCTAACCTTTTTCGGATGCTCGGAAAAGGCCAGTATTAAAGAAATTAAAGTTGGCCTGCACAACAACAATGAACTAAAGATTCAGCTTGATGTAAATACCAGTTCGAATGCTGATATCTACGTAAAATACTGGCCAAATAAAATTGCCGATTCAGCTAAATTGGTAACACCGCTGTCAAAAGGCAAGAGCAAACACATACTGGTGCTTTGTAATATCATGCCTAAAACCAGTTATGCCTATCAGGTTATTACGGTAAATAAGGGCGTTGAAACAACCAGTAAAACCTATACATTCGAATCGCGCGAACTACCGGAGTGGTTAAAAGACCAGTTTAAAGCCAAAAGTGCCGATGATAAGTTGATTCCAAAGGAATTTAAAAACGGATTAATCCTCATCAATAAAAGGTATTCGCCGGGGATGGCTTATCTGGTTGATTATAAAGGGAGGCTAAGGTGGTATCACATGATCGATAACATGGGTTTTAAGGTAATCAATTTTACTAAGGATAAAACCTTGCTCTCTATCCTGGGAAGCAATGACGAGCCTACGAGCTATGGCAGCCAGATTTTAGAAATTAACCTAAACGGCGATACCTTGTTGAACCTGAAAAAAGGACAAGGCGATTTTAAACAAACCATCCACCACGAAATTTTGAAAAATACCAAAGGCGAGCTGGTAACCTTGTTTATTGATCAGAAGATAACCGATTTAAGTCGTATTGGAGGAAGTAAGCAGGATACCATAAACGGTGATGGGATTATGGTGATGGATCAAAAAGGAAAACAGATCTGGAAGTGGAGTGTATTTGATGCCCTTGACCCATTTGCTGATAAGGCACTGCTGAAAACCAAAAAAGACTGGATGCATGCCAACAGTTTAAATTACGATACGGATGGTAATTATATCATCTCGTTTTACAACAATGGGCAAATCTGGAAAATAGATTCGAAAACGGGTAAGGTAATCTGGAAGTTTGGCAAAGGAGGGGATATGACTATGCCTGCCGAAGCCAGTTTTTCTCAGGCACACGCCGTGCATATTAATGCCGAAGGCAATTTAATGTTTTTTGATAACGGGATAGATAAACATCAGTCGGGTGTGTATACCTTTAAGTTAAACCAGCCGTCCAAAAGTGCCGCATTGGATATGCACATTAAATTACCCCCTCAGATTTATAACGACCGTATGGGGAGCGCCTATATGATTACCCCTGAAAATATACTCTGCTGCAGTTCAAAAAGGCACATTATGGTATTAACCAATAGAAAAGGTGTATTATTATGGACTTTAGAAGCATCGGTGCCTGCTTACAGGGCAATTTTTGTAAATTCGGAACAGCTAAGCCCGGTGTTAAAACCCTGATACCAATAACAAAATAAATAACCAATTGATTTTAAGCCTATGAAAAGAACTTTACTCTTCATTACTTTCAGTGCCATTTTATCCTTTTCAGGATGTAAAAAAGACCGCATCAATAATCTGAATAGCATCAGCTACGGCACTTCATTTGGCATGTGCGTGGGCTATTGTTCCAATAATCTGCTCATCAGCGATTTGAAACTTACCTTTTCCAAATCGAAAAACGGCCAGGCTTCCGATACGAAAACCTGTAGCAAAACAATTTCTGAAGCAGATGTGAATGCCATAAAAAACGATTTAAATATAGAGAAGATTGCTGCTTTGCCCGAAACCATTGGCTGCCCTGATTGTGCAGATGGAGGTGCTGAGTGGATCGCGATCAATGCCGATGGTAAACAGTATAAAATTACCTACGAGTATGGCAAAGCGCCCAAAGAGCTCGAAGCTGCGGCAGCCAGATTAAAATTGCTGAAAGATGGTTTTAAGGATTGTAATTAGCTTTTTTTAACGACTAGTTCTAACAGCATAACTTTTAACATGGGTACCCTCAAAAGTCATCCTTTTATCCAATGTGCTTACCAGCTCAGAAAGTTCATAAACATTTCTGTACCCATAACCATATAGATTAATGTAAGTAGGAATGTTTAACGCCAGTGAAATGGGAGCAATCTTTTTATTAACCATTACAGGGATAACTGTTTTGCTTGCAAAATTTGCAGCGTCATCAATAAAGTTGTTGTTGCAATAGATTAATATTTTCGTATCCGCATTAGGAATGAGTTTGAGCAGGTTTGACTGTGTAAAATTAGCGAAGTTAAGGTGTATTGCTCCTTTAACATGTTTTCGTTTGTATAAGCTGTCCGAGCGGGTATCTAAAATAACAGTGCCTTTTTCTTCAGCCATTTTTAAAAAGGTTGGCAAATCTACCAGTCTGCTTTTTCGGTGGGCTTTAACTTCTGGTATTAATTTCTCGTAGGCATCAAAATCTACATTGGCCTTTCTTTTAGGAGGTGTGGTTTGTGCATTGCACCAACAGGCAATACTTAAAAGGAGTAGTGTAAAGATTTTTGTTTTCATATTCAGTGTTTTTGAATGATTAATTCCCGCCTAAAATAATCGGGGCACTTTTACCATTACCCATAATAATAACCTTGGTATTTGCCGATTTTGCGATTTCTTTTTGAGCCAATATCGATTCGTACTGAAGCTGGCGATCACTTAATCCCGTAGAAAGGATGCGTTGATAATCGGCAATACCTTGCGCTTCTACTCTTTTGCGTTCCGCTTCCTGGCGTTCCTTTTGAAGTACAAACGTCATCTTTTGGGCATCCTGCTCGGCATTAATTTTAGATTCGATACTTGCCTTTACAGAAGCCGGCAAGGTGATATTACGAACCAAAAGCTGTTCCAGTTCCAAACCCCGCTTTGCAAAGCTTTTTTCAATGGTGCTAAATATTTTAGATTGAAATTCGTCGCGTTTGCTTGAGTAAAGCGCAACAGCATCTTAAGCCACTGCATTATCGCGTATGGCTGTGCGCGAAACCGGACGGACAATCTTTTCCAGGTAATCGGTACCTATTTCCCTTAAAATATTTGGAGCAGCACTGCCTTTTACCCTGAATAGTACCGATAGATCAATAATTACCTCCAGTCCATCTGCTGATAAAACGCGTAAAGCATCGTCAGTTTGTTTATTGCCCTCGTCGTGCACGCCAGACATGGTGTAGTTTTGTGTCTTAACATCAAAAGGGGTAATTACCGCTATGGGGTTAATGATATTTAAGCCGCTATATAACACTTCGTTATCTACCTTACCAAAAACAGTTTTAACGCCAACTTCACCCGCATCAATAATTTTAAACATCGAAAAGGATAAGCCAAGAATGACAATTACTACGCCAATAATTTTGGCAACACTGCTATACCGGCCAATAAAGCTGGTTTGGTTTGATACCGCAAAACCAATAAAAAGAATAATAATTCCAATAATACTTAAGAACATAAAATATAGATTTTTATTAAAGATAAAATATTTAACACAATTTTTTATGGATTTAAACTGTGCATAGTTTAAAGTTTGTATTTGGCAGTTTTAAAAGATATAGAAAGAGCCCAGGCGCTAATAGTTCTACCACGCTGCCACTTAAACCCGATATACGTGAAAAGCGAGTTCTTCACGAGCTTGTAACATTAGCGGGGCCGAACCCAACCTAAGAATGGCTGAATTTGCTTTCCAAATAACAGTTTTTAATATTGAACGATGCTAAGATGGTTCAAATGTTTAAGGTGGGATAGATTGCTTCACGCCCTCTCTATTTCCCCCGCTTCGGTTCGCAATGACGATAATCGGAAAGTAATTTAAATACAAAATGAGATGCTGAAACAAGTTCAGCATGACGGCCTTGTTAGCGCGTTCTGGGAAGAAAACTGACAATTGATAATTGTAAACTGCAAAGCGAGCCGCAACTCCTTAATCTCCAACTGAAAACTGGCAATTGCCAACTGAAAACTTTTTGCGCTAACCCCTTGATTTTTAAAAAGAATTGTTCTACTTTTGCAGTCCGTTTTATGGGCTATCTGTAAAGATGCCGGGGGAGCGGTAAATTTTTTAATAAAAAAACATAAAAAAGCACAATGCCAACCATTCAACAATTAGTTAGAAAAGGTAGAGTAGCACTGGAGTTCAAGAGTAAGTCTCCAGCGTTGGACAGCTGTCCACAGCGAAGAGGTGTATGTACACGTGTGTACACCACTACCCCTAAAAAACCAAACTCAGCAATGCGTAAAGTAGCCCGTGTTCGTTTAACGAACGGTAAAGAGGTGAATGCTTACATCCCTGGAGAAGGTCACAACTTACAGGAGCACTCAATCGTATTGATCCGTGGTGGTCGTGTTAAAGATTTACCAGGTGTACGTTACCACATCATCCGTGGTGCATTAGATACATCAGGTGTAGCTGGTCGTAACCAACGTCGTTCTAAATATGGTACTAAACGTCCTAAACCAGGACAAGTAGCTGCGGCGCCAACAAAAGGTAAAAAGAAATAATCGGGAGGAAATAAGAAATGAGAAAGTCAAAACCAAAAAAGAGAATTATTCTTCCTGATCCAAAATTCAATGATGTTCAGGTAACTCGTTTTGTAAACAACATGATGTACGATGGAAAAAAATCTATCGCTTACTCAATCTTTTACGATGCTGTTGAAATTGCTGAGAAAAAAGCAGGTGAAAACGGTTTAGAGGTATTCAAACGTGCATTAACTAACATTATGCCAGCTGTAGAGGTTAAATCTCGTCGTGTTGGTGGTGCTAACTTCCAAGTTCCAACTGAGGTTAGACCAGAGCGTAAAACAGCTTTAGGTATGAAATGGTTAATTTTATACGCTCGTCGTCGTGGTGAAAAAACCATGAAAGAGAAATTAGCTGGTGAAATCGTAGCTGCTGCTAAAGGTGAAGGTGCTGCTGTTAAGAAGAAAGAAGATACGCACAAAATGGCTGAGGCTAACAAAGCGTTCTCTCACTTCAGATTCTAATTTAGGATTAACAGACTAGTAAGATTACACAGATTTAATTAGAAGATTATACTGATTAGATAATTTGCACCGATTTGTTTCTACATAATCGGTGCAATCATTTAAAATCAGATAAATCAAAAACATAACATGGCAAGAGATTTAAAATTTACAAGAAATATTGGAATCGCGGCTCACATTGATGCTGGTAAAACTACCACAACTGAGCGTATCCTTTATTATGCTGGTGTAAGTCATAAAATTGGTGAAGTGCACGAAGGTGCTGCAACAATGGACTGGATGGCACAAGAGCAAGAGCGTGGTATTACCATTACTTCTGCTGCAACTACAGTTAACTGGAAATACAGAAACCAGAACTATCACATGAACATTATCGATACACCGGGACACGTGGATTTTACCGTAGAGGTAAACCGCTCGTTACGTGTATTAGATGGTTTAGTGTTCTTGTTTTCTGCTGTTGATGGTGTTGAGCCTCAATCAGAAACTAACTGGCGTTTAGCTAACAACTATAATGTTGCCCGTATCGGTTTCGTTAACAAAATGGACCGTTCTGGTGCTGACTTCCTAAAAGTTGTTAAACAAGTTAAAGACATGTTGGGTAGCAATGCAGTTCCATTGCAATTACCTATCGGTGCTGAAGATCAGTTTAAAGGTGTGGTTGATTTGATCAACAACCGTGGTATCGTTTGGAACGAGCACGATAAAGGCATGACCTTTACTGAAGTGCCAATTCCTGATGATATGTTAGATGAGGTTGCTGAGTGGAGAGAGAAATTATTAGAATCAGTTGCTGATTATGATGAGTCTCTAATGGAGAAATTCTTCGATGCTCCTGAAACCATCACTGAGCGTGAAGTTTTAGACGCTTTACGTGCAGCTGTTTTAGATGCTAAAATTGTTCCTATGGTTTGTGGTTCATCTTTCAAAAACAAAGGTGTTCAAACCATGTTGGATTACGTAATGGAGTTATTGCCTTCACCTTTAGATTCAGAAGGTGTTACTGGTACTAACCCTGATACTAACGAAGAAGTTTTATTGAAACCAAGTATTGATGAGCCATTTGCAGCTTTAGCATTTAAAATTGCAACTGACCCATTTGTAGGCCGCTTATGCTTTATCCGTGTTTACTCGGGTAACTTAGAAGCTGGTTCATACATTTACAATACCCGTTCAGAAAGTAAAGAGCGTATTTCACGTATCTTCCAAATGCACGCAAACAAACAAAACCCTGTGCCTAATGTGGCTGCTGGTGATATTGCTGCTGTAGTTGGATTTAAAGATATCAAAACTGGTGATACCCTTTGTGATGAGAAACACCCAATCGTTCTTGAGTCGATGGTATTCCCTGATCCGGTTATCGGTTTAGCTATTGAGCCTAAAACTCAGGCTGACGTTGATAAATTAGGTATGGGCTTATCTAAACTGGCTGAAGAAGATCCTACATTCAGAGTACAAACAGATCAGGAAACTGGTCAGACTGTAATTTCTGGTATGGGTGAGCTTCACTTAGATATCTTAATTGACCGTTTAAAACGCGAATTTAAAGTAGAGGTTAACCAGGGTGCGCCACAAGTAGCTTACAAAGAGGCAATCTTCGGTACTGCAGAACACCGCGAAGTTTACAAAAAACAATCAGGTGGTCGTGGTAAATTTGCCGATATTAAAGTGGTTATCTCTCCAATTGATGCTGACTTTGAAAAAGGTGGTTTACAGTTCGTAAACGAGATTGTTGGTGGTGCTATTCCTCGTGAATTTATCCCTTCAGTTGAGAAAGGTTTTGCTTCTGCAATGGCAAATGGTGTATTAGCTGGTTATCCGCTTCCTGATATGAAAGTACGTTTGATTGATGGTTCATTCCACGCAGTCGATTCAGATGCTTTATCATTCGAGCTTGCAGCCCGTATGGCATACCGTGAGGCTTTACCTAAATGTAAACCTTCGTTGATGGAGCCAATCATGAAAATCGAAATCTTAACCCCTGAAGAAAACATGGGTGATGTTATCGGTGATATGAACCGTCGTCGTGGTCAGTTACAAGGTATGGATACCCGTAATGGTGCACAGGTAATCAAAGCATTGGTACCACTTTCAGAAATGTTCGGTTATGTAACTCAGTTACGTACCATCACTTCAGGCCGTGCAACTTCTACAATGGAGTTCGACCACTACGAGCCGGCGCCTAAAAACGTTCAGGACGAAGTTGTTGCTAAATCAAAAGGCAGAATTAAATCTGAAGACTAATTTCTAGTATCTAGATTAAAGTATCAAGTATCAAGAAAGGTTTTCTCATCTTGATACTCGATACTAAATGCTTGCTACTAAAGAAGATAAATCCGGTTTCTGTTGTTAATAGCTCTAACAGGAAACCATAATTAAAAACAAGATGAGCCAAAGAATCAGAATTAAATTAAAATCTTACGATTACAACTTAGTAGATAAGTCTGCTGAGAAAATCGTAAAAACTGTTAAGCCTACGGGTGCAGTTGTAAGTGGTCCGATTCCACTTCCTACAGAGAAAAAAATCTTTACTGTATTACGTTCTCCACACGTAAACAAAAAAGCTAGAGAGCAATTCCAATTATGCGCTTACAAACGTTTACTGGATATTTATAGCTCTAACTCTAAAACAGTTGATGCTTTAATGAAACTTGAATTACCTAGCGGTGTTGAAGTTGAAATCAAAGTTTAATTGATTTTAAAAGAAACGAAAAGTCCTGGTGCAAACCAGGACTTTTTTTATGCCCGTATTTTTAGAACAAAAGCGATATTTCATTGGTTCTACTGATATGAAAAAGCAAGTAAAAACAGAGAACGAACCATCAGTAATTGGGCAGGATTTTGCCAATCCGGATAAAGAGGTAAATAAAAAACAGCCGTCACACGGTGAAGTGGCTAATCAAAAAGGTGGTGATTTTTCTGAGCTTGAAAGAAGCAGGATGGAAAACCCGCCTAAACACAGAGAAAGAAATGGTTCTGATAAAGATGATGTAGATAGCGATACCCAAAATAACCAAAGCAAGGGTGTTAGGTAGTGAATATTTTAATAGCAGGCAAATCACGTTGATAACAGCCTTAAATTAAAAAGGGAATATCCATAAAGAATAATCCCTTTTAAATTTTTAATGCTTTTCCGGTAGATGGAAATTGAGTAGAATTCCACAACTGAATGCGCTAATCAAGTAGCAAAATGCCCTTAAATTTTAGTTGTTAATGATCGTTTAGTTAATCTTTGTCGCGAATCCTGCATTACCGCAAATTTCACAAACATCTGATCAATTTACAAACCTTATGGGATGAATATCTTGATTTATATCAATTTTTTGTGTCTGTGAATTTTCAAATTCTGTCAGTATAGATCACTGGTTTGTCTGTAGTCGTATCTTATCCTTTCGCCAAAATTATTAGCTTCGTTGAGGTATTGATTGGCTTTCGCTTTGATATCATCGACCAGCGATTTACCGTCAGAATTTCTTTTTCTGGTAGCATATTTAACTCCGTAAATTGCTGCCGCGCCTAAAATGGCGTATTTTAATAATACCATGGCCTTATTTTTTATATTCCCGTATCGAGCGCATGATCCTCATCGGCTTCATTAATGCCCGGTTTAGTTTTAAAATCATCAGATGAACTACCCGTATGGCTTTCGGCGCTTTTTATGGTAGGATGCTTATCGGCACTATTGTAGGCATCATCACTTAAAGAATCTGCACCTTGTGTGCCGGTATTATCGAAACCATCACGCGGTGTTGTTTTATTCAGGTGCATGGTTTCAGCATTGTACCTTGCAATCGTGTCTCTGCCAAAGCTGGTCACCTCATTGCCGTCGTTTCCGGCCTCGTAAGCTTTTTGCACTTCCGATTTTTCTTCGCTATTGCCTTCCTTGCCAATATAACCTTCCAAATGCTCAGCTTTATTATAGATGCTGGTTTTCATAATCTTAATATTAAATATTTGTATATAAAACGCTTCCACCATTAAAAGGTTTGATTTTTGTTAGCGTTTTCCTGACTTAACATCCAGATTTTAATGGTTTAAATGTTTGATATTTAAATCGTATTAATCGCTCTACACATTTAAAATAGGTTATATGGCAAATTCCGAAGAAAACAGAATCAACGCACAATATCAAAAAGGACAAAACTGGCTCAAATGGGGACCTTATGTATCAGAAAGGCAATGGGGTACCATACGCGAAGATTATAGCAATAATGGCGATGCCTGGGCATATACCACCCACGATACTGCCCGGAGTAAAGCTTTTAGGTGGGGCGAAGAGGGGCTGGCCGGCATAAGCGATAATGAGCAATTGTTATGTCTGGGGCTTGGGCTGTGGAACGGTAAAGATGCCATATTAAAAGAACGTCTTTTTGGCCTCAATAATGGCGAAGGCAATCACGGAGAAGATGTAAAAGAAATTTATTACTATCTGGATAATACACCCATGCATAGTTATATGCAAATGTTGTATAAGTATCCGCAATCTGCTTTCCCCTATGCTCAGCTTGTGGAAGAAAATGCCAAACGCAGCCGCAACGAAGCAGAATTTGAATTGATGGATACCGGCATTTTTGATCAGGACAAATATTTCGATGTATTTATCAGCTACGCCAAAAATGGAGAAGAAGATATTTTAATACAATATACGGTTATTAATCGCGGTAACGAAGATGCCGAAATTCACCTGTTGCCCCAATTCTGGTACCGTAACAATTGGAGTTGGGAAGGAAGTGAAGCTAAACCTACTATCAATTATCTTGGCGAAAACCAATTGCTTTTTCATTCCGAAAGGGGAGGTAAAATGTATGTTTACGCCGATGGTAATCCTGATTTTTTATTCACGGATAACGAAACCAATAATGAACGGCTGTATCAAACAGCCAACGCTTCACCTTATGTAAAAGATGGAATCCATGAATATATTGTTAACGGACAAAAGTATAAAGTAAACCCAGCTAAAAGTGGAACAAAGGTAGCCGTACATTACCACGAAAAGGTACCTGCAAAACACAGTATTACTTTTAAGTTAAGGTTGTGTGATAAGCCAATTGAAAAACCTTTTGGAGATTTTGACCGGATTTTTGAATTACGAAAAAACGAAGCAGATGAGTTTTATGCAGGTAGGTATAAAGACAAGAGTAGCGTTGAGGAGCAGCAGTTGCAACGCCAGGCCTGGGCTGGTCTGCTTTGGAATAAGCAGTATTACAAATACGATGTAAATGTCTGGCTAAAGGGTGATCCTGGCTTACCTAAACCATCAGCACAGCGGGCTTGCGGGCGCAACTTTCACTGGAGTCATTTTATGGCTGGCGATATTATCCTGATGCCCGATAAATGGGAATATCCCTGGTTTGCCGCCTGGGATGTTGCCTTTCATTGTGTTGCGCTGGCACCTATCGATGCCAATTTTGCCAAACAACAGCTTAGGTTGTTGGTAAACAATAACTACATCCACCCAAACGGGCAGTTGCCAGCTTACGAATGGGATTTTACCGATACCAACCCGCCGGTACATGCAATGGCGACTTATAAGGTTTACCTTACCGATAAGAAGAACAAAGGTGTTGGTGATCTGAAATTTCTTGAAGAAGTTTTCCAGAAGCTGCTGCTTAATTTTACCTGGTGGGTAAATCAAAAGGATAGCGAGGGAAATAATATTTTTGAAGGAGGCTTTCTTGGGTTGGATAATATAGGGGTATTTAACCGGAGCGAACCGGTACCCGGAGGTGGATTTTTAGAGCAGGCCGATGGTACCAGCTGGATGGCTATGTATGCTTTAAATATGTTGCAGATAAGTATCGAACTGGCGTTGCATAATCCCGTTTACGAAGATATGGCCATTAAGTTTTCTGAGCACTTTTTGTTTATTGCAGGCTCGATCGATAATATGGGCGAACACCATATCGGGCTGTGGGATGAACAGGATGGTTTTTACTATGATTTATTAAGAAAACCTGATGGAGGTTGGGATAGGTTGCGAATCAGGACATTGGTAGGCTTGATCCCGATGTTAGCGGTAATCGTTTTTAGCGATCAGGATTGGAAAGATTTACCCAAACTTAAAAACAGACTAGAAACGTTTATGCTGCAACGGCCGGATTTGGTTCAGTTGGTAAGCCATTGGGCTGATAAAAGTGGTAACGATAAGCATTTGTTCTCGCTGTTGCGCGGTCACCGCATGAAAATGTTATTGCGCAGGATGCTCGATACCACTGAGTTTCTCTCAGATTTTGGTATCCGCTCTATTTCAAAGAAATATGAAGCCGAACCTTATAATTACTGGTTAAACGGTAGCGATTATTCGGTCAAATATATTCCCGCCGAAAGCGATACTGGTATGTTTGGTGGTAACAGCAACTGGCGGGGACCGATTTGGTTTCCGATTAATTATCTGCTGATTGAAGCTTTAAAGCATTTTCATGAATACTATACCGACGATTTTAGGGTAGAATACCCTACAGGGTCCAATAACTATTTTTCGCTCGCCGAAATAGCTGATTTGTTGGGAAAACGTCTAAAAAATATCTTTTTAAAAAACGAAAAAGGTGAAAGACCTGTTTATGGTGGGGGTGCAAAGTTTAACCACGATGAACACTTTAGAGATTATGTTTTGTTTTACGAGTATTTCAATGGCGATAATGGAACAGGTTTAGGAGCCAGCCACCAAACCGGTTGGACAGCCTTAGTAGCCCTTTTATAATCAGTTAATCATAAACAATGGAAAGATTTAAAGATAAAGTAGCATTGGTTACCGGTAGCAGTCAGGGAATTGGCGCAGCATGCGCTTTGCGTTTGGCAAGGGAGGGAGCCAATATTATTTTAAACGGAAGAAAACTGGATGAACGTGGCGAAAAGCTAATTGCTGCCATTGAGCAAATGGGCAGGCGGGCTGCCTTTGTAGAAGCAGATATCAGTCAGGTGATGGGGGTAAACCATCTGATTACGCAGGCGATCCAAACCTATGGCAGGCTCGATATTTTGGTAAACAATGCCGGGGTCGAAAAGAACCACAACTTTTGGGAGGTTACTGAAGCTGATTTTGATCTCGTGATGGATACCAACTTGAAAGGTGTATTTTTCGGTACCCAGGCTTTTGTTAAACATTGCATCGCCAATAAGGTAGCTGGTGTTGTGGTAAACATGAGCTCAGTGCATGAGGAAATTGTTTTTCCGCATTTTGCACCTTATTGTGCCAGTAAAGGCGCGTTGAAAATGCTAACCCGTAATTTGGCTACAGAGCTGGCTCCATTTAATATCAGGGTAAACAATGTAGCACCAGGTGCCATTGCTACACCAATTAATAAATCGTTGCTCAATGATGAGGAAAAATTAGGGAAGTTACTGGAGAATATTCCAATGAAAAAGCTGGGTACACCCGAAGATGTAGCCGGTATTGTGACTTTTTTGGCTTCTGATGATGCGAAATATGTTACCGGTTCTACTTATTTTGTGGATGGCGGATTGACTTATCACTACGAGGAGCAATAAAAGATCAGGTAACAAGAGAAAGCTGCTTAGAAAGTTTTCTGGTCAGGTTTTATTAAATCCTGCTAATCCTTAACTTCGCCCAAAATTAAACTGAGCAATGGAGTGGAAATATTTACTTTCGAATAAAAGGTTTGGACAGGAACAGTATGGTGCAAGCACCGATCGGGCACGTTCAGATTTTCAGCGCGATTACGACCGCCTGATTTTCTCATCGCCTTTTAGAAGATTGCAGAATAAAACCCAGGTTTTTCCCTTGCCCGGAAGTGTTTTTGTACACAACCGTTTAACCCACAGTTTAGAAGTAGCGAGTGTTGCCCGCTCAATGGCCAATATTTTTCTCAACAGTGTTGAAGAGCATAACCCCAGCCTGATTAAAGAAGTTCCGTTAATTAACGAGGTAGGCAATATTGTGGCCGCGGCAGCTTTAGCCCACGATTTGGGCAACCCGGCATTTGGCCATTCAGGCGAAGCAGCAATTTCGCGCTATTTTACCGATGGCGATGGTAGGGTTTACCAGAATGAAATGAGCGAAGCGCAATGGCACGATTTCATTAATTTTGAAGGTAATGCCAATGCCATCCGCATTCTTACCCACCCGCTTAAAGGAAAAGGGAATGATGCTTACGCTTTAACCTATTCTACACTGGCTTCTATAGCCAAATATCCTTGTACCTCTATTGCCGGTAAGCAAAAAGGCATGTTGCACCGTAAAAAATATGGCTTCTTTCAGTCAGAAGAAGAAAGTTTTAAAAAGATTGCTGCAGAACTTCAGCTGGCACAGGAAGATAATGAGTATCTTATCTACAAACGCCACCCATTGGTTTACCTGGTTGAAGCGGCCGATGATATTTGTTACAGCATTATCGACCTGGAAGATGCACACCGCCTAAAAATCCTTTCGTATGACGAAGTGAAAAATTACCTCTTGCCTTTTTCAAATTCAACAACCATTGAAGGCCGTCTGAAAAATGATTATGAAGATGATGATGCCAAGATTGGTTTATTGCGGGCAAAAGCGATCAATACATTAACCAATTTATGCGCAGGTATCTTTTTTAAAGAGCAGGAAAGACTGTTGAAGGGCGAACTGAACCAGAGTTTAACCGATATGATTCCTGAGCCTTATTTGTCGGCCTGGAAAGCGGTTGAAAAGGTTTCGGTAGAGCGGATTTATAATTTCTCATCAGTAATACAAAAAGAAGTTGCTGGATATAAAATTATGGCTGGTTTATTGGAAGAGTTTGTTCCTGCATTGATTCATAACAATACGCATTACTATAAAAAACTGGTTAAGTTAATTCCTAAACAATACCATACCGATTTAACTGATATTTATTCGATTATTCAAAGTGTGCTCGATTTCGTTTCTGGGATGACGGATTTGTATGCGGTTGATTTGTACCGCAATATTAAAGGCATATCTTTTCCATCAGAAACCTAATTGCTGACGATTTGCATATACCGGTAACTATAGCCCGAAGTTGTAAATCAGACGGTTTTTTCTTCTGTTTCTAATGATAAAATATCCCAAAAATAGGGGTTTGGTGTAAAATTACAAAATAACGTATGGTGTAATGCGCTGATTGTAAGTGTTTTGCTTATTGCAGTATCTTTTCCGAATGGCCTTTTGTGTAAAGCAGACATAATGGGATATACTAATTAGTAGATTTGAACGTAGGGCCTTTTTCCCTTACAATTTTAGATCTCGTCCCCAGGTTCATGAAAAAATTTTTACTCATCGCATTGCTGAGCGTTGGCTTGGCAGTGGCTGTTAAAGCACAGGCACCACAGCAATTTAATTATCAGGGTGCAGCCAGAAATACCAATGGCACACCGCTGGTCAATAAGAGCATTTCTCTCCGCATCAGTATATTGGATGGATCATCAAGCGGAACAGCACAGTACAGCGAGGTAAGGAATATTGTAACCAACGCTTACGGTTTATACGCAGTAGCGATTGGCTCAAGTGGTGCAACCTCAGTGAGTGGAACTATTGCTGGTGTAACCTGGGCCAGTGGATTAAAATTTGTTAAAGTCGAAATCGATCCCGATAATGGAACCAATTTCAGTTTGGCCGGAACTGCTCAGCTATTGAGCGTTCCTTACGCACTATATGCAACTAATGGCCCGGCCGGACCAAAAGGAGATACGGGAGCTACCGGGCCTGCTGGTGCACAAGGTGTAGCTGGCGTTGCCGGGCCGCAAGGACCTGCGGGTGTTGCGGGAGCATCAGGTGCACAAGGGCCTGTTGGTTTAACCGGTGCTACCGGTGCACAAGGGCCGGCCGGTGTTAAAGGCGATACAGGAGCTACAGGTCCTGCGGGAGTTCAGGGCCCACAAGGTGTAAAAGGAGATAAGGGTGATAAAGGTGATACAGGTGCCACCGGGCCAGTTGGACCATCAACCGGGGCTGCTGGTGGCGATTTAACCGGTAATTATCCCAATCCAACACTTGCTAATATTCAGGGAAAAATTTTAAGTGCCAATGCACCAGCCAATAATCAGGTTTTATTGTTTGATGGTACCGCCTGGAAACCAGTTACCTTAGATGTTGCCCAGTTAGCAGGTGCAAAAGCCCTAACCTCAACAGATTTAACCGTAAGTGCCAATGGTACCACGGCGCTGCTCAAAGATGTGGTTATTGATATCAATGCCGGTGCAGTAACCACTGTTAAACTGGCCGATGGCGCGACAACCACATCAAAAATAGCCGACGGAGCCATTACTACTCCTAAATTGGCTGATGCTGCTGTAACCTCAACCAAAATAGGCAACAAAGAAGTTAAAAATATCAATATCGATGATGCAGCAGTGAACACCTTGCAACTGGCCGACGCGTCAGTTGCTACACCAAAACTCGCTGATGGTGCAGTTACCTCAATCAAAATCGGCAACAAAGAAGTTAAAAATGTTAATATCGATGATGCAGCGGTAAATACCCTGCAATTGGCAGATGCTTCGGTTACTACGCCAAAACTAGCCGATGCATCGGTTACCCTCGAAAAACTAACCACCTCTGGTGTTACCGATGCCAATAAAGTGTACATCACCAATGCCATTACCGGTAAACCCGAACTCATTAGCCGAACCTTATTTGCCAACGCCAATGCATGGGCTTTAAAAGGTAATACCGGCAATGTAGATCAAACCAATAATTTTTTAGGCAATACCGATGATGTCGCCATCAATTTTTTAGTAAACGGGCAAAAATCTGGTCGTTTAGGTAATTCGGGCGAAACCAATGTTTCTTACGGTTATAAAACTATCGCCAGCAATGTTTCGGGTTTTTACAACAGTGCATTTGGTAAAGAAGCGCTTTCAGTAAACATATCAGGTTACGAAAACAGTGCTTTTGGTCACATGGTATTGCAAAGGAGTTTTAGTGGCATTAACAACAGTGGCTTTGGTTCGCAGGCTTTAAGTGTCAGTACAGTAGGCTCCAACAACAGTGCATTTGGTACCCATACCTTAATGGCTAATGGAACGGGTATAAACAATACGGCAATAGGGAGTTTAACACTAGAAGCCAGTAACGGCGATAACAATACTGCTTTAGGTTACGCCGCCGGCTCAAAAAACAATGGCTCGGGCAATATTTTTATTGGCAGCAATGCGGGCAGTACGGGTACAAGTGTAAACAATACTTTGGTGGTGGCCAATACCAATACCACCTACCCGCTAATTGCAGGCAATATGACTACAGATGGTGGGACTTTAACGCTTAATGGCGCTAATGCGGCTGCATCAACTACTTATGCGCCGGCAAATGCAAGTACGCTCAATGTAAATGGTTCAGTTTCGGCAAGTATCTTAACTTATACCACCGGTGGAACATTAACACTTGATGCCAGTCATTATACTGTTAGACTAAAAAATACAGGTTTGGCTGTTACTTTAAACCTACCCGGACCGGTTACCTGCAAAGGCAGGATTTATGTGATTGTAAAAGCTTTATCGACCGGTAACGTTACTTTAAACAATGCCATTACGATGGACGACGATACAACGCTTACTACGATTACCGGGAACAAAACATTAACCATCCAAAGCGATGGTTCATCGTGGATCTCTTTAAATTAAGCAGGATGAAAAGGATATATTCCATGTTTGTTTTTTTGCTTTTGCTCTGTTTTGGAGCCCAGGTTAAGGCGCAGAGTTTGCCTTACGTACTTAATTCGGCCAGTGGCTCAGGTAAAATCAATAACCAGCTCTACGATTTCAGTATTGGCGAAATGACACTTGTGCAAACTTTTCAGATGAGCAATACTAGCTTAACACAAGGATTTTTGCAGCCCTTTTTAATTATCGATACACAGGCAGAAGTAAGCATTGTAAATAACATTCTTACGCCAAACGGCGATGGCAAAAACGATTTTTTGGTTATTAAAGGCCTGGAAAAATATCCAAACCACAAGCTTACCATTTTTGACAGGGGAGGGCGGATGCTTTACTCTGCCTTAAACTACAAGAACAACTGGGATGGTTATGTAAACGGATCGGCACTTGCCGAAGATACCTACTATTACATCCTCGATTTAGGTGGCGAAGGTACGGTTAAAGGGTTTATTTCTATTGTATATAAAAAGTAACGGCATGAGTAGCAGGAAAAGCATAATAACAGGGCTGTTGGTTTTATTAGGAATACCGGCATTAGCCCAGCTGAACCCCATGGGCAGCATTTATTATCAGAATCAGTTTTTAGCCAATCCGGCTATGGCAGGGATAGAAAAGGGGTTGAACCTTAACGCAGCATTAAAGACCCAGTGGACTGGCGTGGATGGCGGACCCAGGATTCAATATTTAACTGGCGATTATGGTTTGCAAAATGATAAGGTAGGCCTGGGCATACTTTTTTATAACGAAGGTGCAGGCGCAATTAACCGTACCAGGGCAACGGTAACTTATGCTTACCATTTGCCCTTAAATGGTGGCACCGAATTTATCGATTTTGGTCTCTCGGCAGGGATTATGAATGAATGGGTAGATTTTGGCAAGGTAAAAGGCGACCTGGATGATGATGTGCTGAATAGTTTTAACGACCGCAGATTATATTTGGATGGCGATTTTGGTGCGGCTTACCGTACAGATAAATTGACTATTCAGGGTGCTTTGCCTAATCTGAAAAGGTTTTTTAAAAGAGATCAGATTAGAAATGTAGTAGATCGCTCTATCTATTTCCTGGCTGCAGGTTATAAGTTTACTACCGATAAGTTGATTAACAGCATTGAGCCCAAACTGGTTTACCGAGGGGTACAGAACTACGATGGTATTTTTGATGCAGGCGTAAATCTTCAGTTTTTAGATCAGAAATTAATGCTTAATGGCATATACCACAGCACCAACAGTTTTACCGGAGGTTTTGGCGCCAACTATAAGAATCAGTTTTCGATTTTGTTCCAGTACACCACTAATACCTCAAAAATGCAGAATTACAGTAATGGTGAGTTTGAGGTAGGGTTGAAATATAGCTTCAAGAATTAGCTATCGGCCATTAGGTTTGTGACGGGGTTTGGCAGCCTACAATGCACTACCTGGAGTAAAATAAACCCTGCAGCAACGGTTCCGGTTTTTCACCGGAAATAGCGAATGGCGGGGCTGCTGCAACCAGTTAGCACAAGCACTGCTTTTCAAATGAAAGTGATAGTTTTTAATAGAAAGATCGCCATCCCGACTGAGCGTAGCGAATGGAAAGATCTATGTTTTGAATGATTGAATTTTGAGTGACTGAATAATCAATCACTCAAAATTCAATCCTTTGGCTTGCCTATCTGCCGCGGCCTTCGTCCCATTTATTGCGCTCATCCTGCAACTCGCGGGCCAGTTTCATTTCTTTATCTTTGGCTTTTACCTTATGCGCCTGAAATTCATCGGCCACTTCCTGGTAAAGTTCTGTACGGTATTTGGCTTCGTGCCTTAATTTGCCCGATTGGAAAATAATAAAGGCCAAACCAAGGCCCAGTACAATAATAATGGTCCAAACAATGGTATTGTAAGTGCCCTTGTCAAAAGAAATTCCTAAAAACTTAATTTCATTAACCGAAGCGGTAGCATTAGCCAGCGAGCTTTCTTTTCCGCTTACTTCGCCTTTTAAATTCGAAATATTGCCAGCCTGGGCTTTAATTTCCTGCCTGGCCTCCTGCAACTGCTTGCGTTCCTTTCTGAGCGTATCGTTAACACTTTTCCATAAAGATGATAACCGGTTGGGGTTAATCAGCCTTGCGCCGTTAAAGCTTTTAGATTTCTTTAACATGAACTGATACTGGCCATTTAAAGATGGGTCGGTATTCTTTGTCGTGTCGGGTAAAGTTTGCGCAAACGCAACATTTAGAAAGAGCATAGCGCCTAAAAACAATAGGGTGTGTTTAATTTTTTGCATAGTTTAAATATAGGTGTTATCGTGTAAAACTACATTTTTATCCATTTTCCGGGTAATAATTTTATGTGAAGTTTAGGGATGAAAGACAAAAATGTTGTGTTTAACATGTTAAATAACAATTTTATCGAAGTTTTATTATAAAATTATTTGCGATAGGTTACATTTGTTTCATGCAAATAGGAATTATTGGTTTAGGCGATATGGGCAAATTGTACGCTGTATCGTTTGTAAACGCTGGTTATAAAGTATGCGGGGCCGATATGCCCCTGCGTTTTTCGGATTTAAAAAATGAGCTCGAACCTAAAGGAATTGAAGTTTTAATTGATGGCCATGAAGTCGCGCGCAAATCTGACTTTATAATTTACTGTGTTGAAGCCGAAAAAATTGATGAAGTGGTGGCGACTTTTGCACGCTCTACCAAGTATGGTGCAATTGTTTCGGGCCAGACATCGGTTAAACACCCCGAAATTGCAGCTTTTGAAAAACATTTGCCCGCGGATACCCAGATTGTAACTTGCCATTCTTTGCATGGTCCGGCTTTTAGTCCGGAGGGGCAAACCCTGGTGGTGGTGCGGCACCGTGCTACCGACGAGGTTTATGCACAGGCACTGGAAATTTATCAATCTTTAAAATCGAACATCATCGAGATGGACGATTACCGCGAGCACGACCGCATTGTGGCCGATACGCAAGCTGTTACGCACATGGGTTTCGAAAGCATGGGCTCGGCATGGAAGAACGCTGGTTTTTTCCCCTGGGATAATCCAGCATATGCCGGTGGGATCGATAACGTAAAGATTTTAACCACCCTGCGGATTTTTAGCTACAAATCGCACATTTATGCCGGTTTGGCGATATTAAACCCTTATGCGCAGAAACAGGTTAAATATTATGCCCAGGCCGAATCTGAGCTTTATAAACTCATGATCTGCGAAAATGAAGTCGAGTTCAGGGAGAAAATTTATGCTGCGCGCGATTTTGTTTTTCACGAAAGCCGCCAGCTGCTGCTGCTTGATGATAACATCATGAAAGAATTCAGTCTTTCGGATGCCGACCATAAACAAAAACCCAATTCGCATTTAAGTTTGCTGAGTATGGTGTATGCCTGGTATAAAATGGGCGTAAATCCGTATGATAACCTAATTTGCCAAACCCCGCCTTTTAAATTAAGGTTGGGTATTGCCGAATATCTTTTCAAAAACAAGGAAATGCTGGAAGAGTCGATCCAAACGGCTTTGTACGATAAATCTATCCGTGGCGATGACCTCGAATTCCATACCGCTGTACATGAATGGGCCTCGATTATTGGTTATGGCGATATTAAAGGGTATAAAGCACATTTTGAAGCAGCTAAATCATTTTTCGCCAACCGGCTTAATGATGGCAGGGATTTGAGCGCGGAGATGATTAAAAGGTTGGGGAAATAGAGGCGAATGGATGATGGTAGTTCAAAATCAATAAATGTTATAGATTTTTCATTCCGTGTGATGTAATATTATGAAACTAAGTGATGTTATTTTAAACTGTAATGAATATGTTGATGTGGATGAGTCAATTCATATGGTTTTCGCGAAAAAAATTGATAATAAATTTCAATCATCGTCTGAAGCGGTAGTTTTAAAATTATCGCCAGAAGAATTGGAACTGAAAGTAGGTTATATATCGGATTCAAAATGCCCTGGATATACTTATTTTTTAGAAATGTTTATCATTCGGGATTTTTGGGAGGGGCTAAAAGAGGCAGATGAATATTATTCTGATGAGGATATCGTGAATAGAGTTGTTTATTATGCAGAATTTGATGCTTAATGTTGCGACGAAATAACGATAGAAGCATATAAAACTTAAACAACAAATTGATAATAAAACAGCTTTTGATGATTAAAGCCATCAGGCAATTCTGTATTTAATTTATTAACTGTTTAATAATTTTATACATGGAAAAAATTATGCTATGATTTTCTCATTTAACTCTGTCATCTTTTTTCCATCCTCTATTTTACATATTCCATATTTAATTAAATGGAAGCAATAGGATCGTAGAAATATCAAAATAGTAGATCTTATCTAATTAGTGTTAAAAATAAATAATGGTTCCAAACATCAATATCCAGCAGGATCAAAGTAATCCATTTTACGATCTGGTAAAGACCATTTATCGTTATTACGCAATTGGCGTAGGCGAATCTAATACATTTTATAAAGGATATCAGGATCTTACCAATATCATAACAGAAAAAATAAATCGACTGATTGCTGGAGATATGCCAATAGTGTGTAGTGAACTGTCAGGTGAGGTTAAACAGGCGTTTCCAAACTATACAGTCAGAACGAATTACCATAAGCAATTTCCGAATTATGCGATAGAAATAGAGCTGCCTAAAAAGGAATATCCTGAAATCCATTTAATTTATCATTTAAAACTAAGGATCTCTCTTTTAACTAAATATTATACCTTATTTTTTGAAGAGATGGCCCTACATCAAAATATTAAAAGCAGTTTAAGTGGTCAACAGCCTTTAAGGTCAATCGCTGTTTCTTCCGCATTGACCAATTTGCCCGAGAGTGAGCAAATGGTTACGGCGCTAAAAGAGATCATTAAAAAGATTTTTCCTGATTACCATTTTGTAAGCCATAGGTTGTTAATGTCAAGAAAAATTAAAGGAGGTTATCCACATGGTGCAGATCACAATCCTTACCAGGACGAGTTTTCCATATATAATTTTTTGTTTGATAATGAATATGAGGTTTTTCCTGGCATTAGCATTTGCTAATGATGAAATTCCTCTGAAATTAACTACCGGGTCTGTTATTCAATTATTCGAAACTTATTCCTTCAAAATCATCATCCAGCTTCCATTTCCCATCCCCCCCCCCCATTTTACATATTCCATATATCATATAGACTTTATTTTATTCCTTTAATCCTTCGTTTCCCCAAAAACAGTACATTATATTTGCCCGCATGTCGGTATTGCTGTTTACCATTATTGTTTTATCTGGGGCTTTTTTAGCCGGTTTATTGGGCTCGTTAACAGGCTTGGGTGGGGGAGTAATTATTATTCCTTTACTTACGCTGGCTTTGGGTGTAGATATTCATTATGCCATTGGTGCTTCTATTGTTTCGGTTATCGCTACCTCATCAGGGTCGGCGGCAGCTTATGTGAAAGAAGGAATTACGAATATCCGTATCGGCATGTTTTTAGAGATTGCCACCACCATAGGTGCCATTTGCGGAGCAATTGTAGCCGTTTATTTAAATGCCAACTACATAGCTATACTATTTGGTTGTATTCTCATTTTTTCGGCCATCATGACCCTCAAAAAGAAAGTAGACCATACCACTTTGGATGATACCGATAAATGGGCCAGGTTTTTTAAACTCAACGGCTCTTATCCCGATAGGGGCGAAGATCATCCTTATGCTGTAAAACACATTCCGGGTGGTTTCTTTATGATGCTTTTTGCCGGAACCTTATCAGGCCTGCTTGGGATTGGCAGCGGAGCTTTAAAAGTAATTGCCATGGATAATATTATGCGCCTGCCTTTTAAAGTATCTACTACTACGAGCAATTTTATGATGGGGGTTACGGCAGCAGCTAGTGCAGTGGTTTACCTGCACCGTGGCCAGATTGATCCGGGGATAGCTATGCCGGTTTGTATTGGGGTTTTAACCGGTGCTACTGTGGGGTCGAAAGTTTTACTGAAAACCAAAACCGATAAGCTTAAAATTGTATTTGCTGTGGTTGTTGCATTTCTGGCCTTGCAGATGATTTACAAAGGAATAAGCGGATTATAATGAATTTAGCCAATAAAGAAAATATAAAGGATAAAGATATTCAGTTGATACTGGGTACACTTTTGCGTGCAGGCGTAATTATTTCGATGGGTATTGTACTTGTTGGTGGGGTAATTTTCCTGATCCATAACAAAGGTGTTATTACCGATTATAAAGTTTTTAAACCCGAGCTGGCCAAATTCTCTTCTATCTCAGCCATATTTAAAGGTGTGCTTACTTTACAGGGCGATGCAGTAGTACAGTTTGGGATATTGATGCTGATATTCACGCCGATAGCCCGGATTGTGTTTGCTATTTTTAGCTTTTTGGTTGAGCGCGATTACCTTTACGTGCTGATCGGATTTATCATTTTGGCGATTATAACCATCAGTTTAAATGGAGGAGTAGCACATTGATTTGTTTAAAATCTCTTATTTAAGGGTGATTTTACGATTTGTTTCCTAATTGGGAAATATTTATTTTTGATAAAAAAATAAATGAAGCCAAATTTTGATATTCAGTTGCTGCCGGAAGCTGTTGAGTTTTTAGATATGCTCGACGACAAAACACGGGTAAAAATCTACTATAATATCAAAAAAGCTCAGTTCGGAAATGATAAAGACCTTTTTAAAAAACTAAATGAGTTTATATGGGAGTTTCGAACACTTTATAACATTAAAGCATATCGACTATTTTCTTTTTGGGATAAATCAGACGGTTTAGAAACTTTGGTTATTGCAACACATGGCATACTTATAAAGACTCAAAAGACGCCTTTAAAAGAAATAAAAAAAAGCTTATTTGGATAATAAAAATAATAGACGCAACAATGGAAGATAAATTCAAAACAGTTTCGATCGACGCTATGATCGATAACCATATTGGCAAAATTGGCACTGTAAAACGGGACGTTTTTGAAAATGAATTAAGAATTGATCTTTTAGGGCAGGCAATTAAACAAGCCCGGCAAGAACAGAACTTAACACAGGAGCAATTGGGCGAGCTTGTTGGTGTACAAAAAGCACAGATTTCGAAAATTGAAAACAGCGTGAAAAATGCCCGTTTTGAAACTATTTTAAAGGTGTTTGATGCTTTGGGGGCAAAAGTAAATTTCAATGTGGAGTTAAATGATAAGAATTTAGCTTTTTAATCATTACGGCCCTCAGATAATAATCGCACTGCATATTATCTATCTTAAGTTTACTAAATATTTTTTAGCAGATGTTTGCATCAGCTATTTTCAGCGGATACCACAATAATTTTCTCTTTTTTAATATCTTTCCCGATTATTTGGCTAACTTCTTAAAATCGCAATCAGAAACATTTAAACGCATATCCAATGGCCAAATCAGGTAAAGTTGTTCAATCATTCCAAAAACCAGAGAATTTTATCAAAACCCGCGCGAGGGAATTAAAGTTGGGTAAGTGTTATATTAGTTACGATTGGGAAACATCTGGTATTGCAAGCGCTTTGGTAAGTCGGAAACATACCAATGGAAACCTTACATTGGGCTTTTATCTCATTGATCTGAAATGTTTGGGGATTAAAGATGCCTTTTTTAAATTTAATGTATCCGACGATGAAATGTTCAACCTGGTAGATTACATGAACGGCGAAGAAATCGAATACGATAAAGTACATAACATCATCTACGGCGCAGAAGCTTTCGCCAACGATTGTGGTTTTAAACCGCATAAAGATTGGAGGGTTGCACAATTTATATTGGAAGAAGATGATGATCACATCCCGTTAATTGATATCGAATTTGGAGAAGGTGGTGTTCCGGCATATTTTGTTAGCCCAAATGATAACCCTGCTAAAATAAACCAAATACTCGCAACATTAGATAAGAATGTTGGTGAGGGCAATTATCTGTTTTATGATGATGAAGAAAATGAACTTGAAGATAATGAAATCACTGATGATAGTGATGAACTAAGTTTTAAGCAGATATACTATACCTTTACTAGTGCCTATCACGATAAATTTGGGAACAACAGTGCAAATACCCTCGATAAAAATCATGTTGAAGAAATTTGGCATAAAAAGGTAGATCTAGGACTTTACAGCCTAAATGATGAATTGGATGACCGTATCATTGAATGTGTAGAAGAATATGGGGAGATTTTCGAGGATAGAAGCCTAGAAAGTATTAGTCAGATTCATGCTTTGCTGATTGAAAAACCTGATATGCCATTGTTTTACGCAGAATTATTTTTGCAATACAAAATAATAGGACTTCATGGAAAGGCCGATGCCATCGCTAAAAAGGGTATGCAACTTTTTCCTGATTTCTTATACCTAAGGCTTTATGTGGCTCATGCCTCGATGGTTGATGGCGAATTGGAAAAGGGCTTAAAGTTATTAAATAAAAAGTATAACATTGATGAAGCATTCCCACAGCGAACAACGTTTGCTGAAGGTGAGTTTATGCTTTTTTATGCTGCATTGTGCCAATATTTTATGGCTAATGACAGCTTAATTGATGCCATAACCTGTAGCGATAGGCTGATTATCGATATTTATAAATATGTCTGTAATGAAAATGCAATACTTGATCTTTTGCCGCTGCTAAAAGCCAAACTAGGGGAGGTATACTAAGTGTTAAATATTGATCAAATTAAGCATTTTTAAGTCAGGAATATGGCCTAAAGTACTTTTAATCAGATTTATGGCCATTATTTTAAGCATCCCAATAGCCTATCTACCTTAATTTTAATCTAAATCGCATCATATCAGCAATTTATTTGAAAAAATATTTCGCTAACTATTTGAAAATTAATAATTCTTGTCTATCTTTGCCGTCCCTTTCGGGGGATGTACAACCACCTTGAACGAAGCCCTACTGCTTCGATGGGTGTTAAAAAGAAAAGATAAAATGTCAGGAATTATTGGAAAAAAAGTAGGAATGACCAGTATTTTCGATGCAGAAGGAAGAAACATTCCTTGTACTGTAATCGAAGCTGGGCCTTGTGTAGTTACACAAGTAAAGACCGAAGAAGTAGATGGTTATTCGTCAATCCAACTGGGTTACGATGAGAAAAAAGAGAAAAACACAACTCAACCATTGAAAGGCCATTTCGCGAAAGCAAACACAACTCCGAAACGCAAGCTGGTAGAATTCAACTCATTTACAACTGCACTTAACTTAGGTGATGTTGTAACTGTAGATGCATTTGCAGAAGGCGATTTTGTTGATGTTGTAGGTACCTCAAAAGGTAAAGGTTTTCAGGGTGTTGTAAAACGCCACGGATTTGCCGGTGTTGGTATGCAGACTCACGGTCAGCATAACCGTTTACGTGCCCCAGGTTCATTGGGAGCATCATCATTCCCATCACGTGTATTCAAAGGAATGCGCATGGCAGGAAGAACAGGTGGAGACAGAGTGAAAATTCAAAACTTACAGGTTTTGAAAGTTTACGCTGAGCAAAACTTATTAGTAGTTAGTGGTTCCATTCCAGGAGCTAAAGGTTCTTACGTAATCTTAGACAAATAATCAGATGGAAGTTAAAGTATTAAACATTTCAGGTAAAGAAACAGGTGCCAAGGTGCAACTTCCTGAATCGGTATTTGGTATCGAGCCTAACGACCACGCGATTTATTTAGATGTTAAACAGTATTTGGCTAACCAACGTCAGGGTACTCACAAATCTAAACAACGTAACGAGATTGCTGGTTCGACCCGTAAACTATACAAACAAAAAGGTACAGGTGGTGCCCGTGCCGGTAGCATTAAATCTCCGTTATTTAACGGTGGTGGTCGTGTTTTCGGTCCTCAGCCACGTGATTACAGTTTTAAATTGAACAAGAAATTAAAATCATTAGCACGTAAATCGGCTTTAGCTTATAAAGCAAAAGATAACAACGTGGTAGTTTTAGAAGATTTCAGCTTCGATACAATTAAAACTAAAAACTTTACAAGTTTATTGGCTGCTTTAAAAGTAGATACTCAAAAAACTTTGTTGGTTTTACCTGCGCAAAATAATAATATCTATTTATCAAGCAGAAACGTTCAGAAAACTAAAGTAATCTCAGCAGCAGATTTAAATACTTATGATGTATTAAACGCTGGAGTACTTGTGTTAACTGCTGATTCTGTTAAAACTTTGGAGGAGGCGTTTGCCAAGTAATATGGAAATTTTAAAAAAACCAATACTAACCGAAAAAGCTTCAGCTTTAACTGAGAAATCTAACCGTTTCACTTTTAGCGTTAACCACAAGGCTAACAAAATCCAGATCAAAGCAGCTATTGAGAAATTGTACGGTGTAACCATCGTTGCAGTTAACACTATGGTTGTTGATGGAAAAGCTAAATCTCGTTACACTAAAGCAGGTTTTGTATCAGGCCGTAGCCCGAAATACAAAAAAGCAATTGTAACGTTGAAAGACGGAGAAACAATAGATTATTACGCAACCCTTTAATTTAATAATTCATTATAACTATGGGCTTAAGAAAATTTAAACCAGTTACTCCAGGTACCCGCTTCAGAGTTGGTGCTAGCTTTACGGAGATTACAGCAACCAAGCCCGAAAAATCATTGGTTGTATCATCAAAAAAGTCTGGTGGACGTAACAATACAGGTAAGATGACTATGCGCTATATCGGTGGTGGTCACAAAAAATCTTATCGTATTATCGACTTCAAACGCGATAAATTCGATATTCCTGCTACAGTTGCTACTGTAGAATACGATCCAAACCGTACTGCCCGCATCGCATTATTACATTATGCAGATGGCGAGAAGCGTTATATCATTGCTCCTGAAGGATTGCAAGTTGGTTCGGTATTATTATCGGGCGATACTGCAGCTCCAGAAGTAGGTAACACTTTAAAATTATCGAACATTCCATTAGGTTCTATCATCCACAACGTGGAGATTCACCCTGGAAAAGGAGCACAATTGGCTCGTAGTGCAGGTGCTTACGCACAATTAGCTGCCCGCGATGGTAAATATGCTACTTTGAAAATGCCTTCAGGCGAAACCCGTTTAATCCTGACTACTTGTCTGGCTACTATCGGTGCTGTATCTAACTCAGATCACGCAAACGAAGTATTAGGTAAAGCAGGTCGTAAACGTTGGTTGGGCCGTCGTCCGAGAACTAGACCGGTAGCGATGAACCCAGTAGATCACCCAATGGGTGGTGGTGAAGGTAGATCATCAGGTGGTCACCCACGTTCAAGAAATGGCGTTTTAGCTAAAGGCTACAAAACCAGAGAACTTAAAAAATATTCTAATCGTTACATCATAGAGAGAAGGAAGAAATAATGGCTCGTTCGATAAAAAAAGGACCTTATATTGACCACAACGTAGAGAAAAAAGTAAACTCTATGAATGATTCAGGCAAAAAGTCTGTAATCAAAACTTGGTCTCGCAGATCAATGATTTCACCAGATTTCGTTAATCATACATTTGCAGTACACAATGGTAATAAATTTATTCCAGTGTACGTAACAGAAAACATGGTTGGTCACAAGTTGGGAGAATTTGCTCCAACCAGAACATTCAGAGGACACGCTGAAAAGAAAAAATAATTAGACAATGGAAGCAATAGCAAAATTAAACAATTGTCCAACCTCACCGCGTAAGATGCGTTTGGTTGTAGATCTTATCAGAGGTGAACGTGTAGAGAAAGCATTAAGCATTTTAAAGTTTACCAACAAAGAAGCAGCAATAAGAGTTGAGAAATTATTATTATCTGCTATTAAAAACTGGGAAGCTAAAAATGAAGGTGCCCGCCCTGAAGAAAACCAACTTTTTGTAAAAACAGTTATGGTTGATGGTGGCCGTCAGTTAAAACGCTTACGTCCAGCTCCTCAAGGCCGTGGATATAGAATTCGTAAACGTTCTAACCACGTAACGCTGATTGTAGATAGTAAAAACACAGAAACTCAAAACTAATTAGGAAATGGGACAAAAAGCAAATCCAATAGGTGCCAGGTTAGGAATTATCAAAGGATGGGATTCTAACTGGTTCGGTGGCAACAACTACTCCGATAAATTAGTTGAAGATGAGAAAATAAGAAAATACCTTTCTGCCCGTATCGCAAAAGGCGGTGTTGCAAAAGTGGTTATCGAGCGTACTTTAAAACGTATCACGGTAACTATCCACACAGCTCGTCCGGGTATCGTAATCGGTAAAGCAGGTGCTGAGGTTGATAAAATCAAAGAAGAGTTAAAGAAATTAACCAAAAAGGAAATTCAAATTAACATCTTTGAAATTAAACGCCCTGAACTTGATGCACAATTAGTTGCAGAAGGTGTTGCAAAACAATTAGAAGCAAGGATCTCATTCCGTAGAGCAATGAAATCTTCTATCGCATCAACTATGCGTATGGGTGCTGAAGGTATCAAAATCATGACTTCTGGTCGTTTAGGTGGTGCTGAGATGGCACGTACTGAGCAGTACAAAGAAGGAAGAGTGCCTTTGCATACATTCCGTGCTGATATCGACTATGCTTTAGCCGAAGCTTTAACCACTTATGGTAAAATCGGTATTAAAGTATGGATCTGTAAAGGTGAGGTTTATGGAAAACGTGATTTGTCTCCAAACATCGGTTCGACAAACAACGGTCCAAAAGGCCAGTCAGAGAAACCAGCATTCGGTGGAAGAGATAACAGAGGTGGTGGAAGAGATAACCGTGGCGGTAACGACAGACGTGGTGGAAACCAAGGCGGTCGCCCAGGTCAAGGTGGTGCAAACAGAGGTGGTGGCGCAGGCGCTAACAGAGGTCCTCGTAAATAATTGATTTATTAACATCGTTTAACGATTAGAACAAAATAAAATGTTACAGCCAAAAAGAACGAAGTTCAGGAAGATGCAAAAAGGCAGAATGAAGGGTTTAGCTTCTCGGGGAGCTGAATTAGCATTCGGATCTTTCGGTATCAAATCTTTAGAAGCAACTTGGATCACAAGTCGCCAGATAGAGGCTGCCCGTATTGCGGTAACACGTTTCATGAAACGTGAAGGCCAGGTATGGATCAGAATTTTCCCTGACAAACCGGTAACTAAAAAACCTGCTGAGGTACGTATGGGTAAAGGTAAAGGTGCTCCTGAGTATTGGGTAGCAGTTGTAAGACCTGGACGCGTAATTTTCGAAGCTGAAGGTGTGCCTTTAGAAATTGCTAAAGAAGCATTGCGTTTAGCAGCTCAGAAATTACCAATCCAAACCAAATTCGTAGTACGTAGAGATTACGTAGAAGCATAGTAAAGTGTTGAGGTGAATGTTGTAAATACTTGTTTATTATAACCGCTACACTCAACGTAAAAGAAAAGAAAAATGAAAAATTCAGAAATCACAGGGCTTTCAAAAGAAGAATTAGTAGCTAAGATTGCGGAAGAAAAAGAGAACTTATCAAAATTGAAGTTCGCTCACACTATTTCAGCTATCGAAAATCCTTCGCGTATTGCAAAAGTAAGGAAAGACATAGCCCGTTTAAACACTCAGTTGACTAAAGTGAAAAACAGCGAGTCAGCTACTGAAACCAAATAATTTGAGAGTCGACATGGAAAGACAATTAAGAAAAACAAGAACCGGGTTAGTGGTAAGCAACAAGATGGATAAATCTGTTGTGGTGAGCGTGGAGCGTAAAGTGAAACACCCGATTTATGGTAAGTTCGTAAAGAAAACTACCAAATTTATGGCTCACGACGAGAAAAACGAATGCGGTATCGGTGATACAGTATTGATTATGGAAACTCGTCCTTTGAGTAAAAACAAGAACTGGAGATTGGTACAAATTTTAGAAAGGGCTAAATAAGATGGTACAACAGGAATCGAGATTAAACGTTGCTGATAACAGCGGCGCGAAAGAAGTATTGGTAATTCGTGTGTTAGGTGGAACCGGCAAACGTTATGCTTCAATTGGTGATAAAATAGTTGTTACCGTAAAAAGCGCTTTACCTTCGGGTAACATTAAAAAAGGTACAGTTTCTAAAGCAGTTGTTGTAAGAACTAAAAAAGAAATCCGTCGTAAAGATGGTTCTTATATCCGTTTTGACGATAATGCAGCTGTATTATTGAACGCACAGGATGAGCCAAGAGGTACACGTATCTTTGGCCCGGTTGCGAGAGAACTACGTGAAAAACAATTCATGAAAATCGTATCATTAGCACCGGAGGTATTATAAAATGGGAAACAAAGTAAATACACCAAAACTTAAAATCCGCACTGGAGATTTAGTTAAAGTAATTGCTGGCGATTCAAAAGGTCAACAAGGAAAAGTACTTTCAGTACAAACAGATAAAAACAGAGCCATTGTAGAAGGCATTAACTTAGTTGCTAAACACACTAAACCAAATGCTGCAAATCCTAACGGTGGTATTATTAAAAAAGAGGCTGCTCTTCACATTTCTAACTTGATGTTGGTTGATCCAAAATCTGGTAAAACTACCCGCGTTGGTCGTAAACTAAACGCTGATGGTAAAATCGTTAGAGTTGCTAAAATTTCAGGGGAGGAGATTAAATAATGGCTACACCTAGATTAAAAAGCAAATACAAAGAAGAAGTTGTAAATGCATTAAAAGAGAAATTTCAGTACAAAACTGTAATGCAGGTTCCTAAATTGGAAAAAATCTGTATCAATCAGGGTGTAGGTCGTTTTTCTGTTACTGATAAAAAGATTATGGATACCACAATCGTTGAGTTGACTACCATTACTGGTCAGCAAGCGGTTGCAGCACAATCAAAAAAGGATATCTCTAACTTTAAATTACGTAAAGGTATGCCAGTAGGTGTACGTGTAACTTTACGTGATAACAACATGTACGAGTTCTTAGATCGTTTGATTTCTGTAGCTTTGCCACGTATCCGTGATTTCAAAGGTATTAACGATAAAGGTTTCGATGGAAAAGGTAACTATACATTGGGTGTTACTGAACAAATCATCTTTCCTGAGATTAATATAGATAAAATCAATAAAATTTTAGGGATGGATATAACTTTCGTAACTTCGGCAAAATCTGACGTTGAAGCGCTTGAGTTATTGAAACAATTCGGATTACCATTTAAAAATCAAAAAACAGCAGAATAATGGCAAAAGAAGGTGTAAAAGCACGCGAAGTTAAGCGCCAAAAATTGGTAGCTAGATACGCTGAAAAACGTGCAGCATTAAAAGCTGCAGGAGATTTCGAGGGTTTGGATAAATTACCAAAGAACTCATCTCCGGTACGTTTACACAACCGTTGTAAATTAACTGGTCGTCCTCGTGGATATATGCGTACCTTTGGTATTTCAAGGGTAACATTCCGCGAAATGGCACTAGACGGTAAAATACCAGGTGTTAAAAAAGCATCTTGGTAATATAAAGTATTAAAATACTGTAGTATCAAGTATCAGGACCAGCTGTGTCTCGATACTTGATACTTATATGTATTTATACTAAAAAATGAATTTTAACCGATAGCAGGTCCCACAGCTGGGTAGCAGAAGGAAACCACTATCAAAAACAATAAATAATGAATACAGATCCAATAGCAGATTATTTAACAAGAGTAAGGAATGCCATTAAGGCCAACCACCGTGTTGTAGAAATTCCTGCATCAAACCTTAAAAAAGAAATTACAAAAGTTCTTTTCGATAAAGGTTACATCGCGAACTACAAGTTTGAAGATACTACAGTTCAAGGCACTATTAAAATCGCTTTGAAATACAATCCGATTACTAAAGTTCCTGCTATTCGTACATTAGTGCGAGTAAGTAAACCAGGTTTGAGAAACTACGCTGGTGTTGAAAATATGCCAAGAGTATTAAACGGTTTAGGTATCGCAATCTTATCTACTTCTAAAGGTGTAATGACCGATAAAGAAGCAGCCAAATTAAACATTGGTGGTGAGGTATTGTGTCACGTTTATTAATATTTAGGAGAACAGCACAATGTCAAGAATAGGAAAAGCCCCAATTACAATACCTTCAGGTGTTACTATTACCGTATCTAACGAGAACGTTGTTACAGTAAAAGGCCCTAAAGGTGAATTATCGCAAGCAGTTGATAAAGATATCACTGTAAGCCAGGAAGATGGAATTTTATCAGTTCAACGTCCATCAGATCAAAAGAAACACAAAGCATTACACGGTTTATATCGCTCATTGCTTAACAACATGGTTGTTGGTGTTACAGAAGGTTATAAATTAACCCAGGAATTAGTAGGTGTTGGTTACCGTGCTACAAACACAGGTAATACATTAGACCTGGTTTTAGGTTATTCTCACCACTATGTATTCCAATTGCCAGCGGAAATTACCGTAACTACGCAATCAGAAAAAGGTCAGACTCCTAAAATCATTTTAGAGAGTATCGACAAACAATTGATTGGTCAGGTAGCAGCGAAAATCCGTTCGTTACGTGCACCAGAGCCATACAAAGGTAAAGGTATCAAGTTTGTAGGTGAAGTGTTAAGAAGAAAAGCAGGTAAATCAGCATCTAAAAAATAGTAATCATGGCAGGTAAAAAATTATCAAGAAGAGATCGTATTAAAAAAGGGATCAGAAAAAGACTTACCGGTTCGGACGAGCGTCCAAGGTTATCTGTATTTAGAAGCAATAAAGGGATTTATGCGCAGGTAATTAACGATGTAACCGGTACAACAATAGCTTCAGCATCATCTTTATCAAAAGATTTTTCTGGAACAGGTAACAAAAGCGACCAATCAGTTGCAGTAGGTAAATTAATCGCTGAAAAAGCAATTGCAGCAGGTGTTAAACAAGTTGTTTTCGATAGAAATGGCTATTTATACCACGGACGTGTGAAATCGTTGGCAGAGGGTGCCCGCGAAGCTGGTTTAGTATTTTAATCTGAAGAAAAAGTAAGATGTCAACTATTAATATAAAAAGAGTAAAAACCACCGATATCGAATTAAAGGATCGTTTGGTTAGTATACAACGTGTTGCCAAAGTAACCAAAGGTGGCCGTACTTTCAGCTTCTCTGCAATTGTTGTTGTAGGTGATGAAAACGGTGTTGTTGGTTTCGGTTTAGGTAAAGCGAAAGAGGTAACTGAAGCGATTGCAAAAGGTGTGGATGATGCCAAGAAAAATTTGGTAAAAGTGCCAATTTTAAACGGTACCGTTCCTCACGAGCAAATCGGTAAATTCTCAGGTGGTTTTGTATTAATCAAACCAGCTGCAGTAGGTACCGGAGTAATTGCTGGTGGTGCGATGCGTGCTGTATTAGAGAGTGCTGGTGTACACAACGTACTTGCAAAATCTAAAGGATCATCTAACCCACACAACGTGGTAAAAGCAACTGTTGATGCGTTAACTAAAATGCGCGATGCTTATACAGTAGCCCAAACCCGTGGTATTGATTTAAACAAAGTATTTAACGGATAATATCATGGCTAAGATCAAAATAACACAAGTAAAAAGCGTTATCGACAGAAGCGAGCGCCAAAAAAGAACTGTTCAGGCTTTGGGTTTATCTAAAATGAACCAAAGTGTTGAGGTTGAAGCTACACCGCAAATTATCGGTATGGTTCGCAAAGTGAACCACTTAGTGGCTATCGAAGCAATCTAATAAAAAAAGTTAAAGGTAATATGGGGTAAAATCTGTATTACCTTTATATATGTTTAATCGTTGTACCTGTTTAGTGAAAGCGAAGGGCAACACAAATTCAAAAAAATGAATTTAAGTAATTTAAAACCTGCAAAAGGTTCTACAAAAAACAGCAAAAGAATTGGTCGTGGTACAGGTTCTGGTCGTGGTGGTACTTCAACTCGTGGTCACAAAGGTGCGGGTTCTCGTTCAGGTCACTCAACCAAAATCGGTTTCGAAGGTGGTCAGATGCCTTTACAACGTCGTGTGCCTAAGGTTGGTTTCAAACCAATCAACCGTACTGAATACGTTGGTGTAAACTTAGACGTATTACAAAACTTAGCTGAAAAATTCAGCTTAACAACTATCGATTTCGCCGCTCTCCAGGCGCATGGTTTAGCTTCAAAAAACGACTTGGTTAAAATCTTAGGTCGTGGTGAAGTAAAAGCAAAATTAGAAGTTACAGCACATGCGTTTTCTGCAACCGCACAAAAAGCTATTGAAGCTGCAGGTGGTTCTATTGTAAAATTGTAATTATTAAATGAAGAAGCTATTTACTACTTTAAGTAATATCTGGAAAATTCAGGAATTAAAAGAGCGTATATTGTTTACGCTCTTAATTCTTTTGGTATACCGTTTCGTTTCTCACGTGGTTTTACCAGGTGTAGATGCAACTGCTTTAGGCAATAACGAAAAATCAGGACTTTTAGGCTTACTCGATATGTTTGCCGGAGGTTCGTTCTCTCGTGTGTCTATTCTGGCGTTGGGGGTAATGCCTTATATCTCTGCATCAATTGTGGTGCAACTATTGGGTATTGCTGTTCCTTCTTTCCAAAAAATGCAGAAAGAAGGCGAAAGTGGTAGAAAAAAAATGAACCAGATTACCCGTTACCTAACGGTAGCGATCACAATCGTTCAGTCTGTTGGTTATGTTAAAACGCAGGTTCCGGCAGAAGCTATTTTATTACCAAACACTTTATTTTTAGTGCTATCTACGTTTGTATTAACGGCAGGTACTTTATTTGTAATGTGGTTAGGTGAGAAAATTACGGATAAAGGAATTGGTAACGGTACCTCACTAATCATCATGGTTGGTATTATTGCCCGTTTACCAGTTGCAATTTCTCAAGAGTTTAGTGCACGTGTGGGTTCGTCAAGTGAGGGTGGAGGTCCGGTAGCATTAGTTTTGGAAATCGTTGCTTTATTTGCAGTTGTAATGTTTACCATTTTAATTGTTCAGGGTGTACGTAAAGTGCCTGTACAATACGCTAAGAAAATTGTTGGTAACCGCCAGTTTGGTGGTGTTCGTCAGTACATTCCTTTAAAGGTTAATGCTGCCGGTGTTATGCCAATCATTTTTGCTCAGGCGTTAATGTTCATTCCAGGTGCGATCATGCAGTTTGTTCCTTCTTTACAAGGCTCATGGTTAATTCAGTTCAGCAACACTACATCGTTGGCTTACAGCTTAACATTCGCATTTTTAATTATTGCCTTTACTTTTTTCTATACTGCCATTACAGTTAATCCAACTCAAATGAGCGATGATATGAAGAAAAACGGTGGTTTTATCCCGGGTATTAAACCTGGTTTCGCAACATCAACTTTCATTGATGATGTGATTTCTAAAATCACTTTCCCAGGTGCAGTATTTTTAGCGATCATTGCTATTTTGCCTTCAATTGCGGTTAAGTTTGGAATTAAACAAGAGTTTGCTCACTTCTTTGGTGGTACATCTTTATTGATTTTGGTTGGTGTTGTTTTGGATACCTTACAACAAATCGAAAGTTATTTATTGATGCGTCATTACGATGGTTTAATGAAAACCGGTAGGGTTACTGGCAGAACAGGTGTACCTGCTGCAAGTAGCAACGCTGCGTTGTAGTGTAAAGGATGTCTAAAATTTATTACAAGTCTCTTGAAGAGATCGAGTTAATAAGAGAAAGTTCCATGCTTGTTTCTAAAACTTTAGCCGAAGTGGCCAAAGTGATAAAAGCAGGCATGACTACTATTCAGTTAGATAAGTTAGCTTACGAGTTTATTCATGATCATGGAGCAATCCCTGCATTTTTAAACTACAATGGTTTCCCTTACTCATTGTGTATTTCGCCGAATGAACAAGTAGTTCATGGTTTTCCGGGCGAATATGTAATACAGGAGGGAGATCTGATTTCAGTTGATTGCGGTGTAATTAAAAACAATTATTTTGGCGATTCGGCTTATACTTTCTCCATAGGGGAGATAGATGCTGAAAAACAAAAACTGGTTGAAGTTACCAAGCGTTGTCTGGAGTTAGGCATCGAAAAAGCGGTAGCAGGCATGCGGATCGGTGATATCGCTTTTGCGGTTCAGCAACATGCCGAAACTAACGGGTTTGGTGTAGTAAGAGAACTGGTTGGACATGGTGTAGGTGTAAAGCTTCATGAGAAACCGGAAGTTCCTAATTATGGAAAACGTGGCGCAGGACCAAAACTTGAAGAAGGAATGGTGATTGCAATTGAGCCCATGATTAATGCAGGCGTTGCCGGTGTTAAATTCCATAAAGACGGATGGACAGTAACAAGTAAAGACAATAAGCCATCGGCACATTTTGAACACACAGTGGCTATAAAAAAGGGCAAAGCAGATGTTTTATCAACGTTTTCTATTATAGAAGAAGTTTTACAACAAAAAAAATAAATAATTAAAATTTTTTATTTAATTTTGCAACCCTGTTTAGAAGCAGCTAATTAAGTAACAATCAATAAAATATGGCTAAACAAGCCTCAATTGAACAAGACGGAGTAATAAGAGAAGCATTGTCTAATGCGATGTTCAGAGTTGAACTCGAAAACGGACATGAAATTATTGCGCACATTTCAGGAAAGATGCGGATGCACTACATCAAAATTCTTCCTGGTGATAAAGTAAAACTAGAGATGTCGCCATATGATTTAACAAAAGGTCGCATCACTTATAGATACAAATAAAATGAAAGTTAGATCATCAATTAAAAAACGTAGCGCTGATTGCAAGATTATTCGCCGTAAAGGTAAACTTTACGTTATCAACAAGAAAAATCCTAAATACAAGCAACGTCAAGGGTAATTAGAAAATATTGTAATTTACCGTACAACGGTGGCCCGCCGTTCGGAATTACTTCAAAACATCAATAAATATGGCAAGGATTTCAGGTATTGATTTACCAAGAAACAAAAGAGGAGAGATTGGTTTAACCTATATCTATGGTATCGGTAGAACAACTGCACAACGTATTTTAACGACTGCAGGAATCGACTTGAACAAAAAAGTACAAGACTGGTCTGATGATGAGTTATCAGCAATCCGTACAATGATTAACGATGAGATTAAAGTAGAAGGTGCTTTACGCTCAGAGGTTCAGTTAAACATCAAACGTTTAATGGATATTGGTTGTTACCGTGGTTTACGTCACAGAAAAGGTTTACCTTCTCGTGGTCAGCGTACTAAAAACAACTCACGTACTCGTAAGGGTAAGAGAAAAACAGTTGCTAACAAGAAAAAAGCTACTAAGTAATAGATAGATAGGAGATGTGAGATTTTAGACGTGAGAACCATGTCTTTAAAATCTGCTCAAATCTGGAATAAAAGAGAAATAGTAGGATACTGAGTATCGGGGTAGAGAAAGTCTCATATCTCAAGTCTCATATCTAAAATCTAAAAGATAAAATGGCTAAGAGTAAAAAAGTAACAAAAAAACGTATCGTTGTGATTGAGCCTGTTGGTCAGGCGCATATCAATGCTACCTTCAACAACATCATCGTTACCTTAACAAACAACAACGGACAGACTATTTCATGGTCTTCTGCTGGTAAAATGGGCTTTAAAGGTTCTAAAAAGAACACGCCTTATGCAGCCGGTCAGGCAGCTTCAGATTGCGGTAAAGTTGCGTTTGACTTAGGTTTACGTAAAGTTGAAGTATTTGTAAAAGGTCCGGGTTCAGGTCGTGAATCTGCAATCAGAACTTTACAGGTAGCAGGTATCGAAGTAACATCTATTAAAGATATTACTCCACTTCCTCACAACGGATGTCGTCCTCCTAAAAAGAGAAGAGTTTAATTAATTTTAAAGCTAAGAATCTCCAGCTTCAGGTTGGATGATACTTTAAAAACGGAAAAAAATGGCAAGATATACAGGCCCAAAATCAAAGATCGCCCGTAAATTCAGAGAACCAATCTTCGGTCCTGATAAGGTGTTAGACAGAAAAAATTATCCTCCTGGACAACATGGTGTGTCTAAAAGAAGAGGAAAACAATCTGAGTATGCTATCCAGTTAATGGAGAAACAAAAAGTAAAATATACTTATGGTGTATTAGAAAAGCAGTTCAGTAACTTGTTTAAAAAAGCATCTTCTCGTGCTGGTATTACCGGTGATAACTTACTTCAGTTATTAGAAGCACGTTTAGATAACACAGTATACCGTTTAGGTATTGCAACAACCCGTTCTGGTGCACGCCAGTTAGTTAGCCATAAACACGTAACCGTGAATGGTGAAGTTGTAAATATCCCTTCATATCAGTTAAAAGCTGGTGATGTGGTTGCTGTTCGTGAAAAGTCTAAATCTTTAGAATCAATTAGTAACTCAGTTGCAGGCAGAACAATCAACAAGTTCTCATGGTTAGAGTGGAATGCTGGTGAATTAACCGGTAAATTCTTAACTTACCCTCAACGTGATGAGATTCCTGAAAACATTAAGGAAAACTTAATCATCGAGTTGTACTCAAAGTAATAAATAAGCTAGTTAATTACCTCAAAAGGGTAATTAACTTTTTTCTTGTTACTATATATTCAATAACGAATTTAAAAAATTATAAATGGCAATTTTAGCATTTCAGAAACCTGACAAAGTGATCATGCAGAAATCAACTGATTTCGATGGCACATTTGAATTTCGTCCTTTAGAGCCCGGTTTCGGTGTAACAATTGGTAATGCCTTAAGAAGAATTTTACTTTCTTCGTTAGAAGGTTATGCTATTACTACTATTCGTTTTTCAGGCGTTTCTCACGAGTTTTCTACCATGAAAGGTGTTGTAGAAGATTTAACTGATATCATCTTAAACTTAAAACAAGTTCGTTTTAAGAAAACAGGCGATTCAGGTGATTCTGAAAAAGTTTTCATCATCGTTAATGGTCAGGATCAGTTTAAAGCTGGTGATATCACTAAATTCTCTAACAACTTTACAGTTTTAAACCCTGAGCACGTAATCTGCAACATGGATAAATCTGTTACTTTGGAAGTGGAATTAACCATCAATAAAGGACGTGGTTATGTACCTGCTGAAGAAAATAAAGTTGCTGATGCTGTTGTAGGTGTTATTGCGATCGATTCGATTTATACTCCGATGAAAAATGTAAAATACACGATCGAGAACTTTCGTGTTGAGCAAAAAACGGATTATGAAAAATTAGTATTGGATATCTCTACTGACGGTTCAATTCATCCTGAAGAAGCATTAAAAGAAGCGGCTAAGATCCTTATCCAACACTTCATGCTATTCTCTGATGAGAATTTAGTATTAGAATCTCAGGCTAAAGAAGAAACTAAAGAAGTTGACGAGGAAATTTTACACATGCGTAAAATCCTTAAAACTGAATTGGTAGATATGGACTTATCAGTTAGAGCATTAAACTGCTTAAAAGCTGCTGATATCCGCACTTTAGCTGATTTAGTTTCTTACGATGTTGCTGATATGTTAAAATTCAGAAACTTCGGTAAAAAATCTTTAACAGAGATTCAGGAACTTGTAAAATCAAAAGGTTTATCATTCGGTATGAACCTGTCTAAATTTAAATTAGACGAAGAGTAATTCAGTTTTCAGTTGACAGTTTTCAGTTTGGAAATTGGATATTGAAATTTGAAAATTAAATAATTTATAACAGTGTATAATTCCCTCTGAGACAGAGACGGTATACACTTAATCCAAGAACAATGAGACACGGTAAAAAAGTTAATCACTTAGGCAGAACCGACAGCCACAGAAAAGCGATGCTAGCTAACATGGCTACTTCACTTATTAAAGCAAAAAGAATTACTACAACTTTAGCTAAAGCTAAAGCTTTACGTACTTATGTTGAGCCATTAATCACTAAAGCGAAAAATGACACCACTCACTCACGTCGTACAGTTTTCTCTTACCTACAGGATAAAGAAGTAATCACTATTTTGTTCCGCGAAGTGGCTGAGAAAGTTGCTAACCGTCCAGGTGGTTACACTCGTATCATTAAATTAAACAATCGTCAGGGTGATAACGCTGAGATGGCTTTAATTGAACTGGTAGATTATAACGAAGTTTACGGTAAAGAAGTAGAAGCTAAAGAAGAGAAGAAAACTACTCGTCGTGGTAGAAGCAAATCTGCTGCTGCTCCTAAAAAAGCTGCTGAAGCGAAAGCTGAAGTTGCTGAAGAAGCTGCTCCTGCTGAAGAGGCTCCAGCTACTGAAGAACCAAAAGGCGAATAATTTTATTCACCTTAAAATAAAAAAGTCCTGTTCGAAAGAGCGGGACTTTTTTGTTTTCTAACCATTTGATCGCCATTGCTGTGCCGTCAGATGTTAACATCTGACGGTTATTCCTGAAACTAATGCAATTTAAGAATGTACAACACTGTGTCAGTTGGAAACAACTGACACCACAAGCCCAGCAATGAACCAATAAGGCAAACGTTTGTCTCATTTTTTCATTACATGGTTTTATTTCAAGCCACTATGCATAAATTAGCTTCAAACAAATTAAACATGAAATTTAGGTTTTTTCTATTCTCCTGCCTTTTGTGGCAGTCAGCTCTCCATGCACAAACACTAAAATATACCAATGGCAACAACTCATGGAATGCCGATTCGCTGGGTAACCATAGGGCAGTGGTTCAATTTTCGGGTACGGGCAAAATTGCACATGCCAAAATTGACTGGCGCAGAAGAGATGAACACCCTGAAGCCAAAGGACTCATTATTCAGGATGCAAATGGTAAAAATGTAGCCATTTTCGGTACTGATAAATTAAACCGCGAAAGCGCTGATATTTATTTTGAACCTAATGGTGCCGGAAAATATTATATCTATTACCTGGCTTATAAAAACGAGGGTAGAAGCAATTATCCTAAAGGTGTTTATTTAAAACCAAAGCCAGTTGATCAGAACTGGTTAATCCAGGCTAAACGTACGACTGTAAATGCATCGGTAGTAGAGATCCAGTCTGTTGATGCCTTTAATAGCTTCTATCCGATGGAAGTGATTGCTACAGCGAAAGAAACAGCGGTAGTTAAAGCCAAATACGCTACAGAGGCTTTCGTGGTGTTTCCTGAGGACAGGATGTTTCCAATCAAAATGCAAAGCGATTTACCTTACCGCTGGATCCAGAAAGGAGCTGCCAGTACTTTTACAGGTACAGCTAGCAAAGGCGAAAATTATGCCTTTCAGTTAGGGGTATTTGCCTTAAAAGACTTAAACAATTTAACTGTAAGCTTTGGCGATCTAAAAACAACTGCTGGAAAAGTTATCTCTTCGAAATTTATTAACTGTTTAAATACCAATGGAACAAGCTATGACAATAAAACTTTGGTAGAAGTGGTAAATGTAGCTTCGGGTAAGGTTCAGCCGATGTGGGTTACCATTGATATTCCTAAAACTACAGCTCCAGGCCTATACTCAGGTAATTTTGTAGTTAAAGCCAATGGTAAATCGAAAGTAATAGCAGCTAAAATTACAGTTGGCAACCAGGTTTTAGCCGATAACGGTGTAGGATCGCCCGATAAACAAACCCGTTTAACCTGGTTAAACTCCACTTTAGCGCAACCCAACACAGTGGTTGCACCTTATACGCCGCTAACAGTTGCCGGAAATGTAATTTCGCTTTTAGGTCGTAAATTTGAGATTAATGCAGATGGTTTCCCTAAGCAAATCCAGACTTTCTTTAATGCCGAAATGACGGCTTACACCGATAAGCCTAACAATATCTTAGCTGAGCCTATTCACTTTCACTTTTTTAACACGCCAAAAACACAAGAGAAATTTGTTCCTGCTAATTTGCAGATTACCAGCAAAGAGGCAGGTACTGTAAAATGGACAGCCACCAGTACTTCCGAAAATTTGAAAATGGATTTGGAAGGCGCCCTGGAATTTGATGGTTACGTGCATTATGTGGTTAAGATTACCGCTTTAAAAGATGTAGATTTCAGCAATGTCGATTTTCATATCCCGTTTGATAAAGGTTCGACCAAATATTTAATGGGATTGGGAGAAAAAGGTGGCGTAAGACCAGATACCGTTAAATGGAAGTGGGATGTAGCCAATAAAAACCAGGACGCCGTTTGGATTGGTAACGTAAATGCCGGCCTGTATTACAATTTAAGAGATGAGCGCTATGTTCGTCCGTTAAACACCAATTTTTACCTTCAGAAGCCTTTATTATTGCCTAAATCGTGGGGTAACGAAGATAAAGGAGGAATTCAGATTAATGTTAAAGGCAGTTCGATGCTGGCCGATAACTTTACTGGTGCAAGAAGCATGAAAAAAGGCGATGTATTGTATTATAACTTTAATTTGCTGATTACACCTTTCCATTTACTGGATACCGATTTTCAATGGGATAACCGCTTTTACCATAAATATGGTGATTTAGATGCCATTAAAGCTGCAGGTGCAAGTGTGGTAAATATCCACCATGCTACGCCGATTAATCCGTGGATTAACTATCCGTTTATCGAATGGAAAAAGATGAAAAGCTACATCGGCGATGCGCATAGCAAAGGGCTGAAAGTTAAGATTTACAATACCGTTCGCGAGCTTTCTAACCACGCCTACGAATGGCCTGCATTAAGAAGTTTAGGTACTGAAGTATATTCGCCTGGAAAGGGTGGAGGATTTAGCTGGTTACAGGAGCATTTAGATTCTAATTACATTGCGGCCTGGTTTGTACCCGAAATTAAAGATGCTGCTGTGATTAACAGTGGAATGAACCGTTGGCACAATTACTATGTGGAGGGGATGAACTGGCTGGTAAATAACGTAGGTATTGATGGCGTTTATTTAGATGATGTGGCTTTTGATCGTGTAACCATGAAAAGGATTAAACGCGTACTAACCCAAAACAACCATCCGGGTATTATCGATCTGCATTCGGCTAACCAGTATAACAAGAGTGATGGTTTTAACAACAGCGCCATTTTATACATGGAGCATTTCCCGTACCTGAACCGTTTATGGTTTGGCGAGTATTTCGATTATCAAAAAAACAACCCCGATTTCTTCTTAACCGAAGTGAGTGGTATTCCATTTGGTTTAATGGGCGAAATGTTACAGGATGATGGGAACCCATGGCGTGGTATGATTTATGGCATGACAAGCCGTTTAGGCTGGTCGGAGAAGAGCGACCCAAGACCGTTGTGGAAAGCCTGGGATAATTTCGGAATCAAAGGGTCTGAAATGATTGGTTATTGGAGCGAAAACTGCCCGGTTAAAACAGATAATCCAAAAGTTTTAGCCACGGTTTATAAAAAGCAGGGCAAAACCATGGTGGCTTTGGCCAGCTGGACTGAAGGAGATACAAAGGTTAATTTAACTATTGATTGGGCTAAATTGGGACTGGATGCTGCCAAGGTTAAAATAGTTGCACCGGCAATTGATAAATTTCAAACAGCGGGTAATTATGCTGATGGAAAATCGGTTCCGGTTGAAAAAGGAAAAGGTTTGATTCTGATTATCGAATAATGCCATGCGCCATGGTTTGTGTCTGCACGAACCATGTATTTGCATGAGCTGCATGAGCATGTAATTTTCGGTACGTGGAGACACGTACCGATGCGTAACAAAAAAAATAGGTCAGGGTTTAAACCCTGACCTATTTTTTTAATGGGTGAATTATACCTTCACATTTTCCATGCCGTATTGCTTCAATACATCGGCAGGTACACCAGCCCATTGGTTTGGCGCGTTACCTACATAACCAATATCTTTAACGCCCATTTCGGTGGTGTAAAAGCCCGATGCCGTTAAATCTCTCATGCGGTTAAAAAATGTTACACCTGCCCTTACTTCCGGTTTGGCTTTTTTAGGGTAGGCAATTTCGTCGACAATTGAAATCTGTTGCTCGGGTGAGGCCTCTATAAACGGTTTCTGGAATTTATTGAAGCAATATACATCCAGCCATTTTAAGCCGCCTCGCATAGGTACTTTGTGCTCTGGAATATCTTTTACAATAAATTCGATAAATTCGGGCACTTTGGCATCCGATGCGCTGCCGGAAACATCATCTTTAGGGATAATGATATCGGCTAAAACCGTAATCGTTGCCATCTCGTGCTTGGTAAAAAATGTTTCTGCTTTCAGGTTTTTATCACGGTCTACTTCCCATTGCTCCCTGCCGGCATCTTTTGCTGTTTCTTCGGTAGCAACCGCTTCTGTTTTATTTTCGGGTTGCTTACAAGCCTCCAATATCACTGCGGTGCTAATGGCGGTTAAACCCAATGCTTTTATGGAATCACGTCTGTTCATGTTGTAATTCTTTTAAATGTTTTGTTTTTTCTTTTGAGCTAAAATGTATTCGGCAGTACGCATAGAAAGTGCCAGAATAGTCCATGTGGCGTTTTTATCGCCTTGCTGTACAAACGGACCCGCATCTACCACAAACAGGTTTTTACAATCGTGTGCCTGGCAGTATTTATTCAGTGCCGATTTTTTAGGGTCATCGCCCATACGGATGGTTCCAACCTCGTGGATAATTTTACCAGGATTCAATAAACCATAGTTGGTATCAGCACCCTGTATTTCTGAAGTTACCACAGCACCCATTTCTTTCATAATGTTTAAGAAAGTTTCCTGCATATGCTTGGCCTGAAGAATTTCATCTTTGTCCCACTTATAGTTAAATCTTAAAACAGGGATACCATACTTATCTACCATATTCGGGTCGATTTCGCAATAATTGCTTTCTCTGGCTATTGCAGTGCCACGACCAGCCATACCTACACCAGTGCCATAAAAGCGACGGTAATCATCTTTTAACGATTTTCCGTAACCGCCGGCTTCTTTCATTTTGCCATCTCTGCCAGGTACCATACCGTTCATTTCGGCTACGCCACCTCCAAAACCGTAAGCAGGCATACCCATGCCGCCCCAATATTCGATGTGGTAACCACGCGGGAAATTTAAGCGTTTGTTATCCAGCCACCATGGCGAGTAAATGTGCACACTACCCAGACCATCTTCGTTGTAGCGTTTCCGGTCCATTAATTGTGGTAAAAATCCATTAACACTGGCTCCGGTAGAGTCGTGCAGGTATTTACCTACTACACCACTGCTATTGGCTAAACCATTGGGGTGTGAAGTTGATTTTGAATTTAATAAGATCCTTGCCGATTCGCAGGCACTGGCACCTAAAATAACCAGCTTGCCATTAACCTGATATTCCTGCAGGTCTTTGCGGTTTACATAAGATACACCTTTTGCCGAACCATCTTTATCGGTAATTACTTCGCGTACCATGGCATCGGTAATTACGGTAAGGTTACCTGTTTTTATAGCAGGGTTTACCAAACATGAAGAGGAAGAAAAATCGCCGTAAACTTTACAGCTTCTGCCGCACTGACCGCAGTAAAAACAAGGTGCACGATCATTATTGTTCGGTAATGCTTCTGTAAGTACCGAACCGCGCCCGGCAATTACCTTTACGCCTGCTTTTTCAGCTCCTTTTTTAATGAATAATTCATTTAAACGCGGCTTCGGTGGTTTCATAAAGATTCCATCAGGTTCGCTTTCTATGCCCTCTGCCGTACCATAAATACCAATCATGCGGTCAACCTTATCATAAAAAGGTTTCACATCAGCATAGGTAATTGGCCAGCTATCAGTTAAGCCATCCTTAGGTTTAAAATCGTCTGGCCCCATGCGTAAAGAAATTCTTCCCCAGTGGTTGGTACGGCCACCCAGCATACGCGAGCGGAACCACTCGAATTCACTTTTGTTTTTCTGGGTATAAGGTTCGCCTTCCAGTTCCCAGCCGCCGTAAGAAGCATCGAAATCGCCAAAGGGGCGAACTGTACCAGCTCCTCTGCGGGGCGACTCCCAGGGCCACTTTAACTGGTGTGAATCTAATCGTGGATCGAAGTTTTGGCCGGCTTCGAGCAATAAAACTTTTTGACCTGCATGTGCCAATACGTATGCAGCCATTCCGCCACCGGCGCCCGAGCCAACAATAATGGCATCGTAAACGATAGGCGATTTCTTTATCTGAAAGTCACTCATGTAAAATGGTTAGATGTTTAATACATCTAATCTAAAGTTTAATTTTTTTAAATAAAAGCGATCGCCTTCTTTGGAATCAATATAGATAATGAAGTTTTATGCGTTTCTAAATCGTATTACGTCATTCATTTGTTTAATGCTGCCTCAGCGGTTTCTCTAATAGAAATGTTCAAATTTTTCCCGGTCACATCTTCCATCAATTCCTTGTATAGTCGCTCTATTGTTACATTATTTCAAGGCTATACATTAGCCCGTAAACTTGATTATCTTTGCAGCTTAAATTTTACCAATGCCAGTATCTGCCCATACCGAACAATTTATTGCTGCTTTAAAAACAAGTTTCGATGCCGGAACTTTTGTAAAGGTTTCTTTTGGTAACTATAAGGGAACGGAAGAAGCTTTAAAACAAATTCTCATCAGAAGGGTAGTGATAAAGCGGGAGGATAAACTGGCCTTTACCTATCGTTATAAAACCCGCGATGTGGTGAAAAACTATTACCTGGATGAGGCAATTAGTTTAATTACTGCTTACCTGGATAATAGTTTTAAAATAGGTACCTTATTTACCACCGAAAAAGATCTGATTCTGGAAGAACTGAATAATGGTAAAGTGGTGCTCAGAGAAAGCAAACCATCGGGTAAAACAGTTCCATCGGCCAGTCACGATCAGGAAAAGGTAAGGTTGATTAAAGCAGATTCGAAACCTTATTTAACGGAATTGAAAATTACCGATGCGGAAGGAAAGGTATTTAAAAATGCACAGGATAAATTTCGTCAGATTAACCATTACATCGAAATTTTAAGTTCTTTAATTCAAGAGTTCCCTGAGGGGGCGATTAAAAAGGTTGCCGATATGGGCTCTGGTAAAGGTTATTTAACTTTTGCGCTTTATGATTACCTGCATTCGGTTCTGCAACTGGAAACAGAAGTAGTTGGGGTAGAATACCGCCAGGATATGGTTGATTTATGCAATCAGGTTGCCGCTAAATCTGATTTTACCCAACTGAGCTTTGTACAAGGAACGATTGAAGATTATCAGGCCGACGATGTAAACCTGCTGATTGCGCTACATGCCTGCGATACGGCGACCGATGATGCTATTTTTAAAGGGATTAAAGCCAATGCTGAACTGATTGTGGTTGCACCCTGCTGCCACAAACAAATCCGCAGGGAAATTGAGAAAAGCAAAGTGAAGAACGATGTTTCTTTTTTAACCAAATATGGCATCTTTTTAGAACGTCAGGCCGAAATGGTTACGGATGGCATCAGAGCTTTAGTTTTAGAATATTTTGGTTATAAAACCAAGGTTTTCGAGTTTATATCCGATGCGCATACACCGAAAAATGTGCTTGTAGTAGGGATAAAGGGCAAAGAGCAGGGAGCCAAGAGCAAAGCGGAGATTTTAGAGAAGATTAAAGCCAGCAAGGCCTACTTCGGGATTGGTTACCATCATTTGGAAAGGTTGCTGGAATTGTAGTTTTTCTAATTGGGTCGTCATGCTGATCCGATAGCTATCGATTTATTTCAGCATCTATTCTACATTTAGAAAAACAAATGGAACGCTATTGATTAATATCTCACCGACTTAAAAGATAAATCTCTTTGCAAGATAGCCCCTGAAACAAGTTCAGGGTGACGATCGCCTTGTTTAGTTGGTCACTAAGAATAAATCCATAACAGTGCTGATTTTTTCTTAGTTTTTAACAAAGCATCTAATTTGCGCATGGTTACATCTGCTAAAACCGGGCAGCCAGCACTTTGACCAAACAGGGTTTGCGGATAAATTTCATGATTTGGAACGGGGCTGTACGAGTGTAAAACCACAATTCTTTTAAAGGCATTGCTGTTGCTTTCTTCCATGCCATACATTTTATAATGCACATTAATGCCCCAGTTGCTGTAGGCACGGCCCTTTACCTTATATTTTCCCAGCGAAGTGCAATAACTCCCCACTTTATTACTGAAAATTACTTTGGTAGGTGTGCTGCCACCGCCAACACCATGGGCACACAAGCCTTCTACAGTAATTGCTTTCTGTTTAAAATCGTAAACGAAGAGCCTGTTTTTACCGGAATGGATGCTCATATCAACCATGATGGCGATGGAAGTATCCAGGTTGTTTTGTTTGCAAAAAGTTAAGGCCTCATTAATTTTATCGACACTTATTTTTTTGTTTGCGACAGGCTTAAAACCAAACAAGGTAAATAAGATGAGTAGAGCGGATAATTTTTGCATTGATTGGTTAATGAGCGTCGGATTTAAAGCTTTGGTTGGTGCAACACGGATTTATGAATTAGGAATCACAATGTTGGTTGGTGCGACACCAACCAATAGGACCAGTTATTTCGGCTGGTGCGGACACCAGCCGCTAAGACAGGGTTACAAATGCAATAAAATAATTGCAATGAGTGCAGGGATGGATTGCACATACAAAATTTTCTTACTGGCTGTTGCAGCACCATAAATACCGGCAATAATTACACAGGTTAAAAAGAATATCGCTATGTACAGGCGCCAATGGTGATCGGTTATGCATAGCGACCAGGTTAAACCTGCTGCTAAAAAGCCATTGTATAAGCCCTGGTTGGCAGCCAGTGTTTTGGTAGGGGCGAATAAATCTTTAGGGATGGTTTTAAAAACCTTGGGCGCTTTGGTTGTCCAGGCAAACATTTCGAGCCAAAGGATGTAAATGTGAATAAGGGCTACAAGCCCGATCATGATTTGTGCTGCTATCTGCATTATTGTTAGATTATATGATTTAGGTGATTACACCGATTTTTAGATAATTAAAGATATAAAAGATTGGCCGCATTTAGTCTAATCCATTTATCATTGCAATTAAGTTTTATGCGCTCTGCCCGGCAGACCTGAGTTTTTTGCAATAGCTGTCGTTATCTAAACCAGATAGGAGCGGACATCCCGATGTAAAATTGGGATAAAGCGGATAGGAGTGCCTTAGGTACGGGGCTGCACCTCCCGAAGACCTACTGGCTTTCATTTGCTAATAATTTTAAATGTTTATTGTGCTTTCTGCTTTGATCTTTAAGCTTTAGTCTTTCCCCTTTGATCTTCCTTATGTCTTTTCTGTCATGCTGTCAGTATCAAGTCTGGTTCTTTTTTACATTTTATCAGTTTTTTGTTCATATTATCTGCCAAAAACCAATTGGCACAAGCATTGTTTAATAGGAGTAGAAATTATAATACTTTTAAAAAGAGAAAATAAAAATACAATGGGAAAAATTATTGGAATAGACTTAGGAACAACAAACTCTTGCGTGAGCGTAATGGAGGGCAACGAGCCTGTAGTTATCGCAAACAGTGAGGGTAAACGTACTACACCGTCTATTGTTGCTTTTGCAGAAAACGGTGAGCGTAAAGTTGGCGAGCCTGCTAAACGTCAGGCTATAACCAACCCAACCAAAACGATATATTCGATTAAACGCTTTATGGGTAACAGCTACGACGAAAGTGCGAAAGAAGCTGGACGCGTACCTTATAAAGTAGTAAAAGGCGATAACAACACTCCACGTGTTGAAATCGACGACAGAAAATACACTCCACAAGAGATTTCTGCAATGATTTTGCAGAAAATGAAAAAAACTGCTGAAGATTTCTTAGGTCAGGAAGTTACTGAAGCGGTAATTACTGTACCTGCTTATTTTAACGATGCACAACGTCAGGCTACTAAAGAGGCTGGTGAAATTGCGGGTTTACAAGTAAAACGTATCATTAACGAGCCAACTGCAGCTGCTTTAGCTTATGGTTTAGATAAAGCACACAAAGACATGAAAATTGTTGTGTTTGACTGCGGTGGTGGTACTCATGACGTTTCGGTATTGGAGTTAGGCGATGGCGTTTTTGAAGTAAAATCTACTGACGGTGATACACACTTAGGTGGTGATGACTTTGACCACATCATTATTGACTGGTTAACTGAAGAGTTTAAATCAGAAAACAGCATGGACCTTTCTAAAGATCCAATGGCGTTACAACGTTTAAAAGAAGCTGCTGAGAAAGCTAAAATCGAGTTATCTAGCACCACTTCAACTGAAATTAACTTACCATACATTACTGCTGACGCTAGTGGACCTAAGCACTTAGTACGTACTTTATCGCGTGCTAAATTTGAGCAATTGGCTGATAGCTTAATTAAACGTACTATCGATCCTTGTAAATCTGCATTGAAAAACGCTGGTTTAAGCACAAGCGATATCGACGAAATTATTTTAGTAGGTGGTTCTACCCGTATCCCTGCAATTCAGGAAGCAGTTAAAGCTTTCTTCGGTAAAGAGCCAAGCAAAGGTGTTAACCCTGATGAGGTAGTAGCTATTGGTGCTGCAATTCAAGGTGGTGTATTAACCGGTGATGTGAAAGATGTCTTGTTATTAGACGTTACTCCTTTATCATTAGGTATCGAAACCATGGGTGGTGTGATGACTAAATTAATAGAGTCGAACACAACTATCCCAACTAAAAAATCGGAAACTTTCTCAACTGCAGCTGATAACCAGCCTTCAGTAGAAATCCACATTTTACAAGGTGAGCGCCCGATGGCTGGCCAAAACCGTACAATTGGCCGTTTCATTTTAGATGGTATTCCACCGGCACCTCGTGGTGTACCTCAGGTAGAAGTATCTTTTGATATTGATGCTAACGGTATTTTACATGTAAGTGCTAAAGATAAAGCTACTGGTAAAGAGCAAAAAATCCGTATCGAAGCTTCTTCAGGTTTAACTGATGCTGAGATCAAAAAAATGAAAGAAGAGGCTGAAGCTAATGCAGCAGACGATGCTAAGCAAAAAGAAGAAGCTGATAAAATTAACGGAGCTGATGCTTTAATTTTCTCAACTGAGAAACAGTTAAAAGAGTTTGGTGATAAATTATCTGCTGATAAAAAAGCACCTATCGAAGCTGGTTTAGAGAAATTAAAAGCAGCACACGGTTCACGTAACTTCGCAGATATCGATGCAGCTTCGGCTGAATTACAAGCTGCATGGAACGTAGCATCAGAAGAGATGTACAAAGCTGGTGAGCAGCCTCAGGGTGGTGAACAACCACAAGCTGACGGACAGGCTCAAGGTGGCGATAACGTTACTGACGTTGACTTTGAAGAAGTGAAAGAAGAGAAATAAGTCTTTGAGTCTTTAGTCCCAAGTTGAGAGTCTTGGTAGAATAAAATAAAAGCGTTTCTGATTAAGTTCAGGAACGCTTTTTTGCTTTAGATCGTTCAAACCTATCAGGTTTTTGAAACCTGATAGGTTTGAAATGACAATTTAGGGTGCGGGTTTGAATAGCGGAGGTTTATCTTTTGCGATCGTCATGCTGATCCGATAGGTATCGGATTTATTTCAGCATCTTTCTACCAATTAAGACCCTGAAATAAATTTACTTCGTAGCTTTCCGCTTCTGGTGCAGGTCAGGGTTACTAACAATATTTAAACCAAATTATCTTCTATAATATCCTGCAATTCCTTTTCGTTTACAGCAATTTCGTAAAGCAGTTTAAACTGGTTTTTAGCGCGGTCGAGGTTTTGTGAGGGGTGATCGGTAGGGTAATACGGGTTGCCGCTTAAAAAGTCGGTTAAAAAACGTAAAGCCTGCATGTAAATGATGTATTTACCCGAGAATAAGATCAGCTCTTTTTCTGTTTCGGTTAAAATGCTTTTCATCTCGGCTAAATAGCCTTTTATCATGGCCTCAAAATAAGGCAAACGGATTTTAATCTTGGTTAAATCGGTTTCGTTTTCTGAGTAGGCACAAAGATAGGTACGCATCATATCGCCCAGATCTGAAATAAACTTTCCGGGCATAATGGTATCCAGGTCAATTACACAAATACCCTCATAGCTTTCATCATCTAATAAAACGTTGCTTATTTTGGTATCGTGGTGCATTACCCGGTTCGGAAAATCTTTTCGGTGGGTATAAGACAGGTAGTAATCTAAAATGTACTTGTGGTTTATCGCATTTTCAATTTGTGCTGCTGCCTCGTGCTTTAGCGTTTCCCTGGCCTGGCTTAAAGCGAGTGTAAATTGCTCGTAGCGTAAGGTCAGATCGTGAAAACCGGGAATAGTTGGTTGCAGACTACTGGCATCGAAATTATCGAGTAACCTGCTTAGTTTGCCAAACTGTTTTGCTGCTTCATAAGCTTGTTTAGGGTAGGCTAAAACATCTAACGAGATGGTGTTGGGTACAAAAGGAAGCATCCGCCAGTACTCGTGTTGGATATAAGCCATCTCTTCGCCTTTGGTAGTAGCAAGAGGCTTAATAAAAAGATAATCGGGGTAAGCAAAACTCAGGTAATCGGCTATTGCCCGCAGGTTGCTGGCAATGGTTTGTGGTGAAGTAAAAACCACTGTATTGATGTTCTGAAGGATGTATTTTTTTTCTTCAGCAAAAGGCGAAAGCAAATAAGTACGGTTAATTAAACCCGTACCTATTTGTGTAATCGTAATATTCTCTTTAGCGTATCCGTAAGCTTCTAAAACTTCGTCAGCTAAATTTAGTCCCATAATTTTTCAGGGTATGTTCCGTCTTTAACCAATTGGTCAATGCAATCCTGAACAAAAGGTTTATCTTCTTTGTAAGTTACCCCAAACCATTTGTTGGTAGTTGGTACTACTTTAAAGGTAGCGATATTTCTTTTTACCAGGTTTTCGCCAATTAATGGGATAAAGAATTCTGCTTTAGGTTTATCTTTATTAGCCATCGCAAATTCTCTGAACATATCTTCGGTAATTTTAAAAACCGCAGGTGTGAAACCCCAGAAATTCATCGATACAGGGGTGTCAAAGCTTAACGGGAATTCTTCGCCATCTTCTTCAAAAAAGATATTACCATCTTTAGGGTAAACTTTAGTGCGCTCTACAATTTCTTCTAAATTGCCTGCCGTATCTACTTTACAAACCCCACGCGAAACTGCACCAAACTCAGAAAGTGTATTGCCTACCTGATAACCGATAATAGAGTAGTTGCTGTCAGTAACTTCAGTGGTTAAGAAATCAACCATTTTTTTAAAGGCGTCATAACCATAAAAGTCATCAGCGTTAATTACACAGAAAGGCTCTTTAATCGCGTTTCTACCCGAAAGGATAGCGTGTGCAGTACCCCATGGTTTTTCTCTGTAAATTTCTTCTTCAATACCAAACTGTTTTAAATCGAAGTTCTGAAAAACATAATCAGTTTCAATTCTACCAGCAAGTTTTGGTTCGAAAATGGCTTTAAACTCGTTTACAAACTCTTCTTTAATGATGAATACAATTTTGCCAAAACCAGCATTAATTGCATCATAAATGGAGTAATCGATAATGGTTTCGCCATTCGGACCAAAGCCATCAATCTGTTTCATACTTCCGTAACGGCTTGCCATACCAGCAGCCAATATTAATAGGGTGGGTTTCATCTATTACTTGTTAATTTTTGTTAGCGCTAAATTTTTTTGATGATTTTTATTATTGTTTTTGATCATCTTAAATTAATAGCGCGAAATTAATAATTTGAACGTTTAAAAGGTTAATTATTTGTTTTAGAATCCAAAGAGTCCGCCACCAGATTTCGATCTGGTTTTTTTGCCGGTAAGCATACCAAATATACCACGTACAATTTCTTTACCGATTTGACGGGTAATGGTAGCACCCATTACCTGTTCAACAAGACTTTTCTCTCCGGGTTTCGGTTTACTTTCAGCTTCGGGCTGCTTCTGAGCTTCTACTTCTTGCTTAGCCTGCTCTTCAGCAGCAGCTTGTTCGTTAATGCGTTTAGTTAAAATGTCGTATGCACTTTCAGGATCTATTGGGTCTTTATATTTGGTAAACATTGGGCTTGCATGCACCACCTGATCAAAATCGGCAGCCGTAAGCGGCCCCATTATTGCCCTTGGCGGTGTGAGCATGGTCGCCGAAACCTCTGTCGGGATACCCTTCTCATTGAGTACGGTAACCAAAGCCTGGCCAGTACCTAACGAAGTTAATATCTTGTCTATTTCGTAGAAATCAGATTTAGGGTAGGTGTTTACAGTTTTCTTTAAAGCATCTACATCATTTGGCGTAAATGCCCTTAAAGCATGTTGTACACGGTTACCCAGTTGACCTAAAACACTTTCAGGTACATCGGTCGGGGCTTGTGTACAGAAGAAAACCCCTATTCCTTTTGAACGGATTAACCTGATAATGGTTTCAATCTGCTCTAAGAAAGCTTTTGATGAGTTTTTAAACAAAAGGTGGGCTTCGTCGAAGAAGAAAATAAGTTTAGGCTTATCCAGATCGCCAACCTCGGGCATGGTGTTAAAAAGCTCGGCCAGTAAACTCAATAAAAAGGTAGAGTATAAAACGGGTTGGTTCTGAACATCGGCAATATTTAATAAACTGATGGTTCCTTTACCATCAACACGTTCGAAAAGATCTTCAATATCAAAAGATTTTTCGCCGAACATGCCACCTAAGCCCTGTTGTTCAATGGCTACAATTTTTCTTAAAATAGTGCCCGATGTAGCTGTAGAAATGCTACCATAGCTGCTTTTTATTTCTGCTGCGCCGGCACCTTCTGATAAATAAGAAACGAGTTTCTTTAAATCATTTAAGTCGATAATCGGCATTTTGTTATCATCGGCATATTTGAAGATAACGGCCATTACGCCAGACTGGGTGTCGTTTAAATCTAAAATTTTAGAAAGCAGTGTTGGCCCGAACTCCAATACGGTTGCCCGCATTTGCGCACCCATTTTGCCCGAAAGCGAATAAATTTCGATGGGGAAGCCTGTTGGACTAAAAGGTTTGTTTAACTGCTGTGCCCTTTCTTCTATTTTGGGGTTAACAGTACCCGGTTGGTTTAAACCAGATAAATCTCCTTTTACATCTAACATAAAAACAGGAACGCCGGCATCTGATAACTGCTCTGCCAGTAACTGCAGTGTACGGGTTTTACCTGTACCCGTTGCACCGGCAATTAAACCATGCCTGTTCATCATTTTTAACGATAAGTTAACTTCGGCTTCACTGTAAACCTGTCCGTCTAAAATTCCGGCGCCTAAATAAATGTACGAACCCGTTGGGGCATAGGATGATTTTATTTTTTCGATGAATTTTGAAGACAAATCGCTCATTTTTATAAAATTAGACCGCCAATTTAAGAAACTAATCTTAAAAAGGTTGTGTTTTGGTATGCACTTTTAATGCAAATTTTTGCACAAACGGTTGATTAATGGTGCTGGTTAAGTTGCTTGTAATAATTAATTTCGTTCTTAAGCGATTGTATTTCCTCCTGCATATTCTGTACCTGGGTAAGCAGGTGCGAAACTGCAAAAATACCCTCGAGGTTGATCTCTAAATCCTGTGCCAGGCGCAGGTACTGCTCCAGTTTAGTTAATTCGGCCAGCGGTAAAAAGGCTGATTTCTTTTTAACCGTGGTGTGAATCAAGCCAAAATCTTCCAATGACTGGATGAAATTAATCTCTACATGATGATAAGCGCAAATTTCTTCGACCGGAATGAGTTTATTTTCCATGAGCTTTAAAGTTTGGAAAGTTTATCAAAAATTTCTTTTTGTTCGGCATTTAGCCCTGTGGGTAGTTTAACGAGCCATTTTATATATAAATCACCAAAATGATTCTCCTTTTTATAAACAGGGAAGCCTTTACCTTTTAAACGCAAGGTAGCATCGGGCTGCGTGCCCTCTGGTACCTTTAATTTCACTTTGCCATTAAGGGTATCTATAATTTTCTCGCCGCCCAATACGGCAGTATATAAGTCTATTTCCTCCTGTATGTAAATATCATTTCCTTTGCGCTTAAATTTAGGATCATCGGTTATGTTAAACTTGATGTATAAATCGCCAGGAGGGCCATTGTTTGCACCGGGAGCACCATAGCCGGGTAATTTGATTTTTTGTCCGTTTTCTACCCCTGCCGGGATAGTAATGCGAACCTGTTTACCATTTACTGTTAAGGTTTGCTTGTGAGTAGTATAAGCATCGAGCAGGTTTAGCTGTAAATCGGCATTGTAATCCTGCCCTTTAAACGGCGAATTTCTGCTGCTCCGGCCACCGCCACCAAACATAGATGAAAAAAAATCGGAAAAATCGCCTCCATCAAATCCACCGGTATAGCTGCTACCCCCAAATCCACCACCTTGCGATTGGTATTGCCTTTGCTGCCGCTGCTGGGCATCTAACTGATCGGCATGTTGCCAGTCTTTACCGTACTTGTCGTATTTCTTCCGCTTTTCAGGATCGCTTAACACTTCGTTGGCTTCGTTAACCTGCTGAAACTTTCTGTTGGCCTCCTCATTGTTTGGGTTAAGGTCGGGGTGGTGTTTCCGGGCTAATTTTCTATATGCTTTTTTAATATCCTCGGTGGTTGCATCTTTCTTTAAATCGAGGATTTTATAATAGTCTATGTAGTCCATAATGGCTTAACAAATAAGTAAAGGGAATGTTCAGTATGATAGTATAAATGTAAGGTTTTAAAGCGGGATGGAAATAGGGCAAAGAGCGAGGAGCTTTAGATGTGCTCTAAGCTGTTACCCGCTGACAGATGGCCGCTGAAATATTGGATTTTGGAATGCAATCAGTGTCAGAGAGAAATATCTGACACCACGGGAGAAAATAACAAAAAAAGTGCCCCGCATGGAGGCACTTTAATCGATAAAGGTAGAGAGAAATTTATTTTTTGTTTTTTACATATTTTTCTAACCACTGGTCTTGCTCCCATAACATGTGTAGCAGGTTTTCTTTACCCCGGTAGCTATGTGCTTCGTAAGGTAAAAATACAAAACGGGTGGTACCTCCCGCACCTTTAATGGCATTAAACAAACGCTCACTGTTAATTGGGAAGGTACCCGGATTATCGTCAGAATCGCCGTGGATTAACAACAAAGGTGTTTTAATTTTATCGGCATAACTAAACGGACTCATTTCATAGTACAATTGAGGAGCCTGCCAGTAAGTGCGTTCTTCGTTTTGGAAACCGAAAGGAGTTAGCGTACGGTTGTAAGCACCACTACGCGCAATCCCGGCTGCAAAAAGATTGGTATGGGCCAGTAAGTTTGCTGTCATAAAAGCACCGTAACTATGGCCACCAACAGCCATACGTTTTTTATCGCCCACACCTAAATCTGCCAGTTTATTAATGGCTGCTTCAGCATTTAACTGCAGTTGATCTACAAAAGTATCATTCGGTTTTTTACCTTCTTTGGCTACAATAGGCATTTCTGCATTGTCTAATACGGCGTAACCACGGGTTACCCAAAAAATGGGCGAAGCCCAGCTAATGGCTGTAAACTTATCTTTCGAACCACGGATTTGCGCTGCATCTGCTGCAGAATTAAACTCGCGGGGGTAAGCCCATATCAATGCAGGTAAGGGGCCGTCTTTTTCTTTGTTATACCCCTTTGGCAGATATAAATCACCGGTTAGATCAACTCCATCGGCACGCTTGTACGAAATTTTTTCTTTGGTAATGCCTTCTAACGAGGGATATGGATTGCTGAAATCGGTTATCGGTCTGTCGGCAATACGAAGTACCAGGTTTTTGATAAAGTAATTTGGAACCAGTTTCTGGCTCTCTTTCCGGGTAAGTAAAACCAGTTTGTCAGGATCAATTACTTCGCTCACATACTCAAAGGTTCCTTCGGCGCTGCGCCAGATAATTTCATTTTTCTTACTAGCCAGGTCAAACTTAGCCAGGAAAGGCAAATCTCCTTTTTCTGAAGAGCCCACCGGATTGTTCATCAGTAATTTGGTGCCATTATCTACGGTCTTAATTACCTGACGGCCGTATTTATTTTTGGCTGTTACCGGAGAACCAGGGTTGCCATAAGCATCGGTTTGGTTTCTGCTATACAGCTCTTCTACTGCACCGGTTGTTGGGTTGTAGCGGCTTACAGTGCTGGTTTGTTTACTGCGCAGGCCTTCCATAATTAAGGCCAGATTGGCATCGCCCCATTGTATTCCACGGAAGCGGGTTTTAGTTTTAAACAGTTCTTTTTCCGTTCCAGCAAAAGGTGCACTTAATGCATATACCGCATCATGGTATGGAACATCTTTTTTAATTAAACCACTATCTAAAGGTTTAGACCATACCAGTGTTGCCGCTTCATCATCACGCCAATCAAATCCGTGTGGTACGTTTTGGGCATTATCATAGCCCGATGGCGTACCTTCTGATGAGGGAAGTTCGGCAATTACTTTAACCGTTTTGCCGCTTAAATCGGTAATGCTAACTGTTGATGGAAAGCCAAAAGCCGAAACCAGATAAGAAAATGGTTTGCGGATAGTTTCAGTCAGCATATAGTTTTTATCAGGAGATAAGCTAACCGAACCATAAATAGCAGGTTTACCGATTGGCGTTTCTACACCTGCTGTATTTTTTACCAGCTGTGAAGTGGCAAAGAATTCGAACAATTGTTCATCAAAAGGCGATTTAATTAAATCCTGATAAGTTACACTCGGTGCTGCTTTACCCAGATTTTGTTGTATAGTTGGCCCTTTAGGCATTAATGGTTTGGCCGGTGCTGCACTTGCAGGTTTGGTTGCGGTACGGTAAATTAAAGTATTATCGTTTAACCAGGTAATACCACTTCCTAAAACCACATTTAAATAGGTTTTATTGGTTTTTGTCGCTTTTTTAGTAGCGAGGTCGATCACATACAGATCTACTCCTTTTTGTGTGGTATGGGTAAAAGCAATTTTGTTTTGCGATGGGTTCCAGCTAATGTTGCCCGCAAACAACGGTGTTGGCAAGCCTGTAACCGGAAAAGTTTGATCAGACTTAATGTTTTTAAGGCTGAAATTATTGATATAGGTTTGCCTGCTGGGCGAATAATTATTTGGGTTTAGCCTTAAGCCTGCAATACGGTATTCGGGCATGGCCAGTTCTTCTACCGAAGGATAGGAGTTACGTTCGCTAAATAAGATCCACTCTGCCTTGCCGCCAATGCTTACGCCTGGCGTAGGTTTGGCCAGTAATAAATCGGCAATTTCTTTTGGTGGGGTTCGGTAGCTTACCGCATCCTGTGCAGCTGCATGTAGCGAAACGCAGGCGCCCGCTATCCATAAATAGAGGTGTAATTTTTTAATCATTTCCAGTTAGTTTGTTCGAAATAAGGAATAATCAAATATTGTAAAAAATAAGGGTTTGCAGCGTAACTTCTTATTTACATCGTTTTGCCATGAATCAGTAGTACTGGCTAAAAAGCTTAAGGATATAAATTGCTGGTATGTGCTACAGAGTTAAGGATCATTTCCCTGAGTACCGGAATATCGATATCGCTCATTTTTTTAACATAAATGCAGGCTTTGGCAGTTTTATGTTTACCAAACCTGGCCAGCAGTTCATCGCGGTTTTTAAAATGCGCTGAAAGATAAAGTGCAATAGCTGCTTTACGTGGTGAGAAGCCAACAAGCGGTGCATCGCCTTCGCGACCACTTTCGTATTTATAATGATAGCTGCCAAAGCCTACAATTGCGGTGCCCCACATTTTAGCCTTAAAGCCGGTTGTTTCGGTTATAATGTGCGATAAGGCAAAACAATCTGTACGTTTAGTTTCATCAGGTACTGTATTGATAAAGTCAGTAACACTTAACTCGCTTTCGGTGGTTTTATTCTGTGCCATATCTTTTTTATGATGAATATAAGTGTTTAGAAGCTAATTTCCATTCTTAAGAAACAGTATAAATAGTAATATTTTAAAGATAATGTATTGTTTATTATTATATTGAATATAAATAAGACAGGGTTGATGCATGCTTCACACAATTTCGCTGAAGTAATTTGATAAATGTCAAAAAATCAACACTTTTTATACAACCTTTCACACTAATTCTTAAATTTAACCTGTCAATCGTCCCCGATATATGATTTAATTATTTTTTCAATTAAAAATTAATTATCTCAATGACAACAACACTACTAAAACAAGGAGAAATTCTTGAGCGCTTAGTGCGCAGAGATCGCATGGGCATCAGTGAGCTTTCAAGAAAGCTTAACGTTAGCCGCAGAACAATTTACAATTGGTTTGGTCAAGACAGAATTGGACATGAAGTAATTTGGCAGGTAGGCAAATTACTAGGTCAGGATCTTTCTTCATCCTTTCCAGAAGCCTTTCCCAAGTACAGTTCAGAACCTACAGGCCAAACTGCCGAAACCGGCAAACAAAGCAGTTCAGATTCAAATTCTGTATATTTTTGGATGAATAAGTACATTCACTTATTAGAAAAGTACAACGACCTGTTAGTAACAGAAGAAGCACATGAAAACGAACAGATTAGCAAAGAATTTCCGTTAAGGAACAGGAAATCTGAAGCATTTTTGTATCAATAACATCATCAATCTGCTTTGAGTTGTAAAGTTTTATTAAATGAATGTTTAAATCATCCCGTTGATTTTCCTTTTTGCCGTCTACCTATCCCAAACTTGTAATATTTTTAATGGTTTACATTAAGGCTTTCATAAATTTCTAATTTGGTGTTTATCAAGTTAGAAAAATATGATCAAGGTACCTTACTGTGCTTATAGGTCGCTTAAACGTGCCTTTAGCCTTATCATTTATCTGTTAACCGCTACGCTTACTGTGCATGCACAGCAAAAATTAAATGTGGCCATAGCCGGTTTAAACCATGATCATGTTTACCTGATCATGAACAGTTACCAAAAGGCCGAGGTTAATATTATTGGCATTGCCGAAAATAATCCTGAACTGGTAAACCGGTTTAAAACCCGCTACAAAGTACCAGATAGTATATTTTATAATAATCTACCAGATTTACTGCGCTATAAAAAGCCTGACGTAGTTTTGGCCTATAACGCCATAAGCGATCATTTGGCAGTTGTAGAGGCAGCAGCCCCTTTGGGTATCTCTGTAATGGTCGAAAAACCTTTAGCAGTTTCGGTAAAACAAGCCGAACGCATGGCTGCTTTGGCCAAACAGCATAAAATACAGGTGCTTACCAATTACGAAACCACATGGTACCCGAGCAACCAGGAAATTTATAAAAAGATCAAAACCGCCAACAGCATTGGGCCTTTACGCAAAATAATTGTACACGATGGGCATCAGGGGCCTAAAGAAATTGGGGTAAGCAAAGAGTTTTTAAGCTGGTTAACCGATCCCGATAAAAACGGCGCAGGCGCCCTGGTCGATTTTGGTTGCTATGGCGCTAATTTAATGACCTGGTTAATGGATGGACAGCTTCCCATTTCAGTTACAGCCATTACCCATCAGATTAAAAAAGATATTTACCCCAGGGTTGATGACGACGCTACCATCTTACTTGAGTATCCAACTGCTACCGGAATTATCGAAGCTTCGTGGAACTGGCCGTTTAGCATTAAAGATATGGAAGTGTTTGGTGCAACCGGATATATTCAGGCCGTTAATGAAAAGGATTTAAGAAGTAAAGTTAACGGGCAGCGCGATTATCAGTTATATAAAGCACAACCCTTGAGCGCCACTCATGCCAATCATTTAAACTACTTGTCTGCTGTTTTAAAAGGTGATATTGATCCTGGTAATGATCTCTCCTCACTGGCCAATAACTTAATGGTAGTAAAAATTCTGGAAGCGGCTAAAACTTCGGCCAGAACAGGTAAAAAAGTAATGTTGAAATAGTACCCGATCCTAAATAAAAATAGCCACCTGTTTGATGGCTATTGATGAAAGATTTTTGGTCTTCTTATGGTGTGCCTGCCCTCCGCGGATCTCCCGCTCACAGGACTTTTTTGTCGTGCTATTATGATAACAATTTAAGCATTTGTTGGTTTTGAAATGTGAAATAATTATGCACATCCTGTGGAAAATGTTAATATCTCAAAACATATCACCTGCTTTTCCGCTCTGCCTTTTTTGATCTGGTAAAAACTTTTTGGCCAGCTTAGTGTTAGTCTTCTAATTATACCATGAGGAAATACCTTCCTTAACGCCCGGTAATCGTCCAATTAGCACACTATGGCTTCACTAGATACAGCTATCTTTCGTCAGCTAGGCAGTTTATCTGCTGATGGATATTTTATTTTTGAGCAGAAAAGCAACCGTTTCGTTTATCTTAACCATGCAATAGGCACGCTTTGGGAACAGGATATTGACAATATTTTTGAAAAACCTGCATTGCTTTTAAAAAACATTCACCCCGAAGATGCAGATCACGCGGTATCGTGTTACGAAGAATGCCTCGAAAGTAAAGCTGAAAAGAAGTATGAGCTTAGATTATTGTTTAATAACTACGAAAAATTTCTTCGCATAAGCGTTTTTACTATAGCCGATAGCTCAAATTTATATTTATTGGGGATCGTAGAAAATACGACGGTAATGAGGCATAATAAAATCCACATTGAGCAGATTAACTCCCGTAAGAATATTACCCTCGAAGTTTTGGCCCACGATTTAAAAGAACCTTTCGGGATGATAAAACTGGCTGCATCATCAATAGAAAATAGCCTGACCCATGCTGGTGATTTGAAAGTAATGGAAGCTTTGGCTTTCATTAAAGATATGTGTGCACGCAACCTGTTACTGGTTCGGAGCATGATTAACCGCGAGTTCTTAAAATCATCGGCAATAGAAATAGGAAAGGAGCGTGCCGACCTGGTTTGGGAGCTCAGGGATGTGGTGCGTTTTTACAAACGCTCTAAGCTGGGCAGAACCAAGAACATCCAGTTTACCAGTTCTGCAGAAACCATTTACCTGTGTTTAGATACCATGAAATTTCTGCAGGTAATCAATAACCTCATCTCAAATTCGCTCAAATTTACAGCTGATGACGGCCACATTGGTTTACATGCCGAAGCCTACGAAAATACAGTTTTGATTAGTGTAACCGATGATGGGATTGGGATCCCTGACGAATTACAGGCAGGGCTTTTTGATCGTCTGCCCGAAACCTTAAGACCGGGCTTAAAGGGCGAAGAATCGGGTGGTTTTGGCATGGGGATTATTAAAGCTATTGTAGAATTACATCAGGGGAAAATCTGGTTTACAAGCAAAGTTGGTGTCGGAACAATCTTCTATATCGAGCTCCCGAAGTAGGCGTTTTTAATTTTAAAATACCGTAAGTTATATTTGAATTATGATTAACATTATTCTTGCGGATGATCACAATATTATCCGGGCTTCACTTAAAGCACTTATTGAAAAATATGAAGGCATCAAAGTTATAGCAGAAGTATCAGATGGTTCGGCCGTTTTGGATCTTCTTGAGAAGGGAATAAAAGCTGATATTATTTTATCAGATATTGTAATGCCAAAGCTTGATGGCATCGCGTTAACGAGTACCATAAAAGCAAAAGGATACCCGGTAAAAGTGGTTGTTTTGTCGATTTTAGATGATGAAAAATATGCTTCAAACGCCTTTACCTCAGGGGCTTTTGCTTATCTGTCGAAAGATATTGAAGAAGACGAACTTTTGTTTTGTTTGCAACACGTAATGAAGGGAAAGCGCTACCTTTCTTCTGATTTATGTATCTCAATTTTGGAACGTTTCAACAATCAACTTAACATGCTGGCGCAAAATATGAGCAACGGAATTAGCTTTTCTGAGCGCGAAATTAATGTGTTAAAACTTATTGCCGATGGGCTCACCAATCAGGAAATTGCCGATAAATTGTACCTGAGCAGACGCACTGTAGAGAGCCAGAGAGAGGCGTTGATTAGTAAAACCGGCACCAAAAACTCGGCTTCACTCGTACGTTTTGCCATGCGAAATGGGTACGTAGCCTAGCAATTTTGGCCATTTTTTGGGCTGTTTTTTGCCGTTTTAAATAAACCGTAAAAAATCGGGTATTTCTACAAATAACACAATGCCGCTGTATTTGTTCAGTACTTACACCATCCCCAAAAACAAGTATGGAAACCTTAAATTTCAATTGCGACATATACCAATACAGACAGCCACTTTTTGATCGCGCTTTAGCTTACACACGCGATGAAGATGATGCAGCAGATTTAGTTCAGGATACTTTTATGAAAGCTTTCCGCTTTTCAGAGAAATTCCAACTGGGTAGTAATGTGAGAGCCTGGCTTTTTACCATTTTAAAAAATACTTTTCTAAACCATTATTATAAGGTGAAACGGAAAAATGAAATGATCCAGCAGGAAGAAGATTTAACTTCTGTACAACTGGCTCCAAGTGCTTCGGCTAATGGTGGAAGTGCGAAATTTATGATGGAGGATATCCAACGGTCGCTAAACGCATTACCCGAAGACTGTAGGTTTTGTTTTTGTCGTTATTTTGAAGGTTATAAATATCATGAAATTGCAGCTGAACTGGATATTCCGCTCGGGACAGTTAAAACCAAAATACACGTGGCCAGAGGACTTTTAAAAAAGATGCTCAAAAACTACAAAGCCGATATGGTTGCTTAAATAAATTTGAAAGGCATGGAGATAAAAAAAAGGGACAGACTAAAAAGTCTATCCCTATATCTAAACTCAAACATGCGCTCAAACATGAATGAATCAAACAACTAAACATTTCAGTTTAGTATTGGTTTTAAAAATTCGGTTAAAATAAACCTACTTTTTATTTTATTTTTTGTTTCAATTCTAATTTTAACTCTTTTATCTCTTCGCGGGCCTGCCTGTTTTCGAGATAAAAATATATAGCCCCGGCCAAAAATACCTTTCCTAAAATAAATACAGCAATAAAAACCCATTTCCAGGCTTTATTTACACGCATCTGGTTCGATTCGGCCTCTACCTCAATGTATTTTTCTTCTTTGCTACCATCATCATTACCTTGTTCGGTATTAGGCCGTGTAACTTTTTGTACCAGCTGGCTACGGCGCTGAATCTCGTGTATTTCGGTCTCAATTTTTTCTAATGTACCGGGCGGAGGTGTAATGGCCATTCCCTGTGCCAAAACTTCCATGTCCAGTTCAAGGTTTGCCAGGGCATCCTTAAACTCAGGGTACTCTTTTTTGAGCAATAAAACTTGTTGAACCTCTTCTTCTGTGGCAATACCCATTACATAGGTTTCCATTAAACCACTTGCTATAATCCTTTTAATTTCCACGGTTCCTCCTCATTTTATCTATTGATAGTTTCAATTGATTGCGGATTTCATCTTCTTCGCTTCCCAGTGTCGTGGCCAGGTGCGAAAGCGATTTTCCGTGATAATATACGGCACAAAAAATTTGTTTCTGCAAATCGTCTAACAAATCCAGATTTCTATTGCTACTTACCGGAGCAGGGCTTAACGAATGGTTCTTTTCAGAAACCAATGCCAGCTTGCTTTGCGCGTACTGGCGTAACTCGAGCCAAATACTCAGCTGGCTTCTTTCTTGGGCACCAAATTCTGCTGTAAAAGAAGTAAGAATAGAAATCAGGTGATCTTCCGATTTTCGGTGATCCTGAACAATGCCATTAATATAACCAAGCAGCATGGCGGCATACTTGTCATAAAACCAACGGATATCCTTGGGTTCGGCAGATGGGACGTTTAAAACTGCTTTCGGCATAGGTATTGAGCGGGATAATTTTGTTTTAACGCGCAAGATAATACCTAAAGTTCAAATTACCTTTAATTATTTTAAATAAAGATACTTCAGATGATGTCGTAAAGGTTTTTAAACAAAATACAGGTACCCGTTCTATTTTTAAATTTTATTACAGAGATTTATAACATGAAGATAGCTACTTATAATGTAAATGGTGTAAATGGCCGTTTGCCTGTTTTACTGCGTTGGCTGGAAGAAACACAGCCTGATGTGGTGTGTTTGCAGGAATTAAAAGCCCCTGAAGAAAAATTTCCGGAACAGGCCATTAAAGATGCCGGTTATAACGCCATCTGGCACGGACAAAAAAGCTGGAATGGTGTAGCTATTTTGGCCAGGAATTTAGAAATAAAAGAGTCGAGACGCGGCTTGGACGGAGATCCGGAAGATTTACAAAGCCGTTACATCGAAGCTACTGTAAATGGTGTACTTATTGGTTGTCTTTATTTACCCAACGGTAACCCTGCACCTGGGCCAAAATTCGATTATAAACTACAATGGTTTGAGCGTTTTACAGCGCATGCGGCTAAGCTCTTATCAAGCGGTATGCCTGTAATTTTAGCAGGCGATTATAACGTAATTCCAACTGAACAAGATGCCTATAAACCCGAGCGCTGGGTAGAAGATGCCTTGTTCCGCCCGGAAACGCGCGAGGCCTTTAAAAATTTATTGGCTCAGGGCTGGACAGATGCCATTAGAAAGTTATACCCCAACGAAACCATTTATACCTTTTGGGATTATTTTCGTAATGCTTATGGGCGAAATGCAGGTTTAAGGATCGATCATTTTTTGCTCAGTCCAAAGGCTAGTGACCGATTAATTTCTGCAGGAGTTGACGGGGAGGTAAGAGGTTGGGAAAAAACCAGCGATCATGGCCCGGTTTGGATAACCTTAAAAGCCGAATAATTGGTAAGAGAAACACTATTTCTTCATATCGGTTATATCCAGCGTAGTGCCTACCAGTTTTAGAGATTCGCTGTCGGGTTGCGACATGATCGCGTCTGCCCTGAGCCACCTGATTTCTCCATCCGGACGGCGGATTCTATATATCGAATGGAAAATGCCTTGTTCATTAGATACGGTTAGTTCAATATCATCCTGAACACGATCCAGATCTTCGGGCAGGATTAAGCCCAATATGGTTTCGTAAGTTAACACCCGATCTGCAGGGTAGCCAAAAATTTTTTTAAATGAGGTGCTCGAGCGGAGGGTGCATGTTGGCAAACTTAGCTCCCAAAAACCCAGCCCAACCTGATTAAAAACCACGTCCCAATGCCCGTCGCAAATCAGGGAAAGATCCAGTATCCTATGGCTTAATCTCATAAAATTGAATAAACTATCTGATTAATATAACTAAAACAATGTAAAGATAATTTGGGCAATAATATAAAAAAGCGCAATCCTGTAAGTTTTAAGTCAACTGCCGTTAATAAGTTAGTTCAGGTTCTTACTGCACAAAAAAGGAGTTAAGTTTAAAACCTAACTCCTTGTAAATTTATTTCTTGAATCTGTTATTTAAATTCCCTGAAATCCTGACCATCGCTTATGTTTAATAAACTTTGGTAAATTAAGCTGATTACATTATCTACATCTTCTTTGTGCACCATTTCTACAGTTGTATGCATGTAGCGCAACGGCAAAGAGATTAATGCTGAGGGGACACCACCATTCGAGTATGCAAATGCATCAGTATCTGTTCCGGTAGAGCGTGATGAAGCCTGACGCTGGAATGGAATATTGTTTTTCTCAGCCGTTTTGATCAATAATTTGTTCAGGTTGGTCTGTACTGCAGGCGCATAAGAAACAACCGGTCCTTTTCCTGCCGATAAATCGCCTTGGGTGTTTTTATTAATCATTGGCGTGGTAGTATCGTGTGTTACATCGGTAACAATAGCCACATTGGGTTTAATGCGTTGCGCAATCATTTCTGCACCACGTAAGCCAATTTCTTCCTGTACCGAGTTAACGATGTATAAGCCGAAAGGCAGTTTTTTCTTGTTTTCTTTTAATAAACGGGCAACTTCGGCAATCATAAAACCACCTACACGGTTATCAAGGGCACGGCCAACATAATAGCGGTCGTTTAGCACCATAAACTCATCTTCGTAGGTAATTACACAACCCACATGGATGCCCAGTTTTTCTACTTCTTCTTTCGAGGTGCAGCCACAATCCAGAAAAATGTTTTTCAGCTCAGGCGCCTGTTCTTTTTCGCCATGACGGGTATGAATAGCCGGCCAGCCAAAAACAGCTTTAACCAAACCTTTTTCGGTGTGGATATTTACCCGTTTTGAAGGTGCAATCTGATGATCTGAACCACCGTTACGGATTACATAAATTAAACCATCGGCAGTGATGTAGTTTACATACCACGAAATTTCATCGGCATGTGCCTCAATTACCACTTTGTAAGGAGCTTTCGGATTGATTACGCCTACTGCAGTACCATAATTATCAATAAAATGCTCATCAATATATGGTTTTAAATAATTTAACCAGATTTTCTGGCCTTCCCACTCGTAGCCGGTAGGAGCAGGGTTATTGATGTATTCTTCTAAAAACTGTAACGATTTTTTAGTGACTACACTTACATGTTTTTTCTTGTCGTCGTCTTTTTTCTTAGCCATAGGATATTTGTTTTATAGCAAACTGCAAAGTGCATGGCGATATGCGTTTTGCTGTCTTTGTCAATTAATACGTGAATTCTTTTTCCATTATCACAAAATCATTTCCATCTTTTGAAAAGACTTTATCGGTTTCGTGGAAGCCAAATTTAAAATAAAATTCTTTAGCCTGTACACGGGCATTGCACCATAGTTTTGTCGCTTTTTGAATTTTACAAAAATCAATCATATAGGTCATCAATTGCGAGCCATAACCTAGTTTTTGTGCAGAGGGCAATACCGCTAATTTTCTGAACTGATAAACATCGCCTTCATAAAACAGCGAAACCACGCCGGTTAGTTTATGATCGGCATATAGCCCAAAATGAATACCATCAAAGTCATCTTTCAGCTTAACAATATCAAAAGGCTGATCGGGATACATGGCTTCGTGACGGATACGCCAGGTTAACGATGGGAATACTTGCTCAATTTGAACCATTGGTGAACCTTTTTTGCCCGTAAAATTTATAAATCAGGATATTGATTATGGTAATACCTGTCATGCCGTAACAGAATAAAGCCCAGCCCCCTTGTCCCCAGAGCCATAATCCTAAAGCCGAACCACAACTGGCACCTATAAAACTTACCGACATAAATATGGTATTCAGCCTGTTTCTGGCTTCGGGTATTAAGGTGTAAATGCGCGTTTGGTTGGTTACGTGGATGGCCTGCTGCGCAATATCGATTAATATGATCCCGATTATAAACAAGTATAAATGGCTGCCTGTGAAATAAAACAGCCCCACACTTACAAGCTGGAGGATAAAGCCAATCATCAGGTTTTTACGCGGATTGCCACCATCACTTAATTTTCCTACCAGCGGGGCCGCTAAAGCACCTGCAGCACCTGCAATACCAAACAAGCCAATTTGTAAGGTTTGAAAGTTAAATGGCGGATTGGCCAGGAATAATACCATGGTGGTCCAAAAGGCGCTGATAATGGCAAAGGCTAAAAAGTTAATAATGGAGGTTTCTCTTAAAGCTGGCTGGCTTTTAATGTAGCCAAACATAGAGCGCATTAATTCCCGGTAGGTACCTTTAAAGTTAGGGTAACTCTGAGGGAAACGCCTGGCCATGAGTATGATTAACAAAGCGCAAATGGCTGCGGCAATGAAGTAAACTGCCCTCCAGTCTAACCAATAGCCAATGCTTCCGCTAACGGCCCTTGATGCCAGGATACCCACCAGTAAACCACTCATAATCATGCCAATGTTTGCGCCCCGGTTTTCGTCGGTACTCAGGTTAGCTGCCAAAGGTAAAATTAGCTGCGGTACAATAGAGCATGCGCCAATGAGTACAGACGCAATTTCCAACACAAAGAAAGTGTGCGAAACGGCAGCGAGTAACAGGGCAAAAATAGCGAGGCCTGTGATAAGGAGAATCTGTTTTTTTCGCTCAAACATATCGCCAAGGGGTACGAGCAGAAAAAGTCCTAAAGCGTAACCAATTTGCGTGAGATAAGTAATCCGGCCCGCTACGGTTTCGGTAAGGTTAAAATCTTTGGCAATTAATACTACCAGAGGCTGGCAATAATAAATGTTAGCAACAATGAGGCCTGTGCAAAAGGCCATCAGGATAATGTCGGTTCTTGATAATTTTTGATTAATCTCCATTAGTCTTGAATCTTAAGCCCTGTGTCTTGAGCCTAAAGGATCTGTATGAATGCATTATCAGACGATGGACTTGTGACTATGGACTATTTTACAAAGGTATATTTCCGTGTTTTTTCCTCGGGTTATTGACAACCTTATTTTCTAACATTTTAAAAGCTTTTATCAACTTTACGCGGGTTTGGGCAGGTTCTATTACTTCATCAACAAAGCCACGCTCGGCCGCGCGGTAGGGGTTGGCAAAAATATCAGAGTAAAGTTTTTCTTTCTCCAGCCATTTTTCTTCGTGGTTTTCTGCTGCGGTAATTTCCTTTTTGAAGATGATTTCTGCAGCACCTTTTGCTCCCATAACGGCAATCTCTGCACTTGGCCATGCGTAATTCATATCAGCTCCAATGTGTTTGCTGTTCATAACGTCGTAAGCGCCTCCATAAGCTTTTCTGGTAATTACGGTAATGCGTGGTACTGTTGCTTCGCTAAAAGCATACAATAATTTGGCCCCGTTGCTGATAATGCCATTCCATTCCTGGTCGGTTCCCGGCAAAAAGCCAGGTACATCTTCAAATACCAGTAGCGGAATATTAAAGCAATCGCAAAAGCGAACAAAACGTGCTGCTTTGGTAGATGAGTTACTATCTAAAACTCCGGCTAAATAGGCGGGTTGGTTGGCTACAATACCAATACTGCGACCAGCCAATCGGGCAAAACCCACTACTATATTTTCGGCATAGGCGGCATGTACTTCTAAAAAACTATCAGGATCAACCACGGTTGAAATGACTTCGCGCATATCATAAGGTTGCGAAGCATTCCCCGGCATAAAGGTATTCAGCTCCGGGCGGCTTTCATCAGCAGGTTGGTAAGGCAGATGACTAGCTATTTCCTCGCAGTTTTGAGGCATGTAGCTGAGCAATTTCTTTACGTGATTAATGGCTTCAATTTCGTTGGCACAGGCAAAGTGGGTAACCCCCGATTTTGTTGCATGGGTACTTGCGCCGCCCAGTTCTTCTGAGGTTACTTCTTCATGTGTTACGGTTTTAACCACATTGGGGCCGGTTACAAACATGTACGAAGTATTTTCGACCATCAAAATAAAATCGGTTATGGCAGGCGAATATACTGCACCACCTGCACAGGGGCCCATAATGGCTGATAGTTGAGGAATTACCCCTGAGGCCTGAACGTTTTTATAAAAAATATCGGCATAGCCACCTAAAGAAACCACACCTTCCTGGATACGCGCACCACCACTATCATTTAAGCCAATTAAAGGCGCGCCGTTTTTCATGGCCATATCCATCAGCTTGCAGATTTTCTCGGCATGCGTTTCGGATAAAGAACCGCCAAATACGGTGAAATCCTGAGAGAATACATAAGTTAAGCGTCCGTTTATAGTGCCATAACCGGTAACCACACCGTCACCCAGGTATTTTTCGGCTTCCATGCCAAAATCGGTACTTCGGTGGGTAACCATCATGCCAATTTCTTCAAAACTGCCTTCGTCTAATAAAAAGTGAATCCGCTCGCGGGCAGTAAGTTTACCTTTTTTATGCTGACTGTCTATTCTGGCTTGTCCGCCGCCAAGGTTTGCCTGTTTTATTTTATCCTGAAGTAATGCTATTTTTTTATCCATTGCCATACGATGAGATTTTAAATTTAAAAATTAACACCGGTATTGCAAGGGCAGGAGTTTGTAATTTTATCGAAATGCCAGCAGTGTTTTGAGCTGAAGAATAATTAAATCTTCAGGTTTTTAAAGTCTGTAAAGTTTAAGATTACGACAAAACAGCCGTCAATTTTTAGTATATTACATTTTTTTTACAGCCCAAAGCATTGAAAAACCAAATATCCGTTTATTTTTGTAACGTCACATTAGAATAAGATTAGAAATCAATCGATGTTTTTAAGGAAGTACAAATATTTAATTGTTGCCTCATTCATGTTTATCTTCATGGCGAAGATGGGCATTTCTGGTGCGCCGGTATTTTGTACAAGCATTGATAAGGAAATTATGAACGCAGTAATCATGCAAATTGAGTTAGAGCATGAGGGCGGAAAGGATGCCGCCAAAGACACTGCAAAATTTACCGATTTCAAACTTATTGAACTTAACCATCCTATTTTTGCTTACGAGTTCTCTTCGAGTCATTTCTTTTTGAAGAGCAGTTTTATAGAGCATTTTAAGCGGTATGTAGATCCATATCACCCTACAGTTCCAACACCGCCACCTAACTTTATCTAGTACTTTTTCAGGATAAACCATTTTTCATTATCTGATGCACGCTGCATTTGGGTAGTGGTCAGCATATGGCATTTTGGTTTTCCACACGATTTTATTCGTTAAAATTTACCAGATAATTTTATTGTTATGCAAAAGTTTAACCCGGCCTTTTCAGGTACGGACGTGAAGAAATATTTTCTTAAAAAGAATCTAAAGAAAGATTTACCCTCAAGTATTGTAGTTTTTTTAGTGGCCTTGCCGCTATGTTTAGGTATTGCGCTTGCCTCAGGTGCCCCTTTGTTTGCCGGTTTAATTACGGGTATTATAGGTGGTATTGTAGTGGCATCCGTTAGTGGATCTCAGTTAAGTGTAAGCGGACCTGCCGCAGGTTTAACTGTAATTGTTTTGGGGGCAATAACCTCTTTGGGCAGTTATCAAACCTTTTTACTGGCTGTTTTTCTTGCTGGTGCAATACAGGTAATTCTGGGTTTAATAAAAGCCGGAACCATTGGCAACTATTTCCCTTCGAGTGTGATTGAAGGAATGCTTGCTGCTATTGGTCTGATTCTAATCCTTAAACAACTACCACATGCAGTAGGTGTAGATTCTGATTTCAGTGGCGACGAGGGATTCTTACAACAAGACCACGAAAATACTTTTTCAGCTATAACTGCTGCACTTAGCCATTTTAGTCTGGCTGCGGTAGTTATCAGTGTCTTGTCTATTGCAATTCTTATCTTTTGGCCAAAGTTTAAGAAACTAAGTATTGTTCCCGCACCTTTACTTGTTGTAGTTTTGGGTGTAGTAGCAAGCCTTATTTTCTCCGGAACAGCTTATCAGCTAAGACCGGATCAGATTGTAAAAATTCCTGTAGTAAATGGTTTTTCTGAGTTTTTGGGTTTATTTACCATGCCCGATTTTTCTGCGCTGGCCAATAAGGATGTTTATATTGTGGCTGTAACTATTGCCGTGGTGGCCAGTTTAGAGACTTTACTGAGTATCGAGGCTGTAGATAAGATTGACCCGATTAAACGTGTTTCGCCAACCAACAGGGAATTGGTTGCCCAGGGAGTTGGAAATATGACCAGCGGGCTGTTGGGCGGTTTACCATTAACTGCAGTAATTGTAAGAAGTTCGGCCAATGTAAATGCGGGTGGAAGAACCAAAATGTCGGCGATATTCCACGGAACGTGGTTGTTGCTTTCGGTATTGTTTATTCCTCAATTGATCAATATGATCCCCTTATCTTGTTTGGCTGCTATTCTTTTAATGACCGGTTATAAATTAACCAGAATAAGCTTATTCAAACACATGTACCACAAGGGATGGGATCAGTTTGTTCCGTTTGTAGTAACTATTTTAGCTGTTCTGTTTACCGATTTACTTAAAGGTGTGGCTATCGGTATGTTAGTTTCGGTATTCTATTTATTGCGAACCAATATGCGTAATCCATTTTTCTACCGCGTTACCAACGAAGGCGACAAAAAACACATCAGGATTAAACTGGCCGAAGAGGTTTCCTTTTTAAATAAAGCTGCAATACAGGTAGTATTAACGAATATCCCTAAAGAAACAGATGTAATTATTGATGGAACCAACGCCCGTTTTATTGATCCGGATGTTTTGGAAACCATATTCAATTACAAGCATAATGCCTATACCAAAGGGATTATTGTAACCCTCGAAAACATTCAGAAGCATTACGCTGTTCCAAAATTAAATATTAAAGTAGAAGAAGATATAAATAAATTATAATTATGTGCGCTAAGACAATTGAAACACAAGATATAACATACGATAGCCTGTTACAGGGTAACAGAGACTGGGTTAAAGATATGATCGATAATGATCCTTCATTTTTCGATAAACTTTCGGCAGGACAGAGCCCACCAGTATTGTGGATTGGCTGCTCGGATAGCCGTGTGCCCGCAAACCAGATTACAAACACTAAACCAGGCGATGTTTTTGTACACCGTAACATTGCCAATGTGGTGGTGCATACCGATATGAATTTACTTTCGGTACTGGATTATTCGGTTAATGTATTAAAAGTTAAACATGTAATTGTTTGTGGCCATTATGGTTGTGGTGGTGTTAAAGCTGCCTTGGGTAACAAACAAGTGGGTATTATCGATAACTGGTTAAGAAACATTCGCGATGTTTACCGTACACACGAACGCGAAATGTCAACCATTAAAGATGAGGATCAACGTTTCGACCGTTTGGTAGAGTTAAATGCTATTGAAGGCGCATCAAACGTGATGAATACTTCTATTGTACAAAGTGCATGGGCAAATGGCCAGGAATTAGCCGTTCATGCGTGGGTGTATAGCTTAAAAACAGGATTAATTAAAGACCTGAAAGTAACCAGTACCGGTCTTGATGATGTGTCGGCTGCTTTTAAGGTAAGTTAAAAGCATCTTTTAGATGTTATTTTTTAGTTGTTAGGAAAGCCCGGATTTATCCGGGCTTTATTTTTTTGAAGTATTAGGCATCTTTCCAGCACATTGGGATCCTAAGCTTAGAATTCCACGTGGACAAGTTGTCGCG
>JADMIO011605963.1_pt1 | contig 105231 bp, 87 predicted proteins | sample 8958161 | NCBI WGS metagenome assembly JADMIO01 (sample SAMN16585339, study PRJNA669376) | soil metagenome | isolation source: Crop rotation soil | place: USA: Cullars Rotation, Alabama | collected 2011 | reverse complement strand
GCCGCGACTTCAAGTCACGTGAATTCCAAGCTTCGGATCCCACTGTGCTGGAAAGCTTTACGTTCCTGAACCAGGAAGAAATCGCCACGATAGAATCAGATCATAAAAAAGATCCTGGTCAACGCCTGCTTCAAAAAAGTCTCGCGAAAGAAATAACTTCTTTTGTGCATGGCAATAATGAATATGAAAAAGCGATTGAGACCACTCAAAAATTATTTGCTAACCAAACCGCTGCAGCAGAAACACTTTCTGTTGAAGACCTCGAATCCATGGATGGCGTTGTAAAATCCGGGTTCGCGAAAGACAAAATTGCAAAGGGCATCGATGTGGTCTCGCTGCTGGCCGACAGCGGTATCCTGTCCAGCAAGGGTGAAGCGAGAAAGATGGTACAGGGTGGCGGAATTAGCATCAATCGCAAAAAAGTAGAGGGCGTAAATCTCACTATTGACAGCTCGATGTTACTACATGATAAATATTTGCTTGTTCAAAAAGGGAAGCGAAATTATTACTTGATTGAAGCAATGTGATGACATTGTTTTTACATGAAAAAAGTATACTTCATCAGTGGCCTTGGCGCCGACAAAAGAGCTTTCTCATTATTGGACCTTAGCTTTTGCGAAGCAATATTTGTGGATTGGATTCAGCCGTTGAAAAATGAATCTCTTTGTGATTACGCCTTACGTATGCGGAGCCAAATTCCATCAGCACATCCTATCGTAGTCGGCATGTCTTTCGGCGGGATGCTCGCAGCTGAAATGGCCAACCACGATAAAAATGTTACATCGATCATCATTGCGAGCAACAAATCGGCAGCGGAGTTTCCGTTTTATTTACGCGCCGGTAAATATTTTCCCTTGTACAAGTTGATCTCGCCGAAAAGTATAAAACATGCCACACTCGTCAATTGGGCCTTTGGTATCAGGGAAGAAAAGACGAAGAAACTGGTTTCGGAAATCCTGGCGGACACAGACCCCGGCTTTATGAAGTGGGCGATCAAAGCAATCTTAAACTGGCCGGAACACAAATCAACGGGAAACATCAGGCACATTCATGGTACAGCTGATAAAGTTTTGCCCGCACGTTTCGTAAAAGCAGATGAATTGATCAGAGGAGGTACACATCTTATAACACTCAACCATCCAAAAGAAGTATCCTCCTTTCTAAAAAAGTTGATTCTAGAATGAACATGATCGATGCGGAAAATCATTCGACATCTACCTGCTTTTTTATCACAGCGCCTTCCGAAGACTCGGGTAAAAATTTTCTTTCATTGATCAGGTAGCCATTGCCCTTTTCGCAAAAATGTACTTTCAGATTCTCAATGCTTACCGGATTTCCGTCAGGTATATCGGCAATGTTGGAATGCATAATATCGTGACCATCGATGATGACGACCAATCCACTTCCGATCGCTTCCATTTTATTTCCGCCCGTGATCAGCATGCCCGTATCCTCACCCAAACCGATGCCGATCGATCCAGGATTAGCTGCTACTGCCTGCGCAAGTCTTCCAAAACGTCCTCTCTTTTCAAAATGTGAATCGATGATGAGGGAGCTGATAAAGCCAAGCCCTGTCGTGATCTTTACCTCACCTTTCAAATGGGCCCTTGTCGCATTTCCCTCGTAAATCATCGTGTGGCCCATCGCCATCGCACCGGCACTGGTTCCTGCTACGACAAAATTTTCGTCCAGGTAGCGCCTTTTCATGATTCTTAAAAATTCAGTTCCGCCGTCAGTGGCGCTCAAACGAAGCTGGTTACCCCCGCTAAACATCACGGCATCGCATTGCATGATACGGTCGATATATTCAGTCTTAAGCGTATCCTGTCTTGTCCGGATGTGCATCACATCGACATTGGTGCAGCCGATCCTTCCAAAAGCGTTTAAATAATTTTCACCGACTTCATAGGGTATCATGGAGGCCGTTGTAATTATTTCTATACGCGAGGAAGGTCCGCCTGCCTCTTCAACTAAGCGACGGAGAATGCCAAGTTCAAAAAAGTTGAGATTGTTTCTGTGTATATCGCCTGATTCGAGATCGGTGCCTTTATCTTCTGCGCCCCCAATCGCGATAAGTTTTCCTTTAGGATGATTCATTCAAACCGGGTTGGTAAACCGCAAAAATAGTCGAAAATACAAGGATGCAAAAGGCTATTGAGAGATGATAACAGCCTGTGGAAAAAAGAACAGAGTTGTGATCACACTTTATCCGAAACAGTAATCAGGCTTTTTTGCGATTGACTAAAAAGTAGACTGCAATCCCGGTAGCAGCAATCAGGCTCCCCCATACCGCAAACCAGCCTGTTGAATAAAATAAAAACAACCAAACTGTAATCGACAAAATAACCGGCAAAGGATATAACCACATGCTGAATGGTAAATCTTTAGTACCGAATCGTTTCCTGAGCATTACCACCCCTGCAGCCTGGCCGATGAATTGTACAATGATCCGCATTGCCAATATGGAGGTGATAACATCTCCCAGTTTCATAAAAAGACTAAAAAGGAAACCGGCGCTGCACAATGCGATGAGTGATACATAAGGAAAATTGCGGGTCGGATGAATTCGCGAAAATATCCCGAAGAAATTTCCATCAACGGCTGCTGCATATGGAACGCGGGAGTATCCAAGTACGACTGCAAAAAGCGAGGCAAGTGCAATGCACAAAATAAGGATGGTCACAAAAATACCCGCCTGTTTACCGTGGACGAGTTCCATAAAAGAACTAACTAAATATTTATCGTCAGCTTTCACCGTTTGCCAGGGGATTACACTCATAACACTTGTATTCATTAACAAATACAGCGTTGCAATACCTGCAATTGAAATAAAAATGCTTCGGGGTATGTTTTTCCCGGGATCTTTTATTTCACCGCCAAGATGACAAACATTGTAATAGCCAAGATAGGCATATACTGTTTTCAAAGTACCGTGACCAATCGCAGCCATTAACGCATAACTGAAAAATGGCGTATCACCGTCAGGTAATAGTGTTACCGGTTGTTGATAATGCGTAAAGCCGCTGATGATAATCCAGAGTATTGTCAGGATAACGACGATTCCCAGCGCAACGGAAATTTTTCCGATCGTTTCTATTTTTCGATACAGTAAAAAAAAGACGACCATCACCAGTCCGCCAGAGACAATTTTTTGCCCGAGCCATGTTAAATCAACCAGGTAAGAAAGATATTGTGAAAACCCAATCGCCCCGGAAGCAACGACAAGCGGGGCTTGTATACTCGTTTGCCAGACGAATAAGAAACTCATGAGTCTTCCACCCTTTTCTCCGTATGCAATCCGGTGGAAATTATAGGTCCCTCCTGCGAGCGGATATTTTGCGCCTAGTTCACTCCAGATCATTCCGTCGGTGAAAGCAACAAAAGCGCCGAATATCCATGCCCATAGAAAAAGTCCATTGTGAAACTGGCTCACCACGAATGGCATAACGACAAACGGCCCGATCCCAACCATATCTATCATGTTGATAGAAGTTGCCTGGAGCAATGTGATCTTGCGGTTGGTTTGTGGTAATGACATTTATCGAAAAAAGACTGATCACGCCAGGTAACAATGGGTTATCCCTTTGCAAATGCAGTGATGCCTTCTATTAACACATCAAGGTTCCTGATTGTTGTATATACATTCGGAGTGATCCTGACACCTTTTATATTTTCCCATTCGATCGCTACCGTATGTACTTTATATTTATCTAAGAGAAAACTATCAAGTTCACCCGGCTTTTTTCCTTCGACTCCAACATTACCAATCGCACAACCCCATTTTGGGTGCAGTGAAGTATTTAATTTGACACGCGGGAGGTCTTTTACTCTTTCCATCCAATAATTTTTCAAATAGTGGAGTCGCTTTTCTTTCCGTTCGCTGCCAATCATTTCATGAAATTCAATTGCCTTCGTGATAGCTTGCTCAATAAAGAAGGGTCTCGTGCCAAGGTTCTCAAACTTCCTGATATCGGCTTTTAAAGGTTCATCGCTGGCGAACAAAGGATACAAATTCTTAATTTTTTCTTTCCGCACATACATCATTCCGCTGCCGATCGGGGCATACAACCATTTATGTAAACTGCTTGCGAAATAATCCGCATCGAGGTCGGGAATTCTAAAGGCAAAATGGGCAAAACTATGGGCGCCATCAACGACCACTTCAATACCTCTTTTGTGCGCTTCCTGCGCAATTTTTTTGACCGGGAGTATTTGTCCATTCCAATTGATGATATGCGTGATGTGAACGAGTTTGGTTTTTGGGGTGAAAGCTTTCACATACTGGCTTACGAGATAATCTTCGTCTTCACTTGGCAACTCAAGATTGATCCAAACCATTTTGATCTTATCCCGTATCTCACGCTGCTTGTATGCATTTACCATATTGGGATAATCCTGCTTTGAAGCGACGACTTCGTCACCTGACTTTAACTGCATTCCAAAAATGATTGTCTCCAGGCCTTCCGATGAATTGCGGTTGATTGCAATTTCTTCCGCATCACAACCGGCAAGCTTCGCGATATTTTTTCGCAATGGTTCACGGCCCTGGTCAAGGATCCTCCACATATAATAGCTGGGTGCTTCGTTGCTGTAATCGTAGTAACGTTTCATTGCTTCCTGCACCGTCCTTGGCGCCGGTGATACTCCACCATTATTCAAATTGATAATGCCGGGTGAAACAGTAAAGGCCTGCTGAACATAATACCAGAAATCTTCATCGGCCGCGATATCATCAGCTGATACATTTTCTGCATTTTTTATTGCGGAATTGAAACTTTTGGCCCAAGCTGGTTTTGTAAGTGAAGCGAGCAATGCGGTTGCAGATAAAATTCCAGTCTTTCGGAAAAACTGGCGTCGGTTGGTTGGAGACATACCTTTTTTTTATTTGCTAAATGTATCAAAACTCGTTCAAAGAATTCCGGGGTTCAACTGGCTTTTCTCAATGGAAGTTTTTTCCAGTAGGTCAGTTGTCTCCATATCCATTCCATCGGGCCATATTGATAATAGCGAAGCCATACATGGCTCCATACTATTTGCAACAACCAAATCGCCATCACGACGAGATAAGCTTCGTAGCGTTGCAATTTCCCAAATAGTCCGAATCCCATTCCATAAAAAATTAATCCGCAAATGATAGACTGTGTCAAATAGTTTGTAAAAGCCATCTGTCCCACCGGACGCATCAATCGAAAGAACCAGTTAAATACACCGGACTTATAGATCAACATCAGCAACCCGAAAATACCTAAGGCACGCAGCGTTCTTCCGACTTCATAGAAACTCAGTGAAATACTTTTTGTGTATGCAAACCGGTTAAATTTCGCGTCGATCATTGGCTGGAGCTGATAGTACGCTACAATAATTCCAAGCCCCAGACCTATGATACACATAATCGCGTAAAGCCGCGTAGGCGCTTTGCCGGTTAATATTCCCATCTTAAAGAACGCCATTCCAATAAACATAAAAAGTAAAACATCCCAAATGCTGAAGTAGGTAAAAAAAACAAAGGTCGAAAGGTATTGGTCCACGCGAAAATCATAAACTTCGCTATAAGTTCCGGTCATTAACCGATTGGCACGCTCATTCGCCTTCACCTGTCGTTCATGCGTGCCTCTTGCTTTAAATTCAAGCATTGCGTTCAGATCGGAATTCTGTTGCGGTGTAAGTTTGTGCGTGATCGTATCCAGTTTCTCAACTTTTTCTCCTTTAGCAATAACGAGCTTGTCCTGGTAGAGATCCATGTTTTCCCTGGCAAGCATACAAATCATGCAGAACCCTGCAGCAAACAACAACTTTCGGGGTTGCCACAAACGAAACACCAGCATCATTAAACCATAACAACCATAATCAAACAAAATATCACCTCGCCATAATAGAAGATATACATCGATAAGCCCGAATACAATTAACCAAAGTTGCCTGCGCAGGAAATAATCACCCGGCCATATTTTATTATGCTGCTGTTCCTTATTTTGAATAAAAAGTATGATACCGGCACCAAACAACATGCTGAACAAGGCACGTTGTGTACCATCAGGGATCCAGTTCACAAACTTCCAGATATAATAATTGATGGTGCCATATTCATTGGCAATCGAAGGGTTGTGACCCATTGGTCCATAGGCAAAACCCGGGATGTTCATCAGTAATATTCCAAGAATTGCAAATCCCCTCAGTGAATCAATGACGTCAATTCGTTCGTTTTTCGTCACCGGAATGGCAGTATCTGTCATCTTGATTGTTTTAATCTGAAGATCGTGATGGAAGCCTGGAATTCTATTCAACTAATATCCTTTGACATCCGGGCAAGACTTAAAGCTTCAACAAACTATAGGGGCGATCGGTGGGTTTGGATCGTATCGCACGGTTTTAATTTCAATCACAATGCACCATATTGTGTGCGGAGAATTTCCAGCATTAAATCTACACCCAATTAATTGGTTGCAAAAAAGAAAACAACTAACTTCCCTGAAACAGCTTACCACCTATATTTTGTACGGTGTCGCAAACAATGCGACGATAATTACTATTCAATTAAATTTTTAGTGCGATGAAAGTTCTTGAGATTAAAGTGCTGAAAGGCCCGAACTATTGGAGTGTTCGCAGACCAAAGTTGATACAAATGAGGCTTGACCTGGAGGAACTCGAAGAAAGACCTACCAATAAAATAGATGGGTTCAGGCAAAGATTACAGGCGCTATTGCCAACGCTGTATGAACACCGTTGCAGCGAAGGAGTTCCCGGTGGTTTTTTTAGCAGGATCGACGAAGGAACGTGGATGGGCCATGTGATCGAACATATCGCCCTCGAGATTCAGACGCTTGCCGGCATGGATTGTGGCTTTGGAAGAACGCGGAGCACCGGTGAGAAACCGGGCGTATATCATGTCATTTTCGACTATATGGAAGAGGATGCAGGAATCTACGCTGCAAGAGCTGCCGTAAGAATTGCTGAAGCACTGGTCAATGGAACGGAATACAATCTCGATGAGGACATCCAGGAAATGAGAGAAATCAGGGAAGACACCAGGCTGGGTCCTTCCACAGGTTGCATTGTGGAAGAAGCTGCAAAAAGAGGCATCCCTTTTATCCGGTTAAACAAGCAAAGTCTTGTACAACTCGGCTATGGCGTTCACCAAAAAAGAATAAGAGCAACTATTGCTTCTACAACCTCAAATATTGCTGTTGACATTGCCTGCGATAAAGAAGAAACCAAGAATTTATTGGAGGCTGCAGAAGTTCCTGTGCCAAAAGGTGTAGTCATCCGGACAGAAGTGGGTCTTGATGATGCCATTGAAAAATTGGGCTATCCCTTGGTCATTAAACCCATTGATGGTAATCATGGTAAAGGCAATACAACGAATATCATCAATCGCGAGCAGGCGATGAAAGCATTTGAAGCAGCGAAGCAATTTGGGCGGAATGTGATCGTTGAAAAATTCATCACAGGATTTGACTTCCGTGCGCTTGTGATCAACTATAAATTTATCTGCGCCGCGTTGCGTACTCCCGCGGCTGTCAAAGGTAATGGTATCAACAGTATTGAATGGCTGATCAACGAGACAAATAAAGATCCGCGGCGTGGTTACGGACACGAAAAAGTTCTAACGCAGATCACGATCGACCAGTTTACACAAAAAATGCTGGATGATGCAGGTTACACATTGGAAACAGTTCCCCAAAAAGGTGAACTGGTTTTATTGAAACCGACGGCGAATTTGTCAACAGGCGGCACCTCAACGGATGTTACGGATGAAGTGCATCCGGCAAATGTTTTTATGTTCGAACGCATCGCCCGAATCATTGGATTGGATATTTGCGGAATTGATATTATGGTGAAAGACCTGCGTTCACCCATCACTGAATTAGGGGGTGCAATCCTTGAAGTGAATGCGGCGCCTGGTTTCAGAATGCATATCGATCCTTCAGAAGGTTTGCCGAGAAATGCAGCAGAGCCTGTAGTCGACATGTTGTTTCCAAAAGGAAGTGCCGGCCGAATTCCGATAATTGCCATCACAGGAACAAATGGAAAGACAACCACCACCCGACTTGCCGCACATATCGCAAAAAGTGCCGGTAAGAAAGTTGGTTATACAACTTCTGACGGAGTGTATATACAAAATCAAATGATGATGAAGGGGGATTGCACAGGACCGATCAGTTCTTCATTTGTGTTAAAAGATCCCACTGTTGATTTTGCCGTATTGGAATGTGCACGCGGTGGCATTCTTAAATCAGGTCTTGCCTTTCAAAATTGTGATGTTGCGATTGTTACGAACGTCGCCGCCGATCATATGGGCCTGGGTGGCATCAATACGTTGGAACAAATGGCAAGGTTAAAAGCAGTCGTCCCCGAAACTGTTTTTCCTCACGGCTACGCAGTGCTCAATGCCGATGATGATCTTGTTTATAAAATGAAAGACGATTTGAATTGCAATATCGCTTTGTTCAGCATGGATGAAAAAAATCCGCGCATAAAAAAACATTGTGCAGGTGGTGGACTGGCGGCTGTGTTTGAAAATGGATATGTCAGCATCATGAAAGGAACATGGAAAATTCGTGTCTCCGCAGTGAAAGACATTCCATTGACTTATGAAGGAAAAGCGAATCACAATATTGCAAATACTTTGCCTGCAGTTCTCGCAACCTACCTGTACCGCGACATCACGATTGAAGATATCAGGCAGGGACTTTTGACGTTTGTTCCGTCTTCTGCACAAACCCCCGGTCGACTAAATTTCTTTCATTTCAAAAATTTCACGTTTCTCGCAGACTTTGCGCACAATCCGCATGGTTTAAAACTGCTTTGTGATTTTATAAGCAAACTGGACTATAAACATAAAGTTGGGATTATCAGTGGTACGGGAGACCGACGAGATGAAGATATCCGCGAGCTTGGCGAAATTTCTGCTGCCTATTTTGATGAGATCATCATTCGCTGTGATAAAAATCTAAGAGGAAGGACAGCGGATGATATCATTGGCTTGCTGAAAGAAGGGATTGAAAAAGTGAACGCATCAATACCGATAGTAGTCATTCCAAATGAAGACGAGGCCCTGGATTATGCTTACAGAAATTCAAAACCTGGTAGCTTGGTTACAATCATGTGCGATGTAGTAGCAAGGGCGCTGGACAAGATTGCCGAACTGAAAGAAAAGGAAGAAAAAGAAGATAAAAAGTTAGCAGTCAGCTCGTAAATAGCCCGGAAACATAGCAAATCAGGCGCAAAAACCATTTGGGGGAAAAGCAATCAACCCCTATTTTTGCACTCCCGTTCAAGAACCTTCGGAACGAGACAACTCATGGTTGTTTGATTGAGCTATGGTGTAACGGTAGCACTACAGATTTTGGTTCTGTCTGTCTAGGTTCGAATCCTAGTAGCTCAACGATAGTAAGACCGCAAATGCGGTCTTTTTCTTTTAGCGGTATGGGTAAAACATGTATTAATTGTTGACCTCAACATCGTTTCCATGTCTCGTCAATTTCTTTGCTTTCAATAAATAGCTCACTAACCCGTTTTAAGCCTGCAGTTTATTTAGAATTCAATTCTGTAATTTTAGGTATCCAAATAACCACATGAAATATACCATCCTGTTCCTAACCCTGATTAGCAGTTTTGCAGCTATAGCACAAAACGAAAAAACGCCCGTTTCCCAGGATTCAGTTGTATTACTTTCCCCTGTTTTGATCAAAGGATATGAATCGGGCCGCTCACTGATCGAGACACCAGTTGCAATTGGCCTGATCCAGGCTAAAGATTTTCAGCGATTTTCAAATACTTCATTGCTCCCGGCCATCAACACGATTCCTGGTGTAAGAATGGAGGAACGTTCGCCCGGCAGTTACAGATTAAACATCCGGGGTAGCTTGCTTCGCTCACCTTTTGGCGTACGAAATATCAAAGTATACTGGAATGATATGCCATTCACCGATGCAGGTGGTAACACTTATCTTAATCTCATCGAACCGGCAACCGTTTCTTCAATAGAAATCTTAAAAGGACCTGGCGGCAGCCTTTATGGTGCAAATACCGGGGGTGTTGTTGTCTTACATCCCGATAGCCCGTTTTCACAGGCTGACAACGGTTCTGCAAGAAACAGTCGCTTTCGGCTTCAACTCAATGGCGGTTCTTATGGAAGTTTTGGAGAACAGGCGCAGTGGAAATACCGTGGCAATAATTTCAATTCCACGCTTTCGCAAAGTCACCTCACAGCGGATGGATACCGTGAAAATAGCAGGCTTCGAAAAGATGTTTTGCAATGGAATGCAAATAGCGCTTTATCGAAAAAAGACAAGGCCGAATGGATCATTCTCTATACCGACCTTTATTATCAAACGCCGGGTGGATTAAATCTTGCGCAAATGCAACAAAATCCCAAACAGGCGCGACCGGCTACACCTGCCCTACCTGGAGCGGTCACACAAAAGGCTGCGATTTACAATAAGACTTTGTTTGCAGGCTTGAGCAATACACATGAGTTCAACAAACATTGGAGCAATGTGACCTCCGTTTCGTTTTCTCATAGCGATTTCAAAAATCCTTTTATCACGAATTATGAAAAAAGGGATGAAAGCAACCTGGGGTTCAGAAGCAAATTCGTTTACGATGCGAATTTTGAAGAACACGATTTCAAATTAATCGGTGGAGCCGAATGGTTGTATGGATATGCTGCCATTGACAACTACGGCAATCGTGCGGGTGTGCAGGATACGGTTCAATCCAAGGACCGCCTTTGGGTAAGACAATGGTATCCTTTCGTACAAATGGAATGGCAAATCCGGAAGAAATTACTTGTGCAGGCTGGTGCAAGTACGAATGGATACATTTATCATTATCGCCGGCTGACCGGAACTGATCATGATAAAAAGAAAAAGAAATTCGACGAACAATTTCTTCCGCGGATAGCCTTGCTCTATCCGTTCAATCGGCAGTTTTCCGCATATCTCTCCTGGAGCAAAGGTTTTTCACCGGCTACACTCGCCGAATTCCGCTCATCGGATAACAATATCAACACAGAACTTCAACCTGAGTATGGATGGAATTATGAAGCGGGCATCCGATTTGGTTCAACAAATGATCGCCTTCAGTTTGATGCTGCTTTTTACTATTTCAAACTTCAGCAAGCTATTGTAAGAAGAGTTAACAGCGGCGGCGCAGAGTATTTTATAAATGCAGGTGGAACAGATCAAAAAGGAATTGAATCCAAATTGAGTTATGCGATTGTCTACAAGCCCGGCGCGCGTTTCAATATGGTGAGGTTGTGGACAAGCTACACACTGAACGATTACAATTTCACCAACTACATGGTAGGAACGAGTGACTACTCCGGAAAGATTCTCACTGGGGTTCCGAAAAATATTATTCTTGGCGGTTTTGACATTAATACGAAATGCGGATTGTACTTGTATGGATCGGTAAATCATACCGGCAAACTCCCCCTGAACGATGCCAACGATGAATTTGCAAAGGCATTTACACTCCTGCAGGCCAAGATCGGATGGAAAAAACAGCTTTCACACTCGTTTCAACTTGAGTTATTCGCAGGCTCTGATAACCTTACCCATCAAAACTACAGCCTTGGTAATGATATAAATGCCTTGGGTAGAAGGTATTATAACCCCGCCGCCACCAATAATTATTTCGGAGGAATTGTCGCCAGTTTCTAATACTTTCAGGAAATAAGCATAAATTTAAGACTGCACATCGCACATCCGTTTCTGTGAATGTTATTTAAAAAGTAACAGAAATGAGATCATTATTTACTCCCCTTATTTTACTTGTATTCTTGTCCCGTGTCGGTGCACAGAACTGCGGAGGATATTACGTTTTCAATAAGGCAGACATCGAGATGATGACCTATGACGACAAAGGCAAGGAAGACGGTAAGCTTACCTATTCCGTCAGCGACATAACAAAAGTATCTGATGAGTTTATAGCAAGCCTTGTTTCCGAGTCAAAAAACAAAATGGGTACAAGCCTGTCGAAGGTTGCTGGAAAATACAAATGCAATAACAGCAGCCTGTTTATCGATGCTGCTGTTGCAATTCCAAAAGAACAAATGGCTCCTTACAAAGACATGGACGTGCAGTCGGGACTGTCCTTTGTAGAATATCCTTCAAAACTTGTGACCAACCAGGCATTTCGGGATACAAGTTTTACGGTCCAGGTATTAAATGGCGGAACACTGTATACCACACTTACCCTGAATCAAAAAAACAGGAAAGTGATGTCAAAAGAAACGCTTGTCAACAGGACCGGGACCTGGGAATGCTGGAAGATCACTTATGATGGAACACTGACCAGTAATAACGGCACATCTACTCCGACCGTTTATAATTATAAATCGTCAGAATGGTTTGCACCGGGCTTTGGACTCGTCAAATCCGAAACATATTCGACCGCCAATGTGCTGATTAGTTCATTTGGCATCTCATCAGCGAAACGCTGGTAGAACTTTCAGAAGGAATTTGTTGTTTATTTAAGATGACATTGCCGGTTTCAGGCGCAGTAGGCAAACTGTAAGACTGTCTTTCCAGTCAGTTCCCTTTAGTTGAAATGTAGATTTGATTTTCTCTTTATCCAACACAGAATAACCGGGTCGTTTAGCCGGCGTCGGATATTGTGAAGTGGTGATGGGATTCACATTGCAGGCGCTTCCGGACAATTCCTTTATGGCAACGGCAAAGTCAAACCAGGTGATTTGCCCTTCGTTGCTGAAATGATATATACCAGATACCCAATTACCTGAGGAAATGATTTGAAGGATAACGTCCGCAAGATCTGCCGCATAGGTTGGCGTTCCCGATTGATCACTTACGACACTTATCTGATCCTTATCTGACATCAATCGCAACATTGTTTTCACGAAATTTTTTCCAAATTCAGAATACACCCACGCCGTGCGGATAATAATAGAATCGGAATTTTCTTGCATTACATTCTTCTCTCCTTCCAGCTTCGAAGCACCATAAAGGTTTACCGGATCAGTTTGATCGTCTTCACGATAAGGAACGGTACCATTACCATTGAAGACATAATCTGTTGAAACGTGTACCAACTTTACACCATTTTCTTTACAAGCTTTTGCGATGATGCCCGGGGCTTCTGCATTTACTTTATAAGCCAACTCTTTTTCGGATTCCGCTTTATCTACTGCAGTGTAAGCAGCACAGTTGACAAAGTATTGCGGTTGATGACCAGCAATAAATTTTCCAAATGCATTGAGGTCATCCAATGGCAACTCTTCGCGTGTTGTAAAAACAAATTCGAAATCGGGGTAATTGGACACGAGTTGTTTAATTTCCATTCCCAACTGGCCATTGGCCCCGGTAACGATTATTTTTCTGCGACTGGCCATAAACTAAAAATCAAAATTTGTTTTTATGTCTTTGAGGTTCGGCAGTACCTGGTCCTTATCCGAGATGATCGCTTTATCGTGAGGTATTTGCCAATCAATGTTGAAATCGGGATCATCAAAACGAAATCCGCCTTCGCTTTCCTTGCTGTAAAATCCATCACATTTATACATCACTTCCGCTCTTTCACTCAATACAGCAAAACCATGAGCAAATCCTTTCGGAACGAGCAGTTGCTTCTTATTATCTGAAGAAAGTTCAATGGCGAAATGCTTACCGTAAGTTGGTGAACCGTTTCTCACATCTACTGCAACATCCATGATCCTGCCCGCCAAAACACGGACGAGTTTGGTTTGTGCATGTGGATTCAACTGGTAATGCAAACCGCGAATTACACCGTATGAAGATGAAGATTGATTGTCCTGTACAAAGCGAATGTTCAAACCCTGCGCCAGGAAAATGTTTTCATTGTATGATTCGAAAAAGTACCCACGACTGTCTGCGAACACTTTTGGTTCAAAAACCAACAGATCGGGTATGTCTGTAGTAATAAATGGCATATTAAAGACTCCAGTATTTTCTGTTATTGATCTTACTTCTATAGATACCTTTTAAATCTGCAACCAACGCGTGAGATTTGGAAATAGATGCAAAATAATCATCGCCGAGCGTCGAATATGCCGCATGCGGCACCGTGACAATTACGGCATCATAGTCGTTACCGATTGTTTCGGCAAGTCCAAATCCATATTCATGTTTTAATTCATCGGAATCAGCATGAGGATCTTCAACATCCACATTCACATAAAAGGCTTTGAGTGCTTTCACAACATCTGCTACTTTTGAATTGCGGATATCACTCACATTTTCTTTGAAAGTCGCACCTTTAATGAGCACCCGTGCCGATTTCACATCGCCAACGGTTTTGATCAAATGCTGCACCGTTTTCTGCGCCACATAATTCGCCATATCATCATTAATAGTGCGGCCCGCCAGTATCACCTGCGATTTATAACCAAGTTCATTGGCTTTGTGCGTCAGGTAATATGGATCTACGCCAATACAATGTCCGCCGACAAGACCCGGCTGAAATTTGAGAAAGTTCCATTTGGTGCCGGCTGCCTCAAGTACCTCGTAAGTATTGATCCCCATCCTGTCAAATATAATCGACAGTTCGTTCATTAATGCAATGTTTAAATCCCTTTGTGTGTTCTCGATGATCTTAGCAGCTTCCGCTACTTTGATGGAAGAAGCCCGATGTACTCCTGCTTTCACGACGAGTTCGTAAACCTTTGCAATTGTCTCCAGCGATTCGGCATCACATCCTGACACAACTTTCACGATTGTTGCAAGGGTATGATTTTTATCTCCGGGATTGATCCGCTCGGGTGAATAACCCAATTTGAAGTCTCTAATATTCTTAAGACCGGAAAGTCTCTCTATGATCGGTAAACAATCCTCTTCTGTACAACCCGGGTACACGGTCGATTCAAAAACAACGTAGTCGCCATTTTTCACCACTTTGCCGATCGTTTCAGAAGCCCGTTGCACAGGAACAAGATCGGGTACATTGTGTTCATCAACCGGCGTCGGTACTGCTACGATGAAAAATTTGGCCTCACGTAAAACATCAAGCGAATTTGTGAAAGTAATATCACAACCATCAAATGCCTCCTTTTCGAGTTCATTGCTGGGATCGATACCGTTCTTCATCAATTCGATACGTTTGGCATTGATATCAAAGCCGATCACGGATAATTTTTTTGCAAATTCCAATGCGATTGGCAAGCCGACGTATCCGAGACCGATGACAGCTAATTTTTCTTTCTTATCAACTAGTTGCTGGTACATTAAGGCAGTTGTGTATTTAAATTTAATGGTTTGATGATTTATTTGATACTCACAAATTCCTTTGGTTGCTTGCGCCACTCTTCTTCCGGAAGTGACTTGAAATATTCGTAAGTAATTTTTAGACCTTCCTTCCTGCTCACTTTTGGTTCCCAGCCTAAAATTTGTTTTGCCTTCGTTATATCAGGTTGCCGCTGTTTGGGATCGTCTACCGGTAGCGGTTTGTAGATAATCTTCACTGCATTACCGGTCAGCGCCAGCACTTCTTCAGCAAAATCTTTCAGGGAGATTTCATTTGGATTTCCAATATTGACGGGAAGATGATAGTCGCTGTTTAGCAAGCGATAAATCCCTTCGATCAGGTCATCCACATAACAAAAACTCCGGGTTTGCAAGCCCGTTCCAAAAACCGTCATGTCCTCGCCACGAAGGGCCTGTCCTATAAAAGCAGGCAATGCTCGTCCATCATTGAGACGCATTCGGGGACCATAAGTATTGAAGATGCGAATGATTCTTGTATCGACATGGTGAAATGTATGATAAGCCATTGTGATCGACTCCATGAAACGTTTGGCTTCATCATAAACGCCGCGTGGACCGACAGGATTTACATTTCCCCAATATTCTTCCGTCTGCGGATGAACCAGCGGATCACCATATACTTCACTGGTCGAAGCAACTAAGATCCTCGCGTTTTTTGCTTTGGCAAGACCCAGGCAATTGTGGGTACCTAATGCACCAACCTTAAGCGTTTGAATCGGAATTTTCAGGTAATCGATCGGGCTGGCCGGTGAAGCGAAATGAAGGATATTATCTAAATCACCCGGAATGTGAATGAACTTACTGATGTCATGGTGATAAAACTCGAACTGTTCGAGTTTGAAAAGGTGTTCGATATTTTTAAGGTCGCCGGTGATGAGGTTGTCCATCCCAATTACGCGATGCCCTTCCTTAATAAACCTGTCACAAAGATGTGATCCAAGAAATCCGGCGGCACCGGTTATTAGCGTTCGTTTTTGGTTCATCGTAGTCATTGATTTAATTGGCATCAGCCCTTCCGATACTTACGTAATGAAATCCCAGTTCACGGATCGCGGCGACATCAAACAGGTTTCGTCCATCAAAAATAGCTTTGTTCTTCAGGCTTGAAACAATCTTTAAAAAATCAGGTGTCCGAAATTCATTCCACTCTGTTGCAATGATCAATGCATCCGCTCCTTTCAGCGCGGCATATTGACTTTCCGCAAATTCTATTTTGTCGCCCAACAATGTCCTGACATTGTGCATTGCTTCAGGGTCGAAGGCTGTGACCGTGGCGCCTTCTTCTAAAAGCGCATGAATCATTTCGAGGGCCGGTGCTTCACGTATATCGTCGGTATTCGGTTTAAATGCCAATCCCCATACGGCAAAATGTTTGCCCTTGAGCTGCCCTTTGAAATACTTTCTTAGTTTCGGGAGGAGATGCAGTTTCTGTTTATTATTTACATCCATTACTGCATTCAGTATCCTAAAATCGTAATTCACTTCCTGTGAAGATTTTACCAGCGCCTGAACATCCTTCGGAAAACAACTGCCGCCGTAACCGATTCCCGGAAAAAGAAACCGCTTCCCAATGCGTTCGTCACTTCCCATTCCACGTCTGACCATATCGACATCGGCGCCCATCAGTTCGCATAGTTGCGCAACCTCATTCATGAACGATATCTTGGTTGCCAAAAATGAGTTTGCCGCATATTTTGTCAGTTCTGCAGAACGCTCATCCATAAAAATAACCGGGTTGCCCTGCCTTACAAACGGTGCAAACAACTGGTTCATTAACTTTTTCGCTTTTTCCGAATGGGTGCCAACTACTACCCTATCTGGTTTCATAAAATCCTCGACCGCTACGCCCTCCCGTAAAAACTCGGGATTAGAAACAACGTCAAATGACTGTTCTATATTTTTCCCTTTTGAATTTTTTGCTGCGCTTTGCAGTATCGCCTCCCGAACCTTCTCCGAGGTACCTACCGGCACCGTGCTTTTGTCAACAATGATCTTATAGTCGCCGGGCTCGATCAGTTTCCCTAATTCTTCAGCAACGCCCAGTACATATTTGAGATCGGCCGAACCATCCTCACCGGGAGGTGTGGGCAAAGCCAGGAAAATGATCGGTGAATCTTTGATTCCTTCGGCAAGACTTGTTGTGAATAAAAGTCTTTCCTCTTTGAGATTACGGAGAAATATTTTTTCAAGCCCCGGTTCGTAAATAGTGATTTCACCACTCATCAATTTGGTGATCTTGTTCGTGTCAATGTCAACACAGGTTACCGTGTTGCCAGTTTCGGCAAAACATGTTCCTGTTACTAATCCAACGTAGCCTGTCCCTACAACGGTAATTTTCATTTATACTGATTTTTTAAACTTTCGCTCATCAACTTCCGCTTTCCAAACATGGGAGACAAAAGTTAGTCGCTTATTCATAGATTAAGATGCCAGGTAATCCAGTACGGTTGAAGTAATCAGCTTTAACTGTTCTTCATCGAGCTCTGTATGTATCGGTAAAGAAATCACCCGGTCTGTCAGCCAATCAGTCACTGGCATCGATTGCGAACTGACATTAAAATGTTCGAACATTTTCTGCCGATGCCCGGGCACAGGATAATAAATCATCGATGGAATTTTTCGAGCGGCCAGGTATTCATTTAATCCATTCCTGAGTTTTGCGGAATTGTCTCCATTTTCAACAAGTACAGTGTACTGGTGAAAAACATGTTTGGAGTATGGAGCACGAAACGGCGTGGTTAATTTTGGGTGATTTGCAAAAGCTTTGTCATAATAATCTGCAGCGACAGATCTTGCCTGGTTGTATTCGTCAAGATGCTTCAACTTGATATCTAGAATCGCCGCCTGGACTGTATCCAACCGACTATTGCAACCAACTACATCATGATAGTAACGACGGCTTTGTCCGTGATTGGCAATCATCTTCAGCTTTTCTGCCAGTGCATCGTCATTTGTGAAAATGGCTCCACCATCACCAAATGCGCCGAGGTTCTTTGAGGGATAAAACGAAGTCGCCCCAACATGCCCGATACTCCCTGTCTTTTTCTTTACACCATAGCTGAAACTATATTCACAACCGATTGCCTGGGCATTGTCTTCAATGACGAATAAATTATGCTTTTGAGCAATGTTCATGATTGCTTCCATTGGTGCAGCCTGGCCATAAAGATGTACCGGTACAATTGCTTTCGTCCTCGGCGTGATTGCCTTTTCGAGCGCGACGGGGTCGATGCAAAATGTCCTTGGATCAACTTCAACAAAAACCGGGGTAAGCCTTAATAAAGCAATTACTTCCGTAGTAGCAATGTAAGTAAAAGAGGGTGTTATGACCTCGTCACCGGGTTGCAGATCCAGGGCCATCATGGCGATCTGGAGGGCATCTGTGCCATTGGCACAGGGAATGCAATGCTTAGCGCCAAGATAACTGGCAAGATTTGTAACGAATTCCTGGACAGGCTTACCGTTGATAAATGCGGAACTCTCCAACACTTTCTGCACGGCTTCGTCGATCTCGGGTTTTATCTTGAGGTATTGGGTTTTGGTATCAACCATTTGAATGGAAACCATAGGCGAAATAAAAATTACGGGAATCGTTGACAGTCCAATTCAAAAATCATTTTCACAACACTGTAAATATCCCGGATTTATTAAGTGCCGCAAAAATAGTAAAATACAGGTAGTTTCATCGTTTGACTTTACTTTTGCCTGCCATCAACAGTGGCTGAATTTCTGAAAATTTTAAAGGTTGGGAGTTTTTATCTACGACATCTTTCTGTTCCTCTTCAATATTTCAATTCGTATAGCGGCCCTGTTTAATAAAAAGGCCCGCAAGTGGGTTGAGGGTCGAAAAGATATTTGGAATTCATTACATGATACATTCCGCCAACAGCAAACGGGCGGCGCCGCCGTGAAGATAATCTGGATGCATTGCTCATCGCTCGGTGAATTCGAGCAGGGAAGGCCAGTTTTAGAACTTCTCAGGAAAACCTACCCAAATTATCGATTGCTGCTTAGCTTTTTTTCTCCGTCCGGCTATGAAGTACGAAAAAATTATGCCGGAGCAGACTGGATTTACTATCTCCCAATGGATGGTCGCAACAACACTAAAAAGTTCCTGGATATTGTAAACCCTACACTGGTGATTTTTGTCAAATATGAATTTTGGTACCACTATCTTAAAACAATACATGATAGGAAAATTCCCCTACTGCTCATATCCGCGATTTTCAGAAAAGATTCTGCATTCTTCAAATCGTACGGAGGTCTCCAACGAAAAATGCTCTCTTTCTTTAAACATTTGTTTGTCCAAAACAACCATTCCAAGCAATTGCTTGCAACATTAGGTCTCGAATCAGCTTGCAGTGTTACTGGTGATACGCGATTTGACCGGGTGATTGAAATTGCAAATGATGCTGGCCCCATAAAAGAAGTCGAAGCATTTATAGGGGGCCAAATAGCAATTGTGGCAGGAAGTACATGGGACAAAGACGAATCAGTACTCAAAGAAGCTATTACAAGATTGGATCATCTTTCCTTCAAACTCATCATTGCCCCGCATGAAATTAATAAGGAACATCTTGATAGTTTGAAAAAACTGTTCCCGGGTGCATTGTTCTTTTCAGCTTTGCCAAACTCATCATCATCGCCTGTTTCAAATGTCCTGATCATTGATAACATCGGCATGTTGTCACGATTGTACCAGTATGCCAAGCTATCCTATATTGGCGGTGGTTTTGGAAAGGGAATACATAATACACTGGAAGCAGCTGTGTTTGGAAAACCATTACTATTCGGTCCGGCGTATGAAAAATTCAATGAAGCGATTGAACTTGTCGCAGCCGGAGCAGCACAACCGGTTTCAAATGCTGCCGACCTTGAAGCAGCCATTGCCTTGTTTTTATCGGATAACGAAATATATCGAAAGGCTTCTGAAAATTCCCGCTCCTATGTTTATGACAATAAAGGAGCGACAGAAAAAATTTTGCGATTTATTCAGGAGAAGCGTCTTTTGACCAACTGATCAAATTGCGCTACGGCAGGCAGTTCATTATTCCAGCCTAACTTCACTTTTAGTTCGCGGCTTATCCAGTATTCGGCTTCGGGGTAGATATTGAAACTATTGATTGTTTTGATACTGCGCTCATACATTGCCTCGTCACCACGAAACAAATCATTGATAAATAAAAAGCGATCGTTAATCCCGATTGCTTTACGCAGATCCTTTATGGGAGTTTCTTTTAATACTTCAACAAGTTCGGCCTTACCCTGCTTTAGCTTATCATTCAACGACTCGCCCTCACCTGTCTTTTTGTCTTTTAATTGATGCGATAAAGTCGGAATTTCCACCATGGGATCAAACACCATATCAAGCTGGCCATTTTCCTGTACGATAGAAACAGATTCCTTGTCGACAAGAACAGTTTCTTTTACTTCCTGTACGGTTGGTCTTTCAGCAACTTTTGGCGCATATTTTTCGTAAGTAAGGGGATCGAGTTTCATTGCTGAGGGCATGACCACCGCAACCTTTGATGTACCGAGCGTGCGGGTGACCTGTTGCTGATTCGCTAATTCATTCTGAAGAAGCTGGAGTGTTACAAGCATTTGCTCCGCAGAGACTTTCTGTTGATACTGGTCATTCAGTTTGGATATCAATACTTGTATTCGTTCCATTTTGCTACTTTTGATCGCTGATTTTGAGGGCAGAAGAAGGTTTGGCGAAATTGGCAATTGCTTCAACTTGAATCCGACAATCTTCAAAAATCATTGCGACCAGTACTTTAAATGTACAAACACTTTGCCAATAAATTGATTACGAGCACTGGAATTTAAAAATCTTAACAATGTTTATCGAACCGAATATACGTGGCGAAAGACGCGGGTGGATTGAAGTAATCTGTGGCTCGATGTTCAGCGGTAAGACAGAAGAACTGATACGTCGCCTTAAACGGGTGAAGTTTGCAAATCTGAAGGTGGAAATTTTCAAGCCGGCGATTGATATACGTTATGATGAAATAAGAATCATCTCGCACGACACAAACGAGATACAATCAACTCCAATTGACAATTCGCAAAAGATCCTCCTGATGGCCCATGACGTTGACGTAATAGGAATTGATGAAGCACAGTTTTTTGACAGTGAGTTGCCGAATGTTTGTGATCAGTTAGCTTATCGCGGCATAAGGGTAATTGTCGCCGGGCTCGACATGGATTTTACGGGCAAGCCCTTTGGACAAATGCCTTTTATCATGGCAAAGGCAGACTATGTAACGAAGCTTCACGCGATTTGTGTAAAATGTGGTCATATCGCGAACTATTCTTACCGCAAAATACCAAATGAAGACCAGGTGATGCTTGGCGCAATTGATGCGTATGAACCAAGATGCCGCATCTGTTACAATGAAAAAAATTAATCTGCTCTAGTTTATTTGCTTACCCCTTGACTTGCCCTTCCCTCTTGTTTGGATTTGCATTCCCTGCATTTTGGTGATCATGTTTTGATCGAATTCAGCATTCACAACAAGCCCGGAGTTTGCATCAACAAGTAAGGTCCCGGTTTGTTCTCCATTGAGCTGCATTGAACCTCCACTATCCACTGGGGTAATTTTAGATGCAGATGAGAGGGTAATAGTATGACCATCTATTTGCCTGACAACAAAATTGGTTGAATATTTCGCAGGCATTCTTCCTCCCGTCTGAAAATTTTTTGGCCAACTATCTCCGACTTTTACCGCCTTGTTGGGAAAAATATCAAAGACCTGCGCAAATTGATCTTTAATGTTTTGCTCATTGAATTGATCACTCAATGATGCATTCATCTGTAGTTTCATATCGCGATCAACTTCGACTGAGTCCAGCATACTATTGATAATTTGCTGAACGCCTTTCACTGCGACAACCTTTCCTTCGGGATCGACTTCCATTTGAAATGTCTTGCCCTTTATTCCTAAAAATATTCTTGAGATAAGCCCTGTAGGATCCTGCTGAATTTCTTCCGCTGTTAAAGGCCGGGCTGGTTTATCCGTATCAATATCCAGCTCCATTCCCAACATTTTCATATACATCCTGAAGGCTTCATAGGTGCAACTGAGCGTCCTTACACCGTTATTTTCTTCGACAACATTGATGGAATAAAGACCACTGATGTTAATTTTCGACTCCTTATCCTCTATTTTCTGATCCATGTTCCAATTAATATCATACTCATAGGTCTTCCCTTTCTCAAGATTAAACTTTAACACCTGTTGCGATTTATTGCCTGTGCTTGTGCAGGAAAATACGAACAGGAGAAATGGAAATATCGTTAGCTGCCATGGTCTGCGAAAAGAAGTTTGCATATCATTTATTATTGGCGGACAAAATAGAACATTCCGGGCTGACACAAATTATTATTTTCGCAGCAAATCAGATACATATCCTGTCACTGAAACATATCTATTCGCTGCTAAAAAAAGACTTGTTGCTTGAGATAAGACAGCAATACAGTTTTTACGGTATTCTTCTCTATATCGGGTCTACGATCTTTGTTTTATTCATGGCCATCGATGAACCTGAAAGCAAAGTATGGAACGGATTATTCTGGGTCATTCAATTGTTTATTTGCATTAATGCAGTTGCCAAAAGTTTTTTGCAGGAAAACAAGGCAAGGATGCTCTACTTTTATTCCATTGCATCGCCCACTAATTTTGTTTTGGCAAAATTGATTTTTAACTCATTGCTCATGCTCATCATGAGCGGGCTCAGTTTGATCCTCTTCAGTTTATTTTTCGGAAATCCGATTCAACAGGCCGGAACCTTTGTTGGTCTTGTCTTATTGGGCGGCTGGAGCTTGAGCCTGGTCTTTACCTTTCTCGCCGCAATCGCAGCAAAAGCCCAACAAAATGCAGCCATCATGGCTGTGCTTGGGTTTCCGCTGATTATCCCGCAACTCATTCTATTAATGCAACTGTCCAACGCTGCATTTGAACCCTCACAAACCATTTATGCGAGCAACATCCTTTTGCTCGTTGCGCTTGATTGCATGGTCATCCTGCTTGCCGTTATACTGTTTCCATTTTTATGGAAAGATTGAGTTGGGTCGTTTTGATCGCTTTATTGCGGCCATATATATTTACAAATTAATGTGGCCGATTTTTAAAAAAGATTCAAAGCAATATGCAAGCTGATCGAAATAATATCAGGATTCAGGGATATTAATAGTTGAGGAAAAATTAGGATGGATTAGAAAGGCCACCTTAATTTTGCTCCACTTTATTCATTTACAATCGCATGCCATGATCAGTGAAAAAAGCTACATGTATAAGTCCTGGTGGAAGCTCCTTTGCGTTGTGCTATTGGTTTATACATTTATTGGTGGCATTTTAATGAAGGTCCCCGAACTACCCGCACTCGATGAAACCATTCGCAACCTGTATTTCCATGTCGGCATGTGGTTCGCGATGTTCACGCTGTTTACAGTTTCCGTGGTTAATGCAATTAAATACTTAAGAACATTAAATATCAAGTACGATATATATGCCCGGCAATTTGTCGTCGTCGGAATTGTTTTTGGAATCCTGGGTTATTCGACAGGTGCCATTTGGATGAGTTATACATGGGCAGACCCCAATAACCCCGAAACGTCATTTAGTACTGTCGCAAGAGAACCCAAGTTGATCGGAACTGCTGTTGCATTATTAATCTATTGTGCCTATTTGATCTTGCGTGATTCCATCACTGACATGGACAAACGGGCTAGAATAAGTTCGGTTTATAACATTTTTGCTTTTGCAATGTTGTTCCCAACAATCATGATCATTCCCCGTATTCTTCCGAGTTTGCATCCTGGCCAGGACGGAAATCCGGCACTCAATCTGAAAGACGTAAGTCCGGCAATGCGAATGGTGGAATTCCCGGCATTCATAGGATGGGCTTTACTGGGACTTTGGATCACGACGTTGAAAATCCGAATTGCAATTGCCAGGGAAAATCGTTTGAAAAACTGATTCATCAATGACCACTATTAAGAAGCCATCATATAAAACCGGACGAATGCAAAAAGTCAAAAACAATTTATTCACTCTTGTGCTGTTGCTTGCGACAATTGTGCTGAATGCCCAGGATACTGTTAAAAAATCAGGTTTCGACAGCACCATGCGAAGCAATGGAAGAATATATGTCGTCGTTGCAGTGATGACGACAATTCTGCTGGGACTATTCATATACCTGGCAAGGCTGGACAAGAAGATTTCAAGGATTGAAAAACAGAACTGATCAGCGGAGATTGAACTCCGAACTTTCTGCTAAACATCACATGAGATAACGCTTGCTATTTGAAAACATAAAATTCAATTCATGTCACAGAACTACAGTTTTTTTGGTGCCGTCGAGAAAAGTTTTGATAAGGCAGCAAAGTTTACAAAATGGACACCGGGTGTACTGGAGCAGATCAAAGCCTGCAATGCGGTCTACCAAATGAAATTCCCGATCAAGAGAGATGATGGAAGTATTGAAGTAATCGAAGCATATCGTGTGCAGCATTCGCAACATAAAACGCCATGTAAAGGTGGTATACGCTTTGCCGCTGAAGTGAACCAGGATGAAGTAATGGCGCTGGCTGCATTGATGACTTACAAATGCGCGATTGTTAATGTTCCATTTGGTGGTGGTAAGGGTGGGATCAAAATAAACCCACGCAGCTACACTGCTTATGAACTTGAAAAAATCACGCGTAGATATACTGCCGAATTGATACGAAAGAATTTTATCGGACCCGGCACAGACGTTCCCGCACCAGATTACGGAACAGGCGAACGTGAAATGGCATGGATTCTCGACACTTACTCCGCTATGCATCCGGGTGAAATTGATGCCGCGGGTTGTGTAACGGGTAAACCGGTTTCACAAGGCGGAGTGCGTGGCAGACGTGAAGCAACCGGTCTCGGCGTGTTCTTTGGCTTGCGCGAAGTCTGCAACATGCCTGATGTAATGAAGAAATTTGACATGACCACTGGTGTTGAAGGCAAACGTGTCGTCGTGCAGGGTCTTGGAAACGTGGGATATCATTCTGCTAAATTTTTCCAGGATGCGGGGGCACAGATTGTTGGTCTTGCAGAATATGAAGGCTCTATCGGCAGCGATAAAGGTTTGGATGTCGAAGAAGTATTTCAACATCGTAAGAAAACAGGATCAATATTGAATTTTCCAGGTGCAAAGAATTTTCCGAAAAATACGGATGCCTTGGAAATGGAATGTGATATCCTGATTCCTGCTGCATTGGAAAATGTAATTGATGGAGACAATGCCCCTAATGTTAAAGCCAAAATTATAGGCGAAGCCGCAAACGGACCATTGACCCCGGAAGCAGACGACGTGTTTGCGAAGAAAGGAATACTGGTTGTCCCGGATATGTACCTGAATGCGGGTGGTGTAACCGTTTCTTATTTCGAATGGTTGAAGAACCTGAGTCATGTCCGCTACGGAAGAATGGAGAAGCGTTTCAACGAAAACCTGAATGCTCATATCGTCGCGCAAATGGAAGCCCTTTCCGGTCGCAAGATGCATGATCGTGAAAAGGAATACATCGTACATGGTGCTGACGAAGTCGATCTCGTGTACAGCGGGCTTGAAGAAACGATGATCAGTGCTACGCATGAAATTATGAACGAATGGAAAAACAATCCTGATATTCCTGATATGCGAACAGCTGCCTATGTTGTTGCGATAAATAAAGTCGCAACGAGCTATGCAGAGTTAGGAATATTTCCATAAAAAAGAACTGATGCACTTAAGATCCCGTCAACTTATTGGCGGGATTTTTTGTTGGGAAGCTGAACATTGCATTGGAGCTTTAAAAACACACAATCTCATCTTTGATCAAATCTTTATTCAATGTTTAAAGAATCAATAGAAACCGTTTCACGATTCACCCGGGCGATTCATTCCATAACAAGAAATTTCAGCAGCAACAAAATTATTCCGGGCGCAGCCACTTTGTTTTTTGTCAACGAAGAAGGGTTTGCCGTAACCTGCAGACATGTTGCGGAGATCCTTGTAAATGCTGACGCGATCAATCAGCGATATGCAACATTCAGAACAGAGAGGGATATGTTGCTTCGCGAAGAAAACGCCAGCGAAAAACTAGTGGCGATGCAGGCCAGGCACCAATTCAACAAGAATACGACGATTCAATTAAAACATCGCTTTATTGATTGTGTTGATCAGCTTTCAGGATTTACCGTGCACCTGCATCCGACATACGATATCGCAATAGTAAAATTCAATGATTACACTAAACTCTGTTACCAGGAACATGCAGTTTTTGTCAACCAACATTCATCGCCGGGACAAGGTGACTTTTTATGCAGGCTGGGATATCCGTTTCCGGAATTCAGCAATTTCAGGTTTAATGATACCAGGGATGATATTGAATGGACAAGTGAAGGAATCGCTCATTCACCAAGGTTTCCGATTGAAGGGATGGTGACACGTTTCCTTGCGGATCAGCAACAGGTTTTTGGTATTGAAATGAGCACTCCCGGTCTGAAAGGTCAAAGTGGCGGGCCGTTATTTAACAGCAAGGGCTTCGTTTGCGGGATGCAGTTTGCCACCAGTCATTTTCACCTGGGTTTTGATATCGTGGATAAGGAAATTATTTTCAACACCGAACCACGAATCGTTTCAGATTACTCATTTCTCCATCTTGGTCAATGCGTCCACGCTGACATCATCAAATCATTTCTTAGGGAAAAAAGTGTGAAGTATTACGAAGAGTAGACAAACTAAAAAAGTAACTCAATTATTTTTTTGCTGCGGCAATCAAATACTCGACTGCAAGTTTGTAGCCGCTCATACCAAGCCCGACAATGCTCCCCACCGATTTACCGGAAACGTGTGAAAGTTTCCGAAAATCTTCTCTCGCATGAACATTTGAAATATGCACTTCAACCACGGGAGATTTGATAGCCGCAATCGCATCGCCGATCGCGACAGATGTGTGAGTATATCCTCCGGGATTCAGAATGATGCCGTCGGAATCGAATCCTACCCTTTGCAATTCACTTACAAGCTCTCCTTCAATGTTGCTTTGATAATAGGAAAATGCAATATCAGGGTAAGAGGCTTTTAGTTCTTCATAAAATTCTTCGAAGGATTGATTGCCGTAAATGCCTGGCTCTCTTTTTCCAAGCAAATTGAGATTGGGCCCATTAATAATTGCGATCCTTGTCATATCAACGAATTTACAGCAATAGGAATAATCAACTTATTTTCTGTCAGATGCCAGAAGGCTGTATACAAGAAGATTAATTCGCTTGCCGTTTTTGATTTCCGCCTCGCGAAGACGACCCTCATACTTGAATCCAAGTTTTTCAGCAAGTCGCCAGCTTGTTTCATTCCCATCTTCAATAACAGCTTCAAGTCGATGGAGGCGCCAATGCCTGAAAACATGAGAAATCATCACCGGCATAACTTCAGACATGATTTTTTTTCTCCAGAATTCCGGTAAAAGCCAGTAACCAATTTCTGCCTTTTCATGTATTGCCTGGTAGTTATTGATGCCACAGGCTCCCACGGGTGTGCCAGTTGTTCGATCGGTAATTTTCCACCATATGCCTTTTTTTTCCCGCCACAGATCATCATAAAAATCCATCTGCTTTTTACTGTCTTCAAAAGTCTTAAACTGAACACCGTAAAAAGGAATTACATCGGGATGGCTCAGCCCTTTGAAAATAAAAGCCTGGTCGGAACCCACAATTTGCTTTAGCAAGAATCGATCGGTATGTAACTCGGGAAACATAAAAAAACCGCTCCAAATTTGAGCGGCAATATATTTAGTTTTTTCCTTCTTTGATCATTTGAATGAATGTATCAAACAAATAGCGGCTATCGTGTGGACCGGGTGTTGCCTCGGGGTGATACTGCACCGAAAAAGCGGGCTTACCTTTTACACGAATGCCTTCAATAGAGCGATCATTGAGATTGACATGGGTAATCTCGATATGTTCAGCTTTTTTTACGGCTTCAGGATCCACGCCAAAACCATGATTCTGGGTAGTAATTTCGGAACGACCGGTAACAAGATTTTTTACAGGGTGATTCAACCCCCTGTGACCATGGTGCATCTTGAAAGTGGGAATATCGTTTGCAAGTGCGAGCAATTGGTGACCAAGGCAAATTCCAAAAACCGGCTTTTCTTCTTTCAGGATCTGCTTCAACGAATCAACCGCGTAATCCATCGGCGCCGGATCACCCGGACCGTTTGAGATAAAATAACCGTGAGGCTGGAATTTGTTAACTTCTTCCAATGGAGTTTTTGCAGGAAAAACTTTTACATAAGCACCCCTTTCTACCAGACAATTCAGGATGTTTTTCTTTACACCATAATCCATCACCGCAATCCTGATTTCAGCGTTCTTGTCACCTAACTCGTAAGTTTCTTTCGTACTGACTGCAGAAGCCAGTTCGAGACCGTTCATATCGGGCACTTGTAATAATCGCTTCTTTAATTCATCGATATCCGTAATCTCGGAGGAAATGATACAATTCATTGCACCTTTTGTCCTGATATGAGCAACAAGTGCCCTCGTATCGACATCTGCAATCGAAACAATTTTATTGGCAACTAAATATTCTTCCAGCGATCCATTAGCCAGTTTGCGTGAGTATTGATCTTCGAGATTGCGACCAATCAACCCCTTAATTTTTACTGTATCGGATTCAACGTCTTCACCTTTCACACCGTAGTTACCAATATGCACAGCATTCATGATGAGTATCTGTCCGTAGTAGCTGGGATCTGTAAACACCTCCTGGTACCCGGTCATACCCGTGTTGAAACAAATTTCACCGGTGGTGGTCCCAATCGCTCCGAATGCGGTTCCATAACAAACAGTTCCATCCTGCAAAACAAGTATCGCTTTAGGCCTTGAAGTTGACATGGTTAAAAATCAATCTGCGTTTTTAAACAAATTGCGCAAAAGTAGGGACTAATAGATAAACGGGCGGGATAAATTTCCAACAGTTATCAACAATAAAAGGGGAAAGCAAGAGCTGCCTTCCCCGGTCGTAAAAACTATGGTCCATCCGAAATTAAAAGTGAAAGCGTTTATCCATCTACTCTCAGGAAGTTTCCGTTCCTGTCGAATTCAAGTTTGACATCGTTAGAAAGCTTGATATCCTGGCCTGAATCATCAGTTTCCCAGCCGCGAATAAATGTTGCGGGATAATTGTTGTGCACATAGTCGAGAATCAATGCCGGGATCACAGTATCCGGAATTTGCTCCGTGCCTTCTATTTTTTTAATATTTCCCTGGCGGCTAAAGTCAAGCTTTGAACCGTTGTTGAGATAAACATGATAATAGGTCTTTAAGTTGTCCAGCTCTTTTACCACCTGGAGAATTTCCTTTCCTGCATAATGTGTCGTGACAAAACCGCTCGCATTGGCAGGTAAATCATCTTCCTGCACAACTTTTTCTTTGTCGCAGGATAAAAGAAAAAATGCAGAGAGTGTCATAAGGAGAAAAATTTTTTTCATGCTAAAAAAATTGAAGTTTAATGATTACTTGTCAATAATGTGACAACAGTATATCACCGAACCCCTATCAATTTCTTAATGGAAATAAGTTAAAAGATGTTAATGCCCGCGTTCCAACCAAACCAGCCGCGAAGCTTGTCGTCCCCAAGACGGAAACTATGATAGGATGCTGGGACAAGTGCATTTTTATAGCCACTGATCGCCATTGGCTGGTCAGTATAGTAAGCCGTGAATGAAGGACCTCCAAAAATCGAAAATCCCTTTGCAATCTTAATATTCAGCTGCAGGTGTAATTTATTAAGAAGATTAAGGTAGCTCCATGAACCAAGATAAACATATTGCGATCCGAGTTCAGGATTGACTGAAAGCCACCTGGTAATTGGCATTTCTGTACCCAGCCCATAACCAAAACTGTAAACTTTTTCTCCTTGCTTGCCGGGATTGAAGCCCGCTTGTAAAATGCTATAGAAACTTCTGTTGCCTGTTTTGAAAGCAATGTTTGCATTCGTGACTTCAGTGGAATAGAATGAAAGTTTATGATAACCTTTCAATACAACGTTCACAAGCCCGATCATATATCCTTCTGACGTGTCAGCAACGTTGATAATACCAATTTGAACGCCCCGCAATCTTTTCGCATAGTTGAATCCCGCCGCTAGTTGCAGGCCATGTACATCACCGCCACCAATATTTCCTATTGATGATAACTGGACACCGTTGAAATTTTTATTCTGATAATTAAATGCGCCGCCGATCTGCATACCATGCATTGTTCCTCCGCTGATATTGCTGATACCGGCAACTTGTAAACCACGAACATTGGATTTTACAAAGTTGTTGATAAACGCAGCCTGGAAGCCAGTCATATTCTTAAGCACAGTATTTTGCAAACCACTAGCCTGCAAACCAGTAACAGAACCTCCAACCATATTAAATAACCCCGCAGCCTGTACCCATTTCACATCTTTTTTGTCAATGTTAAACAACCCACCTATCTCAAGACCTTTTACGCCACCAGTATAGCCACCAAACAGGTTCAAGGAAAAATTATTGATCACCTGTCCGCTCATTTCACCCTGGCTGCTGATTCCCGGAATCACTGAAAACTGGAATGGTTTTTCAGTGAAGAATTTTTTCATATTCAGGGTTCGGATCTTTTGCTTCGCAGTCAAAAGAAATTTGCCCACGGTTGTTTTTTCGACTTCATCGGGAATTACCCTCTCGCCGATTTTCACTGAGTCGGATATTGGACTGACAGCGGAAGTATCAGCTATTTCAAATTGATTTGGTGTCGATAAAATGACTTCGTTTGGTATCGGCACAATCGCAATCACCAGTGTCATTTGAAATTTCGGGTCAACGCGAATGGTAGTGTCTTCAAAAGCATCCTTACTGATCGCGAGTGATGATGTCTGGTATTTTTCTTTAAGCTTGAGAGAAAAGTTTCCGTTTTCATCCGTCAGTGTTGATGTCAGGTGTGTTGTTTCATAAATACTCACATTACTCAACCGTTCACCTGTTTCGCTATTAACCACATAGCCACTAATCGAGTAAAGTTTTTCAGTGACTGGTTCCGTTTTCGTGACAGTTGTCAATTGCAGGCTGACGCGTCGAAGTATGACATAATTGCCCGTCTCTTTGTATTCATAATTTCCGCTAAACAACTGGTTTAACACCTGTCTCACTGTTTTTTGACTGATCGCTAATGAGACAATGCTATCCCGCTTTAGAATATTGCTGTTATAGGAAAAACTGAAACCGGCTTTGTTGCCAATGATGGAAAGTACATCATCAAGACGCTGCCGCTCCACGCTAAAACTGATTCTCTTGTCAAGGATAGCTTGTGCAGCTGCATGAATTGAAAACAGCGACAGGGACAGAACAAAAAAGGATGTGATTAATTTTTCGCGGCTTCTCATTTTATCCAACCTTACTCTAAAACAATTTCTCCATCTTTCTTTACCACTTTAATCATAAAGGTCTGACTGATGATGTCGAGGATTACATCAAGTGACTCGTCGTTGAATGTAACAGTAAGTGGCATCTTCTTTAATTCAGGTCTGGCAATCCGGATTTTTGTTTCGTATGCTTCATTTAATTTGTCAACCAGTTTCCACAAAGGCGTATTGTCGCACTCGAAGGTGCGGCTTACATAGTAGTTGTACAGCTTATCTTTCGACTGCTCTTTTCCTGTTTCAACATCGGCTGCATCGAGTGAGATTCTTTCACCCGCTTTTAATTCGACTGATTTTCCAGCCTTCGTTACTTTGACAATGCCCGTTTCCACAATGATTTCCGTGCTTCCACCATCGCTTCTTACATTAAAAGAAGTACCGACAACCCTGACTTCGACATCATTCACATCAATGATAAATGGCTTTTCTTTATTCGGCTGAACGTTGAAAAAAGCTTCTCCCCTCAGCCTGACATTTCTGGTTTTTCCTTTAAATCGTTTTGGATAGGATAGCTCAGAATGTTTATTCAGCGTAGCGATTGAACCATCCGGAAGTGTATCTCGCTTCACCTGGTTTATCGAAGCAATATTGATAATAGCAGGCTCAACAGGTGCTTTGAAAACAAGGCCATAAATGAGACCGCCGATTCCTAAGAGCAATAAAATTGCCACCGCAATCCGCCATTGGCCGATTTTGCGTTCACCAGCATGAATCGTTTCACTACTCCTCACACGACGCTGAAAACGTTGCCACGCTTTGTTTTCATCAATAGCAAGACCGGGCGCCACAGATTTACTTTCTTCCCAAACCAGACGGAATTGCTCAAAATATTTCTTATTCTCAGCGTTGGCACCGATCCATTCTTCCACAGCCTCCTGTTCCGGAGGCGTGGCTTCATCCACCAAATATTTTACAAGCAGCTCATCCATCATATCGTTTGTAAAGTTTTCCAATCAGGCGATGATTTAAAAGTTAAAAAATAAGATCGTTAGCAATGGAAGAAAATCAACCAGCTTTGCCCGCATCAGCTTCAATGCTTTCCCCATTTGGTTTTCTATTGTTTTCACGGAGAGACCCATTTCATCGGCAATCTCCTGGTATTTTAATCCTTCGAACCGGCTCATTTGGAAAATCGTACGGCATTGCTCGGGTAATTCATTCAGTGCTGCGTGGATCCGATCCTTCAATTCGCCCGTTAGCAGTTTTGCAGATGCACCATCGGCCTTCGTTTCTCCATGACGGACCACATGCATCGCATGAGCGGCTTTCACTTTTTTATGTTTGAGGTAATTGAGACAGTCGTGATAAACAGCTTTATAGAGATAAGCTTTGGGAGAAGATTCGATTTCGAGCAATTGTCGTTTATCCCATACTTTAAAAAAGACATTTTGCACGATCTCCTCAGCCATCGTTTCATCTTTCAGGATCGTAAATGCATAAGCGTGAAGTCCCCGGAAATGCATCTTGAACAACCTTTCGAAGGCTGCTTCCCCGGTGGGTGCCAGTGTCCTGATAATGGCCGTGTTGCTTTGTTCCACTTGTAAATTCCCGTATCCTGCTAAAATATGGCTATTCCCCGTCAATGAAATTTATACTAGGACAACCGGCAAGGAATTTACCCCTATGAATGTTAAAATTTTTGGAATCAATTTTGACAACCGGGCAAGAAATCTATTTTCTTCTTTTAAAATATCGTTCCCTGATCACATCCTGAACGTTTACGTTGTTGATTTTGCTTTCGAGCCAGGAGATGACATCGAGGTAGGCAAATGCTCTTCGTTCGAGGGGATTGTTCTCGTATTTTTTAAGCTTAACCAGGAGCTTTTCAAACTCGGGCTTCAACGCATGGGCACCCACACGAAATGATCTTCGTAAAAACGCGAACATCTCCTCTTCCACCTTACTGAGATTTTCCATTTTGGCCATATACCGGTAGACAGATTTGATCAGGTATTCGAGCAATTCAAAATTACCCAGTTCATAATGTGCAATGAGATGTAAGAGGCGGGCGTAACATTGCAAATCACTTCGCAGATCTGCCTTTTGGTTTATGATCCGATTCAGGTAATCGATGGCTTTTTCATTGTTACCGCTTCCGAAATAAAGACAGGCAATCTTATAATAAAAAATCAATACCCTGTGTGTGTCGAGATACAGCCCATACTCCTTCAACATTTCTTCCAAATGAGGCACCATAAGAAGACCCTTGTTGAAAGTCCCGTGCAAAAAATAAAGATTGATACGCGCAGTATACAGGTATTGGTAAGTCAGTATCCTGTTATTGTCATTTTGAGTTACCAGCTTATGTCTTGCAAATTTTTCGAACTCTTTAATTGACTCAGCCAGTTTTTCATGGTTAAGCAAATCAAAATGCGCCCCCATCAGGTTGTGCATGCCTTTGATGTAAATAGCTGTTTCGACTTCAAGCATTTCCGGGTTATCGTGAAATAGGTCAACCCATTTCTGGCAATAACGGTAATACTGTAAAAAATTTAGCTGAATAAATGCGTACCAGCAATAACTCTGGTAGAGATATAATTTCTCATAAAACCCTTTTGCATTTAAAGCTTCAGCAGGAAAGCTATGATCGAAAAACAACTTGAGACTCTTGATATCCTTTTCATTTCGCGCATGGCCATGCTGTATATACCAACTGTACAATTGCAAAGAAAGGTTCGACAGTTTGTTCACCATCGAAAGCGAACAATTCACCTGGTCAGACTCCAGACTGAGCTCCTCTGCCCGGTTTTGCATGCTTCGGGTGATATAGAGCGCTTCAATTTTTTTTTCAAAAAACAACGCTTGTTGCAGGTAGGTTATCTGGTTGTGGCTGCGGGCCATGTCTTTCAACCGGTCAAGCGCCCTAAGGCATTGAAGATAGAGTCCTTTGTTAAAAAGTATCCGGGCGAAATCCATTTGCTCGTGCAACTGGATATCGATGTTGTTTTCATCCTTAATGATCCGAAGACTTGAAAGAATTTGTTTATACAACTGCGCCTTTATGTTTGACAATTGTTGCTTGCTGATCGACTTGTTTTTCAGCAGCAATTGCTTTTCATCATAGTCCGTCATTTTGTCGAGTGCATCAAAGAGTTGCACGGTCTTCAGGTTGTCGCTGGACGAGTTTCGTTTCGCATAAAGCTTAAAATTGCGTTTTTCCGACTTTTCCAGTGATTTTACCAGTTGAAAAAGGGCATCTGTTGACCGGTTGGGCATCGTAATTCGTCTGATTTAAAAACCTTTACTGTAGCGGGTTTCAGCGCTTTTTTCCCAATTTAAACTCTGTAAAAAAGGGGCAATTTTGGTTTTCCCCGACCCTTCAACTATTCTAAATTACATGGCCAGGTTGCTTCCATACTTGAATAGTTGACAAAATTAAGCAAGCCTGCTTTTTTATTACCCACAATATATTGATTAATTATGGCAGACGGCAAAATCCACATCTTTGATACGACCCTTCGCGACGGCGAACAAGTACCTGGTTGTAAACTGAATACAAAAGAAAAAATCCGGCTTGCCCTGGCGCTCGAAGAATTGGGCGTTGATATCATCGAGGCCGGTTTCCCGATCTCGTCGCCTGGTGATTTCGAATCAGTAGAGGAAATTTCAAAAGCGATAAAGAATTCTTCCGTTTGCGGGTTAACCCGCGCAGTTCAAAAAGACATTGAGGTCGCTGCGGACGCACTCAAACATGCAAAAAGGCCGCGGATTCATACAGGAATCGGCACTTCTGATTTACATATCAAAGCAAAATTCAACTCAACACGCGAAGAGATCCTGGGTCGCGCTGTCCAGGCAGTTAAATGGGCGAAGAACTTTGTTGACGATGTAGAATTTTATGCGGAAGATGCAGGGCGGACCGATAACGAATACCTCGCCAAAGTAGTTGAAGCAGTAATTGGCGCGGGGGCTACTGTGGTTAATATTCCGGACACGACGGGTTATTGCTTACCACATCAATATGGTGAAAAGATCGCTTTTCTTATCAATAATGTTTCAAATGTTGACAAGGCGATCCTGAGTTGTCATTGTCACAATGACCTTGGACTCGCGACAGCGAATTCCATTTCCGGTGTATTGAATGGTGCAAGACAAATCGAATGCACGATCAACGGACTTGGTGAAAGAGCGGGCAATACATCACTTGAAGAAGTCGTGATGATTTTGAAACAGCATCACAAACTTGGTTATTACACCGATATCAAAACACAATTATTGAATCCGATCAGTACGCTTGTTTCTGAAACAATGCGGATGCCTGTTCAGCCAAATAAAGCCATAGTGGGATCAAATGCTTTTTCACATTCTTCAGGCATTCACCAGGATGGTTTTTTGAAGGATTCATTAACCTATGAAATCATCAATCCCGAAGAGGTTGGTGCAGGCGGATCGAAGATCGTGCTTACAGCAAGAAGCGGAAGGTCTGCCCTGGCGCACCGCTTTCACAAACTGGGATATCAATACACCCGCAATGACATTGACACTTTGTATATCGAGTTTTTAAAAGTGGCCGACATCAAAAAAGAAGTGGCTGATGAAGATTTGCACGCCATGGCCAAAAATTATGTGATCGAGACTGTTTAAGTGTAATCAGTGTGTTTGAAAAATTGAAATGCAATGGGTAAAACATTATTTGAAAAAATCTGGGACAAACATGTCGTGAGAACAATTGAAGGAGGTCCTTCAGTTTTATACATCGATAAACATTTCATTCACGAAGTAACAAGTCCGCAAGCTTTTGCTGGTTTGAATAAACGTGGAATGAAGGTGTTTCGTCCTGAACAAGTAGTTGCTACGGCCGACCACAATGTGCCTACCATTGATCAGCATTTGCCGATCAAAGAAGAGTTATCAAGAAGACAGGTCGAAGCATTGAAAAAAAATTGCGCCGAACACGGGATCGAATTGTACGGGCTTGGTCATCCTTACCAGGGAATTGTGCACGTGATTGGACCTGAACTGGGAATCACTCAACCCGGCATGACCATCGTTTGTGGGGATAGTCATACATCTACACATGGTGCTTTCGGAAACATCGCTTTCGGTATTGGTACCAGTGAAGTGGAAATGGTGATGGCCACGCAGTGCCTGTTGCAAAGTAAACCGTTGCTGATGCGCATCAACATTGATGGTAACCTTAATAACGGTGTTGTCAGTAAAGACATCGTCCTTTATATCATTTCGTTGATTTCTGCAAGCGGCGCCACCGGTTATGCCGTTGAATTTGCCGGATCGGCGATACGTTCTTTATCAATGGAAGCCCGCATGACAATCTGCAACATGAGTATTGAAATGGGCGCACGTTGCGGAATGATCGCTCCTGATCAAACGACATTCGATTATATACAAGGTAGAAAATTTGCACAGCAAGGTGAAGATTGGAATAAGGCCGTCGCCGAATGGAAAACGCTGTTCAGTGATAACGATGCCCGCTTTGACAAAGAGATTTCAATCAAGGCAGAAGACATCGAACCAATGATCACTTATGGAACCAACCCGGGAATGGGTATTGGTATCACTGGTCATGTTCCGGGATTGAACGAAATCGATGAAAAAGAAAAAGCATCTTTTGAAAAATCACTCAAATACATGGGCCTTGATGCAGGTGCAATCATCAAGGGTAAAAAAGTCGACTACGTTTTCATTGGAAGTTGCACTAATTCAAGAATTGAAGATTTAAGAATGGTAGCCTCTTTTGTGAAAGGAAAACAAAAAGCTAAAGATGTTGAAGTCTGGATCGTTCCCGGAAGTAAACAAGTGGAAGCACAGGCAAAACAGGAAGGCATTGACAAGATCTTTGAAGAAGCAGGATTTATGTTGCGTCAACCGGGCTGTTCAGCGTGCCTTGGAATGAACGAAGATAAAATTCCGGCAGGCAAATATTGTGTTTCTACATCGAATAGAAATTTCGAAGGACGCCAGGGAGCCGGCGCAAGGACAATGCTGGCAAGCCCGTTGACTGCTGCCGCTGCAGCGATCACCGGTAAAATCACTGATGTAAGGGAATTGTTGAATTGAAATACGCATGTTAAATGAAACCATTAAAAGAAATAACAAGCAGGTTTGTCCCGATCAACATTGAGAATATTGATACGGACCAGATCATTCCTGCCCGCTTTTTGAAAGCGACTACCAAGGAAGGTTTCGGTAAAAACCTATTTCGTGACTGGCGGTACGAGAATGATGACGAGTCAAAACCAAAGAAAGATTTTCCATTGAATCAAAATCAGTTCCAGGGCGAGATTCTCGTTGCGGGGAAAAATTTTGGCTGTGGTTCATCAAGAGAACATGCTGCCTGGTCAATCCTTGATTACGGATTTCGGGCTGTCGTGTCAAGCTTTTTCGCTGACATTTTTAAAAACAATGCTCTCAACAACGGTGTGTTGCCTGTGACGGTCTCTGAAGAATTTTTGCAGAAAATATTTCAACAGGGAAATGAATCGAGTCTGAGCATCGACCTTGAAAAGCAGACGATTTCGATCGACAAAACGGGAGAAGAAGAACATTTTGACATCAATAGCTACAAGAAGACATGTCTTCTCAACGGCTATAGCGATATAGATTATCTCATTAGCATAAAACCTGACATCGAAAAATTTGAACTGGCACGGAATTAATTAATGCTTTCGCCTGCTATCATAGTAAAAGACCTCAACGCCCGTCAATTCGGCAAAACCGTATTGGAAGATATTTCGTTTGAGTTGAAGGCAGGTGAACATCTCGCCATCATTGGGGAAAGCGGAAGTGGCAAGTCTTCACTCGTTAAAGCCATCGCCGGAAAATTATTTGCCACTGGACTAATTGATATTCGATATACAGGCACCAGCAATCTAAATCAAAAATCAGTTCTGATTGAACATACGGAAGCATTTAAAAATTTATCAAACGTCTCTGATTTTTACTACCAGCAACGTTACAATAGTTGTGACGCCGAGGATGCTCTTACGATTGAACAGGAGCTCGCGAAACTTGAAGAAGGAAACAAAGAAACCATTGCCCTGTTAAATCGACTGAATCTTACCCATCGTCTGCATACGCCCCTGATTCAACTTTCGAATGGCGAGCAAAAAAAATTACAGCTCGTCAAAGCAATGGTCCAGCGTCCACAGGTATTAATTCTCGATAAAGTGTTTACAGGCCTTGATGTCGCAAGTCGCAGGCAACTCCATCACCTGATCGACGAAACAGCAAACAACGGCACGACGATCATACTGGTTACCGACGAGAGAGAACTGCCGTCGTGCATCACACATATTGGGGAACTTTATAAAGGCCGCCTGGTTCAGTTTTCATCCCGTGAAAATTTTGTGGCGAAGCATCCTGAAAATGCGGATCATCTCAAACAACCTGAATTAACCGCTGCACTTTTCAACCAATCGACTGTGAAGTTTAAAAACGTTGTCAAAATGGACAATGTCACCATTCGTTATGGCGAAAAAACTGTTTTATACAATATCAACTGGAATGTAAAGCAGGGCGAAAGATGGTGGGTGAAAGGCCACAATGGAGCAGGCAAATCAACCTTGCTCAGTTTAATCACGGCAGACAATCCGCAAGCATACTCACAGGAAATTTTTCTATTTGATAAAAAACGCGGTACAGGTGAAAGTATTTGGGATATCAAAAAGAATATCGGTTTTGTATCACCTGAGCTACACCGGTATTTTGATTTTACAGCAACCGTTCACCACGTGATCGCTTCAGGCTTTTTTGATACGATGGGTCTGTTTAAAAGATTAAACGAGTCGCAGGAAGAACTCGTTTCAAGCTGGATTCGGTTCTTCGAACTGGAACAGGAAAAAGACAAACCGCTTTATTTGTTGGCCGCAGGTCAACAACGCAGGGCGATACTGGCCAGAGCATTGATCAAGAACCCGGTTTTACTTGTCCTTGATGAACCATGCCAGGGCCTGGATGATCACCAGGCAAAAGATTTTATCGACTTAATAGATGACATATGTCGTCGCTCGGAAACGACAGTCATCTATGTTAGTCATTACGAAAATGAAATTCCTAAAAGCATAACCAATACGTTGGAATTACAACAGGGAAAGCAAGTCGTTTTATACACAAAAAATGCATTGACAGCATAATAACCGTACACCTATAGACGAACCTACGTTATGAAAAAAAATATTACAGTAATAGAAGGAGATGGAATCGGGCCGGAAGTAACGAGGCAATCCATCCGGGTGCTCAATTCGATTGCCGAAACCTTTGGCCATGAATTCAATTATACCTATTGTCTGATGGGTGCCGACGCCATTGACAAGACAGGAAATCCATTGCCGGATGAAACAATTGAAACATGTCTTGAAAGCGATGCCATTTTGTTTGGAGCCATTGGACATCCAAGATTTGATAATGATCCAACAGCAAAAGTGAGACCCGAGCAGGGACTGTTGAAGTTGAGAAAATCATTGGAATTGTTTGCCAATATCCGTCCCGTCAGTACGTACCCTTCGCTTCAACATCTTTCCCCTTTGAAATTGAAAAATATAGAAGGAGTTGATTTTGTCATCTTTCGTGAGCTGACAGGTGGCATATACTTTGGCAAGAAAGAATTGAACAGTGATGCAACACAGGCGATCGATGAATGTATTTATAGCCGTGAAGAGATCGAACGCATCGCGACCCTTGCTTTTGAGTATGCGCAAAAAAGGAAAAAGAAGTTATTGCTTGTAGATAAGGCAAATGTGCTCGAAACATCGAGACTATGGAGAAAAGTAGTACAGGAGATGGCAAATGAGTATGACGATGTAACGGTTGATTATATGTTTGTGGACAATGCTGCGATGCAAATCATACTAAATCCGAAACAATTTGATGTGATCCTTACTGAAAATATGTTTGGAGATATCATCAGCGATGAAGCCAGCGTGATCAGTGGTTCATTGGGATTATTGCCGTCAGCATCAATTGGAAAAGGCGTTGCATTATTTGAACCGATTCATGGATCTTATCCGCAGGCCGCGGGCAAAGACATTGCCAATCCATTGGGTTCAATACTGTCGGCAGCTATGATGCTTGAGCATTTTGAATTGAAGGAAGAAGCCGAACTCGTTCGTGAAGGCGTTAGCTGGACCCTTCAAAACGGGTTTGTGACCAAGGACATTGATCCCGTGAATTTCTATTTCACTTCCACCATCGGGGAGCTGATCAGTGATTATGTAGGTGGAAAGTTCCCAGGTTCAATCAAGAAAGAAAATATTGAGTTGAGAAAGTCGACCATTATATAGTTCGGTTGATCCGGACAAAAAGTTCTTTGTTTTTAAAATTGGCGGAAGTATATTTACAAAGTAATACTTCTCCATGCTTATAGGTGCAATAAATAATGTTCTTCGTCACATAACACTAGTCATTGTGGTGGTCATTATTATTCCTGCATTGCAAGGAGGAGGAGCTTAGTATACCAAATCGAAATAAATACTTGACCCGCCTCCGCAAAAGGCGGGTTTTTTATTCCAGTTGCATAAAACAAAAAACTTTTAAGAAAAGTGTATGGCATCTTACTATAATGAAAATACGATCGTGTGGCTGAATGGCGCTTTTGTAAAGGCGGCTGAAGCGAAGATGGATTTCTATAGCCAGTCCTTACATTATGGTTATTCGGTCTTTGAAGGCATTCGTTCTTATAAGACTGCCAATGGTGAAACCAAAATTTTCAAAGCAACTGAGCACTACGAGCGGCTGCAACGTTCTGCTGAAGCATTGAACATGCCATATCACTGGTCCGTTGAAGAATTGATTAGTGCTACATATGGCGTATTGAAGCAAAATAATTTGCAGGATGCCTACATCCGACCTGTCGTTTATGCGCCAGCTAACATGAGCTTTGCGAAGAATACAGAATCATTCATCATCATTGAAGTTTGGGAGATGTTGCCTTTTCTTGGTGAAAAACATTTAAAGGTTTTTACTTCAAGTTTTCAACGTCCGAATCCAAAAGGATTTAAGATTCATGCAAAAGCCGGTGGTCATTATGTGAATTCAATTCTCGCAAGCCAGGAAGCAAAAGCGAAGGGATATGATGAAGCATTACTGACTGATATGAACGGAAATGTTGCTGAAGGTCCGGGCGCCAATGTATTTTATGAAAAGAACGGCGAACTGTTTACGCCTGCCGCTGGAAATATTTTAACAGGCATCACAAGAGCAACGGTCATAGAGCTATGTGCTGAATTAAATATCCCGGTTGAAGAACGCTTGTTTACCATTGATGAATTGAAAACGGCCGATACAGCATTTTTCTGTGGCACTGCAGCAGAAATAGTTGGTTGGGAAAGTATTGATGACCTGAAGTTTCCAAAACAATGGAATGAGACTTTAAGCCGGAAATTACAGGTAGCATATTTAGACAGGGTCAGAGAGAAAGTATTTCGTGGTGCATTGGAGACGGCCTGAGATTTCGGTAACACTATTAATAATTGAAAAAATTACGGAGCTGATAAAAGAAATTAAATGGCTGAATTAAACAAATACTCGAAAACATTGACGCAGGACCAGACACAACCTGCTGCTCAGGCGATGCTCTATGGAATTGGATTAACTGATGATGACCTGAAAAAAGCACAGGTTGGAATCGCGAGTATGGGCTACGACGGCAATACCTGTAACATGCACCTGAATGATCTTGCTAAAATTGTTAAGCAGGGCGTTTGGGACAATGAACTGGTCGGTTTGATTTTTAATACGATTGGCATCAGTGACGGAATCAGTAACGGAACTGATGGAATGCGTTATTCCCTCGTTAGTCGCGACCTGATCGCGGACAGTATTGAATCAGTTTGTGGTGGATTCTATTATGATGGATTGATTACATTACCGGGTTGCGATAAGAATATGCCCGGTAGTATCATGGCCATGGGTAGATTGAATCGTCCGTCTATCATGGTCTACGGTGGAACGATCGCGGCAGGACATTACAAAGGACAAGAGTTAAATATCATTTCCTCTTTCGAAGCATTGGGACAAAAAATCGCCGGCACCCTTAACGAAGAAGATTTTAAAGGCATCGTCATGCATTCCTGCCCTGGCGCAGGCGCATGCGGTGGCATGTATACAGCCAATACAATGGCAAGCGCTATTGAAGCACTGGGAATGAGTTTGCCTTTCTCATCGAGTAATCCTGCTTTGAGTGAAGAAAAAAGAACTGAATGTCTTGCTGCCGGAAAAGCTATTCGTGTGTTACTCGAAAAGGATATCAAACCAAAAGATATCATGACGAAGAAAGCTTTTGAAAATGCGATCACTGTTATCATGGTATTGGGCGGAAGTACGAATGCGGTTCTGCATTTGATCGCCATGGCAAAAAGCGTGGAAGTTGAATTAAGTATAGATGATTTCCAAACGATCAGTGATAAAACGCCGGTACTCGCAGATTTCAAACCGAGCGGTAAATACCTGATGCAGGAACTGCACAACCACGGCGGTATCCCCGCAGTCATGAGGTATTTGCTGGACAAAGGATTGTTACATGGTGAATGTTTAACAGTGACAGGGAAAACGATTGCTGACAATCTGAAAGACATCAAGGCGATCAATTTTGAAACACAGGATATTTTTTATCCACTGGAAAAACCAATCAAGGCCACAGGGCATTTGCAAATTCTTTATGGCAATCTTGCTGAAAGAGGAAGTGTAGCGAAGATCAGTGGAAAAGAAGGCGAATATTTTTCTGGCCCTGCAAGAGTATTCGATGGCGAAAAGCATTTGATCGAGGGAATTTCATCAGGCAAGGTCAAATCTGGCGATGTAGTTGTAATCAAAAATGAAGGACCACGTGGCGCGCCGGGTATGCCGGAAATGTTGAAACCAACCGGCGCCATCATCGGAGCCGGACTTGGAAAATCAGTGGCATTAATTACTGATGGAAGATTTAGCGGTGGCACACATGGATTCGTTGTTGGACATATCACACCCGAAGCCTTTGAAGGTGGACTTATAGCATTGGTCGAAGACAACGACATGATTGAGATCGACGCGGTAAAAAACACCATCACCTTAAAAGTCGACGACAAGACAATTGCTGAACGCAGAAACAAATGGAAACAACCAGCATTAAAAGCAACAAAAGGCATATTGTTCAAGTATGCCCGCAGTGTAAAACCTGCCGATGAAGGTTGCGTTACCGATGAAGCATAAATGGAATTGATCAATAAAAATTATTTTATGAGTACGGTTGAATTAAAATCAGAAAAGAAAAGCACAGTGAAAAAACCAACTAAACAAATCAATGGATCGGTCGCAGTGCTGGAAGCTTTTCTTGCTGAAGGAGTCGACACGATTTTCGGTTATCCTGGTGGTGCCATCATGCCTATTTACGATGCCCTGTACGATTATTCAGATAGTTTGAAGCATATACTGGTCCGTCACGAACAAGGTGCTATTCATGCTGCACAAGGTTATGCAAGAACTTCAGGTGAAACCGGTGTTGTATTTGCAACGAGCGGACCCGGTGCAACAAACCTCGTAACTGGACTTGCTGATGCTATGATTGATTCAACTCCTGTTGTTTGTATCACGGGCCAGGTATTTGCTCACTTATTGGGAACGGATGCGTTCCAGGAAACAGACGTGATCAATATTACAACACCTGTTACTAAATGGAATTACCAGGTGACTGATGCTAACGAAATTCCTCATGTACTTGCAAAAGCATTTTACATTGCAAAAAGTGGAAGACCCGGTCCTGTTTTAATTGACATTACAAAGAATGCGCAATTGCAGGTATTTGATTACAATGGATACCAGAAATGTGATCATATCAGGAGCTATCGTCCAAAACCAATCGTTAGAAAAGAATACCTTGAAGAGGCTGCAAAGGTGATCAATGCAGCTGAAAGACCTTTTGTGATTTTTGGGCAGGGAGTTATTCTTGGAAAGGCAGAAAAAGAATTCCAGGCATTCATTGAAAAAAGTGGTATCCCGGCAGCATGGACAATTTTAGGTATGAGTGCCATCCCAACGGATCATCCGCTTGGTGTTGGTATGTTGGGCATGCACGGCAACTATGGACCAAACCTTCTCACCAATGAATGTGATGTGTTGATTGCCGTCGGTATGCGATTCGACGATCGCGTGACCGGACGTCTTGATAAATACGCAAAGCAGGCAAAAGTTGTTCATCTCGATATTGACCCTGCTGAGATTGATAAGAACGTAAAAGCAACCGTTCCTGTTTGGGGGGATTGCAAAGAAACGCTTCCTATGTTGACCGCATTGGTTCAACAAAAAGTATATCCTCAATGGTTGCAAAAATTCAAAGACTGTTACGAAAAGGAAGAAACAAAAGTCATCAAGGATGAATTGAATCCAACCAGCGATGTATTGACAATGGGTGAGGTGATCAAAGAATTAAATGAACTCACGAAAGGAAACGCCATTATTGTAACAGATGTAGGTCAACACCAAATGGTCGCTTGCCGTTATACAAAATTCAACCAGACCAAAAGCAACATCACCAGTGGCGGTCTCGGAACTATGGGTTTTGCATTGCCTGCTGCAATCGGTGCTGCCTATGGAGATTCATCACGGCCAACTGTGGCAATCATCGGGGATGGTGGTTTTCAAATGACATTGCAGGAACTGGGTACTATCATGCAATTCAAGCCAACGGTCAAGATTCTTATTTTAAACAATAATTTTCTTGGCATGGTGCGGCAATGGCAACAGCTGTTTCATCAGAATCGCTACTCCTTTGTAGATATTACCAGCCCTGATTTTGTGCAGGTGGCAAAAGGATTCAGCATTCCGGGGCAAAGTGTTTCGAAACGGGAGAATCTAAAAAAATCGCTAAAGGAAATGCTTGACCACGACGGAAGCTATTTGCTGGAGGTAATGGTAGGAAAAGAAAACAATGTATTTCCAATGGTGCCACAGGGTCGTGGTGTTGCTGAAATTGTATTGTGCAAAGAAGAGGTTTAAAAAATTGTTCAAGCGGCAGACATGACAGATAATGTAGTCAGCAATATTCCCGGAATTTATGAGGAGATCAAAGAGGCAACATTTAATCTCAAATTTGAAATGGCTTCCGATCTTCAAACCGGTTGTTTATTGAAGACACTTGTTGCATCGAAAGCAAAAAGCAAATTCCTCGAACTGGGTACAGGCACCGGTCTTGCTACATCCTGGATCGTTGCAGGAATGGACAATGAAAGTTCTTTGGTGAGCGTCGATAACAATTCAAAGCTGATTGACGTCGCACGGAAATATCTAAGCGATAAACGTGTTGAATTCGTTCTCGCAGATGGTTACGAGTGGATTCTACAAAATCAGGCGCTGAGATTCGATTTCATTTTCGCTGATGCGATGCCCGGTAAATATGATCTGTTTGATGAAACAATGAACCTCTTGAAACCGGCCGGATTTTATATCATCGACGATATGTTGCCGCAACCGAACTGGCCTTCAGGACATTCAGAAAAAGTAGATGAATATTTAAATAGATTAGAAAACAGAACTGATTTAACAATGACAAAACTAAACTGGTCAACAGGTCTTGTCATTGTTGTTAAGAATTGAACGAAAAAAGTTAGTTATGCAGAAACAGGAGTACACGATTACGGTTTACACAGAAAACCAAATTGGTTTATTGAACCGAATAGCGATTATCTTTTCGCGCAGAAAGATCAATATCGAAAGTCTCAACACTTCACCTTCAGAAGTGGACAGCGTGCACCGGTTTACCATTGTGATCAATGAAACAGAAGATGTGGTGCGCAAGCTTTGCCGGCAAATCGAAAAACAAGTTGAAGTGCTGAAAGCATACTACAATACCCAGGACGAAATTGTTTGGCAGGAACTCGCCTTGTACAAAGTGCCAACGGATATCATCGCTGAAGAAGTAAAAGTGGAAAGGTTATTGAGAGAACATGGCGCAAAGGCCGTAGTGATTCGCAAAGACTACACCGTGTTTGAGGTTGCCGGCCACCGCGAAGAAACGGATAACCTGATTAAGGTACTGGAGCCTTATGGATTAATTGAATTTGTTCGCAGTGCAAGAGTGGCGATCATCAAAGACAGTGAAGGTTTCCACGAAAAATTGAAAGAGTTTGAATACCGCGAACCAAGTGAAGAAGTGATCGAGAATGAGTACCTGAGCGACAATGAGAAGGTCTTTAGCATGTAATGAATCTGAAAAAATCCTGTTATGGAAAAAATATCCTTTGCAGACATTCTGAATTCGACGGAACCACGTACGGAAAAAGCAAAATTAATCGCTGAAAAAATCAGGACAACAAAAAAATATTCCTGGGTCGGTCTGTACGATGTGAAAGACAAAGAGATTTCAATCATTTCCTTTTCCGGAAGGTCGGAACCTGTGTTTACCACTTTTCCAAAAGACAAGGGCTTAAATGGGAAAGCAGTAAGCCTGAAAAAAACGGTGATTGTAAATGATACAAACAAGGACGATGATTACCTGCTTACATTCAGCAACACGGAGTCCGAGATCATCGTTCCGGTGTTTGGCGACAACAATGGTTCAGTAAGAGGTACCATCGATGCGGAGAGTGAAAGTAAAAATGCTTTCGGTCGTGACGACGCGGATTTTCTGGAAGAATGTGCGACGGCGATTAAGTCATTATGGAGTAATAACAATATCTAAACAATAAATCAAAACTTAAAACAAATAACAATGGCAAAGCTAAATTTTGGCGGACTGGAAGAAAATGTGGTAACAAGGGAAGAATTTCCACTCAGCAAAGCCCAGCAGGTTCTTAAAAATGAAACGATCGCTGTGATCGGTTACGGCGTTCAGGGACCCGGACAGGCATTGAACCAAAAAGACAATGGTATCAATGTCATCGTAGGTCAGCGTAAAAATTCAAAGACATGGGACAAGGCAATCCGCGACGGTTTTGTACCTGGTGAAACATTGTTTGAAATAGAGGAAGCATTGCAACGTGGTACAATCATTTGTTATTTGCTGAGCGATGCTGCGCAAATTGCTTTGTGGCCCACTGTAAAAAAGCACCTGACAGCAGGGAAAGCATTGTATTTCTCACATGGTTTTGGTATCACGTTCAACGAACAAACGGGAATCGTTCCTCCGAAAGATGTGGATGTGTTTCTTGTTGCACCGAAAGGATCGGGTACATCATTAAGAAGGATGTTCTTGCAGGGACGTGGTCTGAATAGTTCCTATGCCATTTTCCAGGATGCGACAGGCAAAGCGAAAGAAAGAGTGATCGCATTGGGTATCGCGGTGGGAAGTGGATATTTGTTTGAAACCGATTTCAAGAAAGAAGTATATTCTGACCTCACTGGTGAAAGAGGTACATTGATGGGTGCCATCCAGGGAATCTTCGCTGCTCAATACCAGGTGTTGCGTGACAAGGGTCACACACCAAGTGAAGCATTCAATGAAACAGTCGAAGAACTGACACAATCGCTGATGCCACTGGTAGCAGAAAATGGAATGGATTGGATGTACGCGAATTGTTCAACAACAGCACAACGTGGTGCATTGGACTGGTGGAAGAAATTCCGCGATGCAACTGCACCGGTATTTAAAGAACTGTATGAAAGCGTTGCCGCAGGAAAAGAATCGCAGCGTTCGATCGATTCAAATTCGCAACCTGATTATCGCGAAAAACTGGAAGCGGAATTAAAGGAATTACGTGAAAGCGAAATGTGGCAGGCAGGTAAAACAGTTCGCAGCCTAAGACCCGAAAACCAGACTGCCGTTGCACCAGCAGAAGCTCATTCTTCTACAAAAGATGTGTTTCGTCAGCAAACGGAAAAAATTCATTCAGTAGGATAAGAACATAAAGATTTTTCGGAGTAGTCCCTGGTCAGGCCCCGTAACACGGGTTTTCTTCCGGTCAAACGATGGAGCAGATGTCCCCGCTTTTCGCGGGGCTCTTTCTCCGGGATATTAATTTACAACGTCAACTATTCTTTGGTGGACCAGCTTAAAGCAAATACAACCTCTCTTTCTTTTGCTGATGCGGCTGAGCGTTTGCAGGGCATTGTTCATCGCACACCTTTGCAACTAAATGCGAATCTTTCACGCAAGTATCAGTGCAATGTTTATTTGAAACGTGAAGACCTGCAGGTTGTTCGTAGTTATAAATTACGGGGCGCTTACAACATGATGAGCAGCTTGTCTAAGGAAGAACTGGGCAAAGGTGTTGTTTGTGCAAGTGCTGGCAATCATGCACAGGGATTTGCGTACAGTTGCAAAAAATTGGGAGTTACCGGTATCGTGTTCATGCCGATCATTACGCCAAAACAAAAAGTCAATCAGACAAAAATGTTTGGCGAGGACAGCATCCAGATCAGGCTTGTCGGTGATACCTATGACGATTGTGCCATTGCAGCAAAAAAATTTACAGAAGAAAATGAAATGACCTTTATCCCTCCTTTTGATGATGTACGCATCATTGAAGGACAAGGAACCGTTGGAGTTGAAATACTTGCTGACAAACCCGGTGTTGATTTTTTATTCGTACCGGTTGGTGGCGGTGGTCTGAGTGCCGGTGTTGGCTCTTATTTCAAAACCTTTTCTCCCAAAACAAAAATCATCGGGGCTGAACCAAGTGGCGCTCCTTCAATGTATGAGGCATTAAAATCCGGTAAACCTGTTACACTGTCTCATATTGATCGTTTTGTCGATGGAGCTGCAGTGAAGCGAGTAGGTGATCTCACTTTTTCGATTTGTAAAGAAGTGCTGGATGATATGATTTTAATACCGGAGGGTAAAGCATGCACAACAATCCTGAAACTTTACAACGAAGACGCGATCGTTGTTGAACCTGCAGGTGCCTTGTCGATTGCAGCGCTGGATGATTTTGCGAAAGAGATCAAGGGCAAGAATGTGGTGTGTATCGTCAGTGGAAGCAATAACGATATCGATCGCATGCAGGAAATTAAAGAACGAAGTCTCCAGTTCGAAGGATTGAAACATTACTTCCTGATCAACTTTGCGCAACGGCCGGGGGCCCTCAAGGAATTTGTCAATAATGTTTTGGGACCGACAGACGATATCACGCGGTTTGAATACATGCAGAAGACAAATAAAGAAAATGGCCCTGCCCTGGTCGGCATTGAATTGCAAACTAAATCCGACTACGAGAATCTCATGCAAAAGCTCGACGATCATCACATCAACTACACCGAGCTCAACAAAGACGACACCCTTTTTGGCTATCTCGTTTAGGCGCGGATAATCGGATGAAATCGAATGGCTTGACTGCGGTCAAAAACTCCCAATAATCCACAATTTTTGTGGCATTTTCTTAATAAATCCAAGCGATCCTTTGCTAAAAATTAAGTAATTTACAGGCTTGCTTGCTATTCATTCAGCCCATAGTGGCTTTTTTTATAAACCATCTAAAAAACAACTTTGCCTATGGCAAGCAATGTGGGTTTATACCATCCATCTTTTGAGCATGATGCGTGTGGTATTGGGTTTGTCGCCAACATCAAGGGCGGAAAGTCTCATCAAAACATTTCGGATGCGCTAACTGTGCTGGAAAGCATGGAACATCGTGGCGCCTGCGGTTGTGAAAACAACACAGGTGATGGTGCTGGTATCATGATTCAAATGCCGCACGAATTCTTCTTTGATGAATGCGTAAAGCTTGGAGTACATCTCCCCTCCTTCGGGCGATATGGAGTTGGCGTTTTCTTTTTCCCAAAAGAAATCCGCCTGAGAGAGGAATGCCGAGAGATCTTCAATCGCACTGCCGAGATACTTGGCCTGGAAGTACTGGCTTACCGGAAAGTTCCAGTCAATACCAGTGGTATCGGACCAACAGCATTGAGCGTAGAACCTGAAATGGAACATGTCTTTATCGCATGTCCCGATCATATTTCAGATCCGGAAGAATTCGAACGTAAATTATTCGTGCTTCGGAATTTTGCAAGCCATACGATTCGAAGCACTGTAAGAAAAGATGAAATCGGATTTTACATCGCGTCTTTGTCATATAAAACCATTGTTTACAAAGGTCAATTGACAAGTACGCAAGTGCGCCAATATTTCACGGACCTAAGCAACAAAAGGATGGTCAGTGCTTTTGGTTTGGTGCATTCCCGTTTTGCCACGAATACATTTCCTTCCTGGAAACTTGCACAGCCATTCCGGTTTATTGCCCACAACGGAGAGATCAACACACTCCAGGGAAATCTGAATTGGTTAAAGACAAATGAAAAGGGGTTCACTTCTCCTTACTTCACCAAGCAGGAAATGGAGATGTTGCTGCCCATCGTTACCGAAGGGCAAAGTGATTCCGCCTGTCTTGACAATATGATCGAATTGTTGACATTGACCGGACGATCATTGCCACATGTGATGATGATGTTGATCCCGGAAGCATGGGATGGCAATGAGCAAATGGTCCCGGTTAAGAAAGCATTCTATGAGTTTCACTCTGCATTGATGGAGCCATGGGATGGGCCCGCATCTATTTCATTTACTGATGGAAAAATCATTGGTGCGACACTTGACCGCAATGGATTGAGACCTTCCCGATATTGTGTTACGACTGATGACCGTGTGATCATGGCATCGGAAGCCGGGGTACTGCCAATCGATCCCGCCATTATCAAAGAAAAAGGAAGATTACAACCCGGAAGGATGTTTGTCGTCGACATGGAAAAGGGAAAAATTATCAGTGATGAAGAATTGAAGAAAGATATCTGTTCGCAGAAACCTTATGCAGAATGGCTGAATAAGTATAAAATCAGGTTGGAAGAATTGCCGGAGCCACGCGTAATGTTTACCCACCTCGAACATGACCAGGTTTTCAAATATCAAAAAGCTTTTGGATTCAGCACGGAAGATCTCGATACGATTATTGCACCGATGGCTGTTGATGGAAAAGAACCAGTCGGTTCCATGGGTTCGGATACGCCACTAGCAATCCTGAGCGATCAGCCGCAACATCTTTGTAATTATTTCAAACAATTATTTGCGCAGGTAACGAATCCCCCGATCGATCCGATCAGGGAAAGATTGGTGATGTCACTGGCAAGTTTTGCGGGCAACAACGGTAATCTTTTAGTCGAGGATCCCCTGACCTGTCACAGTGTAGCATTGAAACAGCCGGTCCTTAACAATCATGAACTCGAGAAGATCAGGAGTATCGATACCGGATTGTTCCAGGCGAAAACGCTTCAGTGTTATTTCAGGGCTGACGGCAAAACTGGTTCGATGAAGTCTGCCCTTGAACGTCTCTGTCGCTATGCAGTTGATGCGGTAAATGACGGTTTTAAATTATTGATCCTGCAGGACAGGGCAATTGATTCGGACCACGCACCGATTCCTTCCCTGCTTGCTGTTTCTGCAATACACCACCACCTTATCCGGAAAGGTATGAGAGGACAGGTTGGTATCATCGTTGAAGCAGGGGATGCATGGGAAGTACATCACTTCGCCTGTCTCATCGCTTTTGGAGCTACAGCAATCAATCCTTATCTCGCCTTGTCTTCGATCAGGGACATGAAGGAAACGGGTCGCCTGCAAACTGATTTGACAGAAGAGCAATTGAAGAAAAACTACATGAAAGCAGTCAATGACGGATTGCTGAAAGTATTTTCAAAAATGGGTATTTCGACTCTTCAATCCTACCAGGGTGCACAGATTTTCGAAATACTGGGTCTTAATAAAGATGTCGTTGAAAAATACTTTACCGGTGCCACATCACGAATCGAAGGAATGGGGCTTGATGAAATTGCGAAGGAAGTTTTGGTAAAACATTTATTCGCATTCAACAGGAAGGATATCCCGGTGGATCGCTTACCGGTTGGTGGCGTTTATCAATGGAAAAGAAAAGGAGAGTTTCACCTTTTCAATCCGCAAACGATTCACCTGCTGCAAGATTCGACAAGGAAAAACGATTATTCCCTTTTCAAAAAATATTCAAAGCTTGTCAATGACCAGGGCGAGAAAGCCTGCACACTGAGGAGCTTGTTTGATATTAAGAAAAATCGCGCCTCTGTTTCAATTGATGAAGTGGAGCCTGCTGAAAATATCTATAAACGTTTTGCAACAGGAGCAATGAGTTTTGGCTCTATCTCATGGGAAGCGCATACGACATTAGCAATCGCGATGAATCGTCTCGGTGCAAAGAGCAATACAGGAGAAGGTGGTGAAGATGAAAGAAGATATGAACGATTGCCAAACGGCGACTCCATGCGAAGCGCGATCAAGCAGGTCGCTTCTGCGAGATTTGGTGTAACAAGTTTGTATTTGACAGAAGCAGATGAACTCCAGATCAAAATGGCGCAGGGTGCGAAGCCTGGGGAAGGCGGACAATTGCCAGGTCATAAAGTTGACGAATGGATCGGCAAAACACGTCACTCCACACCCGGTGTCGGTCTCATCTCTCCTCCCCCTCACCATGATATCTATTCGATCGAAGATCTTGCGCAGTTGATTTTTGACTTGAAAAATTCAAACCGGAAAGCAAGGATCAGTGTAAAGCTTGTTAGTAAAGCCGGCGTAGGAACTATCGCGGCAGGTGTTACAAAAGCAAAAGCTGACGTCGTTCTTATCGCGGGTCATGATGGTGGTACGGGTGCTTCTCCTATCAGTTCAATCAAGCACGCCGGTTTACCATGGGAATTGGGTTTGGCTGAAACACACCAGACACTCGTACGAAATAAACTTCGCAGTCGCGTGGTTGTTCAGGCCGATGGCCAGATGAAAACCGGTCGTGATATTGCTATTGCTGCTTTATTGGGTGCAGAAGAATGGGGCATCGCAACGGCTGCGCTTGTCGTAGAAGGTTGTATCATGATGCGCAAGTGTCACCTTAATACATGCCCTGTTGGTGTAGCCACTCAGGATCCCGAATTAAGAAAACGCTTTGCAGGAAATCCTGATCATGTCGTAAACTTCTTCAAGTTTATTGTACAGGAATTACGGGAAATCATGGCAGAGCTCGGTTACAAAACAGTAAACGAAATGATCGGGCAGGTGGAGAATCTTTCCATGAGAGATAATATCAGTCACTGGAAATACGGCAAACTCGACTTGTCTTCCGTATTGTACCGCGAGCCTGCGTCTCAGTATACAGGTCTTTATTGCTCGGAGGAACAGGATCATGGTTTGACACAGGTCCTTGACTGGAAATTTTTGGAAGCGGCAAAACCTGCCATAGAAAACAAAGAAAAGGTGAAAGCGTCTTTCAATATTGTAAACACGGATCGGACTGCAGGTACAATCTTATCCAATGAAATAACAAAAGTGTACAAAGCTGCAGGCTTGCCTGATGATACAATCCATTTCAAATTGAATGGAACAGCCGGTCAAAGTTTTGCTGCATTTAATACAAAGGGTATCACAATGGAACTTGAAGGTGATGCAAATGATTATTTTGGAAAAGGATTGAGCGGTGCAAGGCTCATTATTTATCCACCAAAATCTGCATCATTCGTTCCGGAAGAAAATAGCATCATCGGCAACGTGGCATTTTATGGTGCAACTTCGGGTGAAGCATTCATTCGCGGAAAAGCGGGTGAAAGATTTGGTGTTCGTAATTCAGGTGCTAATGTAGTTGTTGAAGGTGTGGGCGACCATGGCTGCGAATACATGACGGGAGGAAGAATAATCATCATTGGAAATACGGGTAGGAATTTTGCAGCAGGCATGAGTGGCGGTATTGCCTATGTCTATGATGTGAACAAGAAATTCCGGGAAAACTGCAATACCGAAATGGTTGACCTGGATGAGTGTACGCTGGAAGACAAGAATGAGCTTTTCATCATGATTCAAAAACATTTTGAGTATACCGGAAGTACTGTTGCCAAATTCATCCTTGATGATTTGGACAACCAGTTGCAGCATTTCATCAAAGTGTTCCCGACCGACTACAAAAAAGCGTTAAGCCAGAAAAGAGTTGGTATCGAAGTCGCAAAATGATCTCGCGGGCAATAATAGGTTATGAGCGTTCCCTGGAAATGAGATTCTATGTTCAAAGATTTGCAATCAGCTAAAAACGAAAACGAATAAACGAGATGGGTAAACCTACGGGCTTTAAAGAATTTACGAGAGAGCTTCCAAAGAAAGTTGCGGTAGAAGAGCGGGTTCGTCATTACAATGAATTTGTTGAAAAGTTCAGTGACGATAAACTCAACCAGCAAGCGGCACGTTGCATGAATTGCGGCGTACCCTTTTGCCACAGCGGTTGTCCTCTCGGGAATGTGATTCCGGAATTTAATGATTCGGTCTATCGTAAAGATTGGAAAGAGGCCTATGATATATTGATCTCTACAAATAACTTCCCCGAATTTACCGGGCGTATTTGCCCGGCACCATGCGAATCTGCTTGTGTTCTCGGCATCAATCAGCCACCGGTTGCTATTGAAGAAATCGAACGTCATATCATTGAAATTGGTTTCGAAAAAGGATTTGTAAAACCCCGCAAACCCAATCTTCGCAGTGGAAAACGGGTGGCGGTAATTGGTTCGGGTCCGGCTGGTCTTGCGGCTGCGGCCCAATTAAACTATGCCGGACACACTGTGACAGTTTTCGAACGGGATGACAAACCCGGTGGTTTATTGCAATACGGCATTCCTGATTTCAAACTGGAAAAATGGGTTGTTGAAAGAAGAATCAAACTCATGCAGGAAGAAGGGGTGATTTTTCAATGCAATGCCCATGTCGGTGTAAACGTCAACGTCAATGATCTCCTAAGGGAATACAATGCCATTGTGCTCGCATGTGGTTCGACCGTACCGAGGAACCTTGACATACCCGGTCGTGAATTGAATGGCGTTTATTATGCGATGCAATTTCTAAAACAACAAAACAAACGCAATGCAGGAATAGATCCACTTGCCAATGCAACAATTGAAAGCAACATCTTCCACGAAGATATCCTTGCGAATGGAAAAAATGTTGTTGTGATCGGTGGTGGTGATACTGGTTCGGACTGCGTTGGAACTTCCAACAGGCAATTGGCAAAATCAGTAACTCAATTTGAATTGTTACCAAAACCACCTGCTGACCGTACTTTATTGATGCCTTGGCCAAGCTATCCAATGGTTCTGAAAACAACGTCATCGCACGAAGAAGGCTGCGACAGGCATTGGTCAGTAGCTACAAAGGAATTTGTAAGTGATGGAAATGGAAATTTGAAAGCGCTGAGAATAGTAGACCTGGAATGGAAAGCTTCTGAAGATGGCCGACCTCCCCGGTTTGAAGAAAGACCGGGAAGCGAAAGAGATATTCCCTGTGAGCTGGCTCTACTTGCTATGGGTTTTGTGCATCCGCAGCACGAAGGTTTGCTGAACCTGCTTGAAATAGAACGAGACGAAAGGGGGAATGTAAAGGCTTCAGAAAAAAATTACCAGACGAATCTTTCAAAAATATTCGCGGCAGGTGATGTGCGCAGAGGGCAATCATTGGTTGTTTGGGCGATATCGGAAGGCAGAGAATGTGCGAGAAAAGTAGATGAATTTCTCAGCAACGGCATTTCATTGCTTGAAACCAAAGACTCATTGTTACAAGTTTCCTCACTATAATATTATTTGCTTTTTAATGAAAAGCCCGGCCAATTGAGGTCGGGCTTTTTGTTTTTTCGGTTTGGGGAGCATTTAAAACGCAAACTCAACTTCAGTAATGGTTGACTGTCAGCACACCCAATACAAGTGTAGTTATAACTAACTGGACATCATCACTGTTATTTATTTTATATTATTTATTTTTATAATTTAAATAAATTAATGACCATAATCACATTTTTTAAACATTCTTCGAATATTTTGATGTATATAGAATTTTTATATTGAAAATCCATTAATTTAGTATTGCGATTGCTGCATTAAATTTTTATTTAATATTTAAACCCCCCTTCTGATTATGAGCAAAACTCAAGTGAAACAGGTGGCCCCGTTTCTGGTACTGTTAGTAATAGCAGTCGCAGCAATTTTTGTGAGCCCCGCAGCTTCTTTTGATCCTGCATCAGTGTTAGGTGAAGATGGCAAAACACCTAAATATGTCTATAACAGTGGAGACATTGCCTGGATGCTTGTATCATGCGCGTTTGTGTTCCTGATGACCCCGGCTCTGGCTTTCTTTTATGGTGGAATGGTTGGCCGTAAGAACGTGCTTTCAACGATGATCAAAAGCACAGTTTCCGCTGGTATCATTTCTGTTTTGTGGATTGTTGTCCAGTTCAGCCTTTGCTTCGGCAAATCAATTGGCAATGTACCGGATGGTCACGGTGGTTTTATTGGTGACCCAACCACATTTTTGTTTTTCAAGGGTGTTATGGAAGGCGAGCCATGGAGCCTTGCTGCTACAATCCCTCTTCCTCTTTTCGCATTTTTTCAATTGATGTTTGCCATTATCACTCCAGGACTAGTGGTAGGTGCTGTTGCTGAGCGTATTCGTTTCAGCTCTTACACTCTTTTTATTGTCCTTTTTGGCGTATTGGTGTATGCTCCGCTCGCTCACATGGCCTGGCATCCTGATGGCCTGATGTTCAAATGGGGTGTACTTGACTTTGCCGGTGGTACGGTGGTACACATTTCTGCAGGTATGGCTGCTCTCGCCGGTGCGATCGTTCTGAAACCAAGAAAGTCGACCACTGCTGCTCACCCTGCCAACATACCATATGTACTGATCGGTACTGGTTTACTTTGGTTTGGCTGGTTTGGTTTTAACGCAGGTAGTGCTGTCGGTGCGGGCTCACTCGGTGTTTATGCGTTCGCTACAACAAACACGGCAGCTGCTGCTGCTGGTCTCTCGTGGATGTTCCTCGATGTGATCCGTGGTAAGAAACCTTCAGTATTGGGTTTCTGTATTGGTGCCGTTGTAGGTTTGGTTGCTATTACACCGGCCGCAGGATTTGTTGGTGTACCACAGGCCTTGTTTATAGGTTTCGTTGCCGCGATCGTTTCGAATGTTGTTGCCGAGTTCCTGAAAAGCAAAACCAAGCTTGATGATCCACTCGATGTATTTGCCTGTCACGGTCTTGGTGGTATTACCGGTATGTTATTGACTGGCGTATTTGGTAGCAAAACTGTTAACTCGCTTGTATTAGATGGCCAGTTCCTCATTCAACTGAAAGGCATGGCTCTCGCCGTTACTTATAGCTTTGTTGTATCATTCATTATTTTCAAAGTGATCAACATGATATTGCCGATGAGAGTTACCCAGGAAGAAGAAGCAGAAGGCCTCGACGCTTCTCAGCACAATGAAAAATACCTGCAGGGTACGTTGCTTGTTCACAACAACGGAACTGTAGAAGAAAAGACGCTTGCCGATTAATTGTATCGGATTCCAATCTAAAACTGTTTCTTAATAGAAAAAGGCACAGATGGTGGGTATAAACTTCTCGCAAAAGTTTATACCTGCTGTGCCCTTTCCTTAACATCAAAAATGTCTACAATGTTACGAAAAAAACTATTCGCTGCTTGTGCAGCAACTGCTCTTGTATTTGCTATTTCTCCACGCCTTTCTGCCCAGGACTCCACTGCGGCTGCCCCCGAACCCGCTTTGAAAATTTCCGGTTCGGTTGATGGTTACTACAAATATGATTTTGCTAAAACTGCCGGAAACACTTACACCAGCTTTACGCAAACACACAATTCTTTTTCACTTGGTATGGCGAGTGTAAAATTTGAACATAAGGGTGAAAAAGTTAGCGCTGTTGCCGATCTTGGATTTGGTCCACGGGCAAGAGACTTTTCCTACAACGATGACGGCATCACGCAGGCCATTAAACAATTATATGTTAGCTATTCCCCTACAGATTGGTTGACTTTTTCATTGGGAACCTGGGGAACACATGTCGGCTATGAACTGCTCGATCCACAATTGAACAGGAACTATAGCATGTCATACATGTTTACCAACGGCCCCTTCTCACATACCGGTGTAAAAGCAGCCGTAGCAAAAGGTAAACACAGTTTCATGTTGGGCGTAGCGAATGCAACTGATTACCGCATTCCTCCGGACGGCTACATTAATAAGAAATTTTTCCTCGCACAGTACGGACTGGCTGCAAGTGACAAAGTGAGCATTTATCTTAATTATGTTGGTGGTCAATCTCCTGACACTTCGAAGTCAAGCCAGTTTGATGGTGTGCTCACCGCAAAAATCAGCGACAAATTCAGCATTGGCTATAACGGAACTTATACTTCAGTTAAAGTATGGGATGGTGCAAAGAACCTGGATGGGGAAGCCTGGTGGGGATCTGCTCTTTACCTCAACTTCGATCCTACGGCAAATGTTGGCCTTACGTTGCGCGGAGAATTGTTCAGTGATAAGAAGCAATTAAAAGTTTATAGCGGTGCCCCTGTTGGTGGAAGCATTTTTGCCACTACATTATCCGCACAGTTCAAGAAAGGAGGTTTTACATTTATTCCTGAAATCCGTGTAGATACCGGTAGTGAAAACATCTTTGTTGATAAAGACGGAGCTCCTACCAAATCCATGGGTAATTTCCTTTTTGCAGCTATTTATTCGTTCTGATTTTCGGTTGATATCATCACATGAGAAAACAAACGCCTGGCAATTAAGCCGGGCGTTTGTTGTGATATCCTGGTGTGATTAAGCGCTAAAATACTTCGGAGAGAATGCTGGCTGCGTTTATTGAGCGTAACAACATAAGCTTACGGCGTCATCATGATATAGGAGACATGTAAGGCAAGCCTGCTATCGACAGCTTCTTCCGCACTGATGCGGTCTTTCTTCAACAATGGTGAACTCGTGCCATCGAGGCAACTCAGCATGATTCCAATCTTTGCAAAATTTAATCTTCCTGTGCTTTTGGGCTCGATCATGAGTGAATACTCCGAATCTAACCCATAGAAATAAAAGTCCCTTTCATTTAAATCCAGCAATTCGCGGATACTCATCCCTGAGTATATACCTGTTTTGAAATCCCATTTGTTCCGGCCGATATTATCATTGAAAGGAAGTCCATTTTCTGTCGGGATGATGCCGCTGATGAGAATGTAAGAAAGCTCCGATAAATTATCCTCATCCTTCCAGATAAAAACAACCTGGCGTGTGCTGTTTCCAAACAAAACAGAACATTTTTTCATTTCCTTCTCGGAGAAATAATAAATGTCTTTTTTCACATTTTGCTCGCCAAAATAACTGACAAGGTATTCGTGCGAATCGAACTTCAGCAAATCGTCTGCAAATCGGGTGATATTCGGTAGTTCCCTTTTTTTAAGCAGAAAGGTATAAACATTGCTTCCCTCTTCCACCGAAGTACTGGTTTCAACTGTGATATTTTTTTGCTGAAACAGCATCGGTGCGTTTATGTCGGTATCCCTATTCTCTGCATAAAAGAAATCAGCTTTCTTAAGACGATCCTTACCACTTTTGTATTCTTCAAAGGAAGAGGTGTGGTAGGCAAAACAATACGTATTGTTTGTTTTATACAGGTTTACTGTCCGGCTCTGCATCACCGAATCTTCTGCAGTGATCTTATTTTTTCCAAGAAAAGTCAAGGCCATGGCTTCATTGAGCATGGTCCTTCCCCCCGGCATAAAGCCCTTATCTTTCATATAAGAGTCAAACTTTTTAGAGGAAAGCGAGGAAAGCGTCAGTAGATCGTCAACCGTAAATGATTGCGAGCGGGTTTCGCATAACAAAGTTGTTAGCAGTACGAATGTAAAAAAGGGTCTCAGCATAAATAGTAATGGTCATCATACTTTAATCTGGCTGAGGTTTTTTACAGGAGTTCCGAAAGGGAATGAGGATGTAAAAAAAATTCTGGAGCTAAGCTATAACATTTTCAAAAAAGTTCAAATAGAAGTGAATCTTTATTCTTCAGAAGATTCGAATCAATATAGTAATTACACTATTTTATTCGGACTTAGGCAGGCTAAAGGTAAAAGTACTACCCAATCCCGGCTCGCTTTCAATCTTCAACTGTCCTTTATTCTTAACGAGGAATTCCCTGCACAACATCAGGCCGAGACCGGTCCCTTGTTCCTGTACGGTGCCATTGGTGCTATAAAACTCCTGTCCTTCAATTTTTTTCATTTCTTCCTGGGTGATCCCCTTTCCACTGTCTTTCACATACACTTCAGCAGTTGATAATCTTTCTTTTGCGCCAATACTGATCTTGCCACCCAACGGTGAATATTTAATCGCATTGGAAACAAGATTTCTCAACACCAAATTGATCATGTCCTTGTCGCCCCAGGCACAGACTCCATTGAGTGCATTGTTTTCGACATGTATCTTCTTTGCTTCAGCCTGTAAGTAAAGAACATGAAGCACTTCGTCAACGAGATCTTTGATGAGAATTGATTGAGGATGGACCGTATGTGCCTGCATCTGGCTTTTAGCCCAATGAAGCAGGTTATCCATCAGGCTCACCGTATAGTTCAGATCATTTTTGATGTCGGGAATCAACGATTTGATCTCATCTGCAGGCATATCCTGTTTTTGCATGTCATCAAATAAATTGCGCAGTGCATACATTGGCGCCTTGAGATCATGTGATATGATCGAAAAAAGTTTGTTTTTTAAAGAATTGAGTTGATCGAGCTCCTGCGTTTGCTTTTGTATCTCTTCGTTGTTTTGTTGCAGAAGCACGTTATGAATCTGCATCTTCGACTGGTAGTTGGCGTTTTCACTTTTAATAAGATACAATCCATAAAAGATATAAATGATGGCAAGGACCTGGTTGATCAGGTAAGCTACATAGTTGATTTGTTCCAGCTGGTACTTAAAATTTTTCAATACCACTGACAGTATGAAAAAGCTTATCATGGAAAAACTAATGGAAAAGATCATGTACCCGATGTCGCGAATGAAAAACACTGCGAGGATGCCATAAAGAATAAAGGATAGTTCGATCCCTAAATTGATTCCATTAATATAACATATGCAGGTAAAGACGGGATAAAAAACAAAATATACGACCAGCGATTCCTGGTAGCGTTTTTGGTGATTCAACAAAAGGACCGCAATACTTGTCAGCGGAGGTAAACACGCGATCAACCAGCCGGTCACGGGAATTTTGCCGCCCGTGAATATTCCGACCACAGCGACAATCACACCGGTGATCAGTTGAAAAAAGTTTAGATGGTTAAAAATTCCCAGCTTGCTTTTTTCATACTCATTTATATTGGCGGTGACACCAATATCTTTTATCCGATGAAGAATAGACAACAAACTCCTGTGTATTACATTTAGAAAATCACGCCGCCTTAAAACAGTCATTCTTCGGTAAAGTAGACGCGGCTCTAATATTTGAGATTTATATCCCAACATGGGATTAGTAGTTTTTACAGGTACGGTTCGAAAAACAAAATAGTAATTATTTATTCAAATAGTAAGTTCTGCTAAAAAAAATATAGGGGTTAATCCGTCCATAGTTGGGTCATATGAAAATTATGGATCAATTTAAAATACAGAATGACAACTCTTTTTAACTGAAAACAATTTTATTTTTGTAAGACACAATAAAATATATGTCAACCACCCGCTTTTTATCCATTGATCTTCAAAAACTATTGAGATCATTTATCCTCATTTTTTTCATTCCAACTATTGTGTTGGCGCAGCAACCTGTCCCGAAACAAGATTGGGTGAATCTTTTCAATGGTAAAAACCTCAATGACTGGATCGTAAAAATACATCACCACGAGACCGGCGATAATTACGGCAACACCTTCAGGGTCGAGGACGGTATGATTAAAGTCCGTTATGACCAATACGACAAATTCAATGATCGCTTTGGACATCTGTATTTCAAAACTCCATTTTCATATTACCACTTAAAACTTGAATATCGTTTCACAGGAGATTGGCGTAAAGATGCTCCTGTCTACACGGAATTGAACAGCGGCGTAATGTTTCATTCACAAGATCCTAATACAATGCCCAAAGAGCAGGACTGGCCTATCTCGATCGAAATGCAATTTCTTGGTGGCTTGTCTGATGGAAAACCAAGACCAACCGGGAACATGTGTTCACCCGGTACGCATGTGGAATTCAACGGCAAACTCGACACCCGGCATTGTATAAATTCCACATCAAAAACTTATACCGGGGACCAATGGATTAAAGTTGATCTCATTGTACTGGGTGATTCATTGATCACACATATCATCAACGGCGATACGGTTTTGCAATACAGCCATCCTCAAATCGGCGGACCAGTAGTGAACCGCTTCAATCCTGCACAAAAACCAGATGGCAAGTTGCTGACAAACGGATTCATCGCATTACAAAGCGAAGGACAACCAATTGATTTTAGGAATATCCAATTGCTGAATCTCGAAGGGTGCATGGACCCCAAATCAAAGAATTACAAAAGTTACTTTCTCAAGGCAAACGCGAATGCCTGCCAATGACAGTTGACCGTTAATCAACATTAACACATTTCTTATACTACCTTGGTTGAGTTCATGTTCTATAAAGAAAGAAGACAAACTTTCCGGTGGCCGGGCATGCTATTTGATTTTGTTTGTCTAACAGATTAATATGAACTGGATAGACCTGGTGTTGATTCTGACATTTGTTTTGCTTACCTGGATTGGTTTTCATCGGGGCTTTATCGTCGGCTCACTTGACCTCCTGAGCTGGGCCGGTAGCTTTATAGTTGCCTACATGTGTTACGATTATACGAAAACACTTCTGGCGAGATTATTTGATTTGAACGTCTGGTTATTACCTGTTTCCTTTTTATCAACATTAATTATAACCAGGTTGATATTGGGTCTGTTAACTGGATTTATAATTCGATCGGTTCCGCAGACAAGCAATGAAAATTTACTAAATAAATTTTTAGGTGTAGTGCCCGGTGCGATAAATGGGGTAATCATCGCTGTAGTTTTATCGGCATTATTGCTTTCTCTTCCATTTAAAGACACTATCAATTCAGAAGCAAGAACAAGTTATTTGGCACCCAAACTGGCGATGCAATCAGAATGGGCCAATAAGAAACTTGCGCCGGTTTTTGACGAAGCTGTAAGACATACATTAAATAGTCTGACGGTAAAGCCGGGTTCGCATGAAAAGGTATCGCTTGGTTTTAAATATGACAATGGAAAAATTCGACCTTTCCTTGAAGCAGAAATGTTGAAACTTGTAAATGAAGAACGGGCAAAAGTTGGACTCAAACCGCTAAAAGCTGATCCCGAACTCACGGCAGTTGCCCGGGCACATTCGGCTGATATGCTCTCCAAAGGCTATTTTGCGCACGAAAGCCTTGACGGTCGCTCGCCATTTGACAGGATGCGGGATGCAAATGTGAAGTTTTATAACGCCGGTGAAAACCTTGCACTCGCCCAAACGCTGGAAATAGCCCACACAAACCTGATGAATTCACCCGGGCACCGCGCAAATATTTTACAACCCTCTTTCGGACGGCTAGGCATTGGTATCCTTGACGGAGGCTTTTACGGTCTCATGATCAGCCAGGAATTCAGAGACTAGTTAAAAATGCGTTGACTTTCAATATTTTATATATGTTTGTCCGGCGTCCTGCCTTTCATAAAACTTTAATAGTTAACCCTCCACTAACCGGCGATCTTTTAATAAATTTGCGGCAGAATAATCCATTTATGTTGCTTGCCATTCATTTTAAAAGCAACACGAATGAAGTCTTCCAATTTCCGCAGTGTAAAACTGTTTGAGCGCCTTTTGAGCCCTTTCGGCATCTCGCCGAGAAACGATACGCTGGGTCAGCGCCTGCTTAACATCCCAAAGAAAAATGAATTACGTGTCGGGGTTTCAGTTTTCTTTTTTTGCATGGGTCTTTGCTTCGCCTCATGGGCAAGCCGGATCCCTGATATAAAATCTGCACTTAATTTGTCTGATGCAAGTTTTGGAACTATTCTGCTTGCATTGCCAGCCGGTCAATTAATCGCAATGCCATTCTCGGGCAGGCTGGTTACGAATTTTGGAAGCAAGCGCATTTTGAGAGTCAGCATTGTGCTTTATGCCTTTTGCCTGCTTGGTATCGCCATGGGTACGCAAACCTGGCAATTAGTTATCAGCCTGATGGGATTCGGCGTATTGGGCAATCTCTGTAATATCGCCGTCAACACACAGGCAATTGAAACAGAAAAACTCTACGGCCGCTCAATTATGACTTCATTTCATGGTGTCTGGAGTTCTGCCGGATTTGTTGGAGCAGCAATCGGGATGTTGATGATGACCCTTGGTTTAACGCCCTATATCCATTTCCTTTTTGTAGCTGCTTTAGTTGTAATCACGACCGCACTCACCCAGAAAAAACTTTTTCCCGGTGTTTCGGGTACTTCAGAAACAAAATCATTCCTACCGAAACCTGATGGCTTATTAATTCAACTCGGTGTAATAGGCTTCTTCAGCATGGCCAGCGAAGGTGCGATGTTTGATTGGAGTGGAATCTATTTCAAGGACGTAGTCGGTGCACCGGCGTCCTTAATCGCAATCGGCTACCTGAGTTTCATGATCACCATGGCGACGGGCAGGTTTATCGGTGACAGAATGATTTCCAAATACGGACGTAAGATAGTTCTGCGTGTAAGTGGCTTACTCATTTCGGCAGGACTTTTTGCAGCAGTGATCATTCCCACATTACTGACGGCAACGATTGGTTTCCTTGTCGTCGGTCTTGGTGTTTCCTCCATTGTTCCGATGGTTTTCAGCGCTGCTGGTAAACACCCAAAGATTTCACCGGGTATGGCGCTTGCAGCTGTATCAAGCATCAGCTTTCTTGGATTCCTGATCGGTCCACCACTGATTGGTTATATCGCTGAAGGTTTTGGACTCCGTTATTCCTTTGCAGTGATCGGTTGTTTAGGTGTTTCGATTAGTCTACTTGTTTCAAAAATCAAAGCCTTAAACTAATCATCCCGGATCTTGCCGGTATGATTAAACCATCCCGTCTGCAGACATTTCTTATTTTCACTTGCAAATGTGACTATGAGAAATATCCTGATCATACCGTTCCTGTTGGTGACAACCTTAACATTTGCATCGTTTAAAAAAACGATTTCGTCTCCAGATGGAAAAATCGTTGTAATTGTCGAAGGAGATACAAAAATTTCTTATTCCATCAATTACCTGGGAACTCCTTTGTTACTCGCTTCAGAAATCAATTTCATTTTATCAAACGGCGCCGAACTTTCCGGGAACTTTAAAGTGGTGAGATCAACTCATTATGCAAACAATTCAATTATCAGTTCACCCGTTCCGGAAAAACGAAAATTTATTCCTGATGTCTACAACGAGCTTGCATTAAAGACTGACAAGAAGATCCATCTTGTCTTTCGGGTGTATAATGACGGAGTAGCTTACCGATTTACGACAAGTTTAAAAGATAGTATCATTGTCAAGAATGAAATAGCATTGTTCAACTTTCCCGCAAATCATCGGGTGTACTATCCACAGGTTGTCAAAAGAGAAAATGCAGATATTTTTCATACGAGTTTTGAAGAACCCTATCAACTCAAACCGCTTGACAGCATTTCAAAAAATGTATTGGCGTTTAGTCCTGTTCTTCTTGCACCTGATCAGGGCCCGAAGATCATAATCACCGAAGCAGATCTTGAAGATTATCCCGGCATGTTTATAAGCGGCAATGAGAACAATTCACTCAACGGATCATTTGCACCGTACCCGCTTGAAGAAAAAATTGCGGAAGGTGAGTTTCCGCAAGCCATTGTTACAGAGAGGGCGGATTATCTCGCAAAAACGAAAGGCACACGCGTTTTTCCCTGGCGCGTATTGGCGATAGCTGCAACCGATAAGGAATTACCAGCGAATGATATCGTCTACCGGCTTGCTTCCCCATCGCGATTGAAGGATGTTTCGTGGATAAACCCTGGACAAGGCACTGATGAATGGATCATCGGGGTAAACTTATTCAATGTTCCATTTAAGACTGGTGTAAACACAGCAACCTATAAGTATTACATTGACTTTGCGAAAAAATTCGGGTTTGAAAGAATTATGATGGATGCAGGTTGGAGCGATACAAAAGATCTATTCAAGATCAATCCCGCAATTAATATGGATGAGATCGCGGCCTATGCCAAAGAGAAAAATGTGAAGCTCAGTATGTGGACACTGGCGATGACATTGGATAAGCAACTCGGGCCTGCATTGGAACAGTTCAATAAATGGGGAGTAGATTTTATCATGACGGACTTCATGGATCGCGATGATCAGAAAATGGTAAATTTTTATTTTCGAATTGCTGAAGTTTGTGCCGCGCATAAGATCATGATCATGTACCACGGGGCTTTTAAACCTGCAGGATTCAATAGAACTTATCCAAATGCTATCACCCGTGAAGCGGTTTTGGGTTCTGAATATAATATCTGGAGTGAGAAAGCAACACCGGAACACAATATGTTACTCCCATTCATTCGCATGGTAGGCGGACCAATGGACTATGAGCCGGGAATACTGGACAATGCAACGAGCAAAACCTTTCGACCAATCGGGGACAAAGTAATGTCCATAGGCACACGGTGTAACCAGGGCGCTATGTTCATCGTTTATGAAAGCCCAATTCAAATATTTTCAGGTAATCCTTCACAGGGCCTCTTGGAACCAAACTACATGGAATTAATTGGCAGTATTCCTACAACATGGGATACGACAATGATAATTGATGCACAAGTCGGGGATTTTGTGGTGACAGCAAGAAAGAAAAACGATGACTGGTTTGTCGGCGCGATGACTGACGCAAGTCCCCGTGAGTTGATGTTGGATCTTGATTTTCTTGACAACGGGGTAACCTACCTGGCTACAATTTGTGAAGATGGGGTGAATGCAGACAGGTATGCATCCGATTACATTTTGACTACAAAGAACGTTTCGAAAAACGATAAGTTGAAAATCTCCCTCGCTCCTGCCGGAGGTTATCTTCTTCGGCTGCAGAAAAAATAAAATGCTTGCTAGTTACTTTCGGGGTATAGAATCAGGCCTGCGCTGTCGGTCCACCAAAATTTAAAGGCAACTGGATATCTTCAAGATCTTTGATGGTTCCATTTGCTCCTTCATACTTGCTGATATTTTCAGTCAGGGCTTTCATTAACCGTTTTGCATGCTGGGGCGTAAGAATGATCCTGGATTTTACTTTGCTTTTTGGAGTACCCGGCATTACATTCACAAAGTCAATCACGAATTCTGCATGTGAATGTGTGATAATAGCGAGATTCGCGTAAGAGCCCTCGGCTACTTCTTCCGAGATTTCAATGTTCAACTGGTTGGGTTGGGGTTGATCTGGCATGTCTCCGAATATTTTGTTCAGAAAAGGAGGCGAAAGATACAATTAATAATCCGGGCTTTCGGCTGCTATCAATTTCCAACTGCTTTTTTATTTTGTTCATTGCAGAAGGTAATGAGATCAATCATGTCAGGTAAGCTTGAAAAGTTGGTTTGGTTTTCAGCTATATATTTTTCGATGGCTTCTTCATTTTGCGGGAATGCCTTTGCGATTTGCTTCTCATTAGCTGCCTTATATAAAGTGTAACGCTTGCGGAGAACAAAATGGCGGATAAATTCTACACTGTAGTTTCCTTTGTATGTTCGACTTAAATATGAATCAGAAAGTGTATTACTTACCTGGGCGCTTTGTTGCCTGCTTCCTCCGTTGTGATCCACCGTTGCCAATACCGGGCGAATTTTATTGGAATAGCTGACAAGCAGGGGAATTTCCAGTGATGGTGTTACAATTTCATATATCACTGCCTTTATTGGAATAAATTTTTTATCGTCGATGTAAATTGTGTCAACGTCTTCCAGTCCTGTCAATGTCAGGTATTTTCCATTATTAACGAAAACGATACTTTGATCATCGGTATTATAATTCATGGCTGCTCTCTCTACGCTCCCTGACTTCATCAGGACAGCCCCTTCAATGAAATGATTAAAAAGCATGCTACGCAATTGGGCGCTATCTCGCTGTGACTGGGCCATTGCTCCAATGCCGATCGCAAGCAGGATCATAACTAAAAATAATCTTCTCATGTTTCCTTTGTTTTACATCTCAAGATAAAAAATAACCTCTGCTATTAACAGAGGTTATTTTCATATTTATCATTCTAATTATCTCGGACGAAGATAAGTTAAGGTCATTTTTGTAACCCGTGTGTTTGGTGCAACGCCCCAATCAAACGCCAAGGTGAAAGTCTTAGTCGCGGGATCGTATTTATTTACTTCACCCGGAGTGTTTTTCATTGTCGCGTTGGATGATGCAACGGTTGCCAGATTTGTTACGGGATCAACGGTGATATAAGTACCGTCAATACCACCGATAGCGCTTCCGTTAACCCAAAGAGGAGTAAGCGAAACAGAGTTTGCACTCAATGTTGCCAAAGACCTTGGAGAGCCATTTGTAAATGTTCCGCTCAGGTTCATATCAGGACCTGTTGCAGAATTTCTCCAGATTTCACCACTGTAAGCGTAAACTCCATCATATGCATTCCTGGCGCCGAACGAATAAAGAGCTTTCCCAAAGTTGGAACTAATGCTTCCGCTTGTAGCAGAAACGATTTTAAGCGGTAGTGCGTATGACTTACCAAAATCGAAGTTCGCGGTATTGTTGATCTTTGCTTTTGCCTGTACCTGGTGCGTCCCTTTTTGAATTATTACGCTGGTTGGAATTTCAAACACATCGGCAGGAGGAATCTCGTAATGTGTAGAATTCTCCGTATTGAATTGTGCAAGCGCATCTGGATCGAGTGCCAGTGTCACGTTGATATCCTGCGGAGCCACTTCAGCGCCGGAGTAACTGACATTGACATTAAATTCGACCGTCGCACCTGCGGCGATTGATCCTAAGTCCATGTTAAACCTCGGATAGGTCGAAGTTGCTACCGCCACATTGTTCCCAGTATTTGCGAACTCAAGCAGGCTTTTCGGTCCATTACCCGTATCGATAACCATTGCATCTTTCTTCAGGCACGAAGCAAATCCAGCGGCAACGGTAAAAAATAATAATGTTTTTATTGTTGTTTGTCTCATAATTACACGTTTTTAAAAATTACTTAGCCCAGAAGATCAATGAAGTGAACGGACTGATGTTTCTTGGAACATTTGCAGAATTGTAAGCACCTTCCGATGCAGGATACAAAATTCTTGATGGCAACCTGTCGGGTCTCGTAGATTCAGACACTGTTGACGCAAATGTTTCTGTTCCGGTCGCACCTGCAGAATTGTTCAATTTCGGATATCCGGTTCTGCGATAGTCGTTCCAGGCTACATCACTATTAACCATGTTCATCGCGATGTATTTCTGAGTGATAATTGCCTCGATCTTCTTTTCATCTGTAGTAGCAAGATCAAAGTTTACAAGCGGGCTGGTATCATTTGCGCCAAAGTAGTCAGCTACATCACCCACAGGATCGCCCACAGTGGAACCGTCTTCTGTCATGTATAAGTATTCGAATGAAGCAAGGATACCGCTTTCAAACAGAGTCTTTGCATCACCGGTAATAATACCTTTCACTACCGCCTCGGCTTGCAGGAAATAACTTTCTGCCGCAGTAAGAATAGGCATACCGGCTTCGGAACCCTTTAACACACCAGTCGCATCACCAGCTGATGATCCGTTCCTGTTTGCACTTGGATACCAGAAACTTCCTTCGGGGCTAGCCGAAATTGATGTTCCTTCGAAGCCAAGCCTGTTTGTCGGAGTATTGGGATATTGATAATAGATTGCTGAACCCCTTCCTGGATCTGTAAGCTTTATACCATTATAAAATGATAAAGCAAATGTTGTAGGTAACCAGGCTTTGTTTCCAGCCGAACCTGTGTTGCTGAATCCCCATGTAGCCCACTTCGGATTTTGTTTACCAGCATCCTTTACATATCCTGGATTTACAATTGCATCTTCAGTTAAAAACCCGTCGGCGCTGAAAGTGGTGTTTGAAAAGGTTGCTTTACCTGCACCTTGAACAAGCAATTTTAATTTCAACGTATTTGCAAATTGCTTCCACAAATCCATATCACCGTGGAACAAAACGTCTGTCACAGTAAGTTCCTGCACGCCAGAAGTACCGCTTCCGGTGTTGATAGTTGCAATCGCAGCATCCAGTTCTTCAGCAAGCGATTTATAGATGTCTGTGCCCTTGTCATACTTTGGTGCCAGAACATCGCTTCCTTTCAATGCCTCTGAATAAGGCACATCATTGTAAGCGTCTACCAGCAAAAGATAATCGAAAGCCTTCATGATCCTTGCTGCAGCGTTGTAATAGCTCGCTGTAGCGTCTCCTTCTGTTCTATCAAGGATCGTTTGATAATCTTCCAGGTTATCGTATGGACCAGAGAACTGGCCGTTGAAATTGGAAGTCGTGAAATTGTAGGTAATTGCAACACCAAACCCGCCATAGCCACCGGCGTTTGCCTGGAATCCACCTAACTGAGCACCCATTGTATTGTAACCATTCATAATGGCCGCGGTAGTGGTGAGCGCCTGTGGCAGCAGCAACGATGGCGTGATCGTTCCGGTACCGGGGGCATTTGGGTTTTGGTTGATATCAAGGTATTTCTTACAGGAAGTGCCCAACACTGTAAGACCTATTAAAAGCAACGATGAGATTTTTTTCATTTTCTTAAATTTTACCTGGTTCAAATCTTAGTTACACTTTTCATCCAAACCAGATGATTTTTTTAAAAAGGGGTCTTAATTAAAATCTGAATGTGATGGTACCTCCATAGTAACGGCTGGGAGGTGTTTGGTTGATACTGTTCAAACCAATACCATTATTATCACTACCAGCAGCACTGTATTCAGGATCTGTGTAATAATTGTCTTTCGCCATCCACATGAAAAGGTTACGACCCTGTAAGCTTACCGTAAGACCTTTGATGTATTTTGTTTTACCCAGCACTGACGCAGGAACATCATAGGACAACGCCAACTCTCTCAATTTCCAGAAATCACCTGAAGTCACGTAGTTTGAAGTAACATCACGGTTGATACCATCTGACCAGAAGCCATTGTTACCGTTACCATTCTTTACCATGATATCTGTGTTAGGAATGTATTTGCCCGGGTTAGCCGGATCTTCGATAACAGAGTTCGGGAATACGAAACGCTGACGATCGTAAACAGCAGTTCTGTAACCAGTACCTGACCAATCGAGTTCAGTACCGATACCATTGAACACGCTATAACCGCCGCGATATTCAAACAGGAAGGAAAGAGAGAAATTTTTGTATTTAACAGAACCATCAAGGCTCAACCTGTTTTTAGCAACAGCATTACCGAGGATAGAAACTGTATCAGATTTTGAAGGCAAGCCTGTGATACGGTCAACAATTACACGTCCTTGGTCATCGCGCTTGTAGTCATAACCCCTGATAACCGGGAAAGGCTGTCCTGCCATTGCTGAAGAAATCGCACTACCACTACCAGAGATATTCAATACTGGAAGATCAGCAGTGATGAAGTTAACCTTATTATCCAGGTAAGTATAGTTACCACCTACTGTTACATTCCAATTGCTGTTGCGAATTGCTGTATAGTGTGCGGTCACTTCAAGACCCTGGCTTTGGGTTTGGCCAACGTTTGTCCTTAAGGCAGTGAAACCTGTTGTACCAGAAATAGCTGTTGTTACAGTTTGGTCGTCAGTTTTTGTACTGTACCAGGTTACACTTGAAGTAAACCTGTCTTTCAACAGATTCAAATCAAATCCCACTTCATATCCTTTTGTGATTTCAGGTCTCAAACCACTTGACACTAGCAGGTTGCCGATAGTGTAACCGGGCAAGCTTCCGTAAGGGAAACCAGCGGAAGTTCCAGCTGTTGGTTCCAATTGGTAAGCACCATAAGCACCAGGAAGGTTAACCTGTCCAACTTTGGACCATCCACCTCTTATTTTCAGGTAGCTGATAAGCTGGCTGTTCTTGATCATATCCACTGCATCACTCAGTACGATTGACGCATCAACTGAAGGATAGAAGAAAGAACGGTTTTCGGGATCAAGAATAGAAACCCAGTCATTCCTTGCCGTTCCATGTAAGAAGATAAAGTTCTTGTAGCCGATACGCAGATCTCCATAAGCACCAATTTGTCTTGCTTTTGCATTGAACTCACCTGCACCAGGCGTACCAACACCATTACCTACGTTGAACACGTCGGGAACCACAAGACCATTCGCTGAAACATCAACGGATTTAGTCTCATCTTGTCTCCACTGACCGCCGGCTATCAGTTTGAAATCAAAATCACCAATTTTCTTATTGTATTGAGCGAAAGCATCGCTTAACAATTCTGTTGTATAACCAGATCCATCGGATACCGAACCTGCGATATCAGATTTTGAACTTTGATCTGTATGCTTTGCAAATTCAGTGTATTTAAATTCGCCTGTTGTAAATTTCGAAGAGAAATTACGTGTAGCGAGACCTTGCCTTACAGTGAGGTCAAGCCCTTTTAGTGGTGTAAACCTTACTTCTACGTTTGCAGTTAAATAATCGTTCCTTGTATACTGTCTGTAATTATCAGCTGTGAAGTAAGGATTTTGGTACCATGGATTGTAAAACCCGTTTGGATTTGCAAACTTGTCGGTTCTCCAGTTTTTGTATTTAGTAATGTCCACATTGGAAGGCATGTTCAACATGTTAACATACATGCTTCCTGTCTGAGAGGTAATGTCATACCTGTTTTGCACATAAGAGGTGCTATATGTAACATTTACACTGTTTCCGATTTTACGGGTACCGTTGGCACGCAAAGATGTCCTGTTGTAATCATCACCAGGAGTCGTTCCTTTTGTTGTTACATATTGTCCTGAAAGGTAGAAAGTGGAATTTTCATCCCCCGTAGTAAGTGAGAAGTCACTTTGGTTTTGCACACCCTTCTTCCAGAAATTATTGTGACCATCATCAAATTGATAAAGAGCAGAATCCTGTGAGCCGTCTTCGAGGGCTGGCCCGAGCGGTCTCTTTGTTCCATCATATCTTGGACCGTAAGATTGGTTTTCGAGGTAGGAAAACTCAACGGCTCCATTTTGATCATAATTATAGGCGCTACCTCCAGATCCAAACTTTTCCTGAATTTTTGGGAAGAACGCCACTTCCTGGATGGTAACAGTGTTCGAAGCACTGATCGATGTCACCCCTCTTCTACCCTTTTTAGTTGTAACGATTACCGCACCGTTAGACGCTTGTGAACCGTAAAGGGCGGCTGCACCAGCTCCGTTCAGTACAACGATATCTTCTACATCTTCAGGGTTGAGGTTTCCTAAAACGTCGTTAGGAACGATCACGTTGTCCAACACGAGAAGTGCCTGGTTATTACCAGTGATAGAACGTTGACCACGCAAAATCAGGCGATAGCTTGGATTTACACCACCACCAGTAGCGTTGATCTGTAAACCAGCCACTTTACCTTGCAAACCACCAGAAACTGTGGTGGATTTGCCGGCAACTAAATTCTCAGCTTTGATCACTGTAGTTGCGGTACCAACTTCTTTCTTTTTTGATTTGATACCACCGGCTGTCACAATTACTTCATCAATTGTCCTTACAGTTCCGGAAAGGGCAATTGACACCGTGTTCACGCCATCCGTGGATACCTCTTTGTTTTCAAAACCAGTAGACGTCACCACAAGGACTGTCCCACTTTTTACGTTGATCTTGAATTCCCCGTTTGCATCAGAAGAAACCGCGGACCTGGTTCCTTTGATTTGGATTGTTGCGAAGGCAACGGGATTGCCGTTGTTGTCAGTAACTCTACCGCTGACATTTCGGTTCTGCGCTGATACCACCATGCATAGTAATAGCAGCACTGAAAGCAGTGAAGCAATTTTTCTCATGTTTTGTTTGTTTTAGATTTGAAACCTCAAAATTCAACTGGAATAGCAAAGTCTCTTGCAATTGAGACATTATTAAAGACGCCTTAACCATGAATTTTGCTGCGGGAAGTTATAGGTTTTTTTAACATAAACTTACCGTTGGTAAAAAAAGTGATTCATTTTAATCTTTTTTGAACCACGATCAATTCCAGTATAGGCAAAAAAGCATTTGACTTTACGTAAGTCAACCGTTTGCATAAAAAAAGGGATCTTTGAAAGATCCCTTTTATCTGCGGTTTCAATTTTTTAGTTTTTATCAAACCAGAGCTTTGTAGTCACCACGTCAGTTCCGATGGCAGCAGAAGCTGCATCATAATTAGACTTGTTCAGGTTCTGCTCACTTACCGGGTAAGTAAACCGAACAGGGATAGCTGTGACAGCTGCTGGCGGAGCGACCAAAACAGGATAATCCAGTCTTCTCCACTCGGTCCATGCATCATGTCCTCTTTCGTATAGGGCGATCCATTTTTGAGTGCCGATCTTTTGTTTGTATGTGCCTGGTGCCGTCGCATAGTTTACAGCTGGCAGGGCAAGGTAAGCGGCTGCCTGAGCAGCGGTGCCACCCCAAAATTCAATAGAAGCCGTCACTGCCGCGTTGTAGTGAGAAGCTGCAGTGCCACCAACTGTAAATCCTCTTTCAACAGCCTCTGCGAGTAAAAATTCAACTTCAGCATAATCCATGAACCAGGTTGGGAAAGTTGGCTCAAGGATCGCATCATTTGGTTTGGAGAAGGTCGCATAGTTGTTGTTGGCACCATAGATGCCGCCATTATATGCAACACCCGAATTATCCGGAGTGAAGTAAAGAGGAATTCTTGGGTCCGTTAAGCCTTTCATCACAGTTACAAGCGTGTTAGCAGCAACGAAGTCTTTTCTACCACTCTGAACGAGGTTAACCCAAACCGGATTGGTATTCGGTGTGGCATCCAGGAAGTGAAAGATTGCGTTGTCATCGTTTGAAGTAAACACACCCGGTGCTGCAGATTCAACAGCTGTTTTAGCCGCACCCGCATCGTAATCAGCCATCATCATTCCCATTTTCAATTTGAACGAGTTGGCAAATTTTTTCCAGAGAGCGACATCCCCTCCATATAGCAAGTCGTGTGATCCAAAGCTTTCGCTTGATTCATCCAAATTGGAGATTGCGGCATTCAGTGTCGCCATCAGGTCGGTATAAATCGCGGCTGCATCATCATACTTTGGTTGAACATTTTCGATATTCAACGCCTCGGAGTAAGGGATATTACCAAAGGTCGTAACCAGGTAATGATAGGTAAATACCTTCATCACATCAACTATCGCCAATTGGTTCTTTTGTATGGCAGGATCTGTTACGTCAACAGGAATCAACTTTTTTGCTTCTTCGAGATTGATCAACACATCACGGTAAAGTGCATGAAACCAGTTCTGAGGAATGTTGCGTGTACCCAGGTCATAATTTGACTCATCAGGGTAAGTGGTCTCTGTCCAGTGTTGAGCAACCATTCTCCAGATATTCACATTCACGCTTGGAGTCGCCAGGTTATTTGCGAGGTTTAATTGCGCATTTGAAAACAACGTATAAGAAGGCACTGAAGACGCACCTTTCGGGTCCACATTCAGGGTCGTCAAATCTTTCTTACACGAAGTAAACAAGAGTGCCAGGAATGCAGTAAATAATAATAGCTTTCTCATATCTAATTCTTTAAAATGGATTAAAATTTAAGTTTCACGTTGAATGTGATCGCACGGGTAGCCGGATAAGCATTACCTGTGTATCCATTTGCTGTGTTACCTGAACCATAAGACTCTTCGGGATCAGAGTAAGGGAGCTCTTTATGAATGATCCAAAGGTTTCTACCAACAAGTGAAAAATCAATTCCTTTGAAGACGCGGAGCTTGCTAACGATACCAGCAGGCATGCTGTAACCCAGGGCCAATTCACGAAGCTTCACGAAACTAGCATCATAGATAAAATATGCTGGGGGATTGTAAGCCCATCCGAAAGCTGTGTAGTTGTCACCGGCAACTCTTTTATCGTTTGGAGTACCGTCCGCTTTAACACCTGGTCTGATCAAACCACCGCCATCAGCTAATGAATTACGCACCGGATTTCCCAAATCATTCAGGCCAGCAGTTTCAGGATATAATCCTGTACCAAGACCATAGTACATATCAAGCGAGAAGATATCACCACCCTGTCTGAAGTCAACGAGGAAGCTAAGTGACAAATTCTTATACTTTAATGTATTTGAGATACCGCCGATCCAATCAGGATTCGGATCACCAATGATATAGTTTGCGGCAACAGTTTGTACATAGCGACCGTTGGCACCAACAATACGTTTAGATGGATCTCTTACTTCGTTCTTATCATCTCCATAATAAGTAAAGTCTTTTCCTTTAATAACTCCGAATGGTTGACCCAATGCAGCGTTTATTGTAACACCACCCTGGTAGGAATTCAATGTGATGTTGTCGATTTTGTTACCGTTGCCATCGTCGAAGAGTTCAACAACTTTATTCCTGTTGCGAGTCCAGTTTACAACAACATCCCAGGAGAAGTCAGTTGTTTTAACTGGTGTACCACGAAGTGACAACTCTACGCCTTTATTTTCAACTGTACCGGAGTTTACATATTTCTGGTTAAATCCAGTTGCGCGGGAAACTGAAACCGGCAGGATTTGATTGAATGAACGTGCATTGTAGTAAGTCACGTCAAATCCAAGACGATTTTTTAAGAACGCCATTTCCACACCAATCTCGTAAGATTTGTTCTTTTCAGGAACGAGGTTCGCATTGTTTGCAATGTTTGGTACAGCGAACAATGTTTCAGAGCCAAAAGACGGAACAACACCGTAAGTATTCTTTACGCTGTAGTAAGGAGCATCATTTCCGACTTCTGCGTAGTTACCTCTTAATTTACCGTAAGACAGCCAGGAGACATTCTTCAACAGATTTGAGAAGATTAAACCACCTGAAACCGCGGGATAATAGTAACTGTTGTTTCCTTTTGGAAGTGTAGATGAAACGTCTCTTCTCACTGTGGCATCTACTGTAATGAGGTCTTTGTATCCAAATGTTGCACCGGCAAACAAACCATCAACTTCTCTTCTGCCCAAAAATTCCGCAGGAGGATTGATCGGGCTTGCTGAGTTCGAAAGAGAATACAATTTCGGAACAACCAGGCCGCCATTTGTTGTAGCAAATGTTGTCGCGAGCCTTTCAGTACGTACGTTTCCACCAACAAGGGCTTTCAGGTTGATATCCTTTGTGATGTTTCTGTCGAAAGTCACCAACAGGTCGTAATTCCACTCTTTCCTGTTACGATCATTCCTTGAATAGAAGGGTACATTCAAACTACCAACAGCTGTTCTTTCTTCCTGCAATTCTGTGTACTGGTCAGAAGAAATTCTTCCCATGATGTTCAACCAGTCTGTAATCTTATAGTTCAGGCTGATGTTACCGAAGAAACGATCTCTTCCATCAGTTTCAAAATTTTCAAAACGGTTAAACCAGAGATTATCCCAGTAAATAGGCACGAGGTCACTTGGATCAGCCCAGTTCCAGGTAATGTTTTTACCAGTTCTGAAATAAGCATCCTTTTGTTCCAGGATATCTGTATTAACCTGCCACCACTGACGGAATGATCCAAAAGGGTTTCCCGGATCGCTATAACCAGTGGCATAACGGCCTTTACCCTGCGTTTTTATATAGTTAAAGCTACCGCTAGCGGTTAGTTTATTAGTTACATTCAACGTCGCACCCAACACCAACTGGTTTTTGACAATTTTGCTATTCGGAAGAATTCCTTTGTCATCGTTACGGGTGAAACCAAGTTTGAAGGTGCTTTTTTCATTTCCACCATCAATAAATACACTGTTGTTGAAATTGATTGGCTTTTCCATGAATTCGTAAGGCTGATTGGCAGCTGCGACCCATGGACGGGCTTTACCAAAATTTGGTGAGGTTGGATCAAACGCATCCCATTGGTAAACCATCAGGTTTGGATCAAAAGCAGCACCATACGATGCATCTTCTGTAGTTGGATAGACCAGGTCCTTTACACCATCTCCATCGATATCCCTGTAAAAGAAAAATCCACTTGCATCTTCGTAGAATGGACCGTATCCACCGCCATAAGACTGCTGATATTTAGGGAATGTTTTTTTATCAACTGTTAAGGATGTGATACCGCTATTAACGGTGATACCTAATCCTCTTTTTGATTTCTTTGTTGTGACGAGAATTACACCGTTGAATCCACGTGAGCCGTAAAGGGCGCTCGCTGCTGGTCCTTTCAAAACGGTGATTGATTCGATATCATCAGGGTTAAGGTCACCTGCGGAGTTGCCATAATCATAACCACCACGACCGGCTCTTTGGTTTGCAGTTGCAATAGCCGTGTTATCGAAAGGCACACCGTCTACAACAAATAGTGCCTGGTTTGTACCAGAAATAGATTTGTTTCCGCGAAGTACCACATTTACTGAGCCACCAAGAACATTACTTTGTTTGATATCCAGACCGGAAACACGTCCGACCAGGTTACCCAGTGGGTTTGCTGAACGAGCTCTGTTCAGGTCATCACCGCCTACTACTTGCGCAGCATAAGGGAGTTTATTTTTACTTCTTTGGATACCAAGTGCCGTTGTAATTACGACTTCCTGGAGTTGTTGACCTGTAGAGGAAAGTGTGGCTTCAACGAAACTGTTGTCGCCAACGCTAATTGTTTTTTCACCAAATCCTTGTGAAGAAATGACAAGCGAAGCATTTTTGGCGTCGCCTACTTCAATCGCGAAAAGGCCATTGGCATCTGCCGATGTTCCTTTATTAGTACCTTTTAGTTTTACGGAAGCAAAAGGAACTGGATCGCCTTTGTCATCTTTTACCTGCCCGGTGATCTTTTTACCCTGTGCAAATACTAGCGAGGCAAAAAATAGCATCGCAAGCAGTGATGCAAATTTTCTCATGTTGTATTGTTTTTTTGTGTTAAAACGTTGAAATTCAATGGAAGTTGAAGAAATACACTCTCTGAACCAGTAATTGAGACATCCTAACCGTGAATTTTGCTGCGGCAAGGTATAGGATTTTTTAACATAAACTTCTCAGCTATTTTTTTTTAAATCGAGATCAATTACAGTGTTACTGTCTATTGAACCTTGCAGGGCAACGTATTTTTAAACATAGATAACTTCCTCATCCTTACCTGATAAGGGTGTTTTTAGAGGCATCTTTGCCAATGTTTTAAAGGGAAATCTTGGGACAGATCGAAGAATAGCTTTCAGGAAATTGCCAGGCTACAAACTTAAAATACATACCGGAGCTGCAATTTTAGTTCGGTTTTCTTATTACCGTTTATTTCATCTAACCCGGAACCGATCGTTGCTTGATCCCGGTAAATGGTTTGTGCAATCCTCAACCAACATGAAATCTTTTTTGACAAATCATAATTTAATGTGATGTAATAGCGATAGCCTTTATCAAAAAATCCCGGTATCGAATAACTGTACAACACATCATTTTCATACGCGTATATTCTTGAATCATATCCGCCTGTTTCGAAATACTGCATCCGCAACACGGCAGAATATGGTTTCATCAATGGTTTGTATAACACATCAAAATAGGTAAGAAAGCCGTTTTCAGTTTCCTTTGATTTGCCATTCAGCCACACGAGTTCCATGCGGCTTCTTAACGTAATCGCCGTATTAATTTTATAGCTTATTTGTGTTCTCCAGTTTTTCTTTGATACATACTCCAGGTAATTTGTAACACCCATATTATCCGGAACATTCGCCTGTTTTTTCTCATTTCTAAACCTTGTATAAATTTCTACCTGCCTGTTAGGAGTATAGGTCACCTGTGCGAGATAATCTTTTCCATAGCTTGGTGCGTCAACAAGGTATCTTAACCATGGGAACTGATAAAGATCTCCATACGCATCGATCCGCCATGCCGGTACAGGCCTGATTGTAATACCGGCATACAAACCGTTTTCATTGGTTGGATAGGTGTTTTCAGTAAAAGCATTTCCATTTACCGCTTGATAGTCCTTCGCAATCATGCGATGAACTATTGAAAGATCAACGCGGGAATCAAGGCTCACAAGTAATCCATTGATGATTGCTTTACCTGAATTCTTATCCATTGCTGCTTCACCAAAGAAGTGAAGATTCTTATACGTATAACTGTAATCAACACTGAGATTGTACCATTTGCTTCCGCTGATCGCATATCGTTTATATGGTTCATCACTCGTCTTGATCGGTTCAGAAAAAACATAATTGATGCTATTAATGCCTGCCTGCCAGCGATTGCCCGTGTAACGGATATTTCCGCCGAATGAAGTTTGAGTCAAACGGTTCCTGTCTGCATTTTCTGCTTCAGTGCGATGATAACCGGATGTTTGAAATGAAGTGATGTAATCGTCATAATTGATAGTGTCCGTTGCAAAATTTGCGCTGAGTTTTCGGATCGAACCAAAAACAGTGGTTTCAATCTTTCCCGTTTTCACCGTAACACCTGCCCCGCGGTTAAAATAATACTCACCTGCAGAATTATATGGCCGAAGTATTGCCGATTGCCTCTTGACTCCCATCACATCCACGCTTTTTTTAAAGGCAAGACTTTGCCATTGAATTAAACCCTGTCCAAGATTTACAGTGAAGTCTCCAAGCGCTAACGCTTTTAATTTCCCGACATTCCTCGCGAACAAATGAAAAGAATAAAAATCAAATCCTTTTTTTTGAGCACCACCGAAAAGTTGTTCTCCTGCGTCTTTGTCTGCAACCAATCCATACTGCAACAAATTTTTATATGAATACCTATACCTTACAAAAACGCGTTGCGGACTCCCTAAATAATGACTGCCCGTAGTTGCATCATCAAACCCCCTGGATTTTTCAAGAACCTGGGTAATCCGCAACAACAAACTATTTGTTCCCTGGCTAAAACGTGTTGCGAAATCATCTTTGATCGAAAGAGCCGAACCCAATGTAACAAAGGGCTGCAGTTTGCGAAGTGTGGTTACATCCCACGTGGGAATAGCCTGCAATTCATAGATGCTGATAAACTTTCCAAATAAGCGGCGATAGGAAATAAAATTGGCAATCTGCAAATCGGTGAGCATTCGTAACTCCCTCAAGTCAGCCACATCAGCTTCATTCAGGTTGAGTGGGTTGCGCCTGTAATTTTCGAGTGACTGCAGATATGAATCATCTTCTGTTTCAGCCTGGTCAACATCTGTAAGATTCTCAAGTTGCTGTTCCGTTGATGGAGGAATGTCCTGGCCGAACGAGATGATCGACGAAAACAATGCGGCAATTATAACAATGTAAATTTTCAATCCTTTTCCTGCTTGATATTAAAAATTAACATCAGACCCGGCGTAATGCCCAACTGTTGATGATAGGCCGTTGTTACGTCAATACGAAATGATGCTAACTGCAAACCGACACCAAGCCATGCCGTAGACGAAGCGGTCGACATTCCAGCCCTTGCCAAAAGCTGAGGAATAATTTTATATTGCAAGCCAGCATTTACATTCACCGGCTGGTCTTCTTCCTTTACGATCTCTGCACTTACAAAAAATTTATCGGAAGCTTCATATCCTAAGCCGAACGTATATACCGAAGGCAACTTTTCCTCCTGCTCTTTTCCAAATTTTCCGCCAACGGGATTGTTAACATGAATGCCGGCGTGAATCTTATCAGTGACATGCAGGACAGTGCCAAATTCAAAACTTATAGCTGCATCATTGCCATAGCCGGCAATACTTATTCCATTATAATTGAATTGAACGCCAAGGTCAACCCGGTTCCCGAGTTTTCTTGCATAGGCTAAGCCAACCTGCGTTTCATTATAATCTTTAAAGCCGTAATAATTTGCTTTTACACCAAAATTTCCTGAGTTTGTTGCGAGCCCCAGTGCGGCCGTATAATTATTCAGTTCGGTAAGCGTGAATCTTCTTTCACCAAATACTCCTGCCGAAAATGATTTTAACTGCGCCAGAGAAGCCTGGTTAGAGGTAAAGGAAAAAACATCTGCCTGGGTGGCACTGTAAGCGCCGAGACCTGTATAAGTTGAACCCACCGGCCGCCTAAGAGTTTGCGCCGTGGATGACAAAAAACAAAATAAACTAAAGGTGGGTACGATGAGAAATCTTCTGCGCAAGAGGATAAAGTTTTGGTGATGGTAAGATAGGAAAATTATGCTATATCATTGGTATTCCAGGCTCTCAGATGGATGCGGTTTTATTTAAATATTAGGGCTTTCGGAGGCAAAGTTTCGTTAGGTTTGCGCCATGAAAATTTTGGATGGTAAGCTGGCTTCGCAAGCTATTAAGGATGAGCTTAAAATTACGATGGCACAACGATCAATTGAAGGAAAAAAAGTTCCGCATCTGGCTGCCATTCTGGTCGGAAACAACGGCGCAAGTGAAACGTATGTGGCGGCAAAAGTGAAGGCTTGCGAAGAAACCGGTTTTCGTTCCACCCTGATCCGGATGGAGCAGGACATATCTGAATACCGGCTGCTTGAAAAAATAGAGGAACTGAACACCGATCCGGATGTCGACGGCATCCTGGTTCAATTACCGTTACCAAAGCATATCAGTGACAAGAAGGTCATCAATACAATTAACCCTGAAAAAGATGTCGATGGATTTCATCCGGTTAGTGTCGGCCAAATGGTGGAAGGCATTCCGACATTTCTTCCTGCCACGCCTTATGGAATTATTTTGATGCTGCAGCATTTTAAAATCGACACGAAGGGAAAGCATGCCATTGTGCTGGGAAGAAGTAATATCGTTGGTAGACCAATGAGTATTTTACTGAGTGGCAATTCAAACCCGGGCAACTGCACAGTGACGATCTGCCATTCGCATACGCAGAATCTGAAAGAAATTTGCCTGCAGGGTGACATCATTGTTGCAGCAATTGGAATTCCGGAGTTTTTAAAAGCATATATGGTGAAAGAAGGAGCAGTAGTTATCGACGTAGGAATCACTCGTGTTGAAGACAAAACAAGAAAGTCCGGTTTTAAGTTGAAAGGAGATGTTGATTTTGATGCTGTCTCGCCAAAGTGTTCATGGATTACCCCGGTACCGGGCGGCGTTGGACCAATGACGATTGCAGCCTTACTTAAGAATACGTTCCATTCCTGCCTGATGAAAAATTAATTGAAGAAATGAATCGGTGTATGACGGAAACTGTGGCAATAAAATCTGATGTTCTTCCGGTGATGGAAGATTTTTATACGATCCAGGGTGAAGGATTTCACCAGGGTAAAGCGGCTTATTTTATCCGATTGGCAGGATGTGATGTGGGTTGTGTCTGGTGCGATGTAAAAGAAAGCTGGGAAGAAAGCGCTCATCCGCAAGTTGAAATTGCCGAGCTGATATCAAGAGTGAAACAAACGCCGGCGCAAATTGTAGTTATCACCGGTGGGGAACCGCTGATGCATGATCTCGCTACTCTTACAAAGAACTTGAAGCAGGCAGGTTTGCAAACGAATATTGAGACTTCCGGTTCTTCTCCATTGAGTGGTGAATGGGACTGGATCTGTTTATCGCCAAAAAAATTTAAGGAACCTCTTCCCGAAATTTTACCGCACGCCAACGAGTTAAAGGTGATCGTCTTTAATAAGTCTGACTTTATCTGGGCAGAAAAATATGAAGCATTGGTATCGCCCGGTTGCAAGCTTTATCTTCAGCCGGAATGGAGTAAATCGGAACAAATGACGGCACAAATCGTTGACTACATCAAAGCTCACCCGCAATGGGAACTAAGCCTTCAATTGCATAAGTATATCAATGTTCCTTAATGCAGTGTGCAACTGTCGAAAGGGAATAAAGCTCTTATTAATTCGTTATTGCAATGGGCACTGATCAGGATGCCCGGAAATTCGAATTGCACCGGAACAATTGCCAATAAATATGAAAACATGACAAGATTCTTACTGATATTTTCGTTGCTTATCATTTGCATCAGTTCATTGTCCCAGGACTACGATCCGGAAAAAGTGAATAAGAAAGCAATTGCTCTTTATAACCAGGCGATGGAAAGAGCAAACAACGGCAACCTGACTCATGCGGTTGGGTTCCTGTTACAATGCATCGAACTCGACAAAAATTATCTTGATGCGTACCTGTCTCTTGCGGGAGTGTATGGTCAGTTGAAAAATTATAGAGCCAGCATCGATTATTACGAACAGGCTTTTCAAAAGGATTCCAACTATACCATCGAATACAAACTTCCCTATTCGATCAATTTGGCAAGACTTGGAAAATTTGAAGATGCATTGAATGCGATCAATGAGCTGCTCTCTAAAAAACCACCAAAGAATTCCAACTCGTTAAAAGCTGCCGAATATCGCAAACGCTGTTTCGAATTCGCTGTTGATTATGCGAAGAAAAACAATAACAGCGATTACGTTTTCGCGCCGCACAATATGGGTGCATCGATCAACACATCTGAATCAGAATATTTTCCTTCGCTTACGATCGATGCAAACGAACTGGTTTTTACCCGGAGATTGAACGGAGCAAATGAAGATTTTTTTACTACAAAAAAACTCGACACCCAATGGGCCAAAGCCCAGGCCATGGAAGGCAATGTGAATACGGGTCAGAATGAAGGTGCTCAGAACATTTCGCAGGATGGTCAATGGCTCGTATTCACGGGTTGCAATCGCCCGGATGGCTATGGCAGTTGTGATATTTATATTTCCTATCTCGGCAAGAATGGTTGGACCGAAGCAAACAGCCTGGGTGGTTTTGTGAATTCAGATCAATGGGAATCACAACCTTGCTTGTCGCCCGACAAACGCGATCTTTATTTCGCGAGCCGTCGGCCCGGTGGTTTTGGAGGCATTGATATTTATATCTCTCATTTATCCGAAAATGGAAAATGGGGAGAACCTGAAAATCTTGGCCCTGGTATTAATACTTCCGGCGATGAACAATGCCCATTCATTCATGCCGACAATCAAACGCTTTACTTTACTTCCAATTTTTGGCCAGGCTATGGTGATGATGATTTATTTTATGTAAAACGCGGACCCGGTGGCGACTGGAGCAAGCCGATCAATCTCGGATACCCGATTAATACCTTGGATCGTGAAGGAACTTTATTTATCGATGCTTCTGGAAAAACTGCTTACTATGCAAGCGACCGCAATGACAGCAAAGGCGGATTAGACATTTATAGTTTTGAATTGAGGCAGGATATCCGGCCGAATAAAACGCTCTGGGTGAAAGGCCAGGTGTTTGACAAAAAAACAGCGAAAGGCCTGCCATCAGCGGTCGAGCTTATTGACCTGGCAAGCAAGCGAACTATTTCAAAAGTACAAACAGATGAACTCGGAAATTATTTGATCACCTTACCAACCGGAAAAGATTATGTCTTCAATGTAAACCGCAAAGGATATCTTTTTTATTCCGATAATTTTTTACTTGGTCAGCATTCGCCCGATTCTGTTTATGAAAAAAATATTCCGCTTCAACCAATTGAACTGAACGCGTCGATTGTGCTCAACAATATTTTCTTTGACGTGAACAAATTCGATTTGAGACCGGAATCACAAATTGAACTGGACAAAATCGTTCAGTTGCTCAATGACAATCCAACATTAAAAATCCAGATTTCAGGACATACCGACAACCAGGGCAAACCACCTGTGAACCTGACCCTTTCCAACAACAGGGCAAAAACAGTGGTCAGTTACCTCATCAATAAAAGGATCCAACCGGCAAGATTAACTTTCAAAGGATTTGGTGAAACCCAACCGGTTGCTGACAACAAAACAGAAAGCGGCAGGGCGCGGAACAGGCGGACGGAATTAAAAGTTATTGCGCAATAGTTTTTCTCCCGATGCAACCTTGACGGAAAAAATTATATTTGAATTTTCCGCAAGATGCAGCAAGAATTACTTTTCCAGGTGGCGTTAACAATGATCCCGAACATAGGCCCGGTGCAGGCAAAAATCCTGTTGCAGCACTATGAGCCTGTCGAAATTTTTAAAGCACGAAAAAGCGAACTCGAAAAAATTGAAGGAATCGGAAATGTAAAAGCTGCAGCGATCAAAACATTTACTGCCTTTTCGCGTGCAGAGGAAGAAATTAATTTCATCGAAAAGTTTAAAATCAAACCGCTTTTCATCAGCGATGCAGGATATCCAAAACGCCTTCTGAATTGCTTCGACTCACCTACTCTTCTTTATTACAAGGGCAATGCGGACTTAAATGTTTCAAAAATTGTTGCGATCATCGGTACCCGGAGTCATACAGAGTATGGCAAACAACTTACCGATAAATTGATCAGCGAGCTTGCGTCACATGATGTGATGGTTATAAGTGGTCTTGCCTATGGCATTGACGCCGTTGCTCACAAAGCCGCGGTGAAAAATGATTTAAAAACAGTTGGAGTGCTGGCGCACGGGTTGGACCAGGTGTATCCTGAACAGCATACTCATCTCGCAAAAGACATGATCAAAAATGGCGGTGGACTGTTAACTGAGTTCAGCAGCAAAACCAAACCGGATAAACATAATTTTCCGACACGGAACCGCGTTGTCGCGGGCATGAGTGATGCGACAATTGTGATTGAGACCGGCATCAAAGGTGGAAGTATGATCACGGCAGAACTCGCCAACAGTTACAATAGAGATGTATTTGCATTTCCCGGCCGGACAACCGATGTCAAAAGCGCGGGGTGCAATCAATTGATAAGGAACAACAAAGCCGTATTGCTCAGCGAGGCATCTGAATTGCTCGAATTAATGAATTGGGAAGAGCGTAAAAAACCGGTCGCAAAGCAACAAAAACAGCTGTTTATCGAATTGAGTCCTGAGGAACTAATCATCCTCGGTATCCTGCAGGAAAAAGAAACCGTTCACATCGACGAAATAAATTTTCGAAGTGGCCTGAGCAGCAGTTCTGTGGCGGCCGCCATCCTCAACCTTGAGCTACAAAACGTTGTCCTATCTTTACCCGGAAAGGTCTACCAGGTAACCTAAAAAATATTGGTCAGGCAACGTACGAAACCGTTTTATTGTCAAAGAATTGGCCCAATTTTTACCTATTTACGTCGTTCATAAAATATGCTGCTAACGAGAGGACTATTACTACTGCTGGTTTTGTTAAGTTTCTGCATTGATCCGGCCATCGCACAGCCCTGTACTGGACTGGGGCAGACCCCGACGACAGCCTTCCCGGTTTGCGGCACAACCACATTTGAACAGGACAATGTTCCCATTTGCAGTTCCAACGATCTATTTGTACCCGGCTGCAATGACAATGCTAACTATGCGAACAAAAATCCCTACTGGTATAGGTTTACATGTTACGTTGCCGGTTCGTTGAGCTTTACGATTACCCCAAAGGACCTTACCGACGACTATGACTGGCAGCTTTATGACGTGACCGGTCTCGACCCCGACCAGGTTTTTACCAATCGAAATATCATCATAACCGGTAACTGGGCAGGAAACCCGGGGCCGACAGGCGCAAATGCAACGGGCGCCACTTTTATTCAATGCGCCTCCACTTACGATGGTACCGAACCACGATTTGCAAAATCGCCAAATCTTATAGCAGGTCATGAATATATTTTACTGGTGAGTCATTACACGGACTCACAAAGTGGGTATTCTCTTTCTTTTAGTGGTGGCTCTGCAGTAATCACGGATCCAACCGAGCCTCACATGAGCGAAGCAACACCCGATTGCGATGGGAAAAAAATCACGTTGAAACTGAACAAACGCATGAAATGTAATAGCATCACAGCAACGGGAAGTGAATTCAGTTTGGCTCCTGCTGTTGCTACCATAGTTTCTGCGGAGGCAGTAAACTGCAATGCATCATTCGATTTCGATGAGATCACGCTGACGCTGTCAAATGGTTTACCAACGGGTGACTATCAGGTTCTGATCAAAACCGGCTCTGATAACAATTCAATACTTGATAACTGCGATAGAAACATTTCCACCGGCGAAGATGTTCAATTCAGTTATTTCATTCCGACACCGATTCCAATTGAAAGTGTACAGGACCCGGGTTGCGCCCCCACTGAGGTTAGATTGCAATTCAGCAAGCGAATTGATTGCAGCACAATTGCCGCAAATGGAACAAATTTTACAGTTACGGGACCGACACCTGTTGCAGTTAGCGGGGCAAATGGAATTTGTACCGATGGATTAAGTGATATTGTTGTTGTGAAGTTTGCATCTCCCATTTATACAAAAGGTGTTTATACCGTCACACCAAAACTCAGCGTTGGCGGTGGCGCTGTCAAGGATGAATGCGGACAGATCATTCAACCAAATCCTGTAAACTTTACAACTGCCGATACTGTTTCAGCTGTCTTCAACTATATCAATGACCTTGGTTGCAGAAACGATACCTTAACTTTTTCACACAATGGTGCGCACGATGTAAACGAATGGACATGGTTGCTTAATAACAACACAACAGTCCTTACGCCAACGCATACAGTGATATGGTCCGCTTCAAGTACCAACTCCGTCAGGCTGATCGTATCAAACGGCGTATGCACTGATACATCGGATGTTTCGATCGTATTGGACAATGAAGTCAAAGCTTCCTTCACGATGCCGGATGTAATGTGCCCGGAAGATGCTTTACAATTGATGAATACCAGCACAGGACTGATTGATACATGGCGCTGGACCTATGTAATTGGCAACAGTAATTTGCAAACGCCGGCGCCTGTCAAGTTTCCATCGAATAATATCGAAGCGTTGTACAATGTAAAACTGGTTGCGACGAATACGACTATTCATTGCAGTGATAGTATGAGCAAAGTGATTAAAGTCTTCGACAATTGTTTTATCGCGGTTCCTTCAGCATTTACACCCAATGGCGATGGACGGAATGATGTATTGAGACCCAATAACGCAATCAAAGCAAATAACCTGGAATTCAAAATCTTTAACCGCTGGGGTCAACTGGTTTTCCAGTCAAAGAACTGGCAGGATAGCTGGGATGGAAAACTGAAAGGCATTACGCAAGCACCGGGCGTATATGTTTGGTTCCTTCGCTACACACACGCCGATACCGGCAAACAGGTTTTCCAAAAAGGAACAACTACGTTGATACGTTAGTCGACTCATACAACATTTCAATTGAGAGAAATCAAGTGTGAAAGATTTTTTTTATCACCACGTTATTATGTATCATCAAAATTTCATTTGGGACATAGTAAGGCACTGCCCTATCTTTGCACATGGCAACACTAAAATCTCCCGCTGCTCGCAGCAAATCCCCCAAATTTTTCGGTGAAGGTCTAACGTTCGATGATGTTTTATTGATTCCGGGATACAGCCAGGTGCTTCCCCGCGATGTAGATATCCGCACAAAACTTACAAAAGATATTTCGCTGAATGTGCCACTGCTTTCCGCCGCGATGGATACCGTAACAGAAGCATCTTTGGCAATGGCGCTCGCACGTGAAGGTGGACTTGGGATTTTGCATAAGAATATGACGATCGAACAGCAGGCTGGCCAGGTGAGAAAGGTAAAAAGAAGTGAAAGCGGCTTGATACTTGATCCGCTTACATTGCAGGAAGATGCTACCATCGGAGATGCGCTCCGGTTGATGAGGGAAAATAAAATCGGTGGTATCCCCATCGTCGATAAAAAAGGAAAACTCACCGGTATCCTTACCAATAGGGACCTTCGTTTCGAAAGAGATGTGATGATGAAGATCAGGGAAGTGATGACGTCAGAAAACTTAATCACTGCTCCCGAAGGAACCGATCTCAAGAAGGCAGAAAAGATTTTACGGCAATATAAAATTGAAAAACTTCCTGTCGTCGATAAACAAGGACGACTCATTGGACTCATCACTTATCGCGACATCATACAACTCCATAGTTTTCCCAATGCATTGAAAGACCAATTCGGTCGTTTGCTTGTCGGCGCAGGTGTTGGCATAACGAAAGATTTTCTTGATCGCGTTGCGGCGTTGCAGCAAGTCGGCGCTGACATTGTTGCGCTTGACAGCGCACATGGTCATAGCAAAGGAGTGATCGAAGCATTGAAACAGGTAAAAAAGAATTTCAAAAACATCAATGTGATTGCTGGTAATGTCGGCACTGCTGCTGGTGCAAAAGCATTGGCAGAAGCGGGTGCGGATGCTGTGAAAGTAGGAATCGGACCCGGTTCTATTTGTACAACACGTATTGTTGCCGGTTCTGGTGTGCCTCAATTAACAGCGGTGATGGAGGCGTATTCAGTACTCAAACAAAAAAATGTTCCATTGATTGCAGACGGTGGTATTCGTTATACCGGCGACATGGTCAAAGCATTGGCTGCGGGCGCTGATTGCGTCATGATGGGAAGCATGTTTGCCGGAACGGAAGAAAGCCCTGGCGAAACAATCATCTACGAAGGAAGAAAATTCAAGGAATATCGTGGTATGGGTTCTCTCGGTGCAATGGCAACTGGTAGCAGCGATCGCTATTTCCAAGATCCCGAAGATGATGTTAAGAAATTTGTACCGGAAGGAATTGAAGGTCGTGTCGCTTACAAGGGATCTTTAAAAGAAGTGGTTTATCAATATGTGGGTGGGTTAAGAGCTGGTATGGGTTATTGCGGTGCGAAGAATATTGCTGAATTGAAAGAGGCGACATTTGTTAAGATCACGAATGCGGGAATGAAGGAGAGTCATGCGCACGATATTGAGATCACAAAAGAGTCTCCAAATTATAGCCGCGTATAGCAATCTTAAAAATTCAATTATCGTATGATGCGAAGGATCGCCGTTGACATGGATGGTGTGATAAGTGATACAGTGGAACAATTTATCAGTTGGGAAGCCAGGGAAACCGGAAAAAGAAAATCAATCGAAGAAATAATGGGCAAACCGGAACGGGAAGCTTTTCCCAACATCCGGACTTATGTGTATGCCGAAATGTTTTTTCGCACCGCCAATGTGGTGGAAGACAGCCAGGAAGTCTTACGAGCACTCGATAAGAAATATGAAGTGTTTATCGTATCCGCTGCCACTGAATTCCCCCAAAGTCTTTCTGAAAAGCAAGCATGGTTGAATGAACACTTTTCATTTATTCCATGGCAACGGATGGTATTCTGCGGTTCAAAGGAAATCATCAGCGCTGATATCATGATCGATGATCATTTCAAGAATCTTGATTTCTTCCGGGGTGAAACCAGTATTCTTTACACCCAGCCTCACAATGCTTATGCCGATAATGGGCGACACAAAAGAGTACACAACTGGAAAGAGATCGCTGCGCTTTTATTGTAATTCAATTTCAGCGTTTACTCCTGTTTTTTTCTTGCGAGACCTAATTTCTGGTAATAAAACGAAAAGATCAGCAACAAAGCTCCGATTATCAGGTAGGCTGCGATTTTCTGCACTGTGGTAAAATTTTCGCTGTCAAACAAAAGCAATTTCACCAGCACAAGGCCAATTAAGAAAACAGACGCGAGTCTTGACCATGAAACATTTTTGAAAACTCCCCAGAGAAACAAAAGCGCTGAAACCAGCAACCAAAGGACTGACACAGTTAGACCGTCCCATTGAAGTGCGATAAATAGCAGGACAAAGAAAATTGTTTGCCAAACCAGTAAGCGCTGCATCAGCTTCTCTCCAGGTAAGAATAAATAGGAAAGAATCGATAACAAGGTGGCTACTAAAGAAGCGCCGCCAGTTACAGCGGCCAAATGGTAATCAGTTGGATCATTACCTGCCAACACCAGCAATGAAGCCAGATAAAAGCCAATATTGTTAAGAATTACCTGTGTTGTTTCGGCTGTTGTTAATGGAAATCTGTTCCTCAAGTTGAAACCGATAGCGGTAAAAAGGAAAAGCAGGAAAAAAATAATCATAAACAGTATGGCTGTTGATCCCTCCGACCCATCGTTTCGCAAAAGTGCCCATCCAATAAAAATGATCCAGGTCATGAACATGGCCAATTGTGACATCAGTTTCCATGATTTTCTAAACGAAAGAAACCCGACTCCGAGATTAATCAACAAAATGTATGAAAAGAATAAATCAATCCTGTCCGCATTGGCGCTGACCAAAAATGGAATACCATATGCCCCGATCATTCCTATGATCGCGATTTCTTTGCGGTCATAATCGATAGCCCTTATCGCCGTATAAACGGTCAGGAGAAGCATCGCAATAAAAGCAATCAGTGAAGGAAAAAATTGATAGTAGATAGAAGCCCCATAGGTTGTAAAATAAAGTGAAGCCATGCTGCCGCTGAAAAGAATGGCGCTAAAAATTTTATACTTCTTCCGGAGCCGGGCTGAAAAAATAAACAACACAATTCCCGCGAGATATGCCAACACGATCCGCAGGCCTTCAGAAATAAGTTGCTGGTCGACGGCATATTTCACCCCGATCGAAATTCCGGTGACCAAAACAATGATCCCTGCAACATGGATTAGTTTCAGCCCAATAAAATTCTCAAGCCACGAACTACCAGTTTGAGTGAAGGCTGTTTCTTTCAGTTTTTCTTCTTTGCTCATTTTCTCTGTGGAATGTGCTTCTGGATTTCCTGGATCGACTTTCATTTGCTGAAGCTCAAACCTTAACTGGTCCAACTCCCTCGCTGCTGAATTGACGTTTGCAGCAAGTTGAGAAACTCTCTTTTCCAGCTGCCGGATCATTTCTTCCCTGTTCATTTTAACAATATACTATTTTATAAATAAGCGGATATGCTGGAGTTCATTCTCTGCACTTCAGCAAAAAAATTATTTTTACATAAATAACTATTCGTGAAGCGTTTTTCCTTTGTTTTTGCAGCTCTTATCGGTTCGATGATTCTATGGATAGCCTGGCCCATGTCCCCGCTTACGTTTTTTATTTTCATCGGTTGGGTCCCATTGCTCTGGATTGAAGACAATATTCAAGGCTGGAAAAAATTTTTTGCAATCACTTACCTGCACATGCTGATCTGGAACATTGCCGTTACCTGGTGGGTCTGCAATGCAAGCATGGCCGGTGCAATGAGCGCATTTCTTGCAAATAGTTTAATCATGTGCGTGCCATGGCTGTTGTTCCATTTCACGAAGAAAAGTTTTGGTCGTTGGATCGGTTATGGTTCCATCATCATCTACTGGTTGGCCTTTGAATACATTCATCACAATTGGGAACTAAGCTGGCCCTGGTTAACTTTGGGCAATGTATTTGCAACTCATCCAGAGTGGGTGCAATGGTATGAATACAGTGGCACCACTGGCGGCAGCTTATGGGTACTCGTTGCGAATGTGATCGCCTACTCCTTGTTTGTCGAAAACAGGGCCCACGGAAAAACAAGAGCCTACTATCTGAAACTTGTCGGGTTGGTAGCAATCCTGATCCTGCCCATCATAATTTCGAGATTGATTGTTAGCGGTGAACAAAAGTTGCAGGCTTCGCTCCAAGAGGATGTCGCTAAAAATATTGTCATCGTTCAACCGAATATTGATCCCTATACTGAAAAATTCACCGGTGAAGTTGACGAACAGATACAACAGCTGATTGTGCTTTCAGAAAAACAAATCGACAAAAACACGTCACTTGTTGTTTGGCCCGAAACAGCGATTCCTGTTTCAGCGAATGAAGCCGATATTAAAACGAATCGCTTTTACGCGCCGATATGGTCTTTTCTTAACCGTCATCCTTTTCTTAGCCTTCTTACCGGAATCAATAGTTATAAAATTTATGGCACCGATAAAAAATTGGCTACTAATACATCGAGGTTCGATGAGCAAAGCGGAATCTATTACGATGAATTCAATACGGCTGCTTTTTTTGAAGCGGATACCAGTGCGCAATTTTATCACAAAGCAAAACTGGTTCCCGGTGTTGAAACATTGCCGTCATTTCTCGGTTTTATGGGAAAATGGTTTGAGAACCTTGGAGGAATCAGTGGGACATTGGGAAGGGATTCGGAAAGAAAAGTATTTGTCGGCTGGGACAATCACTTCAAAGCCGCACCGATCATTTGTTACGAAAGTATCTACAGCGATTACATCACTGAATATATCCGCAGAGGAGCAAATTTGTTGACGGTAATCACAAACGATGGCTGGTGGGGCGATACACCAGGCTATAAACAACATATGAACTATGGACGATTGCGGGCCATCGAGTCAAGGAAATGGATCGCAAGAAGCGCCAATACAGGAATCAGTTGTTTTATTGATCCACTTGGAAATGTCATTCAACCACAGCCATGGGATATTGCAGGATCAATCAAACTTGCAGTGCCAACTGATTCGAGACAGACATTTTTTGTAAAGCATGGTGATCTCTTATCACGGGCATTATTGGTCGTAAGCATTTTGCTGATTGTATTGAACCTCGGTTTCCGGATCATGAAAATAATCAGGAAAAAGCGGCAAAGCAGTTAATCATATTTTTCCAGCATCTTGAAATGATTTCTGGCCTGTTTCAGGTAGTCCCAACCTTTTTTAAATGACCAATAAGGCGTTCCGTTTCTATGATTGTACCTGCTGATCTGGTACAAAGCCTTCCAGTGTTTGAGTAACACGCCATAGGCGGTCCAGATACTCATATTGCAATCGTAGATATGGTTAGGCTCGGCGCCACAACCATTGAATTCAAGGATCAAAAAATTTCTACCTTCTTTTAAATCTTCAATTGACGTTGTCTTGATATCATACCTTCCATAAAAGAATTTGTCCGTATAATGACTTAATTCATCAAATACATTGTGCAGCTTTTCATCTATCTCGTTGTGAAGATTTGTAAAATGCGCCCCGCGATTGTGATTACCCGCATAGGACAAATAAAAAATTTCACCTTCAGGAATCACCCGATCAAAACGGTGTCCATGCCGGTGTTCCATTTCTTCCATCCTGAAGCGTGCCCTTGGGTGTTGCCCAATCAGTTCCTTCAAGGTGGACTGACCATTTCCTTTCACCTGTAAAAGCTCCTTGTGAATAAATCCACTCACGACTCCTTTTTGCTGATCGGGATAACGATAATAAAAAACACTGACCTCCACCGGCAGCTCTACCAGGTCCTGGACAATATATTCAACAGGTATCCTTTCATGGTATTTGATCAGTTGATCTTCACTTTCAATTTTCCGGAACAATATTCCTTTCATTCCCACATCGGGCTTTACAATAAAAGGATACGTGAACCCGGCTTCATCTATCCGTTGCTGAACCGTCTCATGCGGCCAATCGTGTTTGATATAAATTGTGCGGGGAACAAGGTGTACAGGCAACTGGTCATACATTTCCTTTTTTCCTTCACCCTCAAAACCACCAAACGTAATCGTTGGATTGGATGAACTAAAAAACCACATTGACCAGCTTCGTAAACAATACCAGAACCAAACAGGACTTATCGGTGCATACAGCACATAAAAATTCCAGAGCTCCCAATTCGTCAATCGTTGCAAGAATTTTTTCATAGTTGCAATAGCGACAAAATAAAGGAAAGAATTTCACAAATGTTCCCAAATCAGTTTTTAGTTTAGATTTGAAATAAATTTTTACAGCATGCATATTCCGACAGTTGCTGAATTGTTTGCGGAAGGCAAATCACCCGAAATATTATTTTGGGTTGGTTGCGCAGGCAGCTTTGATCAACGGGCGCAAAAGATCACAAAATCTTTTGTTACGATCTTAGAGAAGGTCGGAATAAACTATGCGATACTTGGTAAAGAAGAAATGTGCAATGGAGATCCGGTCAGAAGAGCGGGCAATGAGTTTATGTTCCAGATGATGGCATATCAAAATATCCAGGTATTAAATAATTATGCGATAAAGAAAATTGTAACTGCCTGTCCGCATTGTTTCAACACATTAAAAAATGAATATCCTGAATTAGGCGGTCACTATGAAGTGATCCATCACACAACATTTTTGCAGCAGCTTATCGACCAAGGAAAAATTAAATTAAAAGAAGGCGGAGCTTTTAAAGGCAAACGCATCACGTATCATGACAGTTGTTATTTGGGTCGCGCCAATGAAATCTATGAAGCACCGCGTAAACTTCTTGAATCTCTCGATGCCGACCTGGTTGAAATGAAACGCTGTCGGAGCAAAGGATTGTGCTGCGGTGCCGGAGGGGCCCAGATGTTTAAAGAAGAAGAAAATGGAACCACCAGGGTTAATATCGAAAGAGGTCAGGAAGCAATCGATACCGGTGCTTCGGTAATTGCATCTGCCTGTCCTTTTTGCAATACGATGATGACCGATGGTGTCAAGCTTGCCGAGAAAGAAGAAACGGTAAAAGTAATGGACGTTGCCGAGCTGATTGCGGCGTCAATTTAACAAAGGCTGTGGGATCAGAGCAGTAATTTTGCACCATGAATTTAGACTACAAACATCTTCTTGACGATACATTTCATGCAGATTCCCGGGTCTGGATCTACCAGGCCAGTCGCTTGTTTTCATTGGGTGAAGCATTGGAACTTGAGGATTTGTTGGGCAGTTTTGCTGCACAATGGAAGAGTCATGGTGTGGCAGTGAAAGGCGCGGCACACTTGTTTTTCGGCCAGTTCATCGTATTAATCGCGGATGAAACCGCCACAGGTGTCAGCGGTTGCAGCACAGATAGCTCCGTCAGGCTGATCAAAGAAATTGAGCAAAAGTTTGGCGTGAATATGTTCGATCGCACTACATTGGCGTTTGTTGTAAAAGATAAAGTTCAGCTTTTACCCATGGCTCAACTACAATATGGAGTTGACAACGGGTTCATCACAGCCGATACATTGTATTTCAATAACCTGGTTCAAACAAAAGATGAACTGGAAAATCAATGGATAATTCCCGTAAAGGACAGTTGGTTGCGTCGTAAGCTCAGTTTTAGCGATGCAACATCTTAGGAACTAAAATGCCCTCTGCGTTTTAGTTTCTGCCATCCTGTCACTTCTCCCGGCTTTACTTTATATTTGCATCCCGGTTTTTTTCCCGGGAAAACTTGTTTGGAATGATTGATTTGGCGACAGAAAAAGTGCATGACGAAGGCCGGCAGGGTGAGGCATATACGCCTTTTGCGAATGATCCTGCTGCTTACCGTAAAAAGTTTTACATCGAAAGCTATGGCTGTGCGATGAATTTCGCAGACAGTGAAGTGGTCGCATCCATTCTTAACAACGAAGGCTTTGGTGCCACGCGATTGCCGGAGGAAGCAGACCTGATCCTTGTAAATACCTGCTCGATCCGCGAAAAGGCGGAACAAACGATCCGTAAAAGACTAACAGATTTCAAACGCATCAAAAAAACAAAACCCGGAACCTTGATCGGTGTGTTGGGATGTATGGCCGAGCGTTTGAAATCAAAATTCCTGGAAGAAGAAAAGCTCGTTGATATCGTAGTCGGACCCGACGCTTATCGGAGCTTACCGGTATTGGTTGAAGAAGCGGAGACAGGACAAAAAGCAATCAATGTATTATTGAGTCGCGACGAAACCTATGCTGATATATCGCCGGTTCGTCTAAACAGTAATGGAATCTCAGCCTTCGTTAGCATCATGCGTGGCTGCAACAATATGTGCTCGTTTTGCGTGGTTCCCTTTACAAGGGGACGTGAAAGAAGCAGGGATGCGGAAAGCATAGTCAGGGAATGCACTGAGTTATTTGAAAATGGTTATCGCGAAGTCACTTTGTTGGGACAGAACGTGGATTCCTATTATTATACCAGCGATAACCCACAAGCAGGTTCAAAGCCGGTTACTTTTGCTAACCTTCTTGAAAAAGTTGCACTGATTTCACCTTTGCTTAGAATACGTTTTTCGACATCGCACCCAAAAGACATTACAGATGAAGTGCTTTACACCATGGCGAAATACGACAACATTTGCAAATACATCCATCTCCCTGTTCAAAGTGGCAGCACCCGCATTTTGCAGATGATGAATCGCACATATACCCGCGAATGGTATATGGCGAAAGTGGATCGTATCCGCGAAATACTACCCGGCTGCGGAATCAGCAGCGATATCATTGCCGGCTTTTGTACCGAAACCGAAGAAGATCACAAGGATACGTTAAGCATCATGGAATATTCAAACTATGATTATTCCTATATGTTCTTTTATAGCGAACGGCCGGGAACCCTGGCGCAACGTCGTTTTGCCGATGATATACCAGAAGAGGTGAAGAAACGAAGGCTCAGCGAAATAGTTCAGAAGCAAAACCAGCTCTCTATTGCAACCAATAAAATGGATATCGGTAAAATATTCAGCGTGCTGATTGAGAGTACGAGCAAAAAAAGTGATGCGCATTGGATGGGAAGAAGTTCTCAAAATAAAGTTGTTGTATTTCCCAAGGGTGATCATTCTTTTAAAACCGGCGACTATGTATCGGTCCGCATTGATCATTGCACACAGGGAACGCTGCTCGGGGAAATAGCCGGGTAAATAAATATTCGCGCCCCTGTCTTCGTATTATTTTCAATCATTTTGGAAGAATTAATTTATGGACATTCAATCAATAAAAAATCGTTTTGGTATCATTGGCAATTCACCCGCCCTCAATTATGCGTTGCAGGTGGCTGTCCAGGTCGCTAATACAGATCTTACTGTTCTCATTCATGGCGAAAGTGGTGTGGGTAAGGAAGCGTTTTCCCTGATCATCCATTCACTTTCCAATCGCAAACACAATCCATTTATTGCGGTGAATTGCGGTGCCATACCAGAGGGAACAATCGATTCGGAATTATTCGGACACGAAAAAGGTTCCTTCACTGGCGCTGTTGATTCGAGAAAGGGATATTTCGAAACAGTGAATGGTGGAACAATTTTTCTTGATGAAATTGGTGAAATGCCTTTGGGTACACAGGCGCGTTTGCTTCGGGTACTTGAAGCCGGGGAATATATCCGGGTGGGTTCAAGCAAAGTTCAAAGGACCGACGTAAGAGTAATCGCCGCAACAAACAAGGACCTGCTGCAACTTGTACAGCAGGGTAAATTCCGGGAGGATCTGTACTATCGTCTCAGCACGGTTCCAATCCGTGTGCCCGCACTGAAAGACCGCAAGGAAGATATTCATATCCTGTTTCGAAAATTCGCTGCCGACTTTGCCGATAAATACAAGACAGCTTCGGTGCAACTTGAAGACGACGCAAAAAACCTGTTAATTAATTATCCATGGCCCGGCAATGTGCGGGAATTGAAGAATATTGCAGAACAGATATCAGTTCTTTCACAGAATAAGCAGATCGGCTCACAGGAATTGAATAAGTTTTTGCAACCATATTCGAGCAACAGGCTACCGGCGCTTACATCGTCACACAATGCCCCGACCCAGGATTTTGCAAATGAGCGGGAAATACTGTACAAGCTTTTTTTTGACATGAAAAAAGATGTGACCGAGCTAAAGCGCATGTTTTTGGAAATGTTGCAGAACCCGAATCTTTCCACGAAGGATCATGCATTTATCAATGACCTGAAAGAATTGAAATCGGCGGAGACATTGCAGCCGATGATTGTCCCGCAATCATCTTCCGCGATGCAACCGGTGCTGATCAACAACGAAGACATTCACGACCATGAGGAAGTGGATGAGAGCCTCAACATCATGGACAAGGAAAAAGAACTGATCATAAAAGCGCTTAAAAAGCATAAAAGCAAAAGAAAAGATGCAGCTTTGGATCTCGGCATCAGTGAAAGAACATTGTACCGCAAGTTGAAGGAATATGATATCGATGAATAATTACAATAAGACAATGAAAAAGAAACCCGGTTCCAAATCATCCGTCTATTTGAAAAGCTTAGGCATCTTTGGTTTTATTGCATCCATACTCCTTCTTCTTTCAATTGTAAATAGCAGCTGCAACATCTATAAATTTCGCGACATTTCTATTCCGGATACTATCAAAACCGTCAAGGTTAATTTCATTGAAAACAGGGCTCCCTATGTGAATCCTCAATTGAGTCCGCGGTTAACCGATAAGCTGAAACAAAAAATCGTAAGCCAGACCAGGCTTTCGCAAACAAACAATGACAATGCGGATTGGGAAATCAGGGGTTATATTTCCAATTATTCTTCCAGCACTTCAGGTATTTCGCAACAACAGGTTGCTACCAACCGTCTGACTGTCACGGTGCATATTGCGCTCAATGACCAGAAAGCAAACAAGACACAGGAATATGATGTGAGTCGCAACTTTGAATACGCCGCAACAAAATCGCTGACACAGGCGGAATCGGAACTCGCTGATGAAATTATTCGCGGGCTCACAGACGATATTTTCAATCGTATCTTTTCTAATTGGTAAGTAAACAGAATTAATGCACAGGATGGATAACGGCAGATAAATAGTTGCCGATTTCTTACCTTGTGTTCATGATTCCAGCTGTCAATGAAATAACCAAATCCATCATTGGAAAAGACTCGTTGAGCGATTGTACGCTTGAAGATCTGCAAAAAGTGACGGGTCAGTATCCTTACTTCGGACCGGCACAACTTCTGCTAACAAGAAAGTTGAGAGATCAAAAAAGTTTGTTGGCTGATGAACAGCAGCAAAAAGCTTCTTTGTTTTTCCAAAATCCGCTTTGGCTGGATTTTTTGATTCATTCAAATTCAACTACCGAATCCTTAGATATTGAATCTGCGTCAAATTATGTTGGTGAATCTTTCACTCCGCTGGCAGAGCCACTAAATATTCAACCGGGATCAAATGAGGTTGGCGAATCTTCTACGGCACGAATTAAGGATGAAATTCATGAACCAGTTCAGTCATCTGAAATCAAAACCGGGGAGTTTGAATTTAAGAATGTTGAACCCGCCAGTATAGAAGCGAAAGAACCTGAGATTTCGACGGCGTCTGCCCCGACAATTTTCGAAACTCCAGCCACTGTCGAAGAAGTTGTCGATCAAACAAGCCCTTTCGAAGCCGATAATGTTGAAGTGGATGATGAATCAATGGAGCATGAGGGATCTTCGGATAATAAAATTGAAGTGGCAATCCCGCAGTTCAAATTTCAACCCATCGATCCATCGAAAGCTGCACTGACTTTCGAACCATATCATACAGTGGATTATTTCGCTTCACAAGGCATAAAACCAAAAGAAGAGGAAAAATCAAAGGATCGGTTTACGCTGCAGTTGAAAAGCTTTACCGAATGGCTAAAAGTCATGAAACGAATTCCCGCATCAGAAGTTGGGGCATCGGTGACAGCGTCAGAAGAAAAGAAAGTCGAGCAGTTGGCGGAAGTCTCAATCAATGACCGTGAGGTCGTTACGGAAGCAATGGCCGAAGTCTGGGAAAAGCAGGGAAACCATGCAAAAGCCCTTGAAACTTACGAGAAATTAAGTTTGCTTAATCCCGCTAAAAGCTCTTATTTTGCTGCGAAAATTGAGAATTTAAAGACCTTGTGATATGACTATTTTATTTGTGATCCTGATCTTCATTACTGCGATTATTTTAGCGCTTATCGTGTTGATTCAAAACCCAAAAGGCGGAGGCCTGGCCGGAAATATTGCCGGATTCAGCAACCAATTTATGGGAGTAAAACAGACAACAGACGTGCTGGAAAAAGGAACCTGGTTGTTTGCGGGTCTTCTTGGAGTTCTTTGCCTGGTGTCTGCGATATTCATTTCTTCAGGGTCGGCTTCCGGAAGTAGCAGAAGGGCCACTGATGCTACAGTGCCGGTGAATACCCAACCTGCCACTACGCCGGGCCAACAACTGCCAGCCAACACGGTTCCTTTTGATAGCGGTAAATAATTCAAATAATAGATAATTGTAAACCCTGTCCGATGACAGGGTTTTTTATTTAATTTGTTTTTTGTAGTAATCGGCTAAAAGATCCAACCCTCTTTATGAAGAAAAAAATAATCCTCGGTTTTCTCAGCATTTTAATACTGGTTGCGGCCTTTGCAGCCTGGAAGTTTGTCGGACCCACCGTCAACGCTCCGGAGAAAAAATATTTCTATGTCCATACCGGTCAGACTTTTGACAGAGTAAAATCTGATTTGGTAAGTCAGCACATTATATCGGGAGAAAGCTGGTTCAACTGGGCTTCCAGTATGATTGGCTTTAAAAATGCAAAAGCGGGCCGTTACGAGATCGGTAAAGGGATGAGTATCGTGGGGTTGGTGAGAATGCTAAAGAATGGAAGACAGTCTCCTGTAAATTTTGTGATCACAAAACTCCGGACAAAAGAATCGTTGGCATCCAAAGTCGGAAACTCATTTGAATGTGACTCTACGCAAATGATGCAATTCTTAAACAACGAGGATTCTTTAAAGCAATATGGATTCGATACCAGCACGGCAATGGCAGCAGCAATGCCTTACACTTATTCAATAAAGTGGAACACGACGCCGGCCGCAATATTTGAACAATTTCAGACCGCCTATAAAACCTTTTGGACAGAAGAACGGTTAAAAAAAGCGGCCTCACTCAATCTGAGTGCAACAGAAGTTTCGACGATGGCTTCTATCATTGAAGAAGAAACCAATTCGACCACAGACAAACCAACTATCGCCAGCGTCTATCTTAACAGGATGTTAAAGGGAATGCCGTTACAAGCGGATCCGACTGTAAAATTTGCCTTAAAAAACTTTGCACTCAAACGAATATTGTTTGGCCACTTACAGGTACAATCTCCCTACAATACTTATATCAACAAGGGATTGCCGCCTGGTCCAATTTGTACACCATCACTTGAAACAATCGATGCAGTACTTGATTCGCCAAAAACCAATTACCTCTATTTTGTTGCGAATAGTGCTTTAGATGGTTCACATATTTTCACTTCAGATTATGCAGAGCACATGAAATATGCGCGACTTTACCAGCAAGAGCTCAATAAAAGAAACATCAAATAAGCTGCATGTACCTGCTGACCCGATTAAAAAGAAAATTTTTAGTTTCAGCCCCGGTCAAACTGCTGATCAGGAAAAGCAAAAAGATCTTTCTCCCGGGCTTCCAGGGTATTCCTTTGTTTGATGTCATCCGGTTCTTTTTTTTGCAGGCTGGCAAAACCGGGTTTACAGAAAGAGCTTCTGCAATTGCATTTAATTTTACGATGACGATTCCCCCAGCGATCATTTTTCTTTTTACGTTGATGCCTTACCTCCCAATTTCACAGGAATTCATCAATGAAATGTTTTTACTGATCAAGGATGTAATGCCGGGAGAAAGAAACAATGGACCACTGCTGAAATTCCTGTCTGACATACTGAGTAAACCAAGGACGGGTTTACTTTCGACCGGTTTTTTATTGGCCATGTTTTTCTCTTCGAATGCCGTGATGGGAATCATGCGTTCATTCGACAAAAACTATATCGGCTTCGTCAAACGAAAAGATTACCATGAAAGACTTTTGGCCTTACGCCTGACATTTATTCTCTTTATTCTTTTTATCATCACACTGCTTGCCTTGATCATGCAGGGTTCGGTACTTCGCTGGTTTGGCGTAACAAACAAAATGCTGATATGGGTCGTTGACAATTTCAGATGGATCCTGATCGTCCTGATGTTTTTCTTTTCGATTTCTTTTATCTACCGCTATGCGCCGGCGGTTCACAAAAAATGGAAAATCGTGAATCCCGGATCAATACTTGCCACTTTCCTGATGATTGTTTTTACGGCGGGATTTTCATACTGGGTCAGCAATTTTTCCAATTACAATGAACTCTACGGATCGATCAGCACCGTGTTGATCCTGATGCTGCTTATATATTTCAATGCATTGGTATTGCTCATTGGCTTTGAACTCAACGTGAGCATCAATTCACTCAAACACCAGGTGGATGAAAGGAATAAAAACCTGCTCAGCGGCAACCATACAGCATGATTTTTGGTGTAACTTGTAAGACTCACAAAAACATTTACTATGAAAAAGATTTGTTTATTCGCGCTGCCTGTTCTTGCATTAACGATGATGGCAATGCGCACATTCAACGATCCTCTGACGATTGGTTCAACGTTGCCCAAAGCGGATGCGAAAATGAAAGATATTTCAGGCAAAGAAGTTTCGTTTAAAGATGTAACAAAAAAGAACGGCCTCCTGGTCATGTTCAGCTGCAATACATGCCCTGTTGTCGGTAAATATCAATCCCGCACAATTGAAACAGGAAAGTTTGCACTAGACAATGAGATCGGTGTGATCGTTCTCAACTCAAATGAAGCCACACGAACCGATGGAGAATCATTTGAAGACATGCAACAATATGCCAAAGAGCAAGGTTATAAATTCAATTATGTCGTCGACAACAATTCAACAATGGCCGACGCTTTTGGTGCTACAAGGACTCCAGAGGTATTTCTTTTTGATAAATCAGGTAAGCTCGTTTATCATGGCGCCATCGATGACAATGCCAATAGCGCTGCCGCTGTAACAAGGCAACATGCGAAATTGGCGATGGAAGAAATGATAGCCGGCAAAAACGTTTCGGTGACAACCAGTCGGTTTGTGGGCTGCTCGATCAAAAGACTATAACGTGTTTCAAGGTTTTTAGACCTGCATCCAAAAAATGCAGGTTTTTTTATGCCCGTTTATGGAAAAAATAAAGACGCGCATCCTATTCTTACCGACACCTTTTTCACTCACCCAAAACCTACGGTTATGTTTACCCGCCCAATCGTTATCCGACTTTTCATTTTCGGGTTCATGGTATTAGTAGGAACATCGATGGCTGCTAATATCCAGGCCAGGAATTTATTAGGATTTTTTCTCTCACTGATCAGCCTTGGTGCTGGCATCTATGTCATTCACCTCTTGCAGAAACTAAGAGAAAGCAGGGAGCAGGAAGAAGCAGGTTAATCTCAGTTCAACAGGGCTTTCCAGCACATTGGGATCCTAAGCTTAGAATTCCACGTGGACAAGTTGTCGCG